>Ga0307515_10002425_pt1 | contig 40677 bp, 52 predicted proteins | sample 17_EM_MG_FD_194513 | JGI IMG/M metagenome (GOLD analysis project Ga0307515, IMG submission 194513) | Populus trichocarpa ectomycorrhiza microbial communities from riparian zone in the Pacific Northwest, United States - 17_EM | ecosystem: Host-associated > Plants > Roots > Unclassified | place... | reverse complement strand
GTGTTTTACGTATGGATCAGGGTGGATATGAAGAGGTTGTTGCCGGTGTATAAGTATGTACGTCGTCGGTGGATGTGAGACCAGCGCGGGGCTGTCGGTGTCTTTTTATTTTATTTTAGCCCAGCGGGGTTGTGCTTGATGCGAGTCACCCTTCTTTTTGGATGACGTACGGCTGGGGCGAAGACGAGCAAGAGACAAGAAATGCTGGGCGTTGGGAGAGAACTGAAATTAGAACCCGCCGAGTGGAGGATAAAAAAATGCAAAGAAAGCGAAACATGGTTCGGGAATTGTCTTCGGTGTTGCCAAGCCAGAGGCTGAAATGAGCGGAGAGAAGTTGGGGGGAGAGCGGGTGGGCTGGGAAGCCGGGCCGAGCTGGGAGCGGCTGAATTTTGCAGAAGAATATTTAATCATTTCCCCATTCTTCTTTTGTCCCCTTCCCACCTGCTAATCCTCCTCCTTCTCTCTCTCCCCAATGTTATCGACCTCGAAGATCCCCCAGTTCCCTCCCGCCATGCCCTCCACGGTCGCCGACCGCCCTCCGTCCCTCCTCCCCTCACCGCCCAGGCTACGAATCCCGCCTCAGCCCGAATCAGACACCTCCAAGGTCTTGCTTATTCATTCCTTTTTCCCATCGTATTTCCCCAGGAACTGACGCTCTCCCCACAGTCTCGTTCCACCTCAACCACACGACCCAATTGTCCCTCTCCTGCATCCTTCAGCGGTTCCCCTTCTTCTCCACCGCGACAACCATCGCTCAAGCGGTCTATCTCAAGGTTCCTTAACAAAAAGAAGAAGTCAACCAAGTCCACTCCCGCCTCCCCCACGAGGTCTCCAGCCGTAGGCTCTCCCGCCCAAGAATACCCACCGACACCCAAGATGCCGAATCATGCGGTCAAGGTGCATAAGCACCACTTGCCTGATCTTAAACGCTTCCTCGACGACCACTTACACCATCACCCTCAAAATCTCGATTCCAATACCACCGATCCATCTTCTCCCTCCATCCAAGTATCCTGTCCATCCCCCCTCCCCGACTCAATTCCCGCCCTAGATGCCCCATCCGTAGAACATGCAACAAACGGTTACCTCTCCGTACCAGGTGTTGACCACCCCCCAAGGGATTCGCCCTCTTCATCCCCCAAGTCCAGGCCTCACGACGTGCATTCAATAGCCGATTCGCGCAAGGAGAGTCGTCTGACCGGTTTCTTGCGCCGCGACCGTGATAAAGATGCAAAAGCCAAGGCTCGTTACCTCCCCCAAGAGCAATCCCCCACCCGTTCCCCCTCCCCTTCCAACTCCAGCGGACTCTCACTCAGGAGCGACCCTTCAGATGGTAGCCCTCCGGGATCCCTACAGGAACCCAAATCAGGACGACCCAGCATGGACTCTCGTGCATCGCATTCCTCGTCCATCTCGACGGGCAGCAAACCACCTCCCCACTTCGCCCATCCTATCACTTCCCTCTCCGAGGCCACACAGGCACACCTCGCAAAGAAGTATGGCAAGTGGGGCCGAGTCCTTGGATCGGGTGCCGGTGGCACTGTTCGGCTGATCAAGGGAAAACAAAACGGTAACATCTTTGCCGTCAAAGAGTTTAGGCCCAAACGATCCGGTGAGACTGAAAAGGAGTACCAGAAGAAGGTCACCGCCGAGTTTTGTGTCGGTTCCACTCTCAAGCATCCAAACATCATCCAAACCGTCGACATCGTCTGTGACCGTGGCCATTACTATGAGGTACTTCCCATACTTGCGTCCTGAGCATCATTTGACCAGTGATGTAGGTTATGGAGTATGCACCTTATGACCTCTTTAGCGTCGTCATGTCGCAGAAGATGTGCCGCCCCGAGATCTACTGTGTCTTCCGTCAAATCTGCGAAGGCGTAGACTACCTCCACTCGATCGGTCTCGCCCATCGTGATCTCAAACTTGATAACTGTGTCATGACAACCAACAACGTTGTAAAACTTATCGACTTTGGCACAGCTACCGTCTTCCATTACCCCGGGAAGAAGCTCACAAAAGCCAGTGGTATCGTCGGCTCTGACCCCTACCTCGCCCCAGAGGTGTTAACAGATGAGACCTACGACCCGAGGAAGACCGATGTGTGGAGCGTAGCCATCATCTTCATGTGCATGATCTTGCGCCGGTTCCCCTGGACTATCCCCGACCCTAAGACAGACCCCAGCTTCAAGGCATTCATCGCCGTGCACCCAGATCTTGCGGCAAAACCACGCACACGATCCCCTTCTCCCAAGAAGACGCCCGCCCCAGCCGTGGGAACTCTTGAAGTCCCTGAACTGATGAACCGTACCAGGCAGGTCTCCGTGGGGACCGTCGATTCTTCAGCCACTAAGAAGAGCGATGGCAGCTCGGAAAGCGAGCTCTCGCGCGGCGCAGACATAATCAGCATGAACACTGACGTATCAAGCTCTTTCTCCCGCACCTCGTCCAACGATGACGTCGATCGGTCTTCGAGCATCACCGGCTCCACCACCCCGCCGAACCTACCATGTGATGCTGCGTCGACTAAGGAGACGCGCGAGGACGAGTTCCGCAGGAACCTGCTGCAAACAGAGGGCATGGCGATATCCACCGCGACCTTACCGGCTTTCACGGACAGTCACCCCGACGCGGCCGCAGTCACTCGGCATGTTACCAACGGAGTTTCGCTGGAGTTGCGGCATGTAGACAGCCCAGAGGGCTTGGATCCTTCCGTCCAAAAGTTCGCTCGCCCTGGAACTTCGACAGAATCCCTTCCCATCCTAGCGGCCCCCCACAACAGACCGCCACCGATCTCGATGACGTCTGCCCCGATGTTTTCCATTGAAGACAACCAACCCACACCTACTGGAGCCACTATATTACCCATCCCCCCAGTCGCCCTCCGTAACCGATCTGCCACCTTCACCGGCCCGTTGACCCCAACCCTCGATACTGGCAAGACCCCGGAGCCTGTCGTCGACTCTTCCGCACTCGATCTGCCAGAACCAAAGAAGGGCGCCGTAAGGCGGCGACGAGCAGATAGCGGTGCTTCAGTTGTCACTTTCCATCACGGGGGTGGTTCTGATTCGGTCTTTCGATTACTCCCAAGAGAAACGAGGAGCGCTTTGAGGAGGATGATGCATTTGGATCCTGCCGAACGTTGCACGCTAACGGATCTACTCAAGGGTCGTGGAAAACAACCAGATCTTTTGTGCGGGTGCAAGAGCCATGCGGGCGGTATCAGGGGGGCTGACACTTCTTCATTCGAGTGTGAAGATCACAAGGCTGGAGTAGAGGACGACGGCGATGGGTGGTTGAAGACCATCAATTGCTGTTCTATCCCAGATGCCGTTGTGAGCCACATACACACAAAGGTCCTCGTTGATGAGAAACAACATAAGAGGCGATTCCTCTAACATCGTTGAAGTGTCTTGTTGTCGCTGATTCCGAGAAGTTACACCGTCCAGATTGTATCATTCGTCCACTCGCATACCGCATGTCTTTATAAGTTCACTCTATGTTCCTTTATTGATGCTCTGCGTTTTCTTTGACCGTTCTTACACAACCTCTCGTCTTCGTTCTCTTGTCCGAAATATGTAGATTCACCGATAATTCCAGAGTACGAGTGGCCACCGTCGGTCCTATGTCTATCAGGGTTTTCCGTTTCTCATCTCCGCATCCTTCGCTCTATCGCTATCATCTACTTCCGCCTCGCTTAGGACACTATGTATATAGATGGGCTTTGGGCTTTCATTCGTTTTTATTTGTCACTCTCTGCCATAGGTATACATACGATGATCACTCGTATATTGGCGTAGGTATAGGGTTAGCTCAGAGCTCACACTTTATGAGGTTTTCCACACCTTTTTTTTGTCCCTACCCGCCTTACGTCGTCGCGACATGCATTGGGATCCAAGCTGAACTGTCACCAAGTCCGATTCCCGTGCCACGAGTGTGGCGGAGCATTGTCATCACGTTGGTGATCGGGATGACCGGCGGTCCTAAATGAAACCAACCACGAGTTCCTCTCAAGCGTCGACTCCATAGTGCATTCCCAGCCCTGCGCCTCTCGCTAGACTGTGCGCCCAGGTTGGCGGGTGCTCTATTATGAAACCCTTAGAACAGGTGATTGTCCAATGAACGGAACCGGCGGCAAGTATCTAGCTCTAGTGCTACTGCTAGCGTAGACCCTAGACGGGATCGGCGCCTTTTCCATCATCGGTTTAAGGTTTTGTTGGTTCAGCTCGATATTCTTTCATATCCTTCACGCACACCCCTCTAGACCTCGCACTTCGTATTCCGGACCAAGAGCAGCGCCAGCCCCTTGTCGCTCCGGTCAAGTGTTTAGGGTGTGCGGGTTCCTTTGACCCCTCGCTGTCTTTCCCTCGGTACGCAACGAAGCGACACATCGCATGCAAGTTGCTAAAAACGGGCCCCGGCGTTCACTTCCACGTCATCGCGTGGTGGCCTTTGTTCCATCCTGTCATCGGGTATGCGAGCCGTTTTGTTCTTCGGTATACCGGGGCGTAGCATGGGGAACGATCTGACCGAATTTCACAACATCAACGCCCTCCCCCTCCCTCATCAACGCATGTGCATCGATTTGCAGTGATTTGCAACGGGTTGATGGTACAGGTAAAATGTGTGGCGCGCGCTGTATGTTCGTGAGTGCAACTATTCCTGTCCTGGTCCGACCTGTCATCACGCGTGATCATCTTCCCTTACAGCCTCATGACAAGCGAAACTTTTTTTCCGTTTCAATTATGGCCGCTCATCTACATCGTATCTCGCATCTTACATCTTACATGCTGCGCTAGGCCGCACAGCCTTTCAAGGAACAATCGTGTGGTCCCGCGGCGACATCCTCCATCAATCTCTGGCCTATGGTATACCTGGAATCCCCTGCTCTACTTCCCTCCTTGTTTTGTGAAGCTTGGGTGTTCAGGGATCATGAAACGCGTCGGAATCTTTCTCCCACAAGCAATCTTGCTCTTTGCCAACTATTGCCCGAGACTTTAAAAGCGTAGATTGTCGTCCCCTCGGGTTTTCCTTGTTCGCCCTTCGAGCCATTTCCATATCCTTTCGAACAGCGTTGAACGCTTGCGCCCTTCAGTGACTTTTAACGATTCTACGACCAACTCACGCTCTTCACCCTATTGATTTAATTCATTCCACATCCATTTCAGCTGGCCTGTTTATCAGCATGTTCATGAAGCTATTCGTCCCCGTTTTGTTGGTTCTCTCTTCGGCCGTCACCTCCGTCTTTTCGCTTCCTGCTCTAGCGTCCAGCGTCTTCGCCAGGGACGATCGTGAAGATAAGAACTCGACCCAGAGCAACGGGAACAACTCGACGACCGTTCAGGTGATCCATCTGAATGATACCGCCACGAGGTTCCCAGATTTTGAGTATCTGGCGGTGGGAAACAAATGCTTCCGTTCGGCGGTCAAGAATTCCTCCAACCCCGATTTATTAAAGGACCTTACCGAGAATGGACAGCACCCGGGGTACTTGTTCCTGGGATGCAGGTTCGTAACGATTCTCCATATCCACCCAATGTCAGTTTCCGTAAGACTGATTTCTCTGTTCTTTCCTTCTGTTTTCTTGTGACGATCGCCCTTGTGGTAAATCAGTGATTCCCGAGTTTCGGAGGGAACGATCTTCTCTGCGCCGCCGGGCGCGCTCTTCACACAGAGGAACATCGAGAACCAGTTCCAGCCCGTGGATGACAGCGCGATCAGCGTCTTGTCGTACGGCGTTCAGACTTTGGTTGTCGGACACATCATCGCTATGGGCCACTATGGATGTGGCGGTGTAATGGCTGCTATGTTGCCTAGGCCGAATACGACCGACGACGATTTCTCAGGTACTTCGGTTCAGAGTCGGGTTAACCCCATTCGTCACACATTCTTGAACTCGAGCCGGTGAGTGTAACCCAGATGATTCTTTGTTGTTTTTGTTTTTTGGCGCCATCGTAGACTTCTGAGATCTGACGTCTGGATTTTTTTTTCTCTCTCTCTCCCGATACACTCGTGCCCGTGTACGTGTATCTATATAGCCCAGAGATCTTGTCGTACCGCGAAGCCAACAAGAACAAGACGACCATCGACCCTCCGCAGCACGATGACCCCGCTTTCCGTGCTCTCGTCGAGGAGAACGTCAAGGACGCGGTGTTCAACATCGTCATCAGCCCTGTGATGCAACAGCACTGGACCGCCTACATCGCTCAGAACAGCACTTCCTCTTCCGTTCCTCGTCGCGCTCACACGGATGCCCCCCTCAAGCCGGTTTACGTCCACGGTGAGTTCTCGTCCCCCCCTGAGCCGATCTACCGTACCTGGGCGATGAAGATTGACTCATGCTTTTTGACTTTTTATTTTTTTCTCTCCCTTTTTCCAAACAGGTTTTGTCTACGACATCACGACTGGAGATGTCATCGATCTCGGAACTTCATTTGGGCCGCATGGATCTACTACTTCCCAGGCTCTCCCCCGCAGGAAGCCATCAAGCGCGCCGTCGGCGAAACATGCTCACGGCCATGCTCACTCGTGAATTTGCACACCAGTTAGTTCCGAGAGAAAGTGACCCGCCACCCTCTCTCTTCACGGTCCCTGGCGTTAAGCATCGAGGCCTTAATGAAACGAGTTGTAATTTATTCTTTTAAGTATTGAGTGGCTGGTTGTCGTTACGCGCGCGCCTTGTTGCCTTCGGTCCGGGTTTTTTGTTTCCACAATCGTTTGCTAGTTGCTGAACACGATTGGATTTGGAGTTTCATCCTCCAAGATGGTGTGATTTATGACCCGGACATGAGATGAAGATGAGGGACGATAAGGAGAGCGAGTAAGGGCAAGACATCATGAAAAAATCGTGACGGCAATTATGTAGCAACATCAGTGTGTTTTGTAACAGAGCAGGAGGAATCATTACGAACGACGCGTTGTACACATGCAAAATATATCAGCAGAATCTTCTGGTCTGGAAAGGTGGCCGTTCCGGTTGCACTCCATGATGCGTAACGACTTACATCACCGAGGCAGGATTTCAGGCGACAGGGTCACACCAGGCGGTCTGGACCCCGCCCCGAAAGAGATGAAATGGATTCGTCGGATCATCGCTCATCCTCATCTTCCTCAGCGGTCGGCTGCTGGTTAAGGTTCCTCGCCTGATCCAACAGGGCCTGCATCGTGTCCTCTGAAATCTTAATTTCCAGCTGCTCCTGTTGCCCCTGTTCCCGCCCCTGCGCGCCATCGTTTTCGAGCTCGACGAGGAAGACGGTTTCCGCGTTGTCCGGGTCCTCAAGGACGACGGTCTTGTCTCGGTTGAAGTTTCCGATGCCTTTGCTTCGCAGCTGGTTGATAATTTTAGCCAACAACGCGTCGTCAATCGCTGGCGCCTTGCCGTTCTTCTTGCTCTTTTCCTTGGGAAGCGGCTGAGACGTCTGGTCCCTGAACTCCTTTTCAGAAGCCATGACGTGTAGAGGGACCTGAGCCTCTGCCCCGGGCGGCAGCCTGTCGCCTTTGAGGTCGTCGACGGATTGGATGATTTCCCTGCATCGAATGGTGGATTGTTCCTGAGAATCGCGCCGAGAACGAAATGCAGGGTCACCGCAGAGCCGCGGCGTTTGGATGACGAGGACATAATGGCAGGTGGCCGTCTCCTTGATAAACAAGATCGTGTCCGTGACGGTCATGGAGCAATGGAACTACGGGAAATGGAGAAAGGGTTGGTCAGCTGGTGACCGGTCAACGCCAGACCGTCGGCCGGCGAGGAGATCGGGGTACCTGGATTTCGACCTCTCGCTCTCTTCCGGTCTTGTCGCACATGGTGCCATCTCCCCATCGCTGGATGAGATAACGACTGCCGGTGCCTCGGGCGAGTTCGAGGTTGACTGCGAGAGCATTTTGCTCTGCTACGGTCAGATCGGCGCCTGACTCAGGAGACGTTTCTGGGGCCTGCCCGAGGGTATAGGCCTCCCACTGTGCCAAGGGAGGGTGGTCAGAGATGACGGCACGGGAGAGGAGGGAAGAAGAGGGGGAGGACGAACCTCGGTGTCCTCCTCGGGCTGATAGCCTTGAAGCGGTGGCAAAGTGAGGAGGGGGAAGGAGGAGGGCGGAAAGAGAGAGGGACTGACCGATGGGGTGAGGATGAGTGTGTGCCGCTTCTCTGAATTGGCGAACGTGGGAATTATGGCAATAGGAATATGTAAACCAGCCTTGTCTGTGCTGAAAGGGGAGAGGACATCATTTAGGGCAAAACAAGGGGGGAAGGGGAGGGAAACGTAAGGAACTGACATAGAGGCATTTACCGGAGAGGGCCTGGAGCAAGTTCCAGCTCTGAATGAGGGTGGCCTCTTCCGAAGAATCCTCGAGATGAGAAGGATTATTATCTGATATTTGGGGCTCCGGGGGAACGAGACAGAGATAAGAATGGCTTGGTCCCATCTTCATTAGTTCTAGTTTAAGCACTGGCTCCGGCTCGTGTGATGGGGGCGACGATAGAGATTGTGATGGCTGTCGGTTTATTCGCCCGTTTAGCTCACCACCGTCCGATGCAGAAAAGATGTTTACCTCTGTCGGATCTATCCCCTTGAGTTTACTCCATCGAGAGTCCTCGGTCTCCCAACCCTCCTCGAGGAACTCCCCCAGACCACCCTCCAGCCCATCGCGCAGCCAGCGTTCTGCGGTCGAGTTCAGGACAGGGAGGCCATTCAGGAATCTGACGTCGTATTTCGGGAACGCGTGCGGGTCCTCGGGGATCAGCGAGGCGTGGATTCGGCCAGAAACAGTGTACACAGAACGGAGAGCGAGAACAGCGAGGAGAAGACAGAGGGAGGAGGGCATCACGCCTGACCTCTGTGCTGGGACCGGTCGAGCTGTCGCGAGACGTTGCGATGTGTGGGCGATTGATGGCGTGCACGTGGCCAATCGAGAGGTGACCGGGATTTTCCACCAATGCGAGAGACACGCTTTGACCATCCGGAAGACAGCAATTCTCGCTCCCTATTTTTATTTTATTTTATTATTTCACAGCGGCCCACCACCGGAAACAATATGACAATTTCGAGGGAGGAATTTCGCAAGGGCTGGGGAAATTGCCGGTTTAGTTACCGGTAATATCCGGGAGTACCGCTTATTGACCTAGACGCCGATCCCTGTTCCTCCTCTCTCCCTCCTCACCGACAACGCACTCTGTCCGGTGGAGAGGGGGATGGAGAGAAATAAAATACGGAAAATAATCCCATCGGGGTTTTTATGATTGGAGGAGGGAACAGATGAATTTTTAGTATAGGACCTTGTTGTTCGCCGATATCATTTTCCACGCGAGAATATTCTATTCTGTTAACCGCCATTTTTATATCATTTCCCAACTCTCCCTCTTCTTCAAAAAAAGAGGGCCCGCTTTTCCATCCCTTCTTCCTCTCCCTCCTTTTCCTCACCTCCTCCCCGCCCCTCGACCGAGTCCTACAATCCGTTATCAATGTCCGGTTCTCCCCCCCACGAACCCGCAGACGATGCTCACAGCCCAGGCACAGCGGCTGACGCTGCCTCCAACACCGGTCAGTGCCCCATTCAGTATCCCGGGTTTGCTTCCGTGCCCAAGCTCATCCTCCTTATCGTCCTCTCCCCTCCCTTTATCGCTCCCCTCGATCGAACGCGTTAGCTGCCCCCACTGAGTCTCCCCCAAAGCGTGGCAGAGGCCGTCCCAAGGGCTCGAAGAACAAGAAGTCCGGCACTTCTGCCGCAGAGGCTTCCGGCGAGGAGGCACCCAAGAGGAAGCGAGGCCGGCCCCCCAAGGTACGCATCATTCTTATCTCGCCCACTTGTCGCCTTCCATCTTCTCATCATTCATCACTCCCCTATTCACTTTCCCACACCCACAGAGAAAGGCCGAGGATGAAGCTGTCGATCCCCCACCCAAGCGTAAGCGCGGTCGTCCTCCAAAGAATCCCAAGCCGGAAACCGACGAAGACGCTGATCACGTCGAGCCTGCCGCCGAATCTAGCACCGCGACGACGAAGAGGAAGAGGGTAGGTCGACCGCGCAAGGTCGCAAACGATTGATACCACATACTATCTTTGCCCATTCCGACCGCCCAAGAACGTTTAATCCCCCATGTACAGGACTCCCCGTCCATGATATCGCACACCTCACTCCCTAGTACTTTCTGGCATATATGTGGGCTCCGTCTTCCGTTTCTCTCGCCTGTATTCATCTCTCTCTCTCTCTCCCTCCCTCGACCGATGTTGTTTTGTTGTCATGCCTACTCTCTCTCCTATCTGCCCTCTCTTGTTCACGATGAATCTTCGTCTCCTTTTTCCTGCCCCCCTCCTCCTGGTTTCCCACACGTTCCACACTCCATTCTACGATCGGTCCGATGGATGGAAGATCATCGTTGGCCCCCTCTCTCCTGCTGGCCTTGTCTCTTGATTGCTTTGCTTACCTGTATATTGAAGAATACACACGCACTGGCAGCTGTTCTCGATTAGCGTAATAATTACTCCCTCGCATCACGACCCCATTGTCCCCTCTTACCGCGCTAGTGAGACGCCCGTATTATTATATGACCGATCGATTCATTCGCGTTGAATAATCTCTGATCTTATCCTTTTTTCTTCCATCAGTATTTTCTTTTTCTCCTTACTTTACTCTCTCTTTTCCTTCCGCCGTAAGTGTCGAGAGCCGTACGATCCGACCCATCAATCGTAATTTTCCCGGTCACCCCTACATACTGTACATACATACATACATACATTCATACCATATCATTCTCCCCCGAGCTATACCCCAAGGAGAAAAGGTAACCTGTTCTGTAAAGTACGTAAAATCCCGATGCGCTACTGTCATCTCCTCTCCCTCTACCGCTGGCCGCGGAATCGATGGTAGGCCAACGCACACCCCGCAACCACAGACACCACCCCAAAAATCGCTCCACCGAACCCGACCGCGTTCAGAATCCTCGCTTGCCGTTCCGCCTTTGATTTCGCCGCCGCGTATCCGATGTCGGGTCTGAACGTGACCATGGTGTATAACGGCATCCATCCCTTGACCTGCGTGGAAGGGTAAACCTCTCTGTGAAACCGAGGGCCCAGAGATCCAAGAGCTTCCGGTCTTTTCCCACCAAACTCGTAAAGGAGGTTGTCGATCTTCTTCCGAAGCCGGAAGGACAAAGTCGTCACATCGTGCCTCATCTCGAGGCTGTGAACACGCCACAGATAAGATCGCCAAATAAATCCCAACAGAGTCGGAAGGGTATGAGATGCCCGCGCGCGCGCGCACATATACACAGAGGAGCGTGTGTGTGTGAGAGGGCACAGGTTGCTTGAATAAAGATCATAATCAACGACTCACTATTGCCTCATGGCCATATCGCAAATGGCGACGAGATCTTCGTGTCTCGTTTCGGTGTATTTGGCTAGCGCTGCAGACAGTGACTTCTCGTCTTCTGGCCTTTTCTCTGACCCGTTCAGTTCGACCGTGGGACCGACGTTACATTCTTGCAGAAAGTAGTCTAGAACCCGGACGTCTTCCAGCCCACAGTTCAGTCCTTGGCCGTAGAACGGAACCTGAGAATGCGCCGCATCCCCGATGATCAGACCACGGTCTTTGTAATGATACGGTGCCGCCTGCGAATGAATTCGATCAGGGTAAACCGGGAAAAGTTGCCCACGCTGTGCAAGGCACAAAGGGAGAGACCCAATACCCACCTTGATGGTGATCAAGGCGCCCCGGGGATTGCTGGCCCACATCTCTCTCAGCTCTTGCTTGCCTATCAGCGGGACGACGTCTGGGAAATACTCCTCCATCCACCTCACGAACAGGGCCGGGCTGGTGATCCGTCCAAAGTCTACCGTCGGTGCGAACAAGGTGCATGTAAACGATTTATCCTATTAAATCCCGCAGGATAAGAGGCGCGAGATAATACGATCTGTACGAAAGAGGGCACACCTTATTTGGCAGCCCCATAAGCATAAATGAATGGCGTGGCCATATGTGGAGGTGATTTGGATCAAGAGCGAAAGTTGGGTTGCCGTCCTCATCATAGACTGCTGGCATCTTGAGCTCCATATATTCGTGGGGAATATACTCTTGCTGATAGTCCATTCTGGGCAACAGACGCGTGGATCAACGGAACAGCCCATATATCAGGGACCCGACATCCCGACGGTTCGCGATGGATGACAAACCAACATACGGAAACCCGCAACACATACCTTGTAACCCTCATCAGTTGTCGACGGACGAAGGAATGGCTGCCGTCCGCCCCGACGCACAAGTCGAACCCGACCTGCTTCACCGTGTCCGTGAGCTCATCACGGACGCTCAGGATCCTACGGTGGAAGTCGACCATCTGTGGCTTGTGCTCGAAGAAGAACCGGATGTTCGGGACGAGGAGCGCCTCTTCCATAAGCTTCTCATTGAGCACTGAGCGGCTTATGGAATTGATCGTCTATTCGGAACAGTCAAACGAGCGATTGGTATAGGTCAGTTTTGTTTTTTTGTTTTTTTGTTTCGTATTTGATTTTTTCACTCCCCGTTATTTCGGTAATATGCGAGATGGGAAAAAAAAAAAAAGAAAAAGAAAAAACGGAACTTGCCTGTTTGTGCGGGTCATATTGCAGGCTGCTCGAGCTTCCGTCTTTCATGTGAACCATCCGAGAGTGAATCGGGATGGTGTGCTTCATCAGCCTCTCCACCAGGAACGGGTTAATTGTGTGCAGGGCCGTTAGCCCGCGCGACGACAATACCAAGTTAATCGAACGCTGCCCATCTTCAGACTTCCGCAGGCGCTTGTCTAGGAAATGAAAGGAATGGGCGAGTAAACTGACGGAGGGGTCAGGATAAATGAAAACCAGGCCGCACCTGCACGTCCCTCGTACACCTCCACTAACCACCCCCTGTTCGCTAAGGCGATCGCAGCTAAGCAGCCCACTGGTCCAGCACCCACAATTACTGCCTTGCGCTGCCTTGTCCGACCAGCGGCTACAGGGAAATAGTCGTCGGATTGGCCGCTAGCCTCGCTGATAGCGTGTCCGTTAGCAGACCCGTTGGCGTGGCCATTCTGCGTTAGGGTCTCCATCGTCGAAGAGGGTGAAGAATCTAATCCTTCCGTCTGCGTCGTTCGAGTCAAGCGGGCGAGGATTGGTTCGCAATCATCTCGCAAGGATTTTTGAATGATGGCTGTGATACCGGGTGGCGGACTGATCCATCCGGATTACCGTTCCTGTGGCACCATTGCTGTGCATGACGAATCGGCTTGGCAATCAGGAGATTTTTCACCCACTGTCGAGGCTCTTCCTTCCGCTTCCGCAGGGCCTAGACACCTTTGGGTGGTTCGGGTTGTGGTCTCACGCGGACGTCGCTCCGATCTGAGAGGGTCGTCGATTCATCCGATCGCTCGTCGATGTTTTACGTAGGTGCTTAGCATTTGGATTTTAACTCTCCGAGCGCCCCACGTCACGAAAAACAAACCGTCAAGCACCCTTCGGGATATGTTCGTGGTATACACTTCGGGGTACTCGGTACATATGAATACATGCTATCTGTACGCCTGTTTCACAGGCGAGCGAGAACAATGTCCAGGTATCTCACAGCAGTTTCTACGTCTTCCGAGGTGTTATACAACGGCGTCGGTGCCAACCTGATAACGTCCGGTTTCCGATCGTCACCGATGACTCCCCACTCCTTCAAGCCAACAAATACCTTCTCCATTACGCCAGCCCCCTGTGGCAAAAACAGAAGCGATAGCTGGGCACCTCGGGACTCGGGATCGGTGGGAGTGATGATGGTGAAGCCCGGATCATTTCTCCTCAACGCTTGTTCGGGAGGCACAAAAAATTTCGACTGGCGGAGAAGGCTCTCGAGCTTTCCGGTGAGCATCTTAGACCGTTCGCGAAGTGGGCCCATCATCCCTGCTTTCTCGAAGGTCTGTAACGATCCCAGGAGTGATGCGATGGTCAAGACTGCCGGGTTCGACTGCTGGAAACCTTGGGCGCCAGGGATCGGAGAGAACTCAGGATCCATCTTGAATCGGGTATCCACGGTTTGTCCCCACCAACCGGCGTATCTGTTTCGTCGGGTTCAGAGAAAATGGAAGCGTCCGGGTTGATGGTCGCTCACTTGGGCGTTTCTGTTCCATTCCATTTTTCGTGAACAAACAATCCTGCGATCCCTCCAGGCCCAGAATTCAGATACTTGTATGTGCACCAGACGGCGAAGTCTACGTCCCAGTCGTGCAAGGACAATGGCACGTTACCAACCGCGTGGGCCAAGTCCCATCCACAAATGCATCCCTGGATGCAGATCATAAGCTCGGGCATCACGGTTCTTAGAGATTGATCGATTGTACCTTGGCCTTTGCGGCCGCTGTGACCGACTTCATAGGGAACCATTGTCCTGTGTAATACGAAAGGCCACCGAAGAGGACGAGCGCGATCTTTGAGCCTTGTTTCTCGATAGCGTCCAATATATCTTCTCCCCTGATCCAAAACTCTCCTTCCCTAGGCGCGATCTCGATGATGGCGTCCTTAGGGTCGAAACCGTGGTTCCGAACTTGGGAAGCGAAAGCATACTAAGTTAAACGCGTGAGTATCCACTTGCACCTTTTTGCTCGTCTTGTCATGGCGACTACCAACCTGATCCGAAGGGAAGGCCCTTGCCTCACAAAGGAGCTTGTACCGCTCCGACGTGGGTTTGTAGAATTGGGACATCATCAAGTGGAGATTTGCAGTCAAGGTACCCATTACACAGACTTCTTCCGTTTTCGCACCTGGGGTTCTGGAGGTCAGCGAGACTGCCTCTTGGATTACTAGTGACGTCGGCGGCCCTCACCTACGATCTGGGCCATCAAGGGGTGCACATGGTCCACGATGCCCGCCCAGGGTCTTCCACGAGGATGATGAAAGTGACCTTCGACAGCGCTGCGGTGAATTACTTTTAGTCTCGAGATACCCGACAGGCTAGTGAACCGGACGCACTGTTTGCCCCAGACGCTCAATTCTTCCTGGATCAGGACCTGGGATTGTTTCGGGCACGCTCCCAGAGAATTACCGCAGAGATAGACGCAACCCGAGTCTAAAGTAGCTTGATTTTAGCCCACCTAGTTACGTATGGGCGTGCACGAGGTTTAATTTACCTTGCTTCTCAGCGGAGACGTTAATCGCACCGACGCTCCTGTTATCAGGAAGGATGAACTCGTCTCGATAGGTTTTGCTAGACGAGGGCATTTCTGCGGATGGCCAGTGGCAAGGTTATCGTGTCAAGGAAGGGCCCTGGAGGTGGGGGATGTTGGAGAACCCGGGAAGGTCGCCTTCATGGCATGTTGAGATCCGCGTGATGTGTTCGGACGGAGCATATCTGGTTCACGATCATCAATCACACTGAGCCGACCAGGTGGTGCACAAAATGACAGACTCGGAACTGGGTATCTGGGTGACTGTCCGTAACACTAGATAACATTGTAAATTTAGCCGAGGTTTGTTGCTGAGCATCCGTGAACTCCCACGTCGTGTAGACCCATGAAACTGGAGAATCGGACGTCGAGCCTGTCGGCCGGGTTTCGAGCAAAACGACTGAGGCGCGCGGCACGGAGACGATACCCGCGACCCGATGCAACGGTCAGGGTCCTGACAGTTCCCTCAGAAAGCTCTGGATATTCACTTGGGCGCAAGTGTACACGGTGTAGCCTTACGGATAGTCACCGAGTGACTCCGTGTTCAGACGTGTAGGATGGATGATAAAGATATATAGATATGTGTATAGCTGCGCGCGTACAGAGAATTAAATCCAAGAAAGTGTACAATATCGACTACACACGGTAAGAACAGGAATTAAAGAAAGATAGGAAAAAAGAGAGAAAAGTCTAAGCACTGAGGATGAAGGACGAGACCATCTCGATGTACTTGTCCTCTTTGAAAATGTCGTTGTGCTCGGCCTGGAGCCCGTCAATGTCAAGGCATACATATTTGTCTACAGGAAGGTTTTGTTTGAGGTACAATCTCGAGATGTGTTCGTACATGGCCTGGCTTTGGCCAACGTCGACCAGCGAATCGCCCTTGGAATGGATGATGAGCCAGCGGGTGGAGTCCATGTGCTCGCGAGAGGGATAGTTGATGACGGAGAAATCGGAGAACTTGACAGTGTCGCCAAAGGCATTGGCCACGAACCGCTCGCGGTACTGAGGGAAGCGCGAGAGGAGTTGGTCGAGGTCGAAGATCCCCTCAGACATGACGACACCTTTGATGGCGTCGAGCAGTCTGGCAGGGGTGTTGAGGGAAGGAGTGATGGAGGTCGAGTCGAGGATGATCGAGGCGATCATATGCGCGCTGCAGCTGTGTCCAACGAGGTAGATCTCCTTCAGGGCCTCCTGGATGTCGGTGCCGGGCGGACCGTCCCAGACGAGCATCCTGGTCAAGAAGAGGAGGATATCGTTCGCATGCGACGGGTGGTGAACCTGATTCGTTGACGTAGGCTCCTTCGGTGTGAGGCGATAGTTCGGCACCAACACAACGCTCTGAGTGCTTTTTGCGATCCTCCGAGCCAGGTCGGTGTGATCGCTTTTATCCTCTCTGCGGTGAAGAAAACAAAGTGTTAGCGACGAGGGGAACAGAGGGGGAGAGGATGCAGGCTTACGATCTCCATGCTCCTCCGTGTACAAACACGATACACTTCGACTTGTGATTTGCGGGAACAAATGCGTCAAAGCGATGGAGCTGGTCGAAACCGTACGCGACGTCGAAGCAGTGGTGCATGGTCAAAAAAGAGTCGTAGGCGAAGTAGGAGGAGGGGGAGGAGGTAGAACCGGGATGGTTGTCAATGATGAGAGGTTGTCGGATCTGAGGGGGGTCTATATACCCCCCTGGGCACTGCGAATATTGGCGCGGTCCAGGTCGACATCGGCCGCCAATGAAAGCACGGGAGCAGCGCGAGGTGTATTGCAGTGTGCACAATGAGATTACCCGAGGTGTTGCAGTTCACTGGCGTCAATCTTGCCCCAAACCCTAGGCTGTGGTCACCCTAAACAACAACCGAAACCACGATCATGACAAACGGGACTCAGCCTATATCCATCGAAACACTCCTCCAGAAGCAGAAGGAGGAACAGGAAGCTGCCTCCAGAGTAAGTCCACTACGATCCCCACAATTTGTCCTTGCGGGGTCAGGGCTGATCGTCCTCGGCCCCATACAGCCCAGGTTCCTCACAAAGGCCCAACGTGCCGAAGTCGCGCTTGCCAAACGTAACCAGGAGGAACAGGAGCTGAGAGAAAAGGAGGAACGTGAACGTAAAGACCGAGAGGCCCTAGAACGCGAGGCCGAAGAGTTTCGGGCTCGCGATAGGGATCGTACCAGGGAATCCAGGTATGGCTCGAGTGGTACACGTCGTCAGTGTCTCCGTTAATTCATACCCCGCAAACACAGTCTCATATTGCCCCCGTTCTATAGATGACGACCGACACGGTGGTCGAGGTGGCGGCAGGGATCGTGAGAGGCGACAACCTCTTCCCTTAGCCAACGGGGGGTATCAAAATGGTATCCCTACAGCCCCCAGAGCTCAACGCGAAAAGGCTGCCTCTCAGCCCTCACAACCGACGACGTCCAACACAATGCCTCCCCCGCCCCCGCCATCCCATTCAGAAACCATATCCAATACCTCCACTGCTGCCCCGTCAATGACTGACACAGACCTCAATGCAATACGAGCACGTTACCTCGGAGTGGACAAGAAGAAGCGGAAGATTCGTAAGATGAACGACCGGAAGTTTGTCTTTGATTGGGACACACAGGACGATACTGCTGCAGACATGCCCATGCCTCCAGTGGTTCAAGGTCAGGGTGTGGCTCAGGTCATGTTCGGTCGTGGACACATTGCTGGAATGGATGATTATCACGGCGTGCGGAGGACAGGGGTCGAATCTCAGCTCACAGATCCTATGGAGAGAAGGAGGGCTGCCAAGAATGGCATTGACGAGAGGCATTGGTCTGACAAGCCAATTCACGAGATGAAAGACCGAGACTGGCGTATCTTTAGGGAGGACTTTAGCATTGCTGCTCGAGGTACGCGGCTCCAGCTATCCCTCATTTGACATTCTCTAATAACCGGGCAGGTGGCTCAATCCCCCATCCCCTACGGTCCTGGAGCGAGTCTTCTATCCCTCCACAACTTCTCGAAATTATCGATCAGGTGGGCTACAAAGAACCATCGCCTATTCAAAGGCAGGCCATACCAATCGGTTTGCAAAATCGCGATATTATCGGCATCGCAGAGACTGGTGAGGTGTCTTGTTGCCATTCTCCTGTCGCCCACTCTGATGAAATAGTTCAGGTTCGGGTAAAACGGCCGCATTCGTCATTCCGATGCTCAGTTTCATATCAAACTTACCACTTTTCACTGACGACAATCGGCACCTTGGACCGTACTCTTTGATAATGGCTCCCACACGTGAATTAGCTCAACAAATTGAGTCGGAAACCAGGAAGTTTGCCGGACCGCTCGGGTTCACTTGTGTTTCTATTGTCGGAGGGGTGAGTGGGAACGTAGATAACGATTAGCTCGGGATCAAAACTGACACGGTTTCAACAGCGTTCGGTGGAGGAACAACAATTCAACCTTCGCGCTGGTGCAGAAATCATCATCGCAACGCCGGGTCGACTGAAAGACGTGATCGAGAGACATGTGATCGTTCTTTCGCAATGTCGATACGTCGTCATGGATGAGGCTGACCGAATGGTGAATCTCGGTTTCGAAGCCGACCTTACCTTCATTTTGGATAAGCTGCCGAGTGAAGCTATGGAAGGTGAGGACCAGGGAGAACAGATGGACGTGGACGGGGAGACGATGGTAAAAAAGGGACGAAACAGAGTCACTACACTGTTCTCGGCTACTATGCCCCCTCCCGTCGAACGGTTGGCCAAGAAGTACCTCAAGAAACCAGCGATCATTACGATTGGTGAAGCGGGCAGAGCCGTCGACACTGTTGAACAGAACGTCGAATTCGTTCAAGGAGACGAGAAGAAGAAGTGGGAGATTTTGTTCTACCGTTGCTCTGAACGAAACTGATCTCATTCATTTCTAGACAACGGATGTTGGAGATTCTCAACAGCGGCGACTATCCTTCACCAATCATCGTCTTCGTCAACCAGAAGAAGACGGCGGATATGGTCGCCAAGGACCTTTCACGTGCAAACGTTAGTCGATTCTGTTCGTGTGTTTTTTTCCACACCCTCATCGTATTGTTCCACAGTGGAACACGTCTACGCTGCACTCGGGCAAGAACCAAGAACAACGAGAGGCGGCGTTGCAAGCTCTCCGCTCTGGAGATGCGGATATCCTTGTGGCCACAGATCTCGCCGGTCGTGGTATCGACGTACCAGACGTTGGGTTGGTTGTCAACTACCAGATGTCGAACACAATCGAGGCCTACATTCATCGTATTGGACGAACTGGGCGTGCTGGGAAGCAGGGAACGGCGATCACGTTCTTGTCAAATGACGACGAGGAAGTAATGTATGATCTCAGACAGGGTGCGTTTGGTGTTACCTTTGCCCTTTGGGTGTCGGCTGACCTCCAACGCCTTCTTTCAAAGAAATTTCCAAGAGTCCGGTCTCCAAGGTACCGCAAGAATTGGCGAAGCACGAAGCCGCGCAGCACAAGATCACGAGGGATATGAAGAGGAAGCGTGACGCAGAGGACCAAGGATAGGGATCGAAGCTGGTCATAGATCTTTCCCACTGGCCAAGCTTTGACGATCTCCATGACCGCAACCAGACGTTGTTGTTTGCGTGTCGACCCCGAATTTTAAACCCTTGTTTCAGGAGATCATACAATCGTCGTGTGAGGCACCCACGCAAAGTGTTTCGGAGCGAAAAAAACCGCCGACTCGGTGCTTAGAATTAACGAAAGGGTCGGAGGGTAGGTACTGGACCGTATCACCGGGGATGTATGTGGAACGTGTGTGCGACAAACGGAGGTCGGGGGGACTGAGTGAGAACTCGGAGAAATTACGAAGAAAAGAGGGAGTCCGTTTGGAGCTCTTCGAATTTGTTCCTGGCCAGACATATATTCATTTTCAACGCCGCGGTTTCTAAACGGGTAGATGAGAATCTGTTACGGAGAGACGGGAAAGGGCCGACCGATGGTTGGATTGTGAACGATGATCAACACGTAAGTGTTCCGGGTCAGCTCATCCAACACGGCGGTGAACTCTGAGAGCTCCATCTCGAGTGAATGGAACTCCTCCCGGGCCCGTGCGCACGAGTGTTTGAACGCCTTGATCAACTCGGAGGTCCGTTCGTAGCGAATCCCATCCAGCTTGTGCACGTCCTCCCCTTCCTCCTCCGCCTCAGATGAGGTCGCGACCACGAGGAACGTCGTCCGCTCGAACAGCACAACCTCTGTCGCACTGCACGCCTGTGCCAGCGTCGACAGGTGCTTCGACAGGATGTTGGCGTTTGGGATCAGGCTGTGCACTATCCGAGACCATGCCTGAATAGCAGCACAGAAACTCAGTGTCAGAGGTCGGGTGATGTCGATGAGAGAGATAAGGTGACGCACCCTGTAAAGACTCTCGTTGTAAATACTCGTCCCAAACACGGTGACCTGCAGGCCAGCGCTCTCCTGCTCGAGCTGTGCCCTCTTCTTGGCTAACACCCCTTGCGCGTTCTCTCGCACGAGGTCCATCTTATGGACAAGCAAGAACACCTTGGCCTCTGCGCTATACTTCTTCAGTCCGTCAATACAGTCCCGATAATAGTCAAGGTCCTTGAGGGCCTCTCGCGTCTCAATATCAAACACGTAAATCAGCACCGCGACCTGCTGAAAGATCGTGGACCGTTGGGTGGAGAGATAGCTGTCCATGAACGAATCTTGGCCGCCGCAGTCCCAGAGGTTGAGCACCAAATCACCGAGGAAGCGAACATGATTCTGCTCTACGTCGATGGTTGCACCGAACCTTGTGGTGAGAGACGCTGGATTGTTTGAGCTGGGAGAGTAGGGTGTGTTGGTCTCCGTGCTTGCGGGGTGATCTCATGACTGGGAAGGGACGGACAATATGAGGGACCGCATGGAGGTCTTTCCACTTCCTGAGGCACCCATGAGCAGAACCTGGGGGTGTGCAGGTGACTACTGTGAGACCATCCGTGTCAGAGACATGCCTCACCTTTTTCTTCATGTCTTCGAATACCCCACCGACTGGATGATCGTGGTCGAGCCGGTCGATCATCTTCACACTTTCAAATCTCTCTTTTCCGACGATCATCTCCCTCTCTCCCTTCGTTTCTCACTGAGCACGCCCCCCTGAGGAAGCTCATGCGTCAAGACTTGGAAAGGGTTCAATCTCCCGGACCTCGTCCAAACACTCCCGAGCTTGGAGCCCGTCAAGGTCACAGAAACCCGGGAGCTGCTCAGTTGCTCACCAGCGACGGGTCGATCTCCGATGAGGTGGGATTGTATGCTGCACCCGGTCGGTCGCGATCCCTCACGCTGATCCTTCTCCCGCCGATGGCTCCAGTTTGAGCGATGTCTCAAACACATCTTTGCAAAGTATTGCACCCCTCAGCCACGTAACGCACCCAACGGGAAACGTGGTATTTTCCTGACCCCACCGGAGAGCGCGTACTTGTCGAGCGAGGGTCTGGATGCGTGGGCGACGGATACCAACGGGACCCCATTCTCGGAAGATACGAAAGAGGAGCTGATGGAGTTTATGGACGTTACGGATACCGGGTGCCTAACGTGGGTGGCTGCCGTTTTATGAATTCCCCATCGTCTGCTAATACATCGGACACAGGTTTAAAGGTTTTCTCCAAGTTTATCAGCTACAGACGGAGAATGACGAGGAGGAGACATGGAGGGATCTGGTACGAGACAACATTAATGTCCCACGTCGGACCGAGTCCTGATCGCGTTTGTTGCAGTCAAAACACGGGTTTGACAGGAACTTGAGGCTTGTCTCTTCAAGAAGAGAGGATGTTGATGCGGATGTTGACCCATTCACCACGTGAGCGCCGTTATTCGATCCCGAGGCCAGACGCCAATCGTTTCTTGCAGAGGCAACGAGCCTTCACCAGAGAAGACTCAAACCACTGCCAAAACCAATGATACAGCCAATCCGCCTTGATTTTCGGAGGTGTACGCGCCCCACTGCATGGTTTACGATTACGATTTATAACGGGTGTAGAGTCTGTACAATCAATAGGTTAACGTGTTCTGTTTATGACCCAGCCTCGCCTGCTGCTCCGTTCGAGGACTTTGCCGGTTTGAGTTTCCACAATTCGACACCGTTCCAGTCTTCCCTGTCCCACTTGAGTCCCGCTTTATCCGTCGCTTGGACCAATTTTTTGTGAGGGATCCGTTCTGGTTTGAATCCCCAGGCTTGGCGTGCATCATCAAGAGTGCGATCAATCAGCAACGGATCACGCCTCTCGAAGCAAAGAAGTATCAATGGAGTTTTGCCTCGAGCGGAGGACAGGGATGCCAGGGCATGGATGGTGCGTAGAAGAGGTTGGGCGAGTTTCGGGATGTAGACCGTATCCGAGGTCACGATCAGGTCGAAAGGCGGTCCGACGGGACCCTCGGCTGTTGGGTCCTTGTTGAGAGAAGGTGAAGACACGGACTTCGCGTCGGTCCAGGACCACTGGTCAGGTTCCACCATCCAGTCAAGTTCTCTAACCTGTATCGACCCGGCGACAAGGTGGATGTTGTCCCTGATGTTTTGACCGAGAACCGAGTCAATGACGTTCGGTAAGTCTGTCGCTAGGACATCCCAGCCGAGTGAAGCGAGAGTGAGTCTGCAAGCGCGTCAGGGGAGCGGACGGAGGCTGAAGGCGTCGAGACCTCGCACGCAGAGAGACCAATTCCAGAACCGAGCTCAATAGCTTTGCCGGGTTGACGCTTGAGTTTGAGGGTCGGAAGATATGCGGATAGGATTTGGCCGCCCAACCAAAGCGTAGTCCCGTTAGTCGTCCCGTCGTCTGACTGACGAAGCGAATAACCTGAATATTTCAAGTTTTTTTCGGATTTTGTTTGGTGGGCTGGCCGGTGCTCGCTCGTCCCGTCCATCGTTCGGTTGCAACGAGGCCTAATGAGCGTCTAACCCACCTTCCCCTGCTCCTCCTCCCTCTTCCCTCTCCTCCCTCCCCTCTCTTTCCTCCGTCCCAGTCGCTGTCCTCCCCGTCGACAGCCCTCCGCTTTTCCCCCACGGAACCCCGCTCAATAGAGGTCTGGCCACGACCCACGCTCGACGCCCGCCTGGGCCTTTAAAAACAATGAAAGCCTTCCTCTTCAACAAATTCAAGCTAGGATCTCAAAAGGACAAGGACAAGGACGCGCCCAAGGAGAAAGTCCCCCAGCTCGGTCCTCTCCCAGATTGGCCGCCTGCTCCGTTGATCAGCGAGACCCCGACCTCCGTCAAGTCCTTCAAACCGTTACCTGAGTTATCTTCCAGACAACTCCCGTCCATTGAACAACCGCCACCTCTCGAGCCTACCGAGTCCTCTACCACCACCAGCTCCTCAAATACTCCGATACCACCCAACCATCAAACTTTCTCTCCCCCCAAACCCGCAGAACTCGATGCTGTGCTTTCGACACGGACCCCGGTGTCCCAGCTACCAGAGCCTATGACCTCCAGAAGCGTTTCGAAAGCAACGACGATCACAACCACCACCGCCATAACCGTCGACGTGCACAAAAAGGTCGCCTTTATATCCCCGTCGACTACGCCCACTGCCGACCGACCGCTGCGGTCTCCAACTCCCACTAGTGATCTGCCTCAACCCATGAAGAAGATTCCCTCGAATCGCTCCGGTAGAGTCTCTACCACAGGCCCAGCTAGTTCCAGGACGGATCTCTCTGTCAAATCTGGAAAACTTCCTGCTATTCGGCCGACCACGAATTCCCCATACCCCAACAGGGTCCTCGCGGACAGTGCATCCATCCAACAGACCGTCCGATCAGGTACCCCGTATTCCCAATCGAACAGCAGTCGGATCATGAGTCCCGCTTCCTGGAGCGAACATACAGAAGTTGATTTGGTCGCTAACCTTGGCTCTCGTGAACGTACCCGTCAAGAAGTCTTGTTGGAAATCGTGTCCAGCGAAGAGAGGTCAGACAATCAGTTCCATCCTTTCACTCTAAACCTTACTGATCAACCTTAGATACGTGAGCGAGCTGGCAAAGATGAAGGAGACGTTCATAGACCCGCTTCTCCACCCATTCTCGACCTCCACCTCTCCACACCCAAGTACTCCCTATCCGGGCACATCCTTGGGGGATTTCAAGGATTACGACGAGTACTTGCGTACGAGGCCCTCCGAATCCTTGGAACATCTTCCCATCGCCTCTCGGTTCCTTGCTTCGCCTGTCGGCGGCAGATCTGCAACTCCGGCCCCACCGGCTACAAAGCGCGAAGAAACTCCACATCCAGAAATATCAGACGACGATATTGATGATGACATTGCGAAGGGTTACTCTTCCAAGCAGAACGCCAAGCACAGCCATCCCCGTTCTCCATACAATACCACCGCCAACCGATCTGGTAGGAATGGCGAGGTCCCATTCCCATCCCGCTCTCATCATTCCTTACCTCCCCTTCATCGCGGGAATAATCCTACAGATTCCACCCAGTCACTTGGACGCCAATCTCTCGTCGCCGATAGCGGGCTCTCTATGAAGGGAACAATCCAAACACAGGGTACCAGAGTGCTGCGCAAAACGCTCAAGGGTTCCGTCTCAGAACCCGTGACTGTTCCCGGTGCTATTCCTCCTCGCCAACTTCCAGAAGATCTACGGATATGTCTAGAAGTTATCGAGAATGATCTTCTGGAGGGTCACGTTCGATTAAGTGAGGCACTCAAGAAGCGTTACGAAGAGCAATACCCCCTCGTGCGGTCCCTTGCAGACGTTTTCGTCAGCAGTGTATGTTCTTTTGTCGTTTGCTGCGGATCGTCGCTCAATTATGTCCGCTAGTCCCATATCCTAACCGGATACGCCAAATACGTACTTCACCTAGAGAAGGCCCTGGAACAGGTCGATAATGCCATGAAATACGCGAACAGCGCAGGACGCAAATCATTGAAGAAGCAAGAAGGCGATCAATTCTTGAAAATCGGCGCCTACCTCCAACGACTAGAGGAGAATGCTGCGGAGAGGGGAGAGACCGGGCTGGCTATCTCACTATCGAAGCCCTTCCAGCGGCTGCTGAAATACCCGCTCATGTTCCAAAACCTCCTCTTCCACACCGACCCGAGTACCTTCGAGTACGAGAGCACGCTGCAGATGGTCGCAGAAGTCGAGACGATCGTCCGGAGTATCGAAGATGAGAAGATCCAGAAAGAAGAACGTGACAAGACAAGAGACATTCTTGGGAGGATCGATGGTCTCGATAAATTGAAGCAGCTTGCAGTACCGAAACCTTCTAGGGTCCTGATGGAAGAACGTATGGTCATCCATACCGGGCCCTCTGGTTCTGGGACACCACCACCTGGAGTCAATGGGGGGAGGGTGAAGGGTAAGCCCTCGTTTAAGCGACTCAGTGACGTCTTGCAGTCGGGGTCTAGTGGTATTGGGGGGAAGAAGGATTTGTGGCTTGTCGTGTTCAACGACGTTGTGCTGAGATGCCAACGGACTGGGACTACATCCTTGCCGATTGGGGGTGCCTCGTATGGAAGAACTAATTCGATGCCCGAGATGCAAGGCAAAGCAAAGTTTGCTACCACAGGCCGAAGGAATTCTCAGGCAAAGCCAAGGAACTTGTACAAATTCCTCAAGGTCTGCTCCCTGTTCACGTCACACTCAGCGCTTTCGTTGATGAGTTATAGATTGAGACCTGGGACATTGGCAACGTTGTCCAACCACGTGAAGGTGTTGTCTCGATGGACGAGTGCGTTGTTCCACTTTCGACCCGTGTCAGGGCGCTTAGATTCACGTTGTGACAGGGTTGTGCGTTCAAGAACGTTGCACGCTTCAGTACAACCACGGATCATGCCACTCCCTGACGATGACGAAGACGAGGAGGCTGGTGATTCCGACGATTCCGACCGAAAGAGCAAGATGAGCTTCTCGTACTGGGGAGCGGATAAGATCACTCTCCAGAAACCGGTCACCTCGAAACCACGACAGATTGTCCCCACCCAGAACGGCGTGCGCAGGGGCCCTACGTCAGGTATTACGACGTATAACAGGGAGTCATCAGCTAATGCCAAATTTGGCACCCGTCTCCTGTCAGTCGAACCCACCGTTGCCCCGCCTCGTCCATCAAGTAGACGCACTGGCGCAGTCACCCCTGTCCGGCGACCCCCTCCGGACGACACTACTGTAGTCAAAGCCACCGTAACACGACCCGCTTGGAATGAGAACCCACGGTCGACCTCTACCCCAGTACCGGGGCGTCGGAGGAACCTCTCTAGGCCAAACGCCGTCATCGCGACTAGGACTCCAACCAACAACTCCACTACAAAGCTTTCCTCGCAATCGGAGGATTCTGGTGTTGGCATGTACCGCCAGGCCTTGGCGAATGATCCTTCTTTGGCAGCATAACGCACTCCCTGATCAACCCCTCTATTTCTTGCCTCTTGACATTGGACACTCGCAAAATCACCCTAACCCTATTCATTTTTCATCACCGCCTCGTAGCTCCTCATCGTTGACTCGTGCATCATCGTCAGTTAAACGCTCTGCGGGCTAAGAATATCCCCCATCTTTACATCTGCTCCATGTCATTTACCTTCCTTTTTCCAGTTTCCTTCTCTCGACATGACACTGTAGCCACATTCCTTCACAATTTCATGCACCGTTTTCCTCGCTTGCTAATGAATCCTCGTTTCATGCTTATCTTATCACCCTTCGTCCCTCGTTACTTGCTGCATCCTCCTCTCCTCTTTCATCGCCCCCGTTTCCCCGTCTCTCCGTATAACTTCGGATCAGATCCCCCCCTCTCCCCCGATACTCCCTCGGTACCCTTATATTTTCTGTTTATTCGCTGGTTCTTCGTGCGGTCACGTTCAGCACAGGCATACATTCACATTGATCCCCACGCGTCCAATCTTCATCTCCGTGTAATTACGTTCTTCTCCGTTCGACGGCACTCGTTCCTTACAGTAAATCTCACCTGTTTTCTTCACCTAGCTCAGTCATGATCTCTGAGAGGTTTCCCGGGCCTTCTCTTTCATGCAAGCGTACTATTTATTCAGCTTCCCCTTCCCTCCTTCGTGTATCAAGCAAAGGCGCTGGCACGCACTATTTCTCCGTTTCGATAGATCTTATCTACTTCCGGCGACTTTGGCAATTTAATAAAGTACCCGACGAACCAGCAAATAAGAAATCTTTGACTCCAGCAGGACGTTACTCGTCCGTGGGTAGTTCGTAGGCAGCGTTGTGAATGCTGACGCTTCGACCGCTAGGATCCGACGAACAGCCCCAATCCCCCCGGGGTATCCACCTCACTGCAGTCTTAGCCGCCGCTTTGGAAGGGAACAAGCCTACCCATAAAGGAGCATTCACATCAACACGAAGGGCGAGGGGGTAGATAGGAGAGCGCACTGTCAAAGATGTCCCTGATGTGATAGGCTTCTTTGGTATCCGGGGTCTCCTCTGGCCATCTCTCAGAACGACGTGCGAAATCCTCATCAGAGACTGAATTTTCCGCGAGTTCCTTGAGGCCGTCTATCCACGAATACCCGACCCCGTCGGAGAACTGTTCCTTCTGACGCCAAAGAATCGATCGAGGGAGGTACGGCTAAAATAACGCGTCCCGATCCATGAGTGTTCCATGACTTTTTTTTTAAATAAAAAGAAGTTTCGGGGAGTGGAACGTTGGGAGGTTTACCTTGCCGTCGGGAGAGACATCGAACGCCTTTCGTATAATGTATTTCTCCATTTTGGGACGCCCGTCTTGGTCAGTCTCTTGGGAGGCGCCCTTCGAAAACTGTTTCTCCTTGGGATCGATGTTCATCGCTACCTCGAGGAAGGCCTTGTCGAGGAATGGAACTCGGGCTTCGAGGCCCCAAGCCATAGTCGACCTGTGCACGTGGGATTTAATGTGAGAAAAACGTCGGGAGAGGAAAGAGTGGGGATGAGTTGGTACTTGTTGGCTCGGAGACAATCAGAAGTGTGCAGGTTCTTGACACGCCTGACGCACTCCTGGTGAAAGGATTTCGGGTCTGGGGCTGCATGGAAATATAGATAACCTAATTATCATCCTTATCAGCGGCCTGCTCACGCGGCCAAGCTAGGAGGGGTAAGCAGACCTCCAAAGATCTCATCACTCCCTTCTCCGCTCAAAACCATCTTGACACCCATGGCCTTGATCTTCCTACTCAGCAAGTACATAGGCGTGCTCGCCCGCACCGTCGTAACATCGTATGTCTCGAGATGATAAATGACATCGTGGACCGCATCTAAACCTTCCTGAACAGTGAAGACGTATTCGTGGTGGACAGTCTGGAGGTAATGCGCGGCTTTCCGGGCCGCGAGCAAGTCGGGTGAGTTCTCGAGCCCGATTGAGAATGAGTGGAGTTGTGGCCAAGATGCGATCGTTTCTAGACACAACAGAATGCCGGCTCGATCAGCGAACGAATCACCCTGAACAGAAATCCTGTGGTACCATATTCTGAGATCACGCTTTGGGTGGGGGTTACAGGGCCGCTCGTAGCTTCTGCCAATTTCTTCCTCCTAGTCTCAGCTTGTGCCTGAGCAACCTTCTCGGTCTCCCTCGCCGCAATAGCAGCGATCAAACTGCTGTCCAAACCTCCGCTGAGCAAAACACCATAAGGAACTTCGCTCATCAGCCGCTTCTTGACGGCGATCTCTAGAGTTTTCCTCAGGTTCTCCAGGCTTGCGGGCGAGGTGGGGATCTTGTCATCGTGATCGGTATCCCACCAGGTAGGCTTGAAGTATCTCTCGATCGTGTCGGTTTGGCTGTCGTATACATGGCCGGGTGGGAAGGAGATAATTTCGTCACATTCTTCAGGGAGAGCTTTGAGTTCAGAAGCGAATACGACGACGCCTGGTTTTGAGGAGACTCGGCCTTGGTAGAGAGTCGTGATACCGATTGGGTCTCGTGAGGCGATGACCCTGGTGGGGGTAATAGATTCATCTAGGAGGACAAACGAGAACATCCCGTCTAGCATGCCGCAGATCTCTTTCCCATATTCCTTGTACTGAAAATCCCTGGTGTCAGAACGGACGACAGATAATCGAGGGGGCGATCGCAAACACACCAAGGGGATGATAATCTCACAGTCGGAGTGAGTTTTAAATTTGTAAGATGGAAGCTCAGCACGAAGCTGTGCATGGTTGTATATCTCCCCGTTAACGGCAAGGATGAGTTTTCCATCGTCGCTAATGAGCGGCTGAGCGCCGGATTCTAAGAGTATGAGCATGGGGGTCAGTCGGCCATAGCAAGTGTGTGGGGGTGTGCACCCACCCACGCCAACAATAGCCAAACGCTCATGAGCGAGGATCGACCTCTGGCCAACGTAGCAGCCCGACCAGTCAGGTCCACGGTGCCTGACCTTCTTGGCGCAGGCGATGTATTTTTTCCGCTCGGAGGCAGGGTTCTCTATACCGTGTACAGCTACGATTCCACACATGGTCTTCGAAGGTTTGTTCGCACGACACGGCGGTGACTGGAGTGGGAGAGAGCAAAGAGGACGTTTTGACTCGGTTTCGTTGGCATGGCTGATAAGATCGACCCTAACACGATCAACCCGAGGCGGATGCCGGTCGTAAATTTTATTTTTCCTGCAGCGGTATCATTTATTGTACATTCACTTCACGGTAAGGTAATCTAACCGATCCGCAGACCGAGGACCAACCCAGCTGCGAAAGTAGCTCGCGGCTGGAAATCTGCGGCCAAAAAGTTGATGAGCCAGCTCCAAAGGGATCCAATCGTGGGAGGGCGTCTAACACCGTTCTCCGTACGGTAGAATAAATTCTCGAAACGACTCGCAGCACGAGACCAGTCGACCCGGACGACAGAGACAGATCCCAGGTACTGTACGGAGCAAGGATCAGATTTCGGAAGGAGTGGGTGTGGTTCTGAGGTTGATATCACCTGAAGGAGAACGAATGTTCCGCCAAGGATGAAGGCGACGAACTTGGCACCCTTCTTGATGAACACGCCTGCGCATATGCCACACACGCTGCCGAAGGTCAACTCGTATAGATTCAGGGTAGACGCTGGTGGTGGGGGAAGGCCTGAACCCTCCTGGGCTGGCGGTGGAGTCGCGACCGCTGGCGGTGATTGTTGTGAAGCCGACTCTGGGGAGATGTCAGCACATTAGCCAACCCGAGTGAAATGCCCCTCGTACTATCGCAATGGACATCGTTCAGAGTGAATGCGTGCAGGCCGATTCCAGCTCCTACGAGACCGGTGTAGAGGAGGAGGTTTGATCTTCTAATAGGCGCAGTTGTCACGTAACTGCGCCTAGCTAGCTGGTGGCCGACACATCTTGCTGCTGCGTTGCGTGTAAACGCGGAGGCGAGGCCTACACCGACTCGAAGTGGAAGCATACGGGCAAGTTTGCTTGGATGATGTCACACGTGCATCATGGGCTATATGCACCACGTGATTCTCGGCGACTTGGCCAGCCATCCATTATCATTATGGCGTTCTCGAATAAGCTTCTCATCTTCTGTGTTCTCACAGCTGTAGCCTTCTTGTTCTTCTGGAACACACAATCATACTACGACTTCTTGCCAACAGCAAAAATTCAATCCACCGTCGCCAGCTGGAGGGATCGGGCAGAAGAAATCCAGAACCCGGCGTCCTGGCAACCCCAAAGGAAGGACTGGTGTTTGCGGTGGTTCGCAACGCCAAAGTCGAAAACCACTCTCTCACTCTCACCCTGTTCGGTCCTAATATCGGGGTAGATGCGAGCGGAAAAACGTCCTCGTTCTTAAAGAGGACGGCTTCTCCACCCTGTCGTCCCTCGCCAGCCAGACCTTAAAGTTACCGCAGACCGGTAACTTTAGGAATACATGGATCATCCGCCGACCCACTACCTGCCACGCAATCGAACGCCTCCTTGTTTCCACCAGCGAATCCGAAGTCGCAGAAACGAGCTTACAGGGTTATAACAACCAGGGGGATTCGAGCTCGAACATCATATGGGAGACATCACTGTTCTCCCTCCGCTGTTGCAGAACCTCTTTGGATTGATTCTGGAAGCGAGGACCGATTATGACCCGCGACGCCGTAACGAGGCCGTCCTGGAGAAGGTTCTCGAGGTCGTTGCAAACGAGTGATATTCCAAGGGTTCGTCCGGCCTTTGTCTGCTGGCTTGAGTGGGGTTTTGAATGGTGATTTTCTCGCAGCGAAATCAATGGCAGCTCTTCCGGCTGCTGTGGGGATTACGCATATATATCGCACGTTGTATAGGGCACTGGTCAGGTTTATGTACAACTTTGTAAGGTTAGCTAGAACCCGCACAAGGCAGATCCAGACAGAACTCGATCCGATACCCTCAGGGCGGGGTTCTTACTTATAAGGATGACTGTGCAATCTTTCCGCACCCCCTCGCCTCACCCCCCTCCAATCTTTCCGGCCGTGAGTGAACTAACAGCTGATTTCGCAAATCCGCGATTTCCCGCTTTCTAACATCCTCCCGAATGTCCACAAGGTCGAGAGTCCAACAAGTGGTAGACCACATAATCCCCCCTAAACCTACAGAGATGTCTGTCGGTGAGTGTCCATCTCGAGCTCTACAGTATCGGGCCAAAATCTGAGCGCGTGCGTCCAGAATTTTGGGAACAAGTCCCCCTCGCACCTCCAGACAGCATCTTCAAGCTCACCGCCGCATATAAGGCCGACACTTTTCCTCAGAAAGTGAACTTGGGGGCTGGTGCTTACAGAGACGACAATTCCAAACCATGGGTCTTGCCTGTGGTCAGGAAGGCGAGTGCCCGAGTCATTTGCAATCCCGCGATATCTTATTGGCTCCGGCCCCATTCAACACCAGGCCACTGAGATTTTGTTGAACGATCCCACCGTCGACCACGAATATCTTCCTATCACTGGTCTCCCAGAATTCACCTCCGCCGCTGCCCGCCTTATCCTGGGTAATGACTCCCCCGCGATCGCGGAAAAACGGGTTACTAGCGTCCAGACTATTTCCGGCACCGGTGCCAATCACCTTGCAGCCTTGTTCCTCACCCGGTTCTACGCGTTCAATGGGGCCAAGCGAGCATATGTCCCCGACCCCACTTGGGGTGAGTCAGAGTTTGCCTCACGAGGTGCCAAACGTCCCTGACGCGTTACTCTGTAGTAAACCACTTCGCTATATTCAAGAACGTCGAGATCGAACCCATCACCTACAAGTACTACGACCCCAAGACCATCGGCCTCGCCTGCGACGAGCTCCTTGGCGCCATTTCCTCCGCTCCGGACCGTTCCGTCATTCTCCTTCATGCCTGTGCTCACAACCCAACCGGTGTAGATCCTACCCGGGAACAATGGGGTCAGATTGCAGACGCGATGCTACAAAAGAACCACTACGCCTTTTTTGACTCCGCCTATCAGGGTTTCGCTAGCGGTGATTTGGACAGGGATGCCTGGGCCGTCAGGGAATTCGTCAGACGGGGGGTCCCAATGTTGATCTGCCAGAGCTTCGCCAAGAACGCCGGTCTGTACGGTGAACGTATCGGTGCCTTGCACGTCGTCACGTCCTCCCCGGTGGTCGCGGATAGGGTCCGAAGTCAACTTTCCGTCCTTTCTCGAAGCGAGATCAGTAACCCCCCAGCTCACGGCGCGAGATTGGTCTCTTTGATCTTGAACACCCCCGAACTGTTTGAACTGTGGAAAGAGGATATCAAGACGATGGCTGGCCGTATCATCAAGATGAGGGATGAACTTTACAGGTTATTGACCGAGGAGTTTAAGACTCCCGGTACTTGGAACCACATCGTCGATCAGATTGGCATGTTCAGGTAAGAGACCTCCATGTCCCACATCTCGAGCATCCCGCTTATTTGGGCGTATCCGGCAGTTTTACTGGTCTCAACGCCGAACAAAGTCAAGCCCTGATCGACAAGGCCCACATCTACCTCACCACTAACGGTAGAATCTCCATGGCCGGGTTAAATACCAAGAATATTAGATACTTTGCTGAAAACTTAGACAAAGCCGTCAGAGGACAGCTTTAAAGTACAGGCAATGTGTTGTATGCGTTCGAGTAGAGATTGAAATGTAAGGAAGATGTACATCAGCGATAGTTAACCAAGATTCATCCCGTGACTGGCGTTCTGCGCGTTGTAACGACGTGCAACTGAAGGAGATACTACCATGATATCCCTGAACTTCCCGTGAACCGGGTATTCCTCATCGTGGGCACCGGCCTTCAAAGCGCAAATATCCTGGAACGCGACTTCCAAGGCAAACTTCTCTCCCGACATGTAAGCCAACGACGCTTTAATCTCTTTAACCATCCTCGCACCACGCGGAAGTGAGTAGAGGTTCGGTATCTGTTCCGGAGGGGGACCCGTCTTGAAATTTTTTCGGATACTGGCAACGGCCGAACTTTGCTTCTGCTTTGTGTCCGCTCGAGCCTTCGCGTTCTGGCTGACGGGAGGCCGGGCGAAACCACCCAACTTCGCCCAGTCAGACCTGCACTTCCAAACATGCTGCTCCAGTATCTTCAGCTCTTCCAAGTACGGAGGGTTCGTGAAACCGCTTTCCGCCTCCTCGTAGGGCCGAAGAAGGTCGGGATCGTTGGGTAAGCCGGAACCTCTTGGCCTCAACTTCTTGTATTTCGCGTGATGCTTATCCCAGATCTTCCTCCCGTGTTCCAGAAGGATGTCCAACACGAATCTCCCAAGTTCAGGGGGGCGGGTGGGACAGATGCCCTCTCTCGAGTCGTCGCCCTCTTTCGACAAAGATGTCGGAAGCATTTTATTGTACTTCCTCGTGTCAGCCTTGAAGACCGCATCGATCACTCGCAGCCCGGTCTTTGACGAGTCGAGACAGGTATTCGACCTTGAGAGTGGGCGGTGGCTCAGATACGGAAAAGGTTCGAAATAAGACGATGGGCTTACATGTGGGCGAGCCTCACTGTTTCTGGATGACCATAACCCCTTTCATAGAGCGACGTGCTGTGGAAATTGGAGTAGATCCCTGTTCGCTCCTCGTGCAGCAAACTGTCGACGAAAACGCGGTGCATTTCCTTCTCGGCTTCCAATTCCTTCATCGTAGAGATCCTGGTAAACAACGAATCCACGAATTCGACATGTTTATCGAAGTTTTTCGAGCGGAAATCCGGAGGCTCGGTGCTTAAATCTGCTTGCCGAAAAGCGGAAACGATCTCTGGTTTCCACGTGAGAATAGCCGTGTCTGTGATTCTATGGGTCAGAAAAGTCAGGGTCATGGGAAAACGGCACAAACCTCCGTCATAATCTTTTGTAGAAATTTACATCAGCGTCTATCTTTTCAATAAAATGAGATACGAGGACGAACCTCCTCCAGCCAGCTTACTCGCCAATGACTGTTCCCCTTTGACAGAGCACACGATCACATCCCGGTACTGCCAGTATATATCGTGGTACTTGTCCACTGCTGTAACACGCTGGATATCTGAGGGGAGCATTGTTGGATTCCGGTTGATCTGTTGGAGGATTACTAGGTAAAAGGCCAGATGAGGTGCGTACGGCCGCAACGTACCAGAACAGGACCCGTCACAATGTCGGATTTTATGCCACCCAAGTCTTCCACTATGTTCTGACTGGCACGGAAGTATATTTCGTCGGGTTCGAGTACCCCAAAGGGATCTGGACCGGGTCGTCAAAAATGCACATTCGGATAGACGTAATCTCGACGCACCGGGGACAATAAAGGCATCGCAGCTCTCAGGGACCGGGATTTTGGATTCGCGCACGTACGCGCCGATAACGTTTACGATGAACTGCTTCAAGGATTCGTACAGCTGCTCAGACCGAAGTGGGTGGAATCCGGCCACGATCATGTCAAATATCTTCTCTGACAGTACCGAAGGGGGACCAGACGATGTTTCAGGATCCAAATCACCCTCGACAAAACCGAGATCCGATGACTGTGAGAGAGGGAGATCCTCCATCTCGCGCCCGCGAAGTCCCTGAAGGCGAGCCATCGTTCCCACCTTCCTTACTGCCCGAATCGAAGAAACGCCCCCGAGCCTCGCGACGTTGGACAGGAGGAAGTCCATAGCTTCACTACCTTCCCACGTAGTCAGATCTTCAAAGTCTTTTTGCACCGCAGCCTCCAGCATCTCGGCGAAGACAGGAGTGGGGACCCCATTGGACGATAGATTGGTGATGGTTTGCTTATTTAACCGCGAAGGGAAAGAGAGACGTGTGGGAGCGAGGAGATCAAAAATAAAGTAGGCCCTTGACCTGCCGTCTTTGGGTCCCGAGGAAAAGTCATGCGTGATCTTCTTCTGAGAATCACGTATCCAGACTTTGGGTGGGCTGTCGTCGGGGAGTTGGTGGTTTGGGTGTAGCAACCAGACACCCTTGGATCCTCCAAGCCGACCTTGTACGGCACAGCGGAATTCGGACCAGCCAGCTTGTTGCGCGATGAGGTCCAATGCCTTTCGGTTCATGAACCCGCACCCGTCTGCGATCAATTGTCCACTCTGGGGTCGAATGTCGACTCTCTCGGCCCCAAAGGGATCTGCATCACCCCGGTGAGAACATGCCACAGAGCAGAACATGGGAGCGTACATGTGTCACAAATAAATTCAATATCCTTGGGATAAAATTCGACAGCAGGGATAGAAGGCGAGAGCCCCAGATCGAAGCGGGTTATCCACTTCGAGACAGGCTAGAGGGATCATCTTAGTAGGATACACGTCATGAAAGTCGTGGTACGGACCTGGTTCCTATTCAATTCAATAGGGTTGTGCCATCGCACAAACTCTTGGAGGCTAAGTCTACGGTGATCCCCCTCGGATACCTTCGGATAACGATCAACGTTCTCGTTTACCTCGATGAGATACACCTTCCAGGCTTCGCTGCTTTTTGACGTCCTCGGGCGCAAGGCGACGAATACTCTTCCGCAGAGAACAAACCTCTGCGCCAGGAAATCGCGAAGACGATCTTTGTGTACACCCGCAGGGATCGTCAAACGGAGCACCCTCCTGCTCCCTAGAAATCGGGCGAATCGCGTAGTGTTCTTGTGGTAGATGGGGGGATCCAGGAAGATTTTGAACCGGCCAGAGACTTCAGCGACGCGTGCGCACTGGGAGATTCTCCCACCGTACCAATCATCGGAAGGACCTGGGTGCCAGGGTGCCCAATCGCCGTGGACGCCCAAGTTTCGCCTTGAGTCGTGATCCTCGACGATTGCCTCCTGCTCCCTATCATACTCTGCCCTTTGTCATGTGTTATTATCTGGCGGGGAGGAATACGTAAATCACACGCACCACACGGGGTCTTCTGCGGGTTCTGACCGTTGATTTTTCAACACCGAGTTGGCAACCTTCGGAGCGACCTTGGCGTTCAACCCAACCAGCGACCTCAATACCTCTGGCGTAACATCATCCCAACTCCAGGAACTACGAGACTCGCCTCTGGCGAGTTCATACTGGGCTCCCCATGGGATGTCCAGATGATCTAACTCTCCTTGGATTCGAGGAGAATGAGATATTATGTATAGACCGTCTGATGGCATCGGTAAACCGGGAGGCTGCCGTCTCGCTAGAGATATACAGATCAGGTCATTACGTTACCTCCTGACATGAAGCATGTATACCTTGGGATCGAAGCGGTTGCGATGGTCGAAAAACTGTGGCGGTTACGGGTTTCGACGACGACGAGGAAGAGGTGGATTTTCCACTGCTCTTCTTCCCATTGTCACGAAGAGGGCTTATGGGTGGGGGGGAAGCCCCCTTGGACTTTTCGCGTTGAGCAGCGTCTGCCGGTGCCTTGTCCTCCGCGATGGTCAATTCTTCAATTTCGCGAAGGGTTGCCTCGTCCTCCCAGAAATCCGAATCATCGTCCAAGAACTGCCGGGTTTGAGTGTTGAACCGCGATTTAAGGCAAATAACAGATGAAAGGCCACTCACATCGTCCATCGATATGGCGTTTCGTGGTAAAAGGGCTATTGAGACAGGTCCAGCCGGCAGGAATTCATACCCAGGTGGCCGAGTGCGGCCGGGTAACGTGTATAAAATGCCGTGTATTCAACTGGACATCGTGGTAACCATCCGGGATTAGATCGACCCAGAACCATGTCCAAGCGCAGGACGAAGTCAACGACCACCAGCTCTGCCAACGTGGTGACACAAAAGGCGACAACAGGACGCGCCCCACCCAACAATGTGAAGTTCCCTGAGCTGTCGAAGAAGCAAGGTCTCGAGTGTCGCGTGTTATTGGAGGACCAGGTGCTGCTGATAGACGTGCGTACAATGGGATAGGGTGACGTACCACACGATCGCATGCCGAGCTGAAGATTTTCAGAACCTGTTCTCTGCTGATGAGTGCAAGCGGTTCGTCAAGTTCATTGATGAGTTGCCGTTGGAGCTCACGCCACCCAACAAACGAGGGGAGGCGGAGCGGGTGAACCGTAAGCGGGAGAACCGAAACTCGTGTATTTCGCTCTTTCTGATTTCAAGGTGTGCGCCCATAGATAGGATTTCCATTATCTCCTCAGATTTTGCGGCCCAGCTATTCGACGTGATTGGCCCGCACCTACCCAGCTTTCCATACCCCGCGTCGGTGGCGACCAAAGCGAGGGCTGCCGCTCGCGCTGGAAATTCGCTCAACTCGAACATCCGCATGTACAAGTACACTCCGAACCAGCGTTTCGGTCCACACTATGACGACGCTGTCGTCGATCCATCCGGGAACGGGTCGAAGTCGGAGTGGACGCTGCTCATCTACTTGACCGGCGTCGAGGATGGAGTCAAGGGGGGAGAGACGATTTTCTACCTGAATAGCAAGACGAAGAGGCAGTTGAGGGCTCCACTGAATCGGGGAACTGCACTCCTTCATCGGTACGAATACTCCCGGTCGAGTCAACCTCCCATCTTGGTACTAACCCACCCGATATGATAACAGGCACGGACACGAGTGTTTACTTCACGAGGGCTCAAAGGTAGAGAGTGGAACGAAGTATATCCTACGCTCAGATGTTATGTTTGTAAACTGATTATACGAACCACCTGCCGCGGAGGGTATGTCGAGATGAGTTTCAAACGTGGGAATTTCGGTAAGTTTCTGACCTCCGCCACGCCATCATCTTTTGATGGAATTGCACCAGCCTCTGCCTCAGGCGTTTCCGGAATACTGTGTCGTGAAGCGTCCCAATGGCATTCATGAATTCAGGGTCGAGGCTCAGAGCTACTTTCTGTCGCGAAATGCCTCTGCGCCTTATTATGCCGGTCTCTTTGACTGGGCTCTCGTATTGATCTTTCCCATTTTGGGAGCGGTGGTGTGGCGGATGGTTTGCCCACTCCTAGTATACGCCCATCGGACTCCGCTGAGACTCTCCTTAGGCTCATCACTGGGCCGCGATACCTGGCTTTCTGGTATTCCTAGTCCCGCTCGGATATTGGCGGGCAACACAAGTACTTTGGGGTGACATTTCGTCGTTCCATTATACACCAAGCCCACGAATAACAATGATTTATAGAGTCTGTGATCGTCTTACCCTCCAAGGATGTACAGTTGGAGGTCCACAGAGGTCTAGGCCGCCATTCCATATTTGTTGAACGCCGGGTGATCCCTGCCTCGACGATCTCAGCGGTGATAATTAACGAAGGTCTATATGGCTGGAATGTCCGCTATTACCTTGCTGTGGTTACCAAGGCGGACGAAACGCAACCACTGTACGTCTTGTATGAGGTAAAAGCCTGTCGGTGTGTGTGTCGACTTCAGCTAAAGACCTTTGCAGAACCAACTCCCCCGGATGCCTGTCCTCCGCGACATATATCGCAATCTACAAGTATTATTATTTGATGAATCCTAATGAACTGGGTGGGAGACGTAATTCGTAGAATAACAAAAGGCCGAATTGGTAGAAGTGGGAGGGAGAACCAGTCCCATGGGAAGAATTTGTGCAGATAACTGTCCCAGTCGGCAAAACAATGCAGGAGCTTGAGCGATATGCAAAACATTTGGAAAACAACTACCTAAGATGTCCTTCTTCGCTCTCGTACGCGCTGAGCAAATCGTCGTAACCTTCGTCATCACCCTCCATCGAAGAACTCTCCCGGTTGTGTTTTATCGAGCCTCCGGAGACCTTACGCGTCTTTTCACCGGAAACTTTCCGTGGCCTCGCCTCGCGGCTCTCACCGGAGATCTTCCGCGGCCTAGTCTCCCCGTCACCGGATAGCTTGCGAGAACGCCTGGGTGACCGCGGCGATCGTGGGGAGGAAGGGAACGCAACCTCGAAGTCGGAAGCTCGAGGAGTGGGAGTGTCTTCTGCGCCCAAACCGTGGGGCCACTCCGGGAGTCGGAGAGTACTCGGGCTGACTGTCATCGCTCGTTCTGACCCTTCCCCTTCAGTCCGTAGCCGGGGGAGTTGACGTCGTGCCTTGACTCGTTGGCTGTGCTTGATGCGAGCACCAACCACCGGGGAATCAGCAGTACCCTCTTCGAGTGGCGGTTCAATAACGGAGTGCGTTTTCCTTCGGAGGAAGGATCTAATAGGACCATTGTCCTCTGACATATAATTGAGAACAAGTGATCCCCGCTGTGGCTCAGCATCTCGAACGTGGACCTCCTCGGATACGGGCAAGATGAAACTCGATGGTGTGTCGGGAGGGGGAGACTGTATCGGGGAGGGCGGGTTTATACCATCATCCTCGGAAATGGAGGGTTGAGTTCTAGCTTCGACCATCGGTTTCGGCTCCTCGGGTAGTTTCTCCAGATAACCGCTCTTTTCCGACTCGGTGGCACCTTGGTATGAGCGGCTGCGCTTGGCTACAATCGCAGCAGGAGACACATTGCCGGTACCACGTCGGATAGGGACAACTCGGCTCTTGGTTGTATCCGAGTCCCAGCTGAGGCTGTCCGTACGTCGTTTCGACTTGCAGTCAGTTGGTGAGAGCGAGGAGGTAGAAGATACCGAATCTTGTGTTACGTGGCTCCGGAGCTTCCCGCCTTCGCTCATGGGCGAGACCAGTTTTGATGTGGAAAGAAGTAAAGGCTTAGGGCCGCCGGTTATGGATCGTCCTGAGCCTGTACTGCTCACGCTGAGCTCTGACGCAGCCGATAATGCGGGGCTTGCAGGAGTAGATGAGACCTTAGACATGTCGAGGAAGATGCTATCCCGTGGCGGGCGGAAATGGGAAGGACGGGGTGGAGGGGTATACGTTGGATCCGCATCGGAGAACGAGGATCTTTGTGAAAAATAAGAACCTTCACTCTCAACAGAGTAACTGCGGATGTGAGAAACATCGCTCGGAGATTCCTCCGTGCTTCGTTCCGGATGATCATGAACATTCTCCGACGCTCCGCGTTTGTGCCACGCATCAATGGCCATCACCCTCAAATTGGTGCTGGCTTTGGATAACTTGGCCGCTGCATCAGAGTCCCGAAATTTCTCAGCATAGTTCCAAAGATTGGTTCCGATCGCAGCAGGCTCTGGGGTACCCCCTCGCGAACCAAGGAAAAGGGGGGATGGTGGTCCTGGCGAGAAAGTTTGGGCAAGAAGTTGGGGGGATGGAGGGTACGGGGAACGAGGGGGGGTCATGGGTGAAGGTGTGGTTGGTGTGGTTGGCGTGCTTGGCTCG
>Ga0307515_10002424_pt1 | contig 40686 bp, 44 predicted proteins | sample 17_EM_MG_FD_194513 | JGI IMG/M metagenome (GOLD analysis project Ga0307515, IMG submission 194513) | Populus trichocarpa ectomycorrhiza microbial communities from riparian zone in the Pacific Northwest, United States - 17_EM | ecosystem: Host-associated > Plants > Roots > Unclassified | place... | reverse complement strand
TAAATGGGAGTCACGCAATGACGTGTAGCACATTTGGACTCAAACGCCCCCTACCTCCACGCCTATTGTGGTGGGATACGGCTTCATGTACGGTGGAATTGTCATATACAGGAATCCGTGAAGCGCTGCTGCAAGGATGTCTGGTATCCACCACACCTAGACCCACAGGAAGGTTTCAATGTCCCAACTCCGAAGTTGCAAAGAAGCTGATGAGTGTGCACCGACCCAATGTGATCTCTGGAATTCGCCAATTCCAACGGCCAGCCCAAAGCATCGCCCCGGGAACATTGCAGCTCCGGTGTATCCAACATGTATTGTTGCTGTGAGCGAAGCCCTGCAACGCAAAGGTGGATTGATCAGCGTGATTGGAAAGGAGTGATGATCAACCTCCCATATAAGAGGAGGGCACAGGCTTACATTAAACCGACAGTTAATCCCACGAGCACTGGTCCGTACTTCGCCCCGAACACCTTTGCCTGACGGGGATCCAATCCGACTCCGTAAGCCAAGAACCTGTGGTAAAAGCGACAATGACCGATGGGTCTGATAAACTCTGATCAAAAGGGAACGTGACGCACAGGAGAATGAACACAGAGGTGAACTCGATCAAGGCTGCTTGCCAAACGTCGACCTCCCCTTCTGGATCAATCCAACAGCCGGTGTTGTGGAGTTCGTGCGCGAGCTTCCACCCCAAAGCCACGCGAAGGAGAGTTCCCCCGAGTGCGCCTCCAACGAGTTGGCAGAAAATGTATATTACCGCTCGCACAGGGTGACAGAGTCCAGAGAGCACGGTGGCCATCGTCACCAGTGGGTTGATGTGTGCACCTGTTGCTGGAGCTGTGGCGGAGACGAGAGACGATACGAGGATCGCGTTGCCGAAGAGAATCCCCACGGGTACCGCTGCGCGTGGCCAAGTTGATAGTGTTGCGGCCAAAAGACCGGATACGAAGTTCAACGAGCCGGAAGCTATACCCTCTATAATCTGAAACCAGATAAGGTGGTGCGTTCGCGCTCGCGCTCAGAAGATGATCATGACTCCAGACTCACCCCTGCTCTCCATATTATATGGTTCCGCCACGCACGACCTGACATCAAGCCACTCATACCACCGCATTCGACGTTCGCCGGTGGCATGAAGCTCGCCATGGGGCGCAGATCATCTTCCCCTTCCTTTTCGTCATTTCCCCTCTCAGGAAACGCCGAAGTCTCCTGGACCGCGGTCTTGGAAATACTCTTCCTCTCCTCGAGCCGATGAGAGGAACTTGGTGGTGGTAAGGCCATGAGTAGAATGGGCACGCTACCGTCAGCCGTGCGGTGGACGCATATTATGTACCGGCGGTCTCCGTCGGCCTTCGAGTGAAAGATTACCAACCCCGGAAGATCAGTGGGTCCACATTGCGCCGATCAGCTAAGTTTGGTAACTCCCTCACCTAGGAACAACCTCGATGGGGACCAGTTGCGACCTGAATCTCACGCACGGTATCTCCATATATGAAAAGGGGAAATTTTTGCACACGTTTAAAATCGGGAAGGAGGCGCTACAAACTAGGAAATACATATACTGGGCTACACCGTGTCATACGCCGTGGAGGTGGCAACTAAGTCTAGTAACCTACGTACAGGATATTAAATCACCGTTGGTTATGCTCTACCGACCTGCAGGAGAACGTCGGGCCGGGTCTCATACCACGTCCGCGATGGAGACGTGACCTGCCTCATCACAATAAACGATCCTCCCCATACCCTCGTCAAAATCCAGCGCCCAATCGCCGTGATCGTCCTTTAATATCCCAGGCAATGTGCAGAGTGGCGCGGAATCCCGCTGTCCCATATCCAAGGTGAGGTGTTCGTCTCCCCCGGAAGTCACTGTGGATACAGTGCTGCAACGGTAGACGTTGTTACGAGAGTCCAACCAAAGACCACGCCCGCTGCGCCCAACACGTATGCAAGTACAGTCCTCTGCCATAGTGGAAGGGCTCCTGGCAAGACAGAAGGGGGGATCCTCTGCCTCCTGACTACCTGCGCCCTTGCTGAGGATGGAACCGTGGATTCTCCTCGCGCCAGCGAGCCGATAACAGATAGAGAGCGCCTTGGAGTGTTTCGGGTTTGGGGAACGCACGAAGCCAGCGTTAGGGAGGCGAGATGGCATGCAAGGACTGCATACGACCGGGGATTCAATGGGGAAATGGAAGAAGAACAGTTGGATGGGTTTCAGAGTTGTAGATTGGCCCGCCTCTGGGAGGGTCGGTATAGAGAATAGCATAGCGCAGGCTTGCAAGAAGACCAATAGGTAGGAGTCAAACTTGGCGAAGGTAATGAGGTTTCCGAACTGGAAATGATGTGTCATTGGAGTTCAGTAGGAGTTGCAGGAGGTACTTACAAATTGAGGGTGGGACTGAATGGTGGCAACCCCTGAAGACGTATCCACCCAGTTGTAAATGTCGATGTTTCCTTTAGACTCGGGGGAGGTAGAAGTGAGGACGAATTGGTCGAAAAGCCCGAGTACCCGCCCTGGGTAGTGCCTGTGCAAGGGGGGCTTGTCGAAAGCGCCTGCGAGTATGAAGACATCCCCCGAACTATCCCGAGATCATGTGAGTATCAGAGGTGAGGGTCAAGGTGTATCTAATTACCCGTTGGCGATAGCGATGGTATCGAGATTTCCCAGGTCCTTATATATCTTCCAAGAATCCCCAGTTCCGAGTGCGTACTCTAGCATGATATTTTCGGTGGCAAGTTTTTTTGTTCCATCGAGGCGCCAAGTGATGAACATGTTGGTGTGAAGGGTGAGGAGTTCACGTCCTCCAATCCGCAAGACGGCCTGTTGGGCGGCGGGAATGCTTCGGCGCAACACGGGCCTAAGTGGACCGGCTGGGCGTGTCCACACTTTTTGGACTTGGACTGCGAGTCGAGTGCGCCACTCTAGGTCCAAGGCAGGTATTTCTGGAAGAGGAACAACGGTTCCTGGTATTGGGAGACCCTTTGACAGGACCTCGGAGCAGAACTGATTGTGCCATATCGTACGAAGATGTGTGATGGCTTCGAGCCGCTTAGATGTCTAGTGAATCGAGTAGATAAGCGCTGGGTGGAAGAAGGGGTGACTCAGGTGGTGTTCACCTGTCTCATCGACAAAACATCCTCGAGGGGTAACATGCAAAGAATGTAGATGAGGACATCGTCAACGACGTTCTGCAGGGATAGGATCATAATGCTGGGGGGAGTTAAATCGGTGGGCTGGGCAATGTGAACATCCAGATCATGCCCAGGCTCTTATATATGTGCAGCCCCATACCCGAGAATCGACCCACTTTGTCCGAGGTAAACCGGGTTGAGTTTGGGGGTTCCATCGCCGGATGGTATCAGCGAATCCGGTAGCAGGATTTTCCAAGGAAAAGCTGGCGCTTAGAGTCAATTTTAGGTCTTGTCCTTAGCGCGGTTGTTCCGTGATCTGTGGCTCTTCCGTTCACCCGTTGGGTCATTCTCTGCATTCGTCGGTACGCGCCGCGCTCTCTTTGGATTAAATATTAAACGTCCATGCGCCAGTTTAGATCTTGCCGGCTTCTGCTCAGGTAGATTTTCTCCATGCGTTATCTACGCTGGATGCGACCCCACGTTCGAGGATTCAGCACCAGAAACGCGGGCCTAAACCCAGCACACCACCTTGCCGGTACTGCGCCTTTCCATGACCACTACGTCATGCTTCACTCCCGGAAACCGCCTCGAGAGTTTCCGAAAGCTGTTTCGTCGCCGGTGCAAAAGGCCCTCCAACTCGCCTTGGCTCCTTCGAATGGATCAGTGAACTTTTCCTGGAGTCCGCAGCAGAGTCTCCCGCCCACCCTTGCGTCACCTGATGATGAGGTCTATTTTGCGACGGCATTCTCAAAGGGAGGGAATATAATCGAACTCGAGGGTTTGACCGTATCCAACATCCAGGAGGCGGCACAACGAATAACCAATCCAAGGCTGATGATTCATCCTGGCGATACAGTGCGGCCGTTGTATATTTACGTCTGCACTCACGCGGCAAGAGACTGTCGTTGTGGAGACATCGGTAGTTCAGTGTCCGAAGCCCTGAGGGAAGAAATCGACAGACGCGGGCTAGCCGCCATAGTGAAGCTCGGAGAAACGGGACATGTTGGGGGGCACAAGTTAGGTTTTTTCGACTCACGCCATTACATGAAACCTAATTAGGCTGCTCTCAGGTATGCCGCGAACGTTCTGATATACCCGAAAGGCGAATGGTGAGTTGTTGGGTAGCACGTTCCTTTTCACAGGCAGTTCATTCCCCGTAGGCTTGGATATGTCGGGCCAGAAGATGTTCCAACCATATTAGACAAGGCCCTCGAGGACCACACCCTAGACTGGAACCTATCCACAGCTCCACCGCTCCTACCGAGTCACTGGAGAGGCAGGATGGGATTAGTGAAAGAACAGCAGCTCGCTCTGGCTGCGAAATACCTTTCCTAGAGGCTAGATCCTTTAGCGTAACATCTTCATGCTCTGTTTTAGACCCTCATTAATCATTATTGACCTGGACTGGTGACGTTGCTCCGTTGGTAGCCAAACGAACATCTATTACATCCCAACGGGGCGGACAAGCGTGGACCCTGCTCACACCCCCTGCTCCTCCTATCAAGACTGATGTTATGTGGAAAGTGCTTGAATAGACACCGTCTTCGGAGATCCTTTGCGCCAAGTTCTGTCTGACTTATCCTCCCCCACGTCCGTCCTTCATTTGACGACGTTCCTCGAGTTGAGAGAGGTTAGGTTGATTTCCTTCGAAGACACGGATCTTGGTTTTCCGCCGTTTATGCCCCCTCTCTGTCCTACAGATTGCGGTCGGGATTCTATCACCAGCGGGTAGCGCCGCCCCTTAGTTGCTTTGAGAAAAAACTCCCCAATCCCGCAGAAACCCCGATTATCGATGTCTGTTGGCCTGGGAATCTTCAGCATATTTCGGCATATTATTCTACGGCCTGCAGGATCAACGCTCCTATCCACAACACACCGGACAATTCAACATCAGTTCTGGCGCGGGGGGTTTCATCGGACTCCCCCTCTATCGGTGAACAAAATGGTGCCGATCGCCAAGAGCTTCTGCAGCGAGTCAGGTGGCTCGGGCTGTAGATCCTGCCCCAAAACCGTGTATATGGAGTTCCGACCCCTGGTTGTTCCACTCGAGAGCAATCCAGCCCGGTAAGCATTGTGACCGAGATGAATGTGTATGTATATTTCATTGCGGGGTAACAAGCGGTATTTTAGTAAACGCAGTGGAGATCGGATCCAGTCGATTTCCCACCTCTGGGGTATGCGTCGCGTGCCCTATGTACAGTGGTTCGCGTTTCGATAGGCCTTTTTACAAAATCCAGCCCCAGTCTTTTGTTTAGGTTTTGAATGGCATGACGCTCGATGCTGAAGCCAGGTTCCCTGGGCAGAACCCACCCCGTTATCAGACCACTCACGAAAACCAACGACACATCCTTGGCGTGAGTTGGGAGCAGTTGACGGCCCTGCAGACCAAAAACTGAGTTCCTCGCCCACTTGAGGTCAACGGACGAGCCGGCGGATGCCCCGATACCAGGTGCCGAACCCCAATACGATCAAAAGGAAACGAAGAGCTGGAGCTGTATTCTGTAGAAGGCGGTTCACCGAAACGCGAACAACTGCAACTAAGCAGTAGCACAATTGGTAGTATTGATTCAGAAACCCGAAGGCCCAAGGGAGAATGTCACTGGAGCAAGCGTGGGAACCGGTTGCTAGGCGCGGGAACTTCCGGCAACTGTACAGTTGATTTCTAACACAACACTCACACTCGCGCCTAGAGAACCGAGAGGATCGACAAAACTTTACAATGTCAAAACGAGGTACGATTGTTCTGTGTGTTGTGTGCGAGAGCGCAAAATGCTAATCCATATCTCTAGGTACGCTCTGTGTTGCGGGATGGAGTATGACAGTCGTTAATATTGGACGTATGCAGGCGCAGGAACTTCCGGCAACAAATTCCGCATGACCCTCGGCCTGCCCGTCGGTGCAGTCCTGAACTGCGCCGACAATAGCGGTGCCAAGTCCCTATTCATTATCGAGCCTTTCGGGTTCGGATCGCACCTCAACAGGCTACCCGATGCTGGTGTTGGTGACATGGTTGTTGCGTCCGTGAAGAAGGGGAAGCCCGAGCTGAGGAAGAAGAGTGCGTATCATTCTGTTACCCTCACGTCTCTGGTTCTGACACCTGTGTGTTGTACAGCGATGCCTGCTGTCGTTGTGAGGCAACGAAAATCTTGGCGGCGAAAGGATGGTGTTTTCCTCTACTTTGAGGATAATGCCGGTGTCATCGTGAATCCGAAGGGCGAAATGAAGGGCTCTGCTATCACCGGCCCTGTGGCAAAAGAATGTGTATGTCTTGACACCACTTGGTTCTGTGATTACCTTGTGACCTTGTTGTGCAGGCGGATCTGTGGCCCCGTATCGCTTCAAACGCTGGAACTGTGGTCTGACTGCATTCATTCGTGTTTTCTGTATTCATGTATTCCTGTGACAACTGCATATGACCACACTCGTGAGAGAAAAACCCGACAGAATTTCGAAGTGAGTGGTGATTTTAGTCGCCACTCCCGAACGAAGGTGCCGGCTGGACGCAACCGCCGGAGGTCCCATACACACCATCCCGAAGCGATATCGAGCGGATAAAATTCTACATGGGTTGATGGCAACATGTCGAACACAGTACGGTCGACTACAAATAGCCCGAAGGGGGTACAAATGGGGAGCATATCGGAGTGGAGGGTTCGAAACCCGGCAAGCATGATGAGAATCACGGAGTTGAAAATCGTACAAAGGGGTAGGAACTGTCGGTGAGGTTAGAAGTCTATCACAAGCATCAATAAATGAATGGGCCGTCAGATATCGGCTTGGAGGATTACTACTCCTCAAGGAAGGCGTCGTCCTCGTTACGGACGAAGAAACCTCGTAGGATTGCTTGTCTCTGACAAGACTCCCGTTGGAAGTGGCGACGTCGGGAAAACTCGAGGGCACTGACCCGACTCCCGCAGTAACGGCAGGTGACCTTGAGACCGACGGTAGCGATATGTCGCTCGGTCCCGTACTTATCGCTGAACGTCTTGTTACACCCACTACAAGACCATTGTTGCTTTTCCTCGTTGAAGCTAGGCTGCGCTTGACGGCAGACTTCGTGGCTCGCTGTACTGGCCGAAGAAGAGGTAGACGCTGAGGTACCCAACGAGGAGAGGGGGGATGACTCGGTTGTGGGGCCACGACCACGGGGACTGGGGATTGGGCTGAGGAAGGTAAATCAGTGAGTGCCACAATTTTGGCAGGAGACGGCAGCGGTTACCCACATCGGCGAGGACGGTTCTGGGGTGGAAAATGGGACCACCAGACGCTGATGGTACGTTTGCAGAGGTACTACGTAGTTTGGGGCGCTGGTGAAGTTGATTGTGGGCGGGATGAGGTATTGGTTATGGACGTAGCTGACGCTGGAATCAGCTCCCGTGTCGAAGTAAGGCGACCGAGGAACGGCCGACCATTGTTGCTGATCGTTATGACGCTCCTGTAGCAGAGGCGATTAGTGGTGCACGATGGAGGACATGACCGAGTTATAACGGTCGGATGTACCTCAGCGGTCTGATTCACGCCCTCGTCCGCGCTATGGAAGTAGATCAAGAAGGCGTCCACATCCTAAACAGGCAGCATCGTGTGAATCGCACCCTTTCGCTGTCGATGCGGAGGGAACTGACCTGCTGAGACGGGAATTGCTGCTGGGGCATTCTGAGAGAGGTAGTGGGGGAGAGAAAAGCGAGCGAGGGGCCCCCATGAATATACCCCCCCGCCTAATCTCGAAACCTTCCCCGGCCGGTCATGCCAAACGTTCCCGAGCCGCTTCGTATGATGAGTACCTCCCTGCCGTGACCAATAACTACCGTTGCCGCTATTCCGGATAAGGAGCGATCTGCTAATTGTGGTCAATGCCTTTCTGGGACGGATCAACCGGCCCTAAAGTGTCGAGCCGGGTCCTAGGGTTTTCAAACTCCGCGAGCACAGGGTTCAAACACAGTGAGGGTATTGGGTTGACAGCTCCCCGCTCTTCCCGCCCCTACTAGTGATGATCGCTAAGCGTCGTTCTTGTAATGATCTTCACCACTTCTGATCACATCTCACTCTCGCAGTGGGGAAAACAAAAAGATCATAGAATTTTTACAGCATTGGCAGGTGTATACAACATTCATCATCGGTTCAACAGGTTCAATCAAGAGTAAATGGGATCGGTGATGGTCAATACTATACAGGCGAAAAGAAAGAGAGAGAACAAGAGAACTACACAATCTTTGAACAGACCGATGGTGCGAAACTACAAATGCGAAATGATGGACCACTTTGTAGTTTCGCACCATCACTTTGATCAAAGGTGGGGCGTTCCCTGAAAAACGTGTGAGAACGAGCGAAAGACCGCAGAAGGTTCAGATGTACCTATGACTTGCGAGATATTTTACTCCTCCACGTACGCGTTGTTGACGGTGTAGGCGGGGGTGCCCCTCTTACGGCCCTTCTTCTGGCACTTCTTGGACGCGAAGTGACGTTTACGAGACCACTGAGAGGCATGGATGTGGTCCCCACAGCGAAGACACACGACCTTCTTACCCGTACATTTCGCCGCTGTTTTGACGTGCCTGCGAGCCTCGTGGGTGCTGACAAAGTTCTCCTCGCACTTTGTGCAGACCCACTTGCGAGTGACGGGGTCTTGCTCGAAACCGGCGAGATACGGCCTGGCAGGCCTTACGTCGTCGACATGAGCCAAGGGTATGAAAACGGCGGGCCCTGTCGGAGAGAGGTCGGAGTTATACGCATCCGAAACACTCAGGTCGGACAGGTCGTCCGCCAAGCTGCATCTAGGGTTAGTGGCAATGATTGGGCGCTGGGGACGATTAGCATTTACCTGAACGGGGAGGAGGGGGCGGAGGAGAGGCCCCCAGGGGACACTGGTAGATCAACTTGTACTGGGTAGTGTTCTAGGAAGTCGGGGAGACTGGGAGTGGGGAGGGTGTAGTCGGCAAAGAGCCCCTCTGTTTGGTCGATAGAAGCGAAGCCGAAGAAAGCCTTGCAACGGGGTTAGCGGGGAGCTTTGTACGAAAACCCAATGACAACAAACCTCCATGGCATCCTGGTCGGGGTTGAAGGGGACATTTTCCTCATCGAGGACCTGGGGAACGTTGAGGTCAGGTTGGCCACAATGCCAAAGACCGCGGTGAGGACTGACCGTTTGAAAGAAAGGGGAGTCCGAGTTCATCATTGCTGAAATAAAAGCGGTGGGTGAGTAAAGAGGAAGGAGGAAGGGGTTATATATGGCGTAGACGTGGGCCGGGGTGGAACGGTGGACGTTGGAGAAGAGGGTGATAAGAGAACCTGTTTGAACCCCAATCTGCAAATTCGCACGCAGTGGACGTTCTTTCTCAAAATATCAGTTTTGGGGCGTGTGAGAATCTGAGATCAAACCTTGTTTAGATCACTGGACATGCCATTGCCATTGGCCGCAACCCAGCGTGCGTACGCGGCCACACATAGCCAAATCGAATAGATGATGAGCCACCCGGCAGCGCTCGTGGACTGTTACGGTATCCTTCTGGATTTTTGTTCTGCGGCGGAATGGAGTCGGCAAAGCCGAGAGCTTGGAATCCCTCCAAGGAAACCAGGCCAAGTTCCGAAAGCGAGAGTTCCCCGGTCCCCGTTTACGTTGCGAATCTCTGAGTGTTTCTAAACGGTAAGTCGAGCATTCGTTTGCTCGTTGTTGGGACAACGAGGGACACGCGGCCGCGGGGAGCTGTGTTCAATTCGACCAGTCCCTCGGCCTCACAGTCTAGGCCGCTTACTTGGGACAGATGCTCGGATTCGTACTTAAACAGGACGTAAAGTCCTCGCGAGCATGCTACCGATTGCGACTAGATTCCACCCCCTGAGCCGAGCAACTCAAGCCGAGGCCAGGTAATGTCTGACGCATGCTCGTAGAAAACGGGCCGAAAGGTGCAAGGAGCGATTGATCTTTTTTCCTGACACGAGGTCGACCGTAAGACGCCCGCAGCCAGAAGCATGCCGGCGCTCTCGTTGGCAAAGGGTCGAGGGCAGATGAGCCACCCCGGTGTGTTGTTTACACAGCTCACCCCAACTCGGACTCGCGGCTCGACACGTCCATATCTGATTTTCCTGCAGGAAACACGTTTGGTGGCTGTATCGTCAATTGACCGAACAACTGAGCCTTACACCGCAATCTAAAGTTCAATCCCCCACCACGTGACCGCCGCTCGAAGATCCCCAACACTTCCCCTTCTTCTAGTCTCGCACTTGCGTGGTCAAACAGGGTACATTCTGCACATTGTCGTCTTTGACGGATCCATCTTCCGACCACCGTTCACATCGGGATCGGTACTAAGCCAGATCTCTTATCGCTTGGACATCTCTATTCTTCGGGATATTACTCTCAGTGGCAGTGTGGGTCCACCCTATTATTACGGCGGGCTGTGCACACCTGGCCTCACGTCCCCCAGCGGTCAGAGGTGGGGACTTCCCTGTCGGAGCTGTTCTCAGAGGATCTTGAGGGGTGAAACTATGATTGTTGGTCGTACCCAGCTTCAAGTTGTCGTTGGAATCGATTCTCCGTTCACCGGTTGGCAACGGAATCCACATCAAAGACTCGCGCGCCAGACGCGTGATCCCCAAAGACTTCATTTCCTCCACAAATAATCCCCGACCCTAACCGGCCTTTAGTCTCATCTAAGATCGCGAGGTCGGAGTCATGTACCCCAGCGCTCTCTTCATCCGTTGATGGGGGTTCGTAGAATTCGAGGGACCGCCACACACCCAGAAGCTGATCAAATCGACAAAAAAATACTCATCCTCGTGGATCAAAACATCACGAGCGCGGTCCCAGCCCTCTTAACCCTTCCTATATAATCCTCGGGTCCCTCAATGTATCCCGCCCATTTTCACCACCGCCAAATCATCTCTCATGGAGGCTTTCACTGTTCGCCAACCGTTGAACGATAGCCTCAACATGGGCCCCGAAAGCCTACAAAACCTTAGGGAAGACCTATGGGTCAACGAAGACGGGACCATTCGGCCTATATCGTCACCATTTATGTTGACGAACACCCTCGAAGAGGAGGTTAAGAGGGTACGCTCATCCAGTTTACGTTTTGGCCAAGCACTTATGGATGGTACAGCTGGAAGCTGCCTATATCAACCTACCGTGCGACGAAGACGAAGAAGAGTCCCAACTCCCTCCTTCACCCCTCTCCGACATCTCCGACGCTGTGACAACCCCACCGCTCTCTCCATGCACAGTATCTTCATCGCCTATCTCAATTGACTCCCCGTTTCTCCTTCCTGCTCTGCCGGAAAGCCCGTTCACATTCACCTTCCCTCCATCACTGAGTGGTCAGCGAACGGTCTCGCCCTACGAGATCTTCAGTCCACTTCCACAGGTGGATGACTTGATCACCGATGCTACTATGGAGGAACTTCTGGCACCGCCTGCCCCTGCTGTCCCCACTCAATCCCTGCCGGAGCTGCACAACGTGTGCTCTGACGCCACTCTCCTCTCTTCGGCTTCCCCTCCCCAGTCTGTTCCCGTCGCGGGTCCATCGGTGTCCGCTCCAAAGCGGTTAAGACGGTCCGAAGACGAGAGCGATGATGAGAGCGACGATTTTACGCCTCAGAGGCGCAGGGCAGCTCGTCCTGGCAAGCGCTCGAAGGGTGGTTCCTTCAAACGTGGTAGCGCAAAGTTGGAGGGTAGGGGTACGAAGTGCGACCTTTGTGGGCAGCGCTTGGGGAGGGTTACAGACCTTCCGAGGCACAAAGCGTCGTGTCGGCAAAACCCACAAAGGTCGACGCGCAAAATTCCTTGTGAATTTTGTAACAAACTTCTTCCAGGTACATTTTAACTCTCTCCGTTAAAGTTCTCAGTCACACATGCTCCTTGACAGTCCGCGCGGATGCCATCAAGCGCCATCGAACATCCAAGACCTGCCTTTCCAAACGGAAAGAGGGTAGTGATGAAGACCCGTACCTGTCGGAATCGCAGTCGACGCTCTAGAACACCAGGAACCCTTGTACCATCTTCGCAAAATTCCGTGGTCTGATATCTCGCTTTTAGATCCCCGTCGAGTTCAATGTATGCTTTTTAATGTTATCGCCCTGCTTTTTACATACCCCATCGTGTACATACCGTGTTGTTCTTTTTCCTCTGTTTATGATGTTTTCGAAACCTTAATATAAGGTCCCCGTATCTCTTGGATTCAATTTGGCATAGCGTGTCGGACCCGAGAGCGATCTTAAACTCCTCTCAACTACTAGGGGTTTCAGCAGAACGTGACTATGGCGGGTCCATCGGTCAGAGTCATTCTCGACCACGACCTTTGACAAGGATGGGATATCTGTGTGGTTAATAGATTGCTCGCGGTGCGCCCGGGTGGGAGTCCGCCAGTTGGTAGATACTAGTAGATGCCGTGTGACCTGGTGTGACGACATCCCTGGATTCGAACCCTCGTCTCGCAGCTTGATCGCAGCAACCCTTGCATGCGGCATTCATCCACGCAACTCGCCACCCCATAAGCTTCCGGGTTCAAGAACGCTGCGTCTCCGCCTGTATCACCCGGAAAGCTCTCGCACATTTCCCGCCAACGATGTTCATGACTATTAAAGACGACCACGGGTCGGGTGCCGGCTCGGCATTGAATCCCATTCTCCTCACATTTGCTGGCTTATCTACCCTCGTCGCAACCGTAGTGTCTGCTATGTCGATTTATCTACACCTCAAGAATTATCGGAAACCACACCTCCAGCGGTACGTGATGTCTCCCAATGACCCCTGGTCCCCTTTTCTCCAGCTCACGCGCCTCGCCTGCAATAGGATGGTCATTCGAATCATGCTGATGGTCCCCATATATGCTATCGCCTCTCTTATCGCATTGTTTTCTCTGGAAGCCGCGTTTGTTATCGACGTTATCCGCGACATATACGAGGTACAGACCCAAGAATCTGGTTCAGCTATCGGTTGGGCTGATCAATTACACCGTGCTTCAGGCTTTTGTGATCTACTGTTTCTTCCAACTCTTGGTCGGGTATATGGGAGGGGAACGATCCCTTCTTATTCTTCTCCACGGGCGGCCTCCGAAGGACGCAGTGTTTCCATTTACCCTCCTTCGTCGGGAACTCGACCTGAGCGACCCATATGTCTTCATGTTCATGAGACGTGGTATACTGCGTGCGTTTGGATCCGACCCTATTATTGTTCACAGATTGACCATGGCGGATTAGAATATGTACAGATCAAGCCCATCCTCGCGATTGTCACCTTAATCCTCAAGGCACTCGGCAAGTACCACGAGGGTGATTTGTCCGCAAAATCCGGGTATTTGTATGTCAGCATCGTGTACAACTTCAGCATCTGTCTCAGTTTGTATTGCTTGGCCATGTTCTGGATGTGCATCAACGAGGACCTGAAGCCGTTTAGGTGCGTTTTCCCGATCGTGTTTCTCCCGCGTCTGAAAAACTTAGCCCGTCGACAGGCCCATGCCAAAATTCCTGTGTGTGAAAGGGATCCTGTTCTTCTCATTTTGGCAATCCATCGGGATTTCGATTCTCGTCGCGGCTGGAGCGATTCGCCAGTTGGGTCCCTATACGGATAGCGAACGCATATCTGTGGGGCTGACAGACACGCTGATCTGTTTCGAAATGCCTCTTTTCGCGATTGCCCACCTATACGCTTTCTCATTCAAGGACTTTGTCGACCCGTGTGTGTCCTTCGTCGCGCGCATGCCGATCGGATACGCAATCAGGGACTCGTTTTACATCAAGGACGTTGTTGAGGATTCGAAAGCCACCCTTCGCGGAGAAGGTATGGACTACAGAGAATTCGAGCCATCGGAAGGATTCATACACCAGGGAACCGGACGGGAGAGACGCATCAGAGCCGGGCTGCGGTACGCGGAGGGTGGCAAGAAGAAGTATTGGTTACCAAACCAAGTAAACGCGGAACCGCAAGGAGGATTCGGGAGGGGGGCCCATCGGGACGAGGAGGCTTACGCTCCTTTGCTAGAGGAACAAGCCGCGAATGTCGTCCACATTGCACCGGACTTGCAATCCACCAGCCAAGATGATCCGGCTCTTTTGCTAGGAGACTCCGACGCTGCGGAAGGATTTGGCTTACCTTTCGGTGGCCTTGACGAAACGGACGAAGAACTCTACCAGAACAGCAAGAAGTACCTCTTTGGTGATTACAACTATCCCGTCATCGACGCCAGCTCCGAATACGCTCGGAGGTTGATGTGGGAGGAGGAAGAAAGGATTTTGAGAGACGAACACAGCGCCTATTATACGCCGATCTCCGGACTTCGTAGGGCCCCAAATCCAAGCTATGGCGCGGTGTCTCAAATCCCGGTGTCCGCCAAAACCAAGTCACCCGACTATGAACGGATTATCGATCACGACCTTCCACCAGACGACAGCTCCTCCGGTGTCAGGCTTGGTTGGACGAAGCCTCGAGCTAATACCCCCTCGGAACGACCTCCGCCACAGATCCGTATACGTCAGGAGTCTGCGAAGAATTCTCCCTCTTCATCGTCGTCCTCTTCTTCGAGCCCCTCTGTGGCGAGCTCCCGAAAACCTGCGAGAGGATCCGCACCTCCAGTGAAGGATAGAGTTCTCCCTCCCGACGCTGTTGACCTGATCGTCGAGGATGATGCTGCTACAGAAAGGATGACGAAAGAGAGAAGGAGTGGCACCCCGGGTCCCCCCCTGAAGAAGGTTTACAAACGGGGGTACGTGGTCAAGGGTGAGGATGGGAATAGTAGTAAGCGAGGGGAACTTGAGATCGAGAGGGACCCTCCGCCCGTAGATCTCGAGACAGTGCGCGACGGAGAGTCGGAAGAGCTGGGGGTAGTCACCCAAGAAGGAGAGGAGAGGCTGGTTATCCCAGAGACCCAGGGAGAGGTTGTTGTGGAGACCGAGGCCCCCTCACACATCAGGGGTGTTTTCAGTCCCTCCGATGATGGCCACAACCCATGGGCTTAACGAATGTATGCAACTTTCATCCCTCCCAGATTCCATTATGAAATACCTGTCGTTTGCGGGGCACGCATTAATCTTTTTTTTTTTTTTTTTTTTTCGAACGTTGATACACGTTACGATTGCATTACATTGTCTAACTTGCATTGCTGTGTGTTGTTTGTGATGTTTTACATTCCCAGCCAATGGTGTAATATGCATATTCTACTTGTCCATCTGTCTCGTCGTCACTGGCCTCGCATATAACGGAGTCCTTGGAGAAAACTACCAATTCCCACCCGTGCTGGCCGCTGGTCTCCGATCTGAGAGGGAAAACACGCTCGATCGTGCTTGATTCGAAGTTATGCGTCGGTCGTAGTGGGATAACGAGATGGAAAACTGGCTGATGGACCGAGCCTGGTCGTGGTTGGCGCATGAATTTCTCGAGGCAGGTTCTGATCCAGCGAGCGTGAAGCTCCTCGTAGATGACATCGGCACCGAGGACGAGATCAACTGAATTGAAAAGATCTGGATTGGTTGCATCTGGGTTAGACCAATCGAGGGGTTCGCAGGATATCTTGGGATCTCTCGATCCGGGTATAGTCTGCTTGTTGATCGAGATGTTGTGGGCGAGATTATCGAGAATGAGTGAATTGAAGTCGGTGGAGTAGATGGTGGCGCGCAGCCCTCGTGAGACCAGGTACCGATAAACTGCGAGTGAAACCAGCCCGGTCCCAGCTCCGAGCTCGAGGATTTTCAACTCCCCTATTGATCGAGAACTTGAAGCTTGTTCTGGGTGGAGACCAAAACGGTGTGGGTTTTGGATGATCATTTCTGCTAGCACGTGAGCTCCGCCCCAGGTTTGGGCACCGAGCGTGGTATAGTCCTGGTTCTCGAGCGGGATGTCTGTCACTTGGACGTGAACGAGTGGGGATAGGGGGTGACCGAAAGTAAAAGTGCGAATGAGTTTCCCGGCGGATGCGGTCCCCGCGAAGATGGCGAGTAGGGCTGCCGCATCATCGAGGAGTGTCTCGAGGGCGTCTACATCGTCTCCGCCTTTTAAGAGGCGTTTCTGAAGATGGGGTATCAGAGTGGTCAGCCAATCGCAAGCGTTTTTCCGACTGAATTGCTGTTGATGTTTAGTATCTGGTAGTGGAGGTCGCAAATGGACCGTTGGTTCCAAGCCACCGTCTGAGGGAGGGGGAAATATCTTCCGATGGCTGACAACTCGTGTCCCCCGAACTGGGGGGTTGTATGCGTCCCGTAGATGAGTTAGGATTCCCTTGATCTCGCCGACCGTCAAGAGTGGGATACGTGTTCGCTCTGGGAGCTGGTCACTGTATGTGACGGAAGAATAGAAGGCGGTCATACGCTGAAGGGTCAGTATAGTTAGGACTCGGTTTCGGACTGCTCGGTAACCTTACCTCGGCGGGATCCTATGTGCACGAGTGGGATCGTCGTCGATCTTTGAGGGTTTTTCCATCGAAAATTTCACACGATTGTTCATCCTCGACAAGTGGGTAAATGCAATTGTACGTCCACTGAATTGGAATTTCCGTGGCCTCGTGACCACCGGCGACTGTATTTGTCTTCCTCGAAGCGGAACGGAAACCCAATTCATCTCTCCGGCCTTGTGAATTGGGGTGTTTACGAGCCGCGGTTCGCGTCCGTCGTCGCCTTCTCGGATCCGGCCGCTGGGGACTACCTCGGTTGATTGAAGACTGAAGCTAAGCGTTGCTACCGGTGTCTCTTCTCTCCCCTCTCTGTCATCTGAGACCAAGAATCGCAAAGCCCCCCATGGTATTCGCTTCAATGGTTAGAAGGAGGTAACCCCGAGGGTATCTACAGTGTGCGACCCCCGTACTAATGGCTTTCAGGGATAAGAGCTCTGGGAGTGTCGAACAGGTCATACGAATCACGATGTGCTTTCTGATTTTGCTCATCTCTGAGGCACCCCCTCTCTAGGACGACGATACCCTGCAACCGCTGCTGCCAAAATACTCAAAAGGATGGAGAGAGGTGGTCCGTGAAAATCGTCGGGGTGTTGCTAGACGCTGACCTACACGGCAGGTTGAGACACCAGGTGATGCAAATGGAACAGTCCCTTCAAGTGGCCGGCGGTTCAAAGCGGGAAAGCGTTCTACAACCCGAAAAGAACCAAAGAAGAAAGCCAAGAGTTCCACTGGAGGAACAGTAGGAAACGCTGCGACTCCGGTACGTCCCTCGACAGACTTTGATCCTGTGTTAAATTTAATGCGCTTGCCGCAGGGTCGTCCGGAGGCCCACGGGGAGGCGAGAGCGACTTCCCAGCTCGCGTTCATGCTCTCGGCGGGTGTTTTGATGTTTTCCTTTTGAAATTTGAAAGTTCAGTTGTCCTCCGAAGCGTGTATTCCGTATGCTGTCCCCGCCAGTCGGATGTGTATTCAAATTCCTTGTACAAATAGCGGCTAATATTATTGATGTTGTGCTCCGATGTCGACTCGACTATACACATGTACAACTACTAATGACGACGATCTTCAGGCGCTATTCCTCCACAACCCGACACGAATGACTCACTGGCGGTCGAGTCAAACGACATGGATTGGCGAGCGGTTCTTGGGAAACCCTCCTCGTTTCGTTCCCGACCCGTTCCAAGACGATCGTTTGGCCCATTGTCAGTGTCACGGTCCGCTCTCAAAGCGGAAGCAGCTGACGTTTACGGCTCCTCGTTCCAACGATCCGTTCGCCGCGATCACTCAGGCGCTTGGTCGCCCTTCGCCACAAATCCTTGAAAGAAACCCACGCCGAAAGGGCCATGCTGGCTTGAGGGACTGAGGTCCACGCGTCTCCCATCGTCTTGCGAAACCAAAGGACCTTCTCCCATTTCGTAACACCCGGCACGCTTGAATACAATTACCCTCATCGGCATCCACATTCCTCGCCTCGCGTTCCCCGCTCCTTCCGCGGCGAAATAAATTGCAATTCAGCTATGGAATCCACTGAAGAACTACAACAGCAAGAGATTACCGCTCTCAAGTCAATCTACGGAGATGATTTCCAAGAAGTACCCGCCCCCAAGGCATGGAAGGTGTGTTTGTGTCCCCATTTCTTCCCCCGTCTAACTGAACAGACTCTACACCATAGGGTGCCGGGAGACTACCTGAATTCATGATCAAAGTTACGCATCCCGACGATATCCATGGAACAAAGTGCTATCTGTTCTTGACGGTCACGTGAGCAAAAGGGACTCGGGTAGAGGTTCGTTATGAATGCTCATCACGCTCTAGCCTTCCAAAGACCTATCCTAAGAAGGCTGCCCCGGTCTTTACCATTAAAAATACCCATGGCATGCTTTTGGAGAAGATCAACGCGCTGTCGCGTGCCATACAACACGAGGCAAAGAAAAATCAAGGGTCGGAGATGGTATTCCAGGTATATACACCGACCTGCCTTTCATTCCATATCTGACCGGATATAGTTAGTTACCATGGCCCAGGAATGGCTTGCCGAAAACATCACACTTCCCACCGAGGGCTCACTGCGATACCAGATGGAGAAACGAAACATCGAGGAGGAACAGGTCTTAGTTCTGTCCATCTTCCCCTTGCCGGTACACTGACTCCTTGCCCAGGCCAGACTACAGAAACAGGAAGAGGAAGAGGAGCAGAGAATTCTCAACGCCCGACGGTTGGCAGACGAATTCGAAGAGCAATTACGGGAGGACGCTATCAGGCAACAGCGCTTGGAGCTCGAGCAGATACAAGTGAACCGCAAAAGGGGGCTATCTGATGCTACCGAGGTGCCGCTTTCAGCTGTGTCTCCAAGCAGTGACACTCCGACGGAGTCGTTCGCTCACAACATTGAATGGGACGGGGTCGTCTTCAGTTCTGTCAAGCTATTCCACCCGCGCAAAGGTCTGTCTAGCTGCAGTTTGTTGTCCTCTGTAAGCTAACCCAGGTCCAGAACGACTGGGCACCGTGTACCTCGCGGAGCCTATCTGTGACGATATCCGGACCACCTTGCCGTTAGAGTTATACATTATCCTTTTTGACTCTGAGTATTACGTTACCACTCAAGGTACGATCCCCCCCCACTCCATCAACCAAGTTTTCTCAACATGACCCATCAGGAAAGAAGAAACTCAAACAAGTTGAAGAGGAGCTCAAGAAGATGACAAAGATACGACACGAAAACCTCCTGAGCGTCTTTGCCGTAAAATTGGCGTATTCGGAGTACGATTACCCTCGGCTTTCCATTTTGTTGGAACAGAGACCCTCCCTTTCCCTCCACGACGTACTCGAGGACTGCGATTTCCTTCGGGAGGATAGGACCTTGGTATGTCTTTGCCTCCCTCGTGAGTTTTGGCTCCCTCAAGAACTTTCCAGGCATACATTCGTCAAGTGCTCACTGGTCTCAGCACTTTGCATGCGCACGACATCTTACACCGTGGGATATCCCCGATCTGTGTTTACTTGGTCAATCCTATTCAAGCGGGACAGTCGAAGGTCGTCAAACTCGGAAAGTCTGGGTACTTCACGCGCCTTCTGGACTTATATCGATCCAATAAATTCGGCGGACACCTGAATCTACATGACTCCAGAATCCCTGAAGGATGGTAAGTACTAACTACACACACGACGAAGGACCCTACATACGATTCGTAGGTTACCAAAGGAGGCCGTGGATTCTCCCCTGCAATACTCCAAATCGAGAGATGTACACAGCGTTGGCGTCCTGTTTTTGCAGATGCTCGTTGGATGGAATGTGATGGAGATATACCCAAGCCCAAAGCTCGCACTACAATCGCGTCAGACTTTCCTATTTGTATACACGTTTGCGACTGACACACCGATAACAGCCTCATTGTCTCCGCTAGCGATTCACCACATCACTAACATGCTCAACTCAAGCAAGAAGAACGGACTTATATGTCAATCCGTACTACAGGATATGGAGACGAGTGTTCGATCGCCACGCCCAGAGTTTAAGATGACTACGATCGCCATTCCGTCAGGTATGAAGTACCTCCTCGGGTTTCGTACTCTAAGCCGATTTGCTGTTGTCAGCTCCGAAGACACCAACGTCGAAGAAGACTTTTGTGGGCTCGCCTGATGACTATTTTGCACCAAGGTTTACCCCCCAACCAAGCAGTCGATGGCGTGAGGAATTTGAGGAATTGGAATTGCTCGTAAGAACTCCCTGCACTCATCCCGGCAATTATCGACAACAATACGCCCCTTTTTCGTAGGGACGTGGCGCGTACGGTTCAGTCGTTAAAGCCAGGCACAAGATGGACGGTGGAATCTATGCAGGTACTGTAATCCTGACACAACCGGTGGTCAGCTCTCACTGTGAACCATTTGGATCTAGTCAAGAAGATCAAACTCCAGGGTGGTAAAAAATCCGCCGACGAGAAGATCCTACGAGAGGTCTCGGCCCTGCGTCTCCTGAGTCATCGTTATATCGTTCGGTACTATACGACTTGGACCGAGATAGCAGCACCACCGTCCCGGGCGAACTCCGACTCTGATTCTGACGATAGCGACACCGACACCGTCGATGGCACATCGGTTCCGAACTCAAAATCACGCTCCTCCCGAGGGTGGTCGAACAACTCGGAAAATCTGCTCAGCATCGACCTTAATGACTTTGGTTCCAATCCAAACAGCAACAGATCCTTCCCGAATGTCCACTTTGGCTACGCCGATGGCTCGAACGCAGAGGGATCCAGCGACGAAGATCTCGGGTCCGAGGATGAAAGCCATCTTGGGGTAGATCCTGCCAAAACACCAAAGGGACTCACTGTGGGAAGCTTTACCCCTCAGCAGAAAGTCCTTCCCAGTGGCTCTCACGTAACTCTGTATATTCAAATGGTCTGTTCCCTCGGTGTGTGACGTGATTCAGTTCTCAACCCGGGTCACAGGAATTTGTCGAAAGACAGACACTCCGAGAGCGTATTGCGGAAGGTATCACCGAGGAAGAAGCGTGGCGGCTTTTCCAACAGATCGTGGAGGCGCTCGTCCATATTTCTAATCGCGGGATTGTATGTCGTCTCTGCTCACGCATCATCCATGATCACCAATTTCCTTGCAGCTCCATCGAGATATAAAATTGACAAATATTTTCATCGGTGCGTCACAATCATTTTCTAGCAGTTTCCGAGGCACTTACCGGTTCCGCAGATGCGAAGGGCGATTGCAAAAGTAGATAATTCTTGTCTCACAGTCGATGACACTTTCTCACACAACTTCCGACAGTTGGAGATTTTGGTTTAGCGACGTCCAGTTTAGCGGCTGTGCATCCCAACGACAAGTCCCCGCACATCGGACTGTTGGAGGATCTGACGCTCGGTTTGTACTTGTACGCTCTATTCTCGGTAAAATCTGATCCTTCATTCGCCCCAGACGTGGGAACAAAGCTTTACATGGCCCCTGAGGTAATGAGGAGCACCTCACGTGTTCCTCCTCAGGAACGCTTCAAGGCCGATATGTACAGCCTTGGAATCGTGTTCTTCGAAATGAACTACTTCTTCAATACTGGAGCGGAACGTATAAATGTTCTGGAGAACCTAAGAAGCCCCGGAATATTCTTCCCAGAAGACTGGGACCCGCTGAGAACGCGTCAGCAACAGAGTAGGTTATCTGAACATGGGTTTACTGTTCAATCTAAAATAACTTTCGCAGTTATCACTTCTCTTCTACTCCATGACCCTGTCCAGCGGCCATCCGCCTTGGAGCTGTCGCATAGTCCGCTGTTGCCTCCGCTACTTCAAGACGACAGCTTCAAGAGGTCGCTTGATATGATCGGTGAGAATGCCGTGTTTCCATCTAGCTGGATTTATCTGACTTGGGGCGACAGCGCTCAGGGACTCGTCGCACCACGAAGCGGTGCTCAACACACTGTTTAGCCGGACCACCAAGCACTCCAGAGCGTTCCTCTTCTACAGTGGCATGGACTCACCTGAATACACACCTATGTTCGAGGTGGTACAAGAGAAGCTCACTGCAATTTTCCGGTTGCATGGAGCCATGAACTCAGAGCCACCCATTCTCACCCCAGTACTTGATCCCGCAGAGAACCCGGAAGATATCCTTCTGCTAGACAAACGTGGACAGGTTGTGTCTCTCGCCAGCGACGGTTTGGTCCCCTTTGCAAGAGAAGCCAAACGGAGGAATTACGACCGTATCAAGAGATTCCAGTTCTTCAACGCGTACCGACCTAAGTAAGTTTCCCCGGATCAGATTATCGCAATTGCTCAGTGGTTGCACAGCCTTGCAGGACACCCGAACTCGCGGAAGGTAAGTCGCCTTCAATTTCGATGTTGGCCCACCGTAGTTACCAAAGATCGCATGAACTAGATGGCGCTTTTCGACATTATAACACCCGACGTTGGACACGGTGCGGCGGCTGCCACGGCGGAAGCTATTGCTGTGGTCGAATCGTGTTTCCGCACTTTCCCGAAGCTGAGAGAAGCTCACGAAATACATGTCTCCCATTCTAAGAGTTGGTTTTATCTTTGGCTTTCGGCAGGTGCTTGTACTGATTAATCCGTTCAGTTGCGGAGGTTGTTCTGGCACGGATAGACAAGGAATTACATTCTTTCGTGATCGAGACGCTGACGGAGCCAAAGTTATCTGCTCCGCAACGTAGGACGATGCTGTTGAAGAGGGGTCTTCGCAAAAGCGCGGTGGATGAACTCGAGGTGTTGGATGGGAAAGGTAAGGAAGAACCAGTGATGCGAAAGTTTCCCCCCTCTGACGCCGAAATAGATGATTGGGTAGACACGATCATCCCGAAAGTCGAGAAGGTTTCGCAGCAGCTCGCCCAGAAAATCCGCCCATTTGTAGACGAGGTCACACAGATGCTCGAGAAGCTAGAGCTATTTGGAATACCCGCGAGACAATCGATAATTTTCCATCCGCTGGCTCTCGTTTTCAACAGTCGTATCGCCGACGGTGTTTGCTTTGAAGTTGTACGGCCGGGAAGACGTGCTGACGTCCTGGCGGCAGGAGGGAGGTACGTGAACGCTCATGGCGGGAGCCAGATTTGACCTAACGAGAGGACGATAGATACGATAGGCTTGTCAATGAATTCCACACCCCAGATAAGGGAAAGAACGAGCCAAGTCGTGCAGTCATCCTTCAGATATCTGTCGAAAGAATTGCTGCGTCCGTCTTAACGCACCACCGGACTTCCCAGGGTATCCCGAGAGAACCGAAGACGTTCGGATATTGGAGTCCGCGGCGTTGCGACGTGTACGTGGTTTCGTTCAACGCTGGGTATTTCAACGATCGATTGGAGGTCGCCGGCCTGTTGTGGAAAAACGGGATCAGTGCGGACGTGATGTATGAATCAGGTCTGACCGGCGATGAGGACCAGATGGCTCTATGTGACGACGAGGGTGTACTGTTCGTACCAGAGACCTTCCTCTCTCGATTTTAGTGTGCTGAACTCCATGTAGATTCATGGTCTACCCTCGACCCCGGACAACAAGACGGGATCAAGTCAACTTCAAAATCAGGAGCGTGCTTAACAAGACTGAACACGAAGGTGGGTTACATGCTACAATGCAATTCCTCGTCGTATTTACTTATCGTTTCCAGTGGCTCGTCATGAGCTGGTTCCGTGGCTTCAAGAGAGGATCGCTGAACAGAAGCGGATAGACGCTGTGACTTCGGGGGCTGAGCGTTCGCTGCAGGACAGTGCAATACTCCCTACAACTCCTCAAAGTCCACGTGACGTCCAGTTGCTCCTACCTGGAGATTTGAAGAAGGGGAAAGCTGGCCCGAAACAGATGTTTTCGGACCGAGGTTTGATCCGTCCTTATGACCGGTGAAATGTTCGAGCTGACGGTCGCTTAGCTTTTGAGACATCCGTGCAGATCAAACAAGCGGTACAGTCCGGCTTACCAACGCTAGCTGTTGATGTCCCTGTACCAGCATTTGAAGCCATGGCAAAAAACGCGGCTTGGACGAGGGAAGATGATCATGAAGCCTGGAAGGCTGTTTTGGCCGGCTTTCCGGCGCAGCAATCTGGATACGCGTATCAGATCAAGGACGCTATCGTTAAGAGGCGAGAGGAAGGCTGTAAGTTTATATTGTTGTTCGCTGTGCGTGGAGAACGTGTTTGTTTGCTGGATCTTGAGTAGCATCATGTGCAGTTGATATGACGAGTGCAAGCCCAATGTCCCATAGCTCCAGTTGTCAAGTTGTCACCAAGGTGGTAAGATTGCATGTAAATTTCGTTCGAGATCGGCATTTATGATGGACCGACGACGTCAAGAGACCAACTGTATAGCCTGTGCTTACAGTTTCCTCGTTGGTGAGATGTTAAAAAAGCCCTAGTATATCCCTCGTGTGCCCTCTTCGGCCAAAAGCGCCTCGAGGGGTACATAAAAGCCTGTTCGCGTTTTGACAGCGTTATCACCCTTTCGACCGTCTCTTACCACGGTAATTTCTGGGACCCCAATGTTCAGACATTACACGTGGAACGTTCTCGGTTGGACCAGCCCTTCCACGGTTTCATTTGCCTGCATCATCGGGTCATGTATTACAACGATAACCGGTGAATATGGGATACACGGATGCGAAGTAAAACACGGTGTGGGAGATGTGGAAGCAGACAACGGATCGACATAAATGAACTGGAGTGCGAGTAGAGGAGATGAACAAAGAGAGGAATGGAGATAGTAGCGGTATGGAAGGGCATCGTAACGGACGACGCGAGAGGACGAGATGCCGGGTGGTTGCATTCCGAGAGTTCGATGCGGTCTTCAAGGCTTTCGTTCAGTTCCTGGAGCATGGAATAGAAAGTTAACACGCGCAGGAAATGACGTCGCCTAGAGGAACTCACGTAGTTGGGCGGAGGTAAACAGGCTATCCAGTCTCTTGTATGCGTTTGAGGAGCTTCTTACATCTCTCCATGCCCCACGAAGATACAAGCTTCTGAAAAACTTCGGCGGCGCGCAGAACCTCGGACTTGGCCTCTTCGACCCTGTCTTGCCTGTGCCAAATCAAAGCCTGCAACATTATTGCGTAACCCAGGTTGCATGCGTCCTCGGTCGCATACGACTTGGCGCGTACAGCGTGAACATGTGTGTCGTCGAACCTCTCTTCATCGAGAAATAACAGCGCCAGGGCTGCATGAATCCCGAACAGCTCACCGTGCCAGTCGAAAGAGGACGCAATTTGTTCTGCGTTTTCGAGCTGTCCGTCTTCATGGAACAACCAAGCGAGTCGGATCAAACACCGTGCCTGTTCCACCTTGTCACCGTACTGTACGTAAATCTCCAAAGCCTCTTGCGCCTGTTGTATCCCTTCGCCGCAGAGGTGCACGTGGAAATTGATATGGGATAGGTGACACAACATGAGAGCAACCTCATCATCCCTCCCCCGCTCTCTCCCCAGTGTTAAGGCACGACCAAGGACTCCCTTGGACTCCGCGTAATTCCCAGTTGAGCTAAGCGACATTGAGAGCTCGATCAAGCATCCTATCTTGCAATGGTGATCATCCGGAAGCCCTTCGATCTTAGGGGCCAACAATGTGAGCCGTGGTTTGTGCGAACCGAGGTGCGCCATGAAATCGGTACAGGTTTTCCAGATACCGCTCGTATTCGCATCGATCTCTGTGAAGACATCGAGCAGGTGCTCGACGTTGATATCCTCGAATACGATCCATCTTGTTTCTCCGAACCCAGGATTTTGCGGACTGAGATTGACTGACATCTGTGTGAAGTAACATTCCTTGACTGCACAGAGGAGTGGAGATGATTTCGGGTCCTTGGGGGAAAGATAATCTCGGAGTGGTGCAAGCATCGTGATGAATCCATCAGTGCTTCGGGATGTCAGGGAAAGGACGCAGAACCCGTCCAGGGTGTCGCTTCCGTTGGAGATGGTAGGAAGTAGCCAGTCAATGTTGTTTTCGCTGACACCTTGGGGGAAGAAGGCGACGACTCCGAGAAGCGCTCGGGCATCGGGACCTAATTCTTGAAACATGGGGGAGGCGAGGGAAAGCTCGATCGCGGCGGCGAGGCTCTTCTTATGCCGCGTCTGCAGCACACTTGTTCGGCGTTCCTCCCACTCTCTCGCTCGCCGGTCTATACCCCACTTGTTATGATGCGCAACGGTGGCAAGAAGGGTGATTGAAAGCGGGTGGAAATCGAGTTGTTCCAAGATGTTGTTGACTAGGTCGGAACCCTTGTCACATTTGTAGATGTTATAGAAGGCGCGGCGGGCCGCATCCATTGACAACACCGGGACTTCAAGAGTCTTGCATTCGGGAGGAATGGTGGAGATGCGCGATGTTATGCAGAGACACAGGGTCGGCAATTCACTCAGCTCCTCCACCAAGTCATAGATCTCCACCGCGTCCGTTCCTTTCGGATCGAGAATGGATTCGGCGTTGTCGAGGACTATGACCATCTCCTTCGAAGACAGGAATGGACGTAGGGGAGTTAAATCTTCAGGATTTTCGATGCCCGCACCGGTGATCTTGGAGAGCCGGTTGAGGAGATGTCCGAGCGTTGCTGGGAACTGGTCACATCGGATGAACCGACGATTCTCGCCGAACCGCTCCTTGACGCGATCATGATGGAGGACAGTCAGGGCGATTGACGTTTTTCCGATCCCGCCAGCACCGATGAGAGCGACTGGAGTGAGACCTTCTGCCAAGACAACGACCTCCTCGATGAGATCGTCACGTCCGAAACAGGATTTCGGTGCTGGGGGAGGTGATTCGCCAGTCAGGCTGGGTGGAAGTTCTTCCTTTTTCACGGACGACTCCTTCTGACCGGTTAGGTGTGTACTCCACCAGAGGGACAGGATCATACCTCGTGTTGTGTCATTAATGTTTCGACGGAACGCTTGAATCACCAGATAGCTTGTTAGCCCTGGGGTTAAAGACATCAAGAAACGGTCTTACAGTCAGCCTCCTCATCTCCTGGAGTATCAATTGTTCTGGAGGCGTCTGCTGTGGCGCTGGGCGGTTTCCGCCCACCGCCGGTCGACCGAGAGCAGGTCTTAATCCAGCGTGCGCGGTCGAGCCCGAAGCTCCTTGGGAGACGGTAGACATGGGTTTCCTGGTGATAGTAGGGCGTGGTTTCGAGGGGGGGAATGAAGTTGACCACAAAGGGGTGCCGAAAGCGCGAGGTGTACGCTAGTAACTTGGTACAACGTCAGATTCAGCGCTGATCTGAACAATCATAACGAGTGACTTCCTGAGAAAGGCAAACACACGGAACTCATGTCCCCGATGAATTAGGCCTAGGATCGGCATGAGACGCAACGGTGGAACAGTGGAGGAAGTGTGGTTGCTGTGGGGTCCAGCCGTCGCCGGGACCCCCCGTTCTTAAGTGTATGTGGCATCGAGGAATAGAAGTCACCGCTTCTTGCAAGGCGAGTGCGGGTGGATGTCTGATCTAGTATTGGCAGGCGACGACCTCGTACCTGTACGAAAATTCGGTTAAATACTCGCGGTCACGGTCGCCGAACAAAATGTTCCCCAAAAACATTTCCTATCTTATCTCCGCAATGCTCAGGTTCGGCGATACAACCGTTTCCGCGTTTTTGATCGGGATCGAGGTCAGAACGTTCAGAACTTCAAGAGTCGCGATACACCGGGGACTGCTGCGTGGCGGTTGGGGTAGAGGATGTGGAATGGGCAGGCGAGGATTGCGACTAACCGTGCGCAGCGTTGCTGAAAACTGAACGTTCAGCTTAGAGCTAAGCACTTGGGAGGAACCAACGCGCGAACAACCCAATTACCCGTTCCCGGCTCGCCATATGGACATTCGTTAGACAAGTGGTTGAATTTCTGCGGTACAATTTCCTAAAGGTCTCGGTAGTAACTTTTGCGGTTCCTCATGTAGACCATCCCGAGAGGGCAGAGTACACTGAGTTTCGAAGATGGCCCTGCATACAGGAAATTACAATGAAGTGGAAGGCATGAAGATAGTTGACGGTATAATACAAAGTAGCAATCCAGAGAACGGCCTCATTACCCGAGGAAGTTGGGCCTATTGAGATTCAAGGGATGGAAGATAGTGGTGCGGATTGAATCATCATGGGGGAAAGGGTCAGAATGGTCTGCGGTAGACGTACTGATAAGACACCCCTATCTCTCTGAGGAACCAGTTGATGTTCGGAATTTTGGATGTCTGGTTTGGGGCCTCCATATCATAGAACCTGACAAGTTCCATGACCTTCCCAGCTGTGATATTGGTGGGTGAGTGACTCATAGGTGGTGAGAGCGTGAAACGTTTGGCTGACCCTCGAGTTCCAGCAGGTCCCTGACAGTCCCTGGGAATAGGTCGCTTTTGATTCCCCTTCTGTTTACAATATGCTGGAGGTTCTCCCCAAAATGTTTTGAAGTCCTAACAAGACTATTCGCACGGCGTGCCTCGCTGTGAATGATCGTGCACCGATGAGTATCTGATTTGTGGCTAAGTGTGAGTGCGTGGGATACTCAACGAATTGTAGATTTCGATGTGGAGTTGCTGGATATCTGACCGCTGTTCGTCGGCTTTGTCCCGAATCTCTTTGGGAATGTACTTGTCAAGTTCTTGCTCAATGAGACTCGCGACAGTTGCATCGATACATTTGTCGACTTGGACCTCAACTTGACCGGGGTCATAACCCAGGGTTGTGAACACGTCGGGTAGACCTGCTTACTTTCTTTTGTGATGTGTTTTAATACCTCGGCATTTAACACATCTTCCAATAGCTCTACCGGAGGGACTCAGATTTGCAACTCCCGTCTATCGCGATACTTACTCTTGATTTGTTCTTGTTCATTTGTTTGTGATGACACCAACCCATCAAGTTCGGCTCGAACCCTGTGAAACCATGCTCAGTCCTGTTTAATCACACAACTGAGGAGAAGCTACCCATCAAGCCTCTCGTCGATATAACCGTTCCCCGTCCGTGGCGAGGACAAAGTATCGAGGAGGGAATTTAATCTAGACTATGCGGGCGTATCAGAAGCGTGTGGCGCACAAAGGCCAACATCGGCTGACGCACATTGACGGCTATCGTGGTGGTTGTCACTGTGGCGTTGATCAGTGACATCGTGTAATCCTCTTGTGTCGTGTTGGGGTTGGCGGAGGGAGCCATGGTGGTTCGCAGATGAAACCAAAGTGTGGCGGAGGTTATCTCGATGCGATGATTGTCTTATACTTATACTCACCGGAATCGAATTCAATCGATATACTGAGATCGCCGATTACCGGTTTCGGTACGGGCCAGGCGATTTCCCTCGTGTGCCTCATGGGGGATCCACAGGCGGCGATTCGAAAGTCCCGCCGTGAAGAATCGTAGTCTATAGGCAGGATTCAAGCACTCCATGATATTCATACTGGGAAGACAGAGACACGATTGCGGAACGCGTGAGAAAATGAGATTGGACTTGGTCATCGATCGTGATGACCCTCCCTGGCTACGAGTCTTTCGCGTCCCTGTTCACCGACTTACTGGCGACGTCACCCCCGCCTTTCATCTACATCCATGATATCGCTACACCTCACATCACCTCTAAGGTAGTCTCTTCTGTGCTAACCACGTTTCCAGACAAACCACCCCTCCTCCACGCAATCGTGAACGCGTCTACTTGCTTTACTGCACGACTACTCTATGACACCGTCATCCGGAAACTCGCTAACTGGACCCCCACTTGGGAATCTGGGTGTCAACTGTGGGGTGATCAACGATGGAATGACAACTTCGATGGGTTCATCCACGGACTCAAGGCAGTTTCCGTGGAACGTTCAAAGCGTTCCACCGCGAAAACCAGGGGTCAAAATGCACTGTCAACTCCCAAGATGGCTATCGTCATCGAACGGGCCGAGAGTCTCAAAGAGTACCTCCCTGATTTACTCATCCCATTATCGAGGTTGGCAGAATCTGTCAGTTCGATATGCTCCGGGGCGGCTACTGTTGCTTATCCTGTGTCTAGGCACGGTTGGATCTAACTGTGGTATTCATCTCCGAATATCCATGGTCAGAACTGAAGCCACTCGTCGGATCTGCCCCAGATCCCTTGTACGTCCGGCCACCCGAGCTCAGCAAAACTGGTCAGTAGAATTCAAGCGAATCCAATTCGTGATCCTCACTTTTCGTTCAGATACCATACAACTAGTAGTGAACCACTTCCCCCAGGACGAATCTAACTCACACAACCCAGTTCTCCTTCCTCTTTACCACCAGTTCCTATCAACCCTGTTCGACGTCTGCTCCCCCTTTACAAAGGATCCAAATGAACTGGCGTATATCGCTGCCGCCCGGTGGCCGGGGTTCATTGCTCCAATCCTGGACGAGTATCAACGGCTGTTAGATGAGGCGCGCGGCAATACAGGACACGAGGAAGAGGAATGCGAATTGACTGCACCCACCGAAGATGCTCGAATTCGCCTGATCCGACTATTTACCCCATCCTTCACTACCGCACTGGAGGCCTTGTATCCACGGCTATCGAATGCAGCCGAGTGGGCTGCAGACAATCAACCTCAACGAAACTTACTCTCTAGTGGGTTTTCTGGCGCAAATCTTGTTGACAAGTCTGTACCACAGACATCCCAGGGGACGCTGACGGATGTCCTTCCCCGAATGTCCAAGTTCATTCTACTGGCATCATTCCTAGCTTCAACGAACCCCACAAAGTCCGACGTCCGGATGTTCGGGAGAGCACTGAACGAGCGCAAGAAACGCAAACGAGGTGCTGTTGCCTCAGCTCGCGGCGGCGCTGTGAAGGTAGACCGAAATTTATCACTATGGTCCGGGGAACTTATACCCGATAGATTCCACAACGGCACCTCGGACCTGTCATCTTTCCCGTGGACAGGGTACTCGCTATTCTTGGGATCCTGCTAGAAGAGTATGATGCAGATTCTCGTCCTCCCGCTCCTGAGTACAAGCTTCCCGGGGAGTATTCGGATATGGAGATCCGACGCGTGACAACGTATTCGGGAGTATGTCGATCATCTTTCTGGCTGGATCTGTGTCTTACCCAGCGAGCAGGTCATGGAACTCACTGCTATGAGGTTGCTACGTCGGGTGTCTCCGCCCGAACGGTTGGATGGACCGCCAATGTTCAAGTGCGCAATAACATACGAGGTGGCACTACGGGTGGCAAAGGATTTGGGTGTTCCGTTGAGCGATTTGATCTTTGAACCGACCTAAGGCTGGGGATGATGATGTTTGTCAACTGTACCATCTCATGCAGTTCACATGTTATGGCCTCCTGGTTTGTCAGATTAGCAAATCAGATTACAAATACGGATGCCTTCCATGACGTGACGAGTCGATCAGCGCCGGTACGATTTTTTTTAAAAGCCAACCGAAACACGATGAGACCTGCACTCGACCCCAGACCACCCACTCCGCTCCACCTTAGATGCCCACGGACGTATTCGAAAAATGGCCTACCTGGCTGAGTCGCTGGTTTGGGTACAGGGTTCCCGGTGCCGCACCCCCCAGTAAGGCCAACTACGTGGTATGGATCTGGTCTTTCATTGGGGCGTTCGGAGGGTTGTCCGTGCTTCAAGCAATCTTTAACAACTCGGAGTATTTTCTACAACGGAGAGTCCCCCCAATCATCGCCAGTTATGTGAGTATCTCGGGACCACGTCATATCTTCCCCCGCGCTCTTACCTGCTGGTTCGAGGGTGCTTCCGCCGTGCTGGTTTATGGGGCGATCGAGTCACCCCTGGCTCAACCGCGAGCGCTTCTCGGTGGTCACTTCATCGCGGCCTTGATTGGCATCTGCATAACGAAACTTTTCTCTCTGCTCCATAACGAGCAGAGATTCGACGAATTGCGGTGGCTGGCTGGTTCACTCTCGACGGCAACGGCGATAGTCGTAATGCAGATCACCGAGACGACCCATCCTCCAGCAGGCGCGTCAGCTCTGCTAGCTGCTGTCAGCCCAGAGATCACGGAGCTAGGATGGTTAGTGAATCGTGCAATCCCACCTTTGACGAAAGCTGAACCACCCGTCTAGGTACTACCTCCCAATCATCATGCTTTCATCGTCCATCGTCCTTGTCGTCGCTTTAATTGTCGGCAACGTGCAGCGGCGCTATCCACAATTCTGGTTGGTGCCCACTTCACCCCCAAATAAACACATAGCGCCGGTGTTAGAAACCCCCCGAGGAGAGGAGTCCGTCACCATCGCCGAGATGGATAAGGACGCTCGGGCTACGTTACCCCTACACTCACCCCATCTACCCCACATGCATCCATCACACCTACAGCAACCAGTAGCGGAGAAAAACCTAGACGTATAAAACTACATAGCAAGCAAGACACTAATCCGAATCGAAAGCAATGCAGATATGCACAAAACATTATTTATCGCCGCCCCCTTGGCGGTGTGCGAGTATATGGGTCCATAATTCCTGCAAATCCTCATTGAGCAGTGGTCGTTGGCCACAGTGAAAGTCACAATACCTGAGGCGAACCAAAACCTAGGTCGCATTCGACCCCGTCCACTGAGAATTGACAGCGATATCTCCCTTTCATGGACGGCTTAGTTGAGAGGTTATTGACGAGGTGCGATGGCTTACCGCGTTTGGCTTCGGCGACACTAGCCGCCTTCCTTGCCACTTCTGACATCAATGCTTCGCGCAGTCGACGAACCTCGTCCTGGAGACCGACGGCAGAGATGGCGCGTCTCCTGACGTCGTCTCCCGTTTGATCGTCCTTCGCCTGCAGAACTTTGTATAGTAACTCCCCCTTGGCCAGTTCCGCCCTCAACTTCTCGACGACCGCCTCATACTTCATCGTGACCAATCTGACCGCCTCCTTTGTCTGACTCGAGACGATCACCTTCTCCTCCTGAATCCGGCTGGTTTCGGTTTTCGCGTCCTTGGCCTCCTGTCGGAGTTCTTGAGAATGCATGAACTCCTTCCTGTATTGCTCCTTCCAGGATTCCACCTCGTTTTCCGCGTACTCCTTGCTCTTGGCCAGTTGATCGCGCTCCCCCGTTACCTCCGCGAGTTTGTCCCCCAGTCCCTTCTTTTCCAGTTCCCAATCCGTAGGTGGTTGTTGGGAAGGCCCATCTCCAGAGGAAGCGATGCGCGCTTCCAGTACAGTCCTCTCTTCTTCCCATCCCATTCGTGCGAGGTTGTGATCCTCCACCTTGGCGTCGAGGGCGCCCCGGATGTCTTTGATCTCGCCCTGGAATTGTTTTACCTTAGCCTCGCTTTTGTCTAACGAGTCTTGCAACCAGTCAATATGAATTCCCAACTCGGATACGGTCCCCTTCGCCTCGTCCAGTGCCTCGTGTTGGACTTCGTGTGCTACAGAGAGCCTCTCGCATTCGACCTGGATCCTGTAGTTTTCGGCCTGCAAATGTTCGATCTGGGCCTCCTGAGCGGCAAGCCGGCTCTCCAGAACCTCGATTTCTTCAGACTTTTGATTCAGAATAATCAGGGCGTCTTCTAGCTTCTGACTATTGGACGACTGCACCTGCGTGTGCTTGTTTTGTTTTGTTTTTCGAGACTGTGAAGCAGGCAGACTGACCGGGACCGGGGTGTTCATGCGTTCTGAGGGAGAATGGGACCGGGGCGGACCCTGTTGTGTCGAACCAGAGTCCTGTGATTGGTAAGTCACAACAGAGGCGAGGCAGCTTAACCGAAGTCGCTGACCGTGGTTGGTTGTTCTTGGTCAGGCACCCCGTTTTCTACTGCCCGGTCGTTGAAGTCAATGTAAGTGTCTTGGACGTCCTGGATCTTCTGAGCAAGATCGGCATCAAGGGTATCGTCGACAGGCTCAGAGTCGAGACTAGGCTGGTGAGGTCCCGTTGCAGTACGATAGACCTGCGAGTCTTGAACGGATGATTCGATAGTGTCTTGAGTGGGAAATGACTTCTTGGGGCTGAACTCGTCGATGACGCTCGTGATATCTGCTGTCCGTAAATATGGCTTGAAATGTGAAGATTCTAGTCTGGGAACAGGACCCAGTCTCTTCGTGTTTTTCTTCGCACGCGGGGGAGTGGGCGTGGGAACGTCATCGTCAACTGGAGAGCCAGGGGGCGTCTGCTTTCGGGCTGATCGCGGGGGTGTGGATTTGGGAAGGGGTTCGGTGGGTTCATTGTCCCGGTCTAGAGGTGGGACGTCGGCTTCGGGGGGTTCCTCTTGGTCGGATGGTTCTTGAGGCTCCTGCGTGGCGTCTCGTGAGGGTAGAGGTAGAACCAGTGGTTTCTTCTCGGCTAACGTCGGTAACTTGGGACGAACATCTGAGGGAGGCTTTAGTCTGCGTTTCTTCTTTTTCATAGTTGGAGGACTCGAGTCGGGGTGAGGAACAATGCCCGTAGCCTCTTGGGTATTCTCTTCCTCCTCTCTCCGCAAATGCGTGAGTGGGGGATCCGGTACATGGGATGGGGGAAGTTTAGCGGCGGATGGAAGACACGCAATTTTCTTGCGTCTTCGCGGTGGTCCAATACGTACAACCGTGTCACCTGTGTCTACCCTTAAGGGAGGGGGCGAGCGGTATACCTTGTCAGGGCCCTCCGCTTCGGCGAGATCTCCCTCTTCTTCGTATATCGTCTCCCTGCTGATCCGCTGTGGGCTCCTGACAGACTTCGTTCGAGACTTCTGGGAAGCGGACGGAGATGTGAGATCAATCTTCAGCTTTTTGGACACCGGTTTAGGGTCCTCGTCAGCCAGAGTGTGTCCTGTGTTTCGCCGCTTCCGTTTCCCGAGAGAAGGTTCTCCAGACACCTGTGAACTGTTGTCCGATGTGAGAGAGATCACAGGGGAGTCAGTAGCGCGACTGCCAGACTTCACAGAGGTTCGCGAGCTCTTAGAACTTCTATCAGCAGGCTTGGCCGACGTAGATGCAGTGGTTGCGCGTGGTTTCTTCGGTTTATTGGGAGCTGATGCCATAGTCAGTGCTCATCCTTGAGCCGAGCGGAACCAAGCGCACCTCGACGTTTATTTTTCTTCTTCACGGCCTTCTTCGCCTCCCAGACATCAATGAGGTCCTCAGTAACTTCTGTCTTCCTGGTCCAGCTCGGTGACCAGGCTCTACCGGTCCCTGGGTTAATGCCATCCCAGTTTACCAGGTAGTCATGCTTCCTTTCGTTGAGGATCTCAAGAGCAGGCCAGTAGCCATCTTCACCGGGCTCCGACTCTTCCACTTGCTCTTCTTCGTCGTCGCTGTGAATGCTCGTAGCCATCTCGGCGCAGAAGACTGACACGGAACGAGTATCAGACGCGGATTGAGGAGGAAGGTGATACGCGATCACGTGACGCGGAAGGACGTAAATTGTCATGTGACCCATAGCAAGCTCCCACTCCGTCTTGTGAAATTGAACGAAATATACTACCGTCTCCCTCCCAGCGAGGGCAGCGCCAGCTCATCGTCCTCGTCGCACCTCTTACCGTTTCTCATCTCGCCAACTTGTCTGAATCTATCTCTCTCGTTGTGCCGTGTCCTCGCTTCCTCGAGGATCTACCTCAATTTGAAACTCACCCACACTTCCCAGCTCCCGTCAGCAGAGTTCAGCCGAATCTATCTTGATTTTGCGGTTATCTAGCGACGATGAACACGAAGAAGGGCACCCCGTCAGAAGCGTCGACGAGAGTGTCCCGGAGGACCTCAACTTCACGCATATCCATAACCTCTCCCCATGTGAGAACGAAAACCAGAGGTTTGTCCAATGCCTCCCTAGACAGCAGCCAGAGCAACGCAAGTGGGGCTACCTTAAAGCCTAACGGTACTACTCGCTCACCGGATGCGACCCCCGTTCCTTCGATCTCTCCTGCGGTGAAACGGATGTCTACCTCCATCCCCACGCCTACATCGCGTCGCCTGTCCATGCCTGCGCAACCCAGTAATGGTTCCTTCAGACCAGAACTCAGTTCGTCCAACTCGTTCTCGCAGGTCATGAGGAAGATCAGCACATCTCCCTCGGTCTCGCGTCCGCGCCACGTTACGACCGCTACCCCGCCCAGTCTCCTGGATGAAACTTTCCCCTTACAGCAACCGATCACCGTAACGCCGAGTACACCCCGCAATCGCGTTTCTTCCTACACCCCTCCGCCTAAGGAAAACACTCTTGACGCTACCCCTTCCCCAAAACCTAAAGCGAGTCCCAAACCTTCCCCTCTGAAGACGCCTGCAAAGAAGGTTAGCACTCCTGGGTCTGTGTCTAATACCCCACCATGGTCGCCTCCCAATACCTTGGACCGTAAGAAGGGTAGGGCAGTCGCAAAGATCTTGGCCTCCGAGTCCCCGTCGCGTGCACCAGCCCAAAGCGTACGAGGGGGCGAAGTATTCCCTGCCTTCGATGCCGTACTGGACGGGGACGACATGACGCTAGAATTGGTGACAGAATTGAACGAGGGAGAGGTCGACGAAGATGTAGGCTTACCGTAATAACACCTTGACTTATCGCTAACAACAAACAGATTCAGTCTGCCCAAGATCAAGTCATGTCCATCCACATGAAGAAGATGCTTCATTACAAACGACTCTTGGAACGTGCGCAAGCGTCGACTGCGGCGCAACTCCATGCTCTTCAAGCAGAGGTCAGGGTATTGAAGGAGAAGGAGCGACAATATGAAAGCGGCGGCTACAGCGATACAACCTTGCTTGGCGGGGACGACTTTTGTGTCTGTGGCGGCCGGAAGCGTGGTTCGGGATACTGGAGCGGGTACCGAGAAGGGGATGTCGACGATAGTCCAGGGGATCTTTTAAACGCACTCAAAGGAGATGGTTCTGGAGGATTCAATGAGACTGAGGTCAGAAAAGCAATTCGAGGCCTGAGTAGGGAGGATCGAATGCGTTTGTAAGTATGGTTCCCGCTCTGTTACCATCTGAGATTGACTCCTCTCATAGAATTGGTTTGATTCTTGATTGTAGGGTGTCTTTATCATGATGCTACACCCGTCCATCTCACATATTTTCAGCCTGCATGCCCGGAGACATCCGCCTCCAGATCCTCCTCCTCGAAAAATATGCAAAGTCTACCTTTGACATTGTTGGGAACCTGTCCCACGACCTAGCGCTCAAGGTCTTAAAGTGCCTCTCGGTGCGGGAACTCCTCTTCGTTGAAATCGTGAGCAAGAAATGGCAGAAGATGGTTCATCATCCTGGCCTTTGGAAGTACCATTGTTTAAGGATTACTACCACAGACCCTATGCCCCTCAAGCCTCCCCAAACCCCAGATGGCTGGTGAGTATCGGCACTAGGATCTCCAGGTCGGTAAAGTCTCACATCACGGCCAGGGAACCGCTGTACCGCGCCTTGCATCATCGGGAATCGAATTTCAAGAACGCCCTTCCTCAGAACATCCGCTTCTTGACTGGTCACACGAACTACTGCACTTCCCTGCTCTTGAAAGGCAAACGCCTGATCAGTGGCTCCTACGACGAGACGATTCGATTCTGGAATATCGAAACGGGCCAGATGACGAAGTGTTTGCAGGTCAAGAAGCCGGTCAGCTGCATTGACTTCTTACACGAAGAAGGTGTGTGCCCCTTCGAAAAATGCATGTCCAGTTTCTCATTCGTTGCGCAGAGGTATTTGTCGTTGGTTTCCATGATGTCGGGTGGGTCACTAAATATTCTCTACAACGGGTCCAGGCTGACTCCCCCGGGACAGCCGAGTCCATCTCTTCTCATCGTTGACTTTCAATCCCCTGCAACAACTGGCCGGGCACCTGAACGGCATCCGTGCTGTTGCGCTATCCTCCAAAAATCTGGTTTCTGCAGGAGCAGATAAAGCTTTGGTGTGCTGGGACTGGCGATCGGGCACGAAGATCGTGCGGTTTGGTCAGCAAACTACCGTCAATATCGGCGTCCAGTTGATCAGCAGCGAGGGGAACCCAGAAGAAGGGGAACGTGTTGTGAGCGTCACTATCGACGGCATTGTCCGAGTTTTTTCGATCAGTGAGTAAAAGTAATACTCTTGAGGTCCGCACTGACGAGACTCCAGAACGTCGTGAGATGGTGTCTCAGTTCAAACTGTCGGAACTTGGAGGCGGCGATCCTGTGCTCAACGCCAAGTTACTGAACGTTGGCGCGGCCCCGAATAACATGCTTCAGTGGGTGTCTTCACGATGACTAGCCTCCTGACACTCTAACAAAACCATCCTCAGATGGTTCGCTGCGAAGGGGACACAGATGACCGTGAGAGTGGATAGTTGTATTGCTGAGTAGTGTGTGCTGATTCCCTTCTAGTGTGCGACCAAGTCTATCATTATCCACCTCCGGTGGACAGAGGGGGATGTGCCCCAGCCGGAAGCGAGAGAGACTTCAAAGGACCTTGCAGCATCCCAACCTCCGTCCGCGTTCGCAATGAGCCGCCCACGCACTAACTCGTCCCTCTCACGTTCAACCTCTTCCACGTCGATTATACGCCGTACTTCGCTGGCACCCCCAGTCCCTGCCACGAAAAGCAGATTGTCGCTCAGCACTTCGGCATCTAGAACACCCCTGGCCCCATTGACCTCGTCCCCCAGTTCCGTCGCAGGCTCGAACCCCGGCGGTTTCCCCTTCAGGTTTGGACGCGCAGCGGTTTTGACTGCTCCCCCAAAACTGGTTGCGGTGATCGATACGCCGGACCTAGCGGTCGGTGCAGTTGATGCAAGTAAAAAGAGGGTTGTTACGGCGACGCGGTTCAGCTCTAGGATTGGTGCTCACAGAACCGTGAGTTAATTCTGCCCCGCACAACCGGCGCCGATCGTCGCTCACAACTAGATGAACGTGCGTGTGTAGATCTTCATGTCTACCCATCGTGAAAAAGATGCTAAACCTTCGGGACCTCAAGACGATAATGGCGGTGAGGAGGAACTCGGGACGAACGAGTCTGCTGACAAGCCCAGAAGACCTTCTCCCGCTGGGCATGAGGCAGACCTGGATGAAGGCATTGTTTCATTACAAGGCGTCTGGGCTGCATTATCGGATGGGGTCCCAGATTCCGCCGCCAACGTCAAGGGTCTGCTTGGTGGTCTTCCGAAAAAATTCGAAGGGTTGGCCACTCCTGAGAAGAATCCCATGTCGATGCAACTTAGTCACGAGGAAGTTGTTGTGGGATGCGCAGACGGCACGATCTAGTGAGAGCATTCATTGAGTTGTGGTGCCTTGGCTGATCTCGTCGCATCCCGTTTACACAGTGTTATGAGTTTTATTGGATACGACTACAAGAAAAACAAGGAGCCGGCTGAATCTTCACAAGATCTTAATACCCTGGATACATATACCATGCTAGCAGACGACTGATTTACTGATACAAGGACGGACCGGAGTTGGCACTTCATTAATCATCCCGAGCGGTAATGAGCACTCATTTTTCCATTGTACGAAGGATATGGCTTGGATCTACACTATTACACTCCTTTTGCATTCCCCCAGTAATCGTTACAAAACTCTCCTTCTCTCCTTGTGTTTTTTCTTGCGCTACCTCGTACACACCGCCGGCGATACAACTTTTCCTAGACCGTAATTGGACTGATCTGACGAAGGGCGCTTTATACAACGAAATACTAGATCCCAATTTTGAGAGCCTGGGCGGTCGAGGCTGGCACAAAACTGTCGTTTGTGTGGCTACAAAGGGCCTTTGGCCGTGCTGAACGCCTGTTGCTTTGCTTCCGCCTCCTTCCAAGCGATTTTTATCTCCAGGCCCGAAGGGGCAGGACTTACGGGAAGCGATCTTTGTCTCTTATTGTCCACTATGCTTGTGCTGCACCCATCATCTACCTGCGACATTTGCTATGATACCTACGGTCAGGAGAACCCAGCAAGCACGATACCCTGTGGTCACATATTCTGCTACCGGTGCGTATGACGCCTAGGTCGCTCTCGTCGAAACACGAGGCATTTCCGCTCATCCGCTTTCGCCTGCACCCTCACATCCACAGATGTATTTCCGTGTGCCGACCGAGCGTGTGCCCGCTGTGTCGAAAGAAATTCTCGAGTTCCCATGTCACGAAGCTCAGGACGGCCGATGTTGTGGACGGTGGAGCCGAAGCGTTTATTTGCAGCCCGGTTTCGGCCACATCGAGCGCGTCGACCTGTCGGTTCGAGCGACGGAACTCTGTGAGGGGAAAAGATTTCGATGATCGCGTGGCTGCGCATATCAAGGAGACCGGCGAAATGATTAAGGAAGTCACGGAGAGGGTCCATTTGCAGCATGCGATGGAGGCGACTTTGAGAGCGAAACTTGCGGAGGTCAAACTGGAGAGGGATACGTTGTTATCGTGAGTTTTTTATTTATTTTTCCTTTGTCACGTCCCGTTTCGACCCGCTTTTACCTACAGGAAAGTGCGTCTCGTATGGCGTGCAAGGTGTTGTATGTGCTGACGGCTATATACAGCTTTCTGTGGCGGAAGATTCTCTGAGAGCATCTAGGAGCGTCGAAGAGAGCTTGATGAACACCCTGCAGCGTACCATCGAGGGTTATGAAGTGTGCGTGTTCCTCCGGTCTGTGGCCCTGGTCTCTGACTGAAGCACCCATTTCGCACTTCCAGGAAGGTAAATTCTGGCATTCACAGTGGGTGGGACCGTGATACTCACATCGAGCTTGTAGCTTGACGATATGGAGACGATGTTGGACGAGGCCAAGCTGGCGGAAGATAGGTTGTGTGCCGAGATGTCGAGTTTGACACTCGAGCGGAATCCAGTCCATTCACCTTGACTGACTGATAAAACCTGCACGCTGA
>Ga0307515_10002423_pt1 | contig 40698 bp, 29 predicted proteins | sample 17_EM_MG_FD_194513 | JGI IMG/M metagenome (GOLD analysis project Ga0307515, IMG submission 194513) | Populus trichocarpa ectomycorrhiza microbial communities from riparian zone in the Pacific Northwest, United States - 17_EM | ecosystem: Host-associated > Plants > Roots > Unclassified | place... | reverse complement strand
CCGCCGACGTGCTCGGCGGGCCGGACCAGGGCTTCGTCCTGCTGATGCGGCAGTTCGCCCTGGAACGGCTGGTGGTCGCCATCGGCGCGGTGGCCAACGCCGGGGCGGCGCTGCGGGAGACCGTCGCCTACACCCGGCAACGCTCCGCCTTCGGCCGCCCGCTGGCGAAGTTCCAGGACACCCGCTTCCGGCTGGCCGCGATGCGGGCCCGGATCACCGCCACCCAGGCATTCGTCGACTCCTGCGTCCTCGCGCACAACCAGGGGACGCTCACAGCGGACGAGGCCGCCGAGGCGAAGCTGGTCGCCACCGAGCTGCAGGGCGAAGTCGTCGACGACTGCCTGCAGATGTTCGGCGGCTCCGGCTACATGTGGGAGTCCCCGATCTGCCGCCGCTACGCCGACGCCCGCATCCAGCGGATCTACGGCGGCACCTCGGAGATCATGAAGGAGGTCATCAGCCGCTCCATGGACCTCTAGCGCCGTCCGTCCATGGGGGATCGTGCCGCGCGCGCTAGATTCCCGGTATGACCGGAGAGAGGGTTGTCGCCGGCCGCTATCGGGTGCTCGGACCGCTCGGGCGCGGCGGGATGGGCGCGGTCTGGCTCGCCCACGACGGCCTGCTCGGCCGCGAGGTGGCGATCAAGGAGATCGGGCTTCCCGGCGGCGGCCACGGGCCGGCCGATCCGGCCGATCCGCTCGTGCAGCGGGCGTTGCGGGAGGCCCAGGCGGCCGCCCGCCTGCACCACCCCGGCATCGTCACTGTCCACGATGTCGTCACCGACGACGGCCGGCCGTGGATCGTCATGGAACGAATCCACGGGCGGTCCCTGGCGCAGGCCATCAGCGAACACGGGATGCTGCCCGAACGGCAGACCGCGGAGATCGGGCTGCAGGTCGTCGACGCGCTCATCGCCGCGCACCGGGCGGGCATCACCCACCGCGACGTCAAGCCCGCCAACATCCTGCTCGGCAACGACCGGGTGGTGCTGACCGACTTCGGCATCGCCGCCATCGACGACGCCACCGCGATCACCGCCAGCGGGCAGCTGGTCGGCTCCCCCGCGTATCTGGCTCCCGAGCGGATCAGCGGCAACGGCGCGACGGCCGCCGCCGACCTCTGGGCCCTCGGTGTCACCCTCTACACCGCGGTCACCGGCCACGGCCCGTTCGCGCGGGACAACACCCTGGCCACTCTCGCCGCCATCGTGTCCAGCCCACCCGTCCCACCGGCCCACGCCGGCCGGCTCTGGCCGGTGCTCAGCGGTCTGCTGATCAAGGATCCGCAGCAGCGCCTCACCGCCCAGCAGGCGCGGGGCCTGCTGGCCGCCGTGGCCCACCCGGACACCGCGCGGCCGCCCGTCCCGGCGCCGCCCGGCTGGCGCCGCTGGTGGCAGGCCCGGTCCCGGGCGTTCGCCGGGAGCCCGGTCGCCGACGGCGTTCCGCCGACCCTGACGGCGCCGCCGCCGACGATCGCCGCGCCCACCGTCTCCGGTACGGCACAACAGCAGTGGGGATCGGCGCCGGACTTGCCGGCACCGGCCGCCCGGCGCCATTTGCAGCCGCGCTGGCTCGCCGCGCTGGTGGCCGGCTCGCTGCTCGCGACCGTGACGATCGCCTGGATCGCGTTGCCGCACCTCGGAACCGACCGGGACGATCCTGCCGGCCAGCCATCCGCCAGCGGGCGGCCGGCGTCGACGCGGGTTCCCGAATACAGCTATGCCGAGACCCTGCTCCCCCGGCGGGCGATCTGCGCGGCGGTCTGGAATCCGCAGCAGACGCTCTACGCGGTCACCAGCGCGGACGTCGGGCTGGAGGTCTACGACGCCGACGGCGTACAGACGCGGACGTTCCGGGTGCCGCTCGCCAGCCAGGGCAAGTGTTATCTGAACAACCCCGGCGTGTACTGGGACCCCACCGGCACCACGGTGGCCGTCGTGGGCGGCAGCCAGTTCACCAACCACCGGCTGTACTTCTTCGACACCCAGACCGGCAGTACGGTGGTCGCCGCGCTGAAACCGGGGACGGTCTACACGCACGGGGACTGGGACGAGACCGGCACCGCCGTGCTGATCAGCAGCGGCCTCGACCTGGCCGTCGTCGGCAAGGACGGCACCGTGCAGCGCACGTTGCTGCCCGGGACCGGCGACTCGGCGCGCACCCTCTGGGAGGTGGGTGTCCCGCCCCGCGGCGACACCTTCGTCGTCAACTGGCTGGACTCCAAGGCGAAGGACAGCCCGTTGTTCGACATCCGCCGGTACTCCGACGGGTCGCTGGTCAGCACCGTCGGCACTCGGTCGGACAGCGGCTTGGCCACCCTGTTCACCTTCAACCCCGCCGGCACCCTGCTCGCGGTCGGGATCGGGGACTTCGGCGTCGAGATCTGGGATCCGGCCGGCAAACGCCGGATCGCCACCATGCGCGAGCCCAGCGGCGCGATCACCGACCTCCGCTGGTCGGGCAACGGCCAGTACCTCGTGGTCGTCAGCCACGGCCAGCAGCGGGTGCACGTCTATCGCAGCGCGGACTGGAAACTGCTCGGCACCCTGACACCGCACGAGCAGACCCGGATCGGGGTGGGCGTGGCGGCCGCCGGCATCGGGAACGACGGCAGCGTCATGCTGGTGCCCCAGGGCGCCCGGGGCATCGACTCCTACCGGCTGAAGTGAGCTTTGAGCCAGGCCACGCTGCCGGCCACCAGGTCGAAGATATCCGCTCCGGCCGCGATCGCGTCGGCCTCGATGATGTGTACGCGGATCGACTCCCGCCCGGCGTCGAGGGCGTCGGCCAGGGCGACGAGTCCCTGACCGGCCGCGACCTGTGGCTCGCCGCGGACCGCCGGCCCGTCCTTGACGTGCACCAGTTCGACCCGTTCGCCGAGCCGGCCGACCACCTCGGCGGGCACCTGGCCCGCGGTCTGCGCCCAGTAGAGGTCGACCTCGGCGACGACGGACGGGTCGAGGGCGTCCCACAGCACGTCGTAGCCGTAGCGGCCGTCGTCGAGCCGGCTCCACTCGAAGTCGTGGTTGTGGTAGCCGAGCCGTAGGCCGTGCTCGGCCGCCGCCTTGGCCAGGGCATTGAGCCGGTCGGCGTACCGGCGGAGCCCGTCGGCCGACGCGAGGGCGTCCCTGGTGAAACCGGACAGCGCCTCGGGCGTGGAGGCGATGGCGATGGGGACGCCGACCTCGGCCATCTCCTCGAAGAACCAGCCGGGGTCCTCCGCCTCGGGCAGGCGGGCGTGGGTGGAGCAGACGGTGAGGCCGGCGGCGTCGATGTCGGCCTTCAGCGAGCGCGCCTCGGCGAGGCGGGCGGGCCGGGCCAGGTCGAAGCGGCCCAGCCGGAAGGGCTCGACCTCGGTCACCCCGAGCTCGGCGACCCTGGCCAGCACGGCCGGCCGATCCGACAGGACGTTCATCAAGGTGTACAGCTGCAAGCCGATGGCTGGCATGTCCCTAGTCCTTTCTGCGATGCGTCACTTCACCGCTCCTGCGGTGAATCCGGCGACGAGGAAGCGTTGAAGCAGCAGGAACCCCGCGACCACGGGGACCGACACGACGAGCGAGGCGGCCATGATCTGGTTCCAGTAGACGTCCACCTCGGTTGAGTAGGACTGCAGGCCCACAGCCAGGGTCCGGGTCTCCTCGGTGGTGAGCACGGAGGCGAACAGCACCTCGCCCCAGGCCGTCATGAAGGCGTAGATCGAGCCCGGAGTGTCATGAATCATCGCTGCTCTTCCGGGTGAGGGCCAGGTAGCCGGCGACGACGATGAGCAGGAACAGCAGGAGCAACGCGCTCATTGCCGAGCCGAGGCCGAAGTTCCAGGTCGCGAACGAACTCTGGTAGATGTGCACGGAAATGAGGTCGCCCGCCGGTGGCGCCCCGCCGCCGAACAGGACGTACGGGGTGTTGAAGTCGTTGAAGGTGTGCAGGAACATCACGATCACCAGCACTCGGTTGACCGGTGTGAGCAACGGCAACGTGATCTTGTGGAACTGCCGCCACGGCCCCGCGCCGTCGATGCTCGACGCCTCGTAGACCTCGGACGGGATGGCCTGCATGCCGGCCATGAGAATCAGGAACGCGAACGGCCAGTTCCGCCAGACCGCGACGGCGCATTCGGCCCAGAAAGCGTTCGAGCCGATCAGCCAGAACGGATTGCTGTCGGTCACCCCGAACTGGGCGAGCAAGTGGTTGAGCATGCCATTGTCACGCTGGAAGATGAATCGCCAGGTGATGACCCCGGCGTACGCGGGAAGGGCGTAGGGCACGAGAAACAGCGCCCGCAGGATCCCCCGGCCGCGGAACGAGCGGTGCAGTGCGAGCGCCGCCGCCAGGCCCGCCAGCCAGGCCACCGACAGGACGACGGCCGTGAAGCCGAGGGTGACCAGGAACGACTGCACCAGGGACCGGCCCGTCGGGCCGGCGAAGTCCAGGGCGATCCGGAAGTTCCCGAGGCCGGTGAAAGGTGCGTCCCACCAGTGGCTGATCTGATACTGCGTCACCCGGAAGACGCTCATCCCCACGCCGAGCACCATCGGGACGAAGTGTACGAGCAGTTCGAACACCAGGGCCGGGATCAGGAAGGCGTACGGAACCCACCGGCCGGCGCGCCGAGCGCGCCCGCCTTCGCGCCGTCGCGGACCATCCGGCGCCAGGGGCTCCGCACGTGTCGTAGAAGAGCTGATGACTGCCATCCCCGGTCCTAACTCCCCGCCGCGAGCTTCTGGTTCGCCGCGGTCATCTCGCTCTTGATCGCATCCAGGCTGGGCTGCTTCCCGGTCGCGGCCTGCGCCGCGAAGGCGGTCATCGACTTGCCCACCAGGGTTTCGAACTGCGCTTCCCCGGTGATCTGCGGAAGCGGCACGGACCGGTTGGCGAGGGTTTCGCGGGCCACGGTCAGCGCCGGGGTGTCGAACGCCGGGTCCTTCGCGTCCGTGACCGAGGGGATCGTGCCGTACGCCTTGTTGAGGATCACCTGCTCCTCGGCGCTGGTCAGGAACCTCACGAACTGGGTGGAGCCGTCGAGGTTCCCGGTGTTCTTGAAGATCGCCACGTTGATCCCCGCCACGAACGAACCGATGTCCTTGGCGCCCGCGGGAGGCGAGTCCTGGGCCGGCACGGGAGCGGCGCCGAAGTCGTCCGCCGTCATGTCGTACTGGGTCAGCGTCCGACCGGTCGAGGCCTGGGCGAGGATCATCGCCGACTTGCCGGACGCGAAGTTCTTCAGCAGGGCGACCTTGTCGGTGGTTTCGGCATCGGAGGGGTTGACGATGCCGTCCTTGCCGATCCAGGACACCCACTGGTCGATGCCGTCGACCATGGCCGCGTCGTCGAGCTTGGGAGTGTTGCCGCTGAAGACCTCGGCCCCGTGCTGGGTGCCGAGAATGAACGCGAAGTGCGCGGCGAACGAGGGCGAGGCACCCTGCAGGCCCAGGCCCCACTGGTCGGGCTTGCCGTCACCGTTGGTGTCCTTGGTGAGCTTGTGCGCATCGGCGACGAATTCGCTCCACGTCTTCGGCGGCGTGCTGATTCCGGCGGCTTTGAACAGCTTCTTGTTGTAGTAGAGGCCGTACGCGCTGGCGTAGAGCGGAAGGGCCGCCGGGTCCTGGCCCGAGGCGCCGGTGGACTTCAGGGCCGTCGGCAGGAAGCGGGACTCGCCGCCGACCTTGTCCATCATCGTCTTGTCCCACGCCACGAACGCGCCGGTGGCCTGCAGCGACGCCGACCAGGTGTTGCCGATGTTCAGGACGTCCGGCCCCTTGCCGCTGGTGGTCGCGGTGAGGACCCGGTTGAGCAGGTCCGAGTTGGGAACGACCTCCACCTTGACCTTGACACCGGTCTGCGCGGTGAACTTGTCGAGCTCCGGCTGCAGGACCTGCTTGTCCGCGTCGAGGCTGGTGCTCTGGTTGGTCGCCCAGTAGGTGATGGTCTTGTTACCGGAGTCGCTGGAGTCGCCGCACGCGGTGACACCGGCGCTCGCCAGCACCGCGGCAGCGACGAGCGCCACCGCACGGGTTATCGGCTGCACGGGAGTTCCTTTCACTTGAGGATGCTGAGGGCGGCGGCGGGCGCGGGCTGCCCGGTCAGGTTCTTGATCGTCCGGACCCCGCCGGCGAAGGTCGCCTGCTCGATCGCTTCCAGAACTTCGAGCACGTGCAACGCGAACTCGCCCGAGACGCGCAGCGGTGCTCCGCGCAGCGACTCGACCAGATCGTTCACGCCGTGCCCGCGGAACAGCCGCACCTGCGGATCGCAGGTCGCTGCGAGCACGGGCTCCAGTTCGGACCACTCCGCGTCGTCGCGGCGCTTGATTTGTACGGGCAGGTCGTGGCGGTTCGGGTTGGGGATGTTCAGCGTGCCTTCGGTGCCGTACACCTCGATGTGGGGCAGTGTCGTGTCCCAGATGTCGAAGCTGTAGAGGGTCGAGACGATCGCGCCGGAGACCGTGCGCAGGATCGAGGCCGTGGTGGTCGCGACGCTGACCTCGACCTCGTCGACCACCCGGTCCGGTGCGGTCACGACGATCCGGGGACTCGCGATGGTGCTGGTCCCGACGACTTCGGCGACCGGACCGAGCAGGTTGACCAGGGATGCCACGTGGTAGGGGCCCCAGTCGAGCGTCGGCCCGCCACCGGGCTGGTAGAAGAATCCCGGGTCGGGATGCTTGGTCTCCACTTTGGACGACCGGACGAACGACGTCGCGGCGAACGGCCGGCCGATCCAGCCGCGGTCGATGGCCGCGCGCGCCGTCTGGCCCGCCGTGCCGAGGAAGGTGTCGGGGGCGCCGGCGAGGACCCGGCCGGCAGCCCGCGCCTGTTCGAGGTTCTGGCGCGCCAGCTCGACCGTCGCCGCGATCGGCTTCTCGCTGTACACGTGCTTGCCGGCGGCGAGCGCGTCCCGGGTGACCGCCCAGTGCGCGACCGGCGGCGTGATGTTGACGACGACGTCGACGTCGGGATCGGCGTATAGCTCCTCGGGCGTGCCGTACGCGGGGATGTCATGCAGTTCGGCTTTGGCGCGGGCCCGGCCGACGTCGATGTCGGCGACTCGGACGATGGGCAGATCGCCGTACCAGGCAAGGCCTCGGGCGTAGGCGTCGAAGACGGCGCCGGCGCCGGCGACGCCGATGCGTGCGCGAGGGGTCGAAGGTTGATTCACCGTTGTGTCTCCCAACGTCTCGGTCCGGCGGAGTGGCTCCGCCGTTGGATGAGACCGGACATGCGAGACGCGAGGGACGCTAGTGACGGCAGTATGGAGCGTCAATCCTGGGTGTTCCGGTGAGCGGACCGGTCCGGTGAAATCACCTCGCCGGGCGCGAAGCGCTCAGGAAGCGCCCTACCTCGGTCGCGGAGAGCAGGTGCTCGATCCCGAGCACCATGGCGCCGACGATCGGCGCGTCCCGGCCCAGCAGGCTCTGGGTGATGGACAACTCCCGGGTGGCCAGCGGGAGGGCATTGCGGTACACCACGCCCCGCACCTCGGAGAGCAGGTTGTCGCTCGCCTCGACGACGTCGCCGCCGAGGACGACGTGACGCGGATTGAACATGTGGATGCAGACGGCGATGACCTCGCCCAGCGCGGCCCCGGCCGCCCGCACCGAGCGCAGCGCGTCCGGCTGGCCGTCGCGTAGCCGGGTCAGGAACGCCTGCATGGCGGCTCCGTCCTCGGCCGCTCCGTCCGCTGTCGCACCGGGCGACGGGTCGTCACTTCCGGCCAGGGCGTGGCGCCGCGCGAGCGCCGCGGTGGAGGCCACGGCCTCGACGCAGCCGACCTTGCCGCACCGGCAGACCACCTCGTCGGCGCCGAGGACGGGGATGTGCCCGATGTCGCCGGCGGCACCGTCGGCGCCGCGGTGCAGCGTGCCGTTGGCCAGCACCAGCCCGGCGCCGATGCCGGCGCCCACGGTGACGAAGAAGACCGGAAGCTTCTCCGGCGGCACCGTCCGCGCCTCGCCCAGCGCCATGAGGTTGACGTCGTTGTCCACCAGGACCGGGCAGCCGAGCTCGGCGGCGAGCCGCTCGGCCACCGGAAAGCCGTCCCAGCCCGGCATGATCGGAGGCCGGACCGGGATCCCCCGCGCCACGTCGACCGGGCCGGGCAGGCCGATGACGAGCACCCGGGGCCGGTCGGCGGGGATCCGCGCCGACGCGAGCAACTCGGCGAACTGGTCCACCAGCAGGGCAAGGCTCCGCTCCGGGCCGTCGGAGATCCGCCACGGCACCGTCCGATCGGCGAGCGCCCGCTGGGTCAGGTCCGCCACCACGCACCGCACCGCCGACGGGGCCACATCCGCGATGAGCACGACGCCCGCGTCACCGGCGAGGCGCAGCCGCAACGCCGGCCGGCCCCGCCCGCCACCGACCGCGTCGTCCCCGTGCAGCAGGCCGGCGTCGACCAGGCGCTGCACGTGCGTGTGCACCGAGGACCGGGAGAGCCCGGTGGCCCGGGACAGGTCGAGACGGTGGGACACCTCGCCGGCCGCGACCAATCGGGCGATCTGGCTGAGGACGGCATCGGCGTGCCGGCGGGACCCGTCGCCCGGGACACCTAGGCGTGCTGCCATGTTCACTCCCGGCAATATATGGCCGTGTCCAAGCTGAATAGCTCGGTAATTTTCCAGAAGCGACATTAATCCAGGGGCTGTTCCGGCAGAAGTCCGGGCCCCTATCGTTGGTGGCGGATGAGGCCGGACCAGCGGGTTCCGTACGGCAGTTCGACGTCGCCTACCCGTCCTCGATGACGACAGCATCGACCTCGTGCACGTCTGCACGCGGAACTTCCTGCACCTCGCCCAGGCGCGCGGCGCGCTGCTGGCGGGCAGGCTCGTCGGCGAGAAGCTGGTCGCCGACGGCGACCCCTTCCTGGGTGCTAGAAGGGCGGCTCGTCGATCGGCCCCTCGGGGCCCGTCCACCGGGGCTCGGCCGGCGGCGGCCCGGCGAGCCCGCGCAGTGATTCCACGTCCTCGCCCCAGGACTCGAGCGTCTCGATCGCGAAGCGCCGGTGCTCTTGCTCGGCGCTGACGGCCAGCACGTTTCTCACCAGGGGCGCCAGAGCCGCCCGGTGGGACGCCATCGCCGCGGGCTCCAGCAGCCGGGCGGCCACGACGACGGCCGTTTCCCGGACCCTTGGATCCGGATCGTCGAGGTAGGCGGCGACGCTGGGAAAGATCTCCGGATAGCTTCCGCGGATCTCGAGGAACCGGGTGAACGGCTCCGTGGATCCCGTCATGGACCGAATCCACTGCTCCTTGGACTCGCCGACCGCATAGGCCACGGCGCCCAGCCACGCCAGCAGTCTGCCCCGAAGCGGATACCTCCCCGCCTCCCATTCCGGGGTGATCGCCGGCCGGCTGCGCGGGTCGCCCAGAAGCGCGGCGACATACCGGGCGGCCGGGGCGGTCGCGGAATACACGACCCCGTCGTTGACCAAAGTGTCATCGAGGTGGCTGAGGGCGGCTCGCACAGTATCGGGATCACCCGACACGAGACCGGAAAGCCGGGCCGGCGTCTCGGGAAAGGCCGACGATCCATAATCCTGTTCCAGGGCGGACCAGTCGGTTTCCGCGAGAATCCCGGCCGGATCAGGCAGTCCATCGTTCACCCGCACGATGATGCCACACGCACCCGGCCGAAAGAGCGGTGGGCGCGGCCGTTGCCGACCGCGCCCACCATCGGGAAACTAGCCTCCGAACGTCACTTCACTGAACACCTGATTGAGCTGGGACCGCACCGACAATTGCGAATTGCTGGGCAGCATCCCCTCCACATTGTTTCGACAGAAACCACAGGGCCCACCGGGTTTGGAGACCATCAGCCGGGCCACCATCCGCGGGTCTCCGGCCTTCTTGAGTTTGTTCATCAGAGCGGCGGCCTGGACCTCCACATGCGACCCGTAGAACCGGCCGTCGTCGAAGATCGCCCCGGCCGGAATGTCGCCGCGGTTCAGCAACGGGTGGAGCCGGTCGGACGCGAGATCGAACCTGCCGTGCCCCTGGATCCAGAGGTAGCCACCGGTCGCGCCGGGCCTCGCATCGTCCGGTGCACCGGGCCGCGAGGAACGTGCGGCGTTCTCCGATGCCCTGGCGTGCGCGGCCTCGTCCGGGGTCGGGCAACTGTTGTTGTGGACGAGGACCGGCTCGTCGCCGGCGAGCACATAGTACGTGTGCAGGTCGTCGACGGTGAGGTCATACGTGCGTTCCTTGTGTTCGTAGGAGCGGACCGCGGACAGCTGGACATACGTGCCGGCCGCCGTACGCAGCAGGTCGCCCTCGCCGAGGTCGCCCGCTTCCACCCACCGGTTGCCGGTCTCGGACCAGAACGGGTGGTGCTCGGTGGTGGTGATGGTGTGCTGTTCGCCGTCCGAGCCGGTGACGGTGACGTCGACGAACTGCTCGTCGTCGTCGGTACGGATGGTGTGCGTGACCTGCCGGTCGCCGGTCTCGCCGGTCTGCGGGTCCACGGTCCGCACGGTGTCGCCGGGTTCGACCTCTTCGATCGGCTTGCTCGTCCCGTCGGCCAGCAGCACCGGGGTACCGGCGACGAAGCTGTGCGGAACCGGGCAGGCCGACCCGTCACCCGCGGCCTTCTTGGTCTTCGCCTTGGCCTTGGCAGCCAAGGCTTTCGCCTTCGCCGCCGCCTCCGCCGCGACCTTCTTGGCCGCTCGCTCCGCCGCGGCCTTGGCTGCCGCCGCTTTGTCGGCCGCCGCCTTGGCTGCCGCGGCCGCCGCCTGTTTCGCCGCCTTGGCCGCGTCCTCGGCGCCCTTGAGGATGGCCCGTGCCCACTTCATCTCCTGGAAGAAGGTGACCACGGCCTTGCCGGCCCGGAAGATCGCCTCGGCGATCTTCTTGGCCTTGAAGATCTTGCCCCAGGGCAGCGCGCCGACGACCATCGAGACGCAGGCGACCAGGTCACCCTTGAGACAGTTGAGGATGTCGTTGATACCGAGGAACTCCATCAGGATCTGGCCGCCGGCCTCCAGGATCACGTCCAGGGTGCTCTTCGACTGGATCTGGTTGGCCTTCGCGAGATCCTCCGGCGACGGCCCCTGCGCCGCCGCGGGATCGGTGGTGGCGGTGGTGGTCGGCCCGGCGTCCGGGGCCATCCCGGTCGGGTCGCTGTACGCCAGCGGATTGTTGTCGGCGTACGTGTAGGCCGACGAGGCGCCCTGCCCGCTGGGCATCGGGTCGCGGGTGGCGAAGCGCCCGGTGCCCGGGTCGTAGTTACGGGCTCTCAGGTAGTAGTTGCCGTCACCGGAGGTGGAGTCCTGGTACTGCCCGCCGTACTGCAGCGGGTTCTCGATGCCCTGTTCCGGCAGCTGTTGCCCGGCGAGGCTGGATCCGACCCGCGGGTTGCCGAACGGGTCGTAGTCGTAGCCTTCCTCGAGGGTCCCGCCCGGCGTCAGCAGGTTCGCCGTGCCGCCCAGCCAGTCGTGGGTGTAGGAGTGCACCCCGCTCGCCGGATCTAGCAACGCCAGGGGCTCGTCGTCCGGCCCGTACGTGAAGCCGCGCTTCTCGGCGACCGTGCCGCCCTGCTCGACGGTGTCGATCGCCATCTGCGGCAACGTGCCGGCCACATCCCACGACCAGCGCTGGGTCGAGGACTGCTCCTGGAATGTCGACGTGGAGGAGACCCGCAGGCCCTTGGCGTCGTAGTTGAAGGTCGTGCTCTGCCCGGACGACAGCGTCGCCTTCGCCAGGCTGTTGTCGAGGCTGTACTCGAGCTTGTCGCCACCGGCCCGGATCTGGTTGCCGCGCTCGTCGTACTTGTACTCGGTCTCCCGCTCGTGGGACGGGCCTTCGACCTCCTCCTCGACCAGCTGGTCGGCGTCGTCGTACTCGTACTCGGTGACGTCGTTGCCGGCCGTGCCGGCCCGGGTCTGCTTGGTCCGGTTGCCGGCCAGGTCGTACTTGTAGTCGATCCGGCCGACCGGCTTGACCGTCTTGTCCGTGCAGGAGGCCACCCCGTAGCACGCCGAGGCGATCTGATCGGCCTCGTCGTAGCTGTAGGCGACCGACTCGGTGACACCGCCGCGGGTGGTCAGCACCCGCGTCGGGTTACCGACCGCGTCCAGGCTCAGGTCGTACTTCGAGACCGGATCCTGCACCCCCGGTACGGCGTCGCCGGTGCGTTCCGTGCCGATCGAGGTGAGCCGGCCCGCGTCGTCGTAGACCCGCTTCTCGCTCAGGCCGGTCGTTGCGGGCAGTGTCGTCGTGGTCCGCCGGCCGGCCTCGTCGTAGCCGAAGCTCCACTGGGCACCCTGCGCGGTCAGTGACGTGATCCGGCTGGCCGCGTCGTAACCGTAGGAGACCGCCGTGCCGTCCGGATACCGGCGGCTGGTGACATTGCCCCGCGCGTCGTAGTCGTACGAGAAGACCTCGTCGGAGCGGCCCGCCTCCTTGCGGGTGACCGACTGGATCTGGTCCTCGTCGTCGTAGCCGATCTCGCCGACGCCGAGCGGGTCGCCGTACGAGGTGATCCGGTCCTTGGCGTCGTAACCCCAGGTGTAGACCGGCCCCGGGGTGCCGAGCGTCCGCTTCGCCAGCCGGTCGACGATGTCGTACTCGTCGACGATGGTCCGCTTGGCCAGCTCCTTGGCGCTCAGATCGGCCGGTTCCTCGTCCTCGTCGAGGGTCAGCGTCTGGATCTGGTTGCTGTCGGCGTCGTACTTGGCGTAGGTGCTGCGCTCGAGCGGGTCGGTGCTGCGGACCAGCCGCCCGGCCTCGTCGTAGTCGACCGTGGTCCGGTTACCGCGCGGGTCGGTGACGGATTCGATCGCCCCGTCCTCGCCGTACTCGTAAAGGGTCGACTCCTCCTCCGGATCGTCGGAGTCGAAGTCGGCGTTCGGCGCGGTGACGGTCCGGGTCTGGTCGTCGTCGTTGAACGTGTAGCGCGTGGTGTGCCCGTTGGCATCGGTGCTGGACACCGCGCGGTTGAGCGCGTCGTACTTGAGCGTGCTGACGTTGTCCAGCGCGTCGATGCTCTTGACCTGGTTACCGGCCAGGTCGTACTCGAAGTGCGCGGTGAACCGCTCCTTGTCCGCGCCCTCGACGTTGCCGCGCGGCTCGGTGACCGAGGACAGGAACCCGTCGTCGGTGTACGCGTAGGTCGTCACGCCGCCGGTCGCCGAGATCTGCTTGATCTTGTTGCCGGCCTCGTCGAACTCGGACTTGGTCTGCGCGCCGCCCGAATCGGTGATCCCGGTCTGGCGCCCCGACTTGTCGTAGGAGAGCGACGTGGTCCGGCCCAGCGTGTCCTTGGCGCCCGTGACCAGACCGCTGTTGGCCCGCTGGAAGGTGGAGGACTTGCCGAGCTCGTCCACCGTCTCGGTGCTGCGGTCCAGGTCGTCGACCTTGTAGTCCTTCACCACGACCTGACCACCGGGATAGGGCCGGCGGGTCTGAATCAGGTTGTCGTTGTGGTCGTAGACGTACGTCGTCGTGAAGTCCGCCTTGGTCGCCCCCGGCACGTTGCCGCGCGGCGAGGTGACCGTCTCGACCAGGCCCTTGGCGTTGTAGGTCCAGCTGGTGACGAGATCGGCCTCGTGCTTCATGTCGATCGCGGAGGTCAGCCGGCGACCGGCGGCCGTGTAGGTGTAGAGCAGCGTCCGGCGCGCCTCGTACGTCGCCTTGGGCAGACCGTTGTCGAAGTACGCGTTCGAGACGGTGACCCCGCCCGCGCTCGTGGACTTCTTCAGCCGGCCGGCCTTGTCGTACTCGCTGGTGTCCGGGTTCTTCTTGCCCGGCGAGTACACGGCGACGGCCCGGTCCAGGTCGTCGTAGACGGTACGGGTGGTGTAGTTCTCCGGTTTCGCGCCCGCCACGGTCCCGCGCGGATCGGTCACCGTGACCTGCCGGCCGACCTTGTCGTAGCCGTACGCGACCCGCCGGCCCTCCGGCGAGATCGAGGCCAGGGTCAGTCCGGCGTTCAGCTGACCGTCCGGGATGTTCTCGTACCGCGAGACCTTGCCCCGCTGATCGGTCACCGTCACCGACAGCCCACGCGAGTCGTACGTGTAGGTGATCGAATGATTCTCGGGATCGGTCGACTTCACCAGCTCGTCGAACTCGTTGTAGAAGTCCTTCCACGTCTGGCCGTCGGCGTCGACATGGGTGGTCGGATTGTTGCGGGCGTCGTACTGCGTCTTCTCCTCGAAGCGGCGCCCCGGCGCGAACTGCTGCACCAGATTCCCGGCCGCGTCGTACGACGACTCGTGCTGGTTCTGGTTCGCGTTGACCACCAGGTTGCGGTTCAGCGTCCCGTCGTACCGGTGGTTGTTCGTGTCCCCGTTGCCGCGCTGCGAATACAGCAGCACATTGCCCTTGTACCCGTCCCAGACCACCACGTTGTCCGCGTCGGTGGTCTTCGCCTCCTGCTTGCCGGCGTTCCACTCGAACGTCGTCGCCGCACCGAGCGCATCCGACTGCCGCACGACCCGGCCGGTGTCGCCGTACTCATTGGTCAGCAGCACCACGTTGCGCGGATCGATCACCTGGGTCAGCAGCCGCGCCGCGTTGTACTTGTACTGCCAGTACTCGCCGGCGGCGTCGCGCACCTTGGTGAGCAGACCGTCGGTGTAGGAGAACTGCGTCTTGCGGCCGTCCGGCAGGCTGATCGACTCGATCAGGCCGGCGGCCAGCTTCACCACGGCCTTGTGCGCGGACGCGTCGGTCACCGTGATCGACGTATCCGTGTACGCGAACCGCAACCCGACCTGACGCGGGTTCAGAATCGAGACGAGCCGCCCCGCGGCGTCGAAGGCGAACACGATGTTGTCCCGGGTGACCAGTTCCCAGCCGGCACCGGCCTTGCGCAGCGTCGAGCGCACACCGGCCGGCCGCTGGTAGCCGTCACCGTCGGCCGGGAACAGCGTGTCCGAGCCGTCCTCGGCCCGCACCAGCGCACCACCGTCGACGGCGGTGACCTTCATGTCGTACACCCAGGCCCAGCCCGGCCCGAACGCCGAGGCCCCGGTGTTGAGCGACGAATACGCCCGGCCCGACGAGAACGGAATCCCGAACGACGCCATCGCGAGGTCACCCTCGGTCCGGGTGAACGCACCCGTGCCGGTGTTCACCCCGAGGGCCCGCACCGCCTGGCTCGCGTCGGTCATCCCCAGCGCCGCCGAACACCCGCATCCGGCCGCCTGCCGGTCCGGGATGGCCGGCGGGTCGATCGTGGTCCGCGGCTGCGCGTTCTCCGAGTTCGCCGACGGCACCTCACCGTCGGGATAGACCCCGGTGATCGTGACGAAGTAGCTCTTCGCCGCGTCGAGCTGCCAGCCCTCCTCGGTGCCCAGCGACTTGCAGTAGGAACGCAGCTCCCCGCAACCGTCGTTGCCGAGCCGGTCCCGGCCCAGCACCACCGACTCCTGCTTGGTCTGCGACTCGGCGTCGAACAGATCCACCCGCCACGACTCGAACGAGTCGTCCTTCAGGTTGAAGTAGGTCACCAGCGACGTGTCACCGACCACGAACCCCGGTCGCAGCAACACATCCGTGAACGCCTCACCCGGCGCTGCGGCCGCGGCCCGGGCGAGGTCGGCTTTGCTTACTCTCACCGGTTCGCCGCCGGCTTCCAGCACCGGCGGTACGACCGGCGGACGCTGCTGCTCGGCGACGGCCTCGTTCGAGGCCGCACCCGCCGGAATTCCTCGCTGCTGAGGTGCCTGACCTGCCGTTACTTTCGGAACCTCGGCCGGCTCGGCCCAGGCCGGCAGATCCGCCGGCGGCGCCAGAGTGGCGATCAAGAGAAACGCGCTGAAGCCCGCGATCCAGCGGGTACGCGCGAGACGATGTCCGTAGGACATGAGTCACTCCCCCCAAGAGATAGACTCACGGGAGACAAGCATGTAAATGCATCGATGTGTTTGATCTGTCGTTGATCTGTCACCTCCGGGCACGGCCCGTCAGCGCGCGTTCAGCAGTCAGGTGCGGTTCAGCGGGCGTGCTTATGCTTCCGGCTGATCTTGATGCGTACGATCTGTCGCCGTTCGTGAAAGCGGGGTTTCACACCGGCGTTTCGTGATAGACGTTGGCGGTGCCGCCATGGCGGAAGCATTTCGTGAAAGGGCAATTGTGAAAGTCACCCGAAATAGATTCGCCCTGGTTGCCGCGGGCATCGCGCTGGCGCTGGTCGGCGGATGCGCTTCCTCCGACAGCGGCGATACGACGGCGACCGCGACCGCCGGCGCGAGCGCGTCCGCGAGCACGGCGGCCAGTTCGTCGACCGGCACGACCGGGAACGCGGCGATTGTCAGCGCCGCCAATACGTTCCTGGGCACGCTCAGCGCCACCGAAAAGTCCGCGGCGCTGTTCGACTGGTCGAATACGCAGCAGAAGACCAAGTGGTCCAATCTGCCGCAGGGCCTGTACGCCCGGGCCGGCCTGATGTGGGAAAAGATGAGCGACTCGGCCAAGAACGCGTGGCTGGCGGTCATGAAAGTGACGCTGAGCGATGCGGGCTACAAACGCGTCCTGGCCGAATGGCGCGCGGACGACGAGCTTGCCGGTGGCGGTGGGTGCTGTTATGGGCAGCAGTACTACTGGGTGGCAATCATCGGCACGCCGTCGGAATCGACCCCGTGGCAATGGCAATGGGGCGGTCACCACGTGACCGTGAATGCCACCGTGTCCGGCAGCAAACTGGCGCTGTATCCGAGCTTCATCGGCGCGCAACCCACCAGCTTCACCGACAGCGGCAGCACGGTCGAGCCGCTCGGCGACATCTGGGACGCCGCCTATGCGGTGGTGAAGTCGCTGGACAGCTCGCAGAAGTCCGGCGCGGTGCTCGGCAGCAGCTACATCGACCTGCTGTACGGCCCCGGCGAGGACGACAAGGAGCCCTCGTACGAGGGCGTCCAGGGCTCGAAGCTGACCGCCGCGCAGAAGAAGCTGCTGCTCGCCCTGATCGGCAAATACACCGGCCTGGCCAACGACGCCGCCGCCAAGACCCGGCTGGCCGAGATCGAGGACACCCTCGACGACACCTATTTCTGCTGGTACGGGCCGACCACCGACACCGGCGACTCGTACTTCCGGGTGACCGGCCCCCGCGTGATCATCGAATACTCGCCGCAGTCCATGGGCGGCAGCGCCGCCAACCACATCCACGGCATCTACCGCGACCCGAAGAACGACTACGGCGCAGCGATCACCGGATGACCGGCACGGCTCTCGGCCGCGCGCGGAGGGTGTCAGCCTGGGTGCTGACGCCCTTCGTGGCGGTCCTGCTCATTGTCTTCCCGGCGAGCGCGGCATCGGCGCATCCACTGGACCTGACCTGGCAGACGTCCTACGTGACGCCGGCCGCCGGCACGGTCGAGGTGGAAATCAAGATCTCGGTGGGGGTCCTGGTGGCGCCGGCCTTCCTCGTCGACCTCGACCGGGACGCGGACCACTCGTTCAGCGGCGCGGAGGGCGATGCCTACGCGTCGCGGGTGCTCGCGAAGGTCGCGTTGCGCATCGACGGCACCGCGGTCCCGCTGTCCTTGACCCAGGTGGAGCTTCCGGACTACCCGCAGACCCAGGCGGGCTACGGCGTGCTGCGCGTCAAGGCGTCCGGCGCGGCGCCGGCCACCGGCACGCATACGTTGTTCTACCGCAACGACTTCGTTGCGGAGAAGCCGCGTTATCAGGTCGCGGTGGCCGGCGCCTCGATCTCGGTGGGCACCCAGCACCGGGACGAGGCACAGCAGCAGGTGGAGACGGACTACACCGTCGCGGCGGCGGGCAGCGCCGCCCAGGCTCCGGGACCGGACGACGCCACCGGCGCCTGGGGCGTCGATCGCCTGATCGCGGCGATGCGTGACCCGGCCCGCTCGCTGTGGGTCACCGTCGTGGCGATCGGACTCGCGATGGCGCTGGGTGCGTTCCACGCGCTGACGCCCGGACACGGCAAGACGATCATGACCGCGTACCTGGTCGGCACCGGTGGCCGGGTCCGGGACGCGCTGGCCCTCGGCGCGTCGGTAACCGTGACCCACACCTCCTCGGTGCTCGTGATCGGCGTTCTCGCGCTGGTGGCAAACCGGTTCATCGTACCGTCGGTGCTGGTCCCGTCCCTGGAAGTGGTCGCCGGGATCCTGGTGCTGGGGCTGGGCCTGCGCCTGCTGTGGCAACGCCGCGGAGCCCTGGCCCGGCCGCGCCCGACCACGCCGCCCGACCACGACCACGCACATGATCACGACCACGACCACGCGCATGACCACGGACACGGACACGATCACGGGGAGCACGGGCACAGCCACGGGCTGCTGTGGGAGCCCTGCCGGCCGCTCTCCATGGGGGCGGTGCTGGCGCTGGGCGCGTCCGGCGGGCTGGTGCCGTGCCCCGAGGCGCTGGGCGTGCTGATCCTCGCGGTGGGCCTGGGCCAGATTCCGATCGGCCTGGCGCTGATCCTGTCCTTCAGCGTGGGCCTGGCGGCCGTGCTGATCGCGATCGGCGTGCTGCTGGTGCGGGTACGGTCGATGGCCGCGATGTCGCAACGCTTCCGCGGCCGCTCCGCCGAGCGCTGGCTGCGCCTGCTGCCCGTGGTCAGCGCCCTGGTCGTGGTGCTGCTCGGAGCCGGCCTGATCGCGCGTACGGTAACCGGTCTTGCCTGATCCGGACGCCGTCGAGGTGCTGCGACCGGACGACTTGGGCGCCCAGGTCCGGGTCGACCCGACGACCCGCGAGGTGCACGAACTCGAGACCGCGACCGACCTCCTGCTCCGGCGGATGCACGAGGCGCTCACCATCACCGTCGCCGACGACGGGCCCGGCTTTTATGCTCTCCCTAGGATCTGGCACATCGCCGTACGCAAAGCGCTCTCGGGGTCTTCGGGCATCGTCATCGAACGCCAGCCGATGTGCTTGTCCGGCCGCACCAGCACCGCGCCGCTCTCCTCGACCTCGCGCAGCTTCGCCCAGTCGTAGTAGAGGTCGGTGACCTCCCGGCCCGGCCCGATGACGACGGTCCCGAGCGGAATTCCGAGCTCGTGCGCGACCTTGTCGGCCACCGCGGCCCACGCTTCGCCGGCGATGCCGGTGACCAGGGTGAACCGGTGGTAGGGCGCGAGATCCATCATCGCCAGCTTGCGCATGGTGTCGCCGACCCAGGCGTGCGGCAGGTGCGAGCCGGGCACGGTCGACATCTCGTAGTACAGGTCGGGATCGCGCCGGGGTGCCGGCAACGAGGATCCGTCGGAGACGACCGCGGCCGATTGATACCACTGCCCGAGGTCCACCCCGAGGGCGTTGAACTCGTAGTTCTTCAGCTCCATCGCGTCGACCAGGGCAGCCCGCTTGGCCGCACCCTCGGGGGTGTTGGCCTTGCGCTCCTCGATCGCCGCGACCATCTCCTGCTCGGTCGGGGCGTTCAGCAGCCCGAGCACCTCGAAGAACTGGACGAACTCGCGGCTGGACTTGTTCGCCCGCCGGACGATGCGCTCGGCGACCGGCGCCCGCTCAGCCGAGTAGCTGTCGAGCAGACCCGGGTCGGCCTGGCCGCGCAGCACGAGGGCGAGCTTCCAGGCCAGGTTGTAGGAGTCCTGGATCGAGGTGTTGGAGCCCAGCCCGTTGCTCGGCGGGTGCCGGTGCACCGCGTCCCCGGCGCAGAAGACCCGGCCGTTCTGCAGTTGCTTGGCGAACATCTCGTTGTTGCCCCACAGGCTGGTGCCGGTGATCTCGACGTCGATGTCGGGCATGCCGAGCAGGTCGCGCACGATCTGGGTCGCCGACGCCTCGTCGACGACGGGCGGCTGGTCGTTGATGTCGTAGCCCCAGACGATCAGCCACTCGTTCCACGGCCGCACCATCCGCACCAGGCCGGCTCCGATGCCGCCGACGTTCGCCCCCGGCTGGATCACCCAGTAGAGGACCGAGGGGCGGTGACCGACGTACGCGGCGATGTCGGCCTTGAAGGTGATGTTCATCGACCCGGCGATGTCCATCGCGCCCTCGTACGGCAGGCCGATGTCGGCGGCGACCTTCGAGCGGGCACCGTCGGCGCCGATGAGGTATTTGGCGCGAATGGTGTACTCCGCGCCGGTCATCCGGTCCCGGGCCAGCACGTCGACGCCGTCGGCATCCTGCACGTGCGAGACGTATTCGGTGGAGAACCGCGTCTGGGTGCCGCGCATGGTCGCGTTCTTGACCAGGATCGGCTCGAGATAGGTCTGCGGGATGTCGACCACCAGGCAGGGCGACGCGACCTGGTAGTCGGCTTCCCGGGTCGGGTGGGTGCCCCAGGTGCGGATGCGACCGATCTCCTCGCCGGCGATCGACGTACAGAAGACGGTGTCGCCGACCAGGTGGTGCGGCGTGGCGTCGGCGAGGACCTGATCCTCGACGCCGATGTCCCGGAAGATCTCCATCGCCCGCTGGTTGGTGATGTGCGCCCGGGGCGTGTTCGCGGTCCACCGGTACTTCGTGATCACGATGTTGTCGATGCCCAGCGTCGACAGGAACAGCGCCGCCGACGCACCGGCCGGCCCGGAACCGACGATGAGCACGTCGGTCTCGACCACCGGCGGCTCGCGCAGTGGAGTCTCGGGCATGGTTGAGCACCTTTCCTCGTCCCGGGCTTTCACCTATGAGTGTCGGCGGTCACACCCGAGCCGGGCCGGGGTTCCGGGCCGAGATGGCGGAAATGAGAATCGCCGGACGCGACCGGTCAGCCGAGCCCGCGCCGAACCTCACCCGCGGTGACGCCGAACCGCCGGCGGAAGGTCTGCGAGAAGTACGCGACGGAGGTGAAGCCGTACCGGGCGGCCACGTCCGACGTCCGGAGGCCCTTGGCTGTCTCGGCCGTCAGCGCGCTGTGAGCCGCGTCCAGCCGGCGCGCGAGGATGTGCCGGGGCACGCTCGTGCCCGCCGCCGCGAACAGCCGCGACAGGTGCCGCTCGCTGATGCCCGTGCCGGTCGCGACGTCGGCCGCGCAGAGCGTCGGATCGGCGAAATGCTCCTCGATGAACGAGCGGGCCGCCGCCCGGTGCGCCACGGGCAGGCCGACGTGGCCCGAGGTGGCGAGCACCGAGACGAGCTCGAGAACGGCCTGCTCGTCCGCCGGCACCGGGCAGTCGCGCCGCACCGCCCGCCCGACGAGCCGGGCCAGGGCGCGACCGTGCGGATTCTCGCCCGGCCGCACGTCGACGACGATCGGCGCGGCCACGGTCGCCAGGCCGGTGAGCGCGGAGAACTCCGGCCGGGGCACCTTCACGGCCAGCTCGTCCAGGCCCCGGCCGAACCCACGGACGAACGGACGGTCGGCGTCACAGACAAGCAACTGCCCGGGACGCAGCACCAGCCGCTGCCCGTCCTGCTCGAAGAACGCCTCGCCGAGGACCGTGACATAAACGGCGATCGCCTCGGCGGGCTGGGCCTCGACCAGGTCGGCGGAGCGCTCAACCAGGTGCCGAGTGCCCCGGACCCGGGCCAGGTGGACCCGCTCGAGCTGCAGGTTCACCTCCGCGGCCGCGAACGAACGGACGGCCGGCGCCCGGCAGGCGACGGCAATCAGCGACTCCGCGTTGTGCCGCTCCCACAGCTCCACCTGGCGGTCCGCGTCAACCCGCGCGGTCGCGAAGCGACGGGCTCGAGGAATCCGGACGGCGCCGATCATGCCGCACCTACCTGCTCAACACCGACACCACCGCAGTGTGCGTCCGCAGCTCAGGGGTGTCAAGATCGACGACCGTCGCGGTCGGGATGGCACACCTGCGGGCAGCAAGGTCACCCCTGCTGCAGGCTGTGCCGCTGCCGCTTTCGAGCGGTACAGGGTCGGGCCGTGGCCGGTCAGCTGGTGAGGACGCGGCGGTGCAGGGCGGTCACCACCGAGCGGGCCGAGACGAACGCGCCGTGCTGCCAGGCGACCTCGTGGGACAGCCAGTCGCCGGCGAAGTAGACGTGGCCGGCCGGCTGCAACAGCAGGTTGTACCCGGCGGTCCCCCACGGCGGGCTCGTCCACGCGCCCTCGAGGTACGGCTCCCGGTGCCACGCCTGTGAGTAGGCGGTCGCGAACTCCGTACGGTAGACATCGCCGTGGATCTTGACGCCCTGGGCGATAGCGCGCTCGGTACGCTCCGGCGGGGTCAGCGCGCCGTAGGCCTGGGCGTTGGCGCCGGTGTTGTAGTAGCCGACGATGAGGCCGCGCGGCTGGTGGAAGCCGTAGGACGGGTACCAGATGTGCGCCAGGTCCAGGTCGGTCTCGGTGATGCCGCCGTAGATGCGCAGGTCCGTCTCCCACCAGCGGCGGCGGTACTCCAAGCCGATCTTGCCCGAGGCGGTGGCCGGGAAGCCGGCGAGCGCGGTCGTGACGTCGGCGCCGAGGTTGTGCGGGACGCGGGCCATCAGGTGCGGCGGCAGCGCCGCGATGCAGAAGTCCGCTTTCACCGTACGGGCGCGGCCGCCCTGCCGGTAGCCGACCTCGACGCCGTCGCTTCGATCGGTGACCGACGTGACCTCGGCACCCAGGCGCACCCGCCCGGGCCCGATCGCCTGGGTCAGCGCGGCCGGGATCCGGTCCATGCCGCCGACCGGCTGGAACATGAGCATCGCCTGGTCGTAGCCGAACTCGAAGCTGAAGTACCGGCCCACGTTGCTGGCGAACACGTCCGCCAGGGGCGGCGGCCCGTCCAGGGGTGCGCCGGCGTCGTTGCCCGCGCCCGGATAGCTCGCGAAGCCGCGCCGGGTGGTGCCGTGGTACGCCCAGCCGTCGGTGCGCCCGCCGATCGCGCCGAAGCTCTGCAGGAACGACAGCAGGCGCTCCTTGTCGCCGGCGGTGAGCCGGGCGTCGAGCGCACCCTGGTCGGTCGCCTTGGCGAGCAACTCGGCGACGTAGCCGTACACGTCGGCTTTCGCCGTCCGGTACCGAACGGGCGCGATCCCGGCCGACTCGTTGTAGATGTACGCGTCGGCGTTCTGGTTGGTGAAGACCTCGACGGGCACACCGAGCTCGCGGCAGTAGTCGAGGGTGACCATCCACTGCGCGATACGGGCCGGGCCGGCGTTGAGGTAGATGCCCGGCGAGAACGCGGCCCGCTGGGTGTTGCCGTCGAGGTCGGTCGCCGTGGTGCCGCCCCGTACCGTGAAGTTGCGCCCGCCGGTGACCGGGCGCGCCTCCAGGATCGTGCAGTCGTAGCCGGCCTTGCCCAGCTCGTACGCCGAGGCCAGGCCGGCGATGCCGCCGCCCAGGATGACCACCTTCCCGGCTCCGCGGCCGGTGAGGGTGAGGTCGGACCGGCGCGGCGCCTGGTACGCCGGGGCCGGCGCGGCCGAGGCCGGGGCGAGGCCGAGCGCCCCCATCGTGGCGAACAACGCGCCTGCGCCCCCGCTCACACCAACCGATTGAAGGAATCGACGCCTGCTCATATTGATATCGGTCACCACGTCATCTTGTGATCAATGCATTACGGAACGCGACCCTTCGTGTTGCCCCGGTGTTTCAGGGGTTCGCTACGTCGAAGTGGACGGCGAGTCGTCACAGCCGGCAGGCGTCAGGCGAGTTGGGGCAGGACCTCCGCAGCGACCAGTTCCAGATGGTCGAGGTCCTCCAGGTCGAGTGGTTGGAGGTAGAGACGGGTGGCGCCTGCCTCGACGAATCTGCCGATCTTGTCGATGACTTCGGACGGTGTGCCGGAGATGCGGCTCTTGCTGAAGGGTCCGCCCTCGGGGCCTAGGGCCTCGGCTCGGCGGCGGAGTTCCCGCGGGGTTCGGCCGCAGCACAGGACCTGCGTGACGGACAGGTGGAGGGTGTTTGGGTCGCGGCCGACCGCACGGCAGGCATGGCGGGCCCGGGCGATGAGAGGTGTGGTCGCGTCCAGGGGGAGGAAGGGGACATTGAATTCGTCGGCGTAACGGGCGACCAGTCGGGGGGTGCGGACCGGGCCGTCGCCGCCGATCAGGATGGGGGGTCTGGGCTGCTGGACCGGCTTGGGGAGCGCGGGGGAATCCGTGAGCCGGTAGTGCGTTCCCTCGTAGCTGAAGGTCTTCCCCGGTGGGGTGTCCCACAGCCCTGTGATGACTGCCAGTTGCTCCTCGAAGCGGTCGAAGCGTTCATGCAGTGCTGGGAACGGGATGCCGTACGCCGTGTGTTCCTCGGCGTACCAGCCCGTGCCCAAGCCAAGTTCGACTCTGCCGCCGCTCATCTGGTCGATCTGGGCCACCGCTATCGCCAGCGGGCCCGGGAGCCGAAACGTCGCCGAGCTCATGAGGGTGCCCAAGCGGATCGTCCTGGTCTCTCTGGCCAGGCCGGCCATGGTGATCCAGGCGTCGACAGGGCCCGGCAGTCCCGGGACGTCGCCCAGTTTCAGATAGTGGTCGGAGCTGAAAAAGGCGTCGTATCCGCAGTCCTCGGCGGTGCGGGCGACCCTGAGCAGATTGGCGTAATCGGTGCCCTGCTGCGATGCCGTGTAGATCCTGAGCTTCGGTTTCATATGGGCCTCCCGGGTTCGTACAGAAGCTCGGCACCGTTGAGGAGTTCGGGGTCGTATACGGCGTGGCGCTGGGCGACCAGCACGAGGTCGACCTCGGCGAGCGCGACCCGGAGCTGATTCACGGATTTGTGGCACACTCCGTCCACGACCAATTCGGGGACGGCCGGGTCGTGCACGCGCACCCGGGTGCCGCGGGCGGTCAGTTCGCGGATCAACGGCACCACCGGTGTATTGCGAATGTCCGAGATGTTGGGTTTGTAGCTGACGCCCAGAACCAGGACCTCGGCTCCGTTCAGCGTTTTACCCGCCGCGCGCAGCAGCGTTTCACACCGGGCCGCCACCTGTGCCGGGCGTTCGTCGTTGATGCGCTGGGCCAGCTCCACCAGGCGCAGCGGGGTTCTCGCCTCGCGTGCCGAGTGCGCCAGGTACATGGGGTCCACGGGAATGCAGTGGCCGCCGACGCCGACGCCGGGGTAGAAGGGTTGGAAGCCGAAGGGTTTGGTCGCGGCCGCGTCGATCACCGCTGCCGCGTCGATGCCCAGGGCGTCGCAGTACAGGGCGAATTCGTGGATCAGCCCGAGGTTGACGTGGCGGTACGTGTTCTCCAGGACCTTCGTGGCCTCCGCTTCACGCAGACCGCTAGTGACATGTACCGAGGAGACGACACTGCGGTAGAGCTCCGCGGCGCGCAGGGCGCATACCGGTGTCAGGCCGCCGATCACCCGAGCGGTGGTGGCCGAGTCGTACATGGGGTTGCCCGGGTCCACCCGTTCCGGGGCGTGCGCCAGGCTGAAGTGCACGCCGGCGATGAGGCGGGAGCGCTCTAGGATGGACCGGACCACGCCGCCCGTCACTCCGGGGTGCACGGTGGACTCGATCACCACCAGTTGGCCCGGGCCCAGGTGGGCCGCGACCGTGGTGCAGGCGGCGCGCAGGGCGGACAGGTCGGGTTCGCCCACGGCGTCCAGGGGAGTCGGCACGCACACCACGACTGCGGAGCAATCGGCCAGGGCTTCGGCGTCGTCCACCGCGGACAGCGCGGTGCCGAGCCGACGTACCCGGTCGTCGGGCACGGTGTCGACAGGGCTGCGGCCGTCGCGGAGCGTCGCGGTCACCTCGGGCCGTTCGTCGACGCCGATCACTGGATGGCCGACTTCCGCGAAGGCGACCGCCTGCGGCAGCCCGGCGTAGCCGAGACCGATCACGCCGACGCGGCAGCGCGTGCCGATGGAGGTGCTTTTCCCTGCCGGCAGCGTGAGTTCGGTCATCGTGCGCTGTCCTCGGTCGTAGTGGCGGTTGATGTCATTGCTGTACGTCCGCCGTGTCTGTGGCCCCGCTGGTGACACGAGGCAACAGGCGGCCGAGGGCGTGCACGATGCCGAGGGCCCGATTCAGCTCGCGAACGGCGAGGTCGTCGCCATGCGCGCTGTTGATGGCGGTGCCGAGCAGGTCGGAGACGGTCATTCGCACTGGGTGGTCGGTCCCGGCAGACCAGGCGTTGCGTACGGCGGCGGTCCAGCCCTTACCGTTGCGGTGGGCGATCACCAGGTTGGCGTGGAACCGGACGGGGGTGCCGACCCGGTCGAGGGACCAGGCCAGGCTGTTGTCGCCGCCGACGCCCTCGTGGCTGAATCCTTCCACCCGTTCGAACGCCGAGGCGAGCACGGCTCCGTTGCCGCAGGCGAAGAAGTCCACCGGGCTGCCCTCGCGCAGGGCCCGGTAGCGGGAGTCGTAGCGCGCCTGGCGGGCGCGGGAGACGAGGCCGGCGTCGAAGCCCAGCACTCGGCCGGTGACGGCGGGACGGTCGGCGTCCACGCCGGCTGCGATGGCCAGCCAGTCGCCGCGCGGTATGGCATCGTCGTCCAGGAAAGCCAGCACGTCGCCGTCCGCGACTTCCACGGCCCGGCGCCTGCTGATCCCCGCGCCGAGTCGGGCGCGGTTGCGCAACAGGACCACCGGAAGGCCGGTGTCGTGAGCCGGTGTCGTGGCGTCGGGGTCGGTCGAGGCGTCGTCCACCACGACGACTTGGTGCAGGGCGACGCCGGGTGGCAGCTGACGGACGCACTCGATAAGGCCCTCGAGACATCGGCGTAGGTCGGCCGCTCTGTTCCGGGTGGGGATGATCACTGAGATCCGTACCACTGTTCTCTCCATTCTGCGGCTAGGGCCGGCCAGCGGTCGGTCTCGCCGGCCGGCAGATAGGTGCGCCTGATCTCGCGCGGACGAACCGACCACGGCTCAGGGGCGGACTTCACGGTGCCGAAGCCGAGCACGCTGGGCGCAACCGGATTCTCGGCGGGAATCAGGCCGTACGGGTAGGCGAAGGTGGTCACGGGCCGCCCGGTCCGCTTGGCCACGTCGTGGAGCGCGCCGTGCACTTCCCGCTCGGCGCCGGCCCGGTCCAGCGCGGTGAGTTTGGGGTGGGTTCGGGTGTGCGCAGACAGCACGTGTCCGGAGGCCGCCAACCGGCCCGCCTCCGTCCAGTCCAGATAGGACTCCCTCGGGGGAAGGGCGGCGCGTTCCTGCGGCGGCGTCGTATTCGCGCGGTCGAGTCGCTGTGTCGTGCAGAACAGCAGCACGCGGACGTCGAACTCCGCGAGCAAGGGCGCGGCGAGCGTGAGCGTGTCACGGTAGCCGTCGTCGAAAGTGATCAGCACGCTCGGTTTGTCGGGCGGCTGGAACCCCGGTCCCACTGTGCCGGGCTCGACCGCCGGCCCGACCCGCTTCAGGACAGTTTCCAAGCCGCGCCGGAAGTCATCGGGGCGGAGCGCGGTGTAGTGCCGCACAAGCGGGTTGACGTGGTGAAAATAGAGAACGAGCGGCCAGCCCGGGGCGCTGCCGAGGGCAGGGTCGGACAACGGCCGCGTCATGAGGCGGCCCAGCCCAAGGCCGTGACGATCGACGCGGGCAGTTCCAGGCCCGCCTTCTCGGTCTGTTCTGCCTTCATCTCCTCCGATTGATCCGGGAAATAGGGGCGTACGGGAACCTCGTTGTGGCCCGCCTCCACAGCACCGCGCAGCTGGGCGACGAGGTCCGCGAGTTCGATTGGGGCCGCGGGTGCGTCGGTACGCACAGCAGGGTCGGTGAAGTGGCGGACGGAGAATCCCACGAACAGCTGGGAGCAGCGCATGACCTCGCCCGTGCGCTCGACCTGCCGGGCCACATCTGGGCTGACCAGGCCGCCGCCCAGACCTCCGGCCAGGATCTCGGCGATCAGAGTGATACACAGCCCCTTATAGCCGCCGAACAACGGGATGGAACCGCCCTGGTCGAGTTCGGCGGGGTCGGTGGTGGGGGCACCGTCGTGATCCAGCAGCCAGCCCGGGGGAACGGGTTCCCCGCGGTGCCGGGCGCCTCTGATCTTGCCGGCGGCGACGACACCGGTGGCGAGATCGACGCAGAATGGTTCCTCGGCCGGCGTCGGGGTGACGAGACAGACGGCGTTGCTGCCGAGGGTGGGGCGGTGCGCGCCAGGGGCGGCCACGGAAGGCGCCGATATGTTGAGCAGCAGGCCCACGACGCCGTGTTCCTGGAAGGGCCGACGGTAGGCGGCGAGCATGCCGACGTGGTTGTTGGTGTGCACAGCGACGGCGGCCAAGCCGTAGTGTGCGGCGGCGTCCGCGCACCAGCTGGCCGCCAGGTCGGCGGCCCGCTGCCCGAACCCGCCGCCCGCGTCGACCGAGGCAATCGAGGGGGTGACCGTGGTGAGGCGGGGCTCGGCTCCGGTGATGATGCCACCGTCCGCAATACGGCGCAGATACGTCGGGAGCAAAGCGACGCCGTGCGAGGCGTGACCGCGCCGGTCGGCGTCGACGAGGACGTCGGCGACCAAGGCAGCGGTCGTCGCGTCGACGCCCGCCTCGGTGAGAGACCGCCGGGTTCGCCGCCGCGCCTCGTCCAGTGTCATGTGGACGGTAGGCGGCGGTACCGGTCGGGCCGGCTGCGGCGGCTGGGCCAGAAAATGACCGCCCAGCAGAGTGAGGGCGCGGTGCTCGCCCGGGATGGGCGCCGAGGTCCAGCCGGGGCCGCCGAGCACCACAACCGCGCAGTCCGGCGAGCTCGGCAGGGGTGGGCCGGCCGCCGTTGCGTCCGGACGGTCACCGCCGTCGAGGACGAACGTCTCCCCCGCCCGCGGCCGGTCGCCGAGGACGCCGGCCCGCACCCGGGCCGCGCGGACCACGCCGTAGCGGGGGCACAGACGTCCGGTGAGCAGGGCGATGAGATCCCGACGGGCCTCGGTGTCGAGGCCGGCGAGCAGCACCGTCTCGCCGGCCTCGACGCGCAGGTCGGCGCCGCGCAGCAGGACCCGCTCCGCTCCGTTCGGTCCCACGGCCAGGACGACGTCAGACATTTCCAGCACGGTGATCCCCTTCCGGAGCGATCTGCAGCAGCCAGGCCGTCAGTGCGGCCGCGACACCGCCGGGATTCGAGGCCAGCAGCAAGTGGCTGCCCTGCACCGGAGCGAGGCTGAGATCGGCGACACTTTCGCGCCAGGCCTCGACGGATGCGACCGGGCAGCCCGGGTCGTCGGGCGCGTACAGCGCCAGGGCCGAGGCGGGCGAGACGATCGTCGGGTCGGCCCGCTTGGGAAGCCACTCGGCGACGGCCGCGAAGTCGGCCCGAAGCGAGGGAGACAACAGGTCGAGCAGCTCCGGCATTTCGGCGACCTCATCGGGTACGCCGCCCATCTGGATCACCTGGCGGAGGAATTCGGCGTCGGAGGCGGTCGCGTCGGGCAGGTCGCCCGGCCAGGCCGGAGCGGACCGTGACACCACGACGAGACCGGGTGTGGGCCGACCGCGCCGGGACAGCTCGAGCGAGGCCAGCCAGGCGACCAGGGCCCCCGAGCACTGCCCTAAAAGGACGGGGGCGGCCCCGGTCAGATCCTCGGCCTTGGACGCGGCCGCGACGGTGTCCCCGATCAGATCGGCGAGCCGGGCCGGATGTTCGTCCAGGAAGCGGGACTCCCGGCCGCCGAATGCCACGCCCGCGACCAGCCAGTCTTCGGGTAGCGCGGCCCGCAGACGATGGGCGACCGCGGAGCCACCCCCGGCGTGCGGGACGACGAGCACGGTGCGTGCCGGGCGCTCTGGGTACTCCTCGGGCAGGGCGAATGAGGTCATGACGGGCGGCCTCCAACCGCGGCCAGCTCGGGCCGGATGAGTTCGGACAGGGTGCGGAAGGTTGGGGAGGCGTACAAGTCCCGCGGAGCGACACGCACCCCGTGAGCCGTGGTGAGCCAGGCGACCATGCGGGCGAAGGCCAAGGAGTCGCCGCCGGCTCGGAAGAAGTCCGCGTCCGGCCCGGAGGGCGCTCGCCCGAGCACCTGGGTCCAGGCGGCGCTGGCCAGCTCGGCGGCGCGGTCCGGGCCGTCGGCGTCCCCGGCTTCCGCAGCGTCGCCCTCGTCCAGCGGCCGGGCTCCCGCCGCGACGGCCGCCGAGTCCACCTTCCCGTTGGTGGTCAGCGGGATCTCGTCCAGGACCGACCACAGGGCGGGGACGTAATAGCCCGGCAGGGTGCGGGACAGGCGGGCGGCCAGTTCCGGCGGGGAGAGGGACGTCGAGCCGTCCGGGACGATGCCCGCCGCCAGGCGGCGTCGTGACGCGTCGGTCCCGACGGCGACGACCGCCGCGTCCTGTACGCCGGGCATTCCGGTCAACGCCTGGCGGATCTCGTCCAGTTCCACCCGGAAACCCCGGATCTTTACCTGGCGGTCCGTACGGCCGAGGAAGCGCAGCTGTCCGGCACCGGTTAGCCGGACCAGGTCACCGGTGCGGTAGGCGCGCTCTCCGGCGGCAGGGACCACGCCGAATACCTCCGCGGTGCGCCCGGGGTCGCCGGCGTAGTCCAGCGCGAGGCCCAACCCGGTGACGTACAACTCGCCCGTCCCGCCGGGCGGCACGGGCCGCCCCGCCGCGTCGAGCACCAGCGCGCCGCTCCCGGGTACGGGCGTGCCGATCGGCAGCGGGTCGGTCACCGCGGAGGCGTCGTCGAAGTGCGCCACGGTGCTGAACGTGGTGTTCTCCGTGGGGCCGTAGCCGTTGGTCACTCGAAGGCCGGGGTAGCGGGTGAGCAGAGCGTGTACCTGCTCGGGGGCCACCACGTCACCGCCCGTCAGGACGTGTACGACGCGGGCGAATCCGTGCGGGGCGAACTCGGCCATCAGCCGGAACAGCCCCGCTGTCAGCCAGAGCACGTCGACCTCCCGCTCAAGCAGGAACCGGGCCAGTTCGGCGGATGCGACCACGCCGGGCGGGTGGATCTCGATGCAGCCGCCGCCGATGAGCGGTGCGAACACCTCGAGGGTGGACGCGTCGAAAGCGAGCGGGGCCAGCCGCAGCATGCGCCGCCCCGGGCCGCAGGAGACGACCTGGCCGGGCGACGGCCAGACCAGGCGGGCCACGGCACGGTGCGGCACGCGCACCGCCTTGGGAACTCCGGTGGAGCCCGAGGTGAAGGCGACGTACGCGACCCGATCGCCACGCGGAGCGGGAGGCTGACCGGCCGGTTGCGGTGCCCGGGACGCGGCAGGGGCGTCGATGGCGGCGACCCGGCGTGCCGGGCTTGGGCACGCGGCCTCGACACGCCGGGCGAACGCGTTGCCCGGTGGATCGGCGAGGGCTAGGACAGCCGCCGGCGGCAGCACCTGCAGCAGCGTGCGCAACCGCTCGTCGGGGGTGCCGGGGTCGATGGCGACGTAGTGTGCGCCGACGGCGAGAACGGCCAGGATGGCGACGACCTCGGACACGCCGCGGTCCAGGGCCAGCACCACAGGGTCGCCCTCCGCGATGCCGGCGCCGGTCAGCGCGGCGGCCTGGGCGGCCACGGCCCGGACCAGCTCGGCATAGGTCAGGGTGGTGCCCTGGTCGTGTACGGCCCGGGCGTGCGGGTGCGTGCGGGCGGTGGCCAGCACCAGGGACCACAGGTCGCTGTCGGCGACCTCCGGCGGCAGCCGGGGCCCTTCGCGCAGTGCGTCCAGGCGGGCCCGCTGGGCAGAGGAGATGGACCTGACCTCGGCCAGCGGAGCGGCGGACCGCTCGGCCAGCTCCACGAGGGTCCACTCGACGGCGTCCAGGAAATGGAAGGCTTCGTCGGGCAGGAACGCCCCGTGTACGTATTCGAGGACCAGCCGCGGCTCGTCACCCGTGCGCTGAACGTACAGGGTGGCGTCGAAGGGCGCGCCGTGGCAGTGCCCCTCGCAAAGGCGGAGGGTCACGTCGCCCCGTCGAACCCGCTCCGGTATCAGGCCGTCGTGAGCGCCGAGGACGAACTGCACCAGCGGGTTGCGCCGACGGTCGTGCTGGACGCCGAGGGCCGGGACGAGGTCCTCGATAGGGACGTGGGAGGCGGCGACGGCATCGCCGAGCGCGTGGGATGTGGCCATGACGTACTCGGAGACGGTCGCCGTGTCGTCCAGGACACAGTGGACGGGGACGAGTTGGGAGCAGGGTGCGAGCACGTCGCGTGCGGCGGGATCCCAGCGCCCGGCGACGGGCACGCCGACGAGGAGCTCGGCCACCCCGGTGCGGCGGCCCAGGACCAGGGCGTAGGCGGCGAGCAACACGGCGGTGCTGGTCGTCTCGGTCGTCCGGGCGAGGTGCCGCCAGGCCCGGGTCGCGGCCGGGCCGACGGCGGCGGGCAGCCGGTCCCCGACCGCCTCCCAGCGGGCGGGGCGCCGCGCATCGGTGGGGAGTTCGAGTACGTGGGGCACTCGGCGCAGCTGGTCGGCTCGGACCCGCAGCGTTTCCCGCCATACGGGAGTGGCGGCGCGCGCACGGTGCGCCGCGAGCACACTTTCCGGACTCGACGCCGCGGCCGGCAGCGGCTGTCCGGCGAGAATTGCCGCCAGGTCGTCGAAGAGCACGCCGAACGACCACGCGTCCAGCAGCGCGTGGTGAGCCAGAACGGACACCAGCAGACGGTCGGCGGCGCCGGACCGGGTGACGGTGGTGACCGCGTAGTGGACCGGGGGGCGCTCGTAGGGCGATAGGAGGGCCTCGCTCGCGCCAGCCAGCTGCGTGTGCACGACGGCGACCGGGTCCGTTCCGTCGGGCGCTCGCAGAGTCTGGTGCCGGATGGAGGGCCTGGCGTACGGCAGGACCCGGCGGCCGATCCTGCCGGTGTCGGGGGCGGCTGGGACGAAGACGGTACGCAGGCCTTCGTGCCGCTCTACCAGGGCAGTCAGCGCAGAGGCCAGCGCGGCGGCGGGGGCACCGTCCACTTCGGCGGTGAACAGCAGATGGTAGGCGGAGCCGTGAGTGAGCTCCTCGACGCTCAGCATGCCGGTCTGGCCGGGCAGCGGCGCCCGCACCGCCGCCGGTTCGGTGACCGGGTCCGGCGGCGTGGCAGGGGGGAAGGGGGTGGCGGCACGCAGCACCGTGCCGAGGGGCTCCCGGCCCAGTACCCGGTGCAGGGGGAGGTCGGCGCCGGTCCGGGCAGCCTCGCCGACGAGCCGTACGGCCTGCAGGGACGAGCCGCCCAGTGCGGTGAAGGACCTGCGGTCGCAGCGGTCCCGCGCTGCTGCCGCTGGCAGCCCCAGGACATCGGCCGCCAGCGGCAGCAGTGATTCGAGTCCGGCGGTGGCGGTGGTGGCGGTCATCGCGGAGCAGCTTCGCCGGTGCGTGCGCGGCGACCGGTGGCGAGTTCGGTGAGCAGCGCCGCCGCCCTGTCCAGCAACTCCCGTACCGTCTGCTCGGTGTAGTGGTCCTTGCTGTACCGCACCGTTAGCAGCAACCGGTCGGCGACCACGTCACCCTCCACGTTCAGCACCCAGGGTTCCTGCTGCCGTGCCGATCTGCGGCTGCCGCCTGCCGCGTCGGCCGGGCGCAACCAGCGGCCGGTACGGTCGTTGACCTGGTTCATCCGGCTGCGGAAGTTCAGCCGGATCCCGCTGCCACGCAGGACGTCCGGGCTGGCCACACCGCTGTTCAGCGCGGGGTGCCCGGCGTACCGCAGGGCGTCGAAGCCGAACGTGGCCGGCGGTACGGCCGCGAGGTCGGCGAGGGCGTCCGCCTGCCAGGACGAGCGCGGACCGGCGTGGATCACCACGGGATAGGTGGACTGCAGGTAACCGAGCGCGGTCGTGATGTCGTGACCGCCGGGGACTCCGTCCCGGCCGTGGTGGTAGGTGTCTACGCTGACCGCGGGCAGGCCGAACCGCTCGGCCACGGAGCGCGCGACGGCGGCCAGCACGAGCAGGCCGACGGAGTGGCCGAGGTCCCCGGCCGCGGTGTGCAGGGCGGCGGTGTACTGCTCGCCGAGGCCGGCCGTGGCGGCGGTGGCCGTCGACAGCGGGCCGGGGCCCGAGGTGTCGGTGCGCACCGGGGGTATGTCGGCCAGACCGAGAGCTCGCCACCGCAGCGCGTCCTCGTCGGCGTGCGGGGAGGCAAGCCATGCGGCCAGGTCGGTGGCGAGGTCGCGGGGCTGGGCGGCGGGGAGGCCGGTGTTCCGGCCGGTGAGGGCGTCCTCCAGTTCGTCGGCCAGCATTGTCAGGGAGTAGCCGTCCACCGTGAGGTGGTGCACGGCGATCTGGAGGCAGCGCTGCCGGGGCAGCCAGAGGGCGTTGAACACCCGGCCCTCGGCGAGCCGGTGGCCGTGTACGGCCTGTTCGAAGGCCTCGGCGAGTCCCGCGCTGTCGGTGTCCACGGTGGCGAACTGCCCGTCCGGAGCCTGGGGAAGGACCTCGGCGACCGGACCCTCGGGCCGGTCGAGGAGGTAGCGGGTGCGCAGCGCCTCGTGCCGCTCGGTGAGCCGGCGCACGGCCGCCTCGATCCGATCGGCGTCGACCTTGTCGCCGTTCGATGTGGTCTCGGGAATCTCGAAGACCCAGACGAAGCCGAAGTGGTCGGGGTCGGTGAAGGCATTGGAAATCCAGCGTGACTGGCATGGCAGCAGCGGCGTGGGCCCGCCCGCTGGCCGGGCGACCGGCCGGTGCGCGATGTTGTTGTCCGCTCGCAGGCGGGCGAGGATGCCCGCGAAGGTGCGGCCGTGGAGGAAGTCGACCGGTGCCGCCGTGATCCCCGCTTTGCGTAACTGGGTGACGCTACGCACCATCAGCAGGGAGTCTCCGCCGGCGGCGAAGAAGTCGGCGTCCCGGCCCGAGGGCGGCTTGCCCAGCGCCGCCTCCCAGACGTCGGCGAACAGCGTGGCGAGGGCCTTCGGCCCGGAGTTGATGGCTTCCGTCATGGTGACGAGGTCCTTTCGTTGCGGTCCCGTGCCGGCCCTGAGACGGCGGGGCGGTCAACTCGCCGGCGGGATGGCGCTCTTGGTTTCGGGGACTGTCTCGGTGGTGTCCGGCTCGGCCGATGTGCGCACCAGCCGCGCCGACATCAGACAGCCGACTGCGAGCAGCGCGGCCAGAACGAACCAGGCCAGGTCCGCGTTGGCGGTGATCAGGGCGATGACCAGGGCCGGGCCGAGCGCCTCCTGGGCGGAGTAGCTCAGCCCGAACAGCGACAGGTAGCGGCCGCGCAGCCGCTCCGGCGCGAGGGTCATGGACACGGTCCATTCGCCGACCGCGCCGAACAGCTCTGTCAAGGTGTGGGCGAGGACGGCCAGCACCAGCAGGCCGATCACCACGGCCGTCGCGTCGCCGGTGCGATGCGCGGCCCAGTAACCGGCTGCGGCCAGCACGAACAGGGCGGCGGCCGTGCGATAGACGCGCGGCGCCTGGGTGAGGGAGGTACAGCTCTTGGCCGTGCGCATCTGCAGGAGTACGACCAGCACGGTGTTGAAGGTGAACAGTAGGCCGACGAGGCCGGCGGGGGCGCTCGTCTTCTCGTACACCCACAGCGGCATGCCGATGGTGAACGTGGTCGAGTACGTCAGGACGAGGACGTTCAGCACCGCGAGACCCACATACCGCCGGTCGGCCAGTACCTGCCGGTAGCCGGCGCGCGGTCCGCCCGCTTCCCGGGGTTGCTGCGGCCGGATAGGTCGGATGACGGGGATCGTGAGCACGAGGGCGATGGCCCCGGCGTAGGAGACGGCATTGAGGACGAGCACCGCGTAGTAGCCGGTGTGCGAGCCGACGGCCAGGACGGCCGCGGTGACCAGGCCGCCGACCCCGAACCCGACGTTGAGCACGGCCCGTTGGAAGGCCATGAGAGGCACCTGGTCCTCGGCGTCGGCAATGGTGGTGAGGAACACCTTCCGGGCCGGGTTGACCATGCGGTCAGCCACGTGCGCGACGCTCGCCACGATGACGAAGCCACCCCAGTCGCTGACGGCGAGGTAGCCGACGTACGCTGCGGCGCCCGCGGCCCAGCAGCAGACCATGACCTTGCGCGCGCCGAACCGGTCGATCAGCGTGCCGGACAAGGGGGTGGCGACACTCCCCATGAGTCCGGCAATGCCGAGGCCGGCTCCCACAGAGCCGGCGCTCAGACCGACCACGACGGTGAAGTAAAGGACGGATATCGGCAGGAACATGCCCGTGCCGACGGCGTCGACCACCGCGACCAGAGCCCAGCGCTTCGCCGCGGGTGCGTCGGGCACACCTGCGCGGCGTGCTGCCGCACGCTGCAGCGCTTGCCTCCTGGTCATGCAGCTCTCCCTAGGATGGTCGATATGGACACCCGGTGGATCACGGAGTACGCAGGTCCAGCAACGTCTGCCACAGGTTGGTGATCTGCCCAGGTAGCGGTGCGTGCTCCGAATCGCAGGCCTGTTCGGCAAGTTGCTCGGAGTACGGGAGAAGGTCGAGGCCGATCGCCGCGGACAGGCGGCGCAGATCCTTGCCGGCGCAGACGTCGGCGTACTCCACGACGGTGCACCGGGCGGGGTCGCGGGTGACAGGGTGCGCCAGCCACGGCCGGTGCCAGGCGGCCCACTTCTCCAGCGCGTCCCGCCACGTGTCGGGCCGCCAGGGCCGGTCGCCGGTCCACCGCAGCATGGAGCTGGCGGCCGCGGCCGGGTGGCGGACGAGCAGGACCCAGTGGGCGTCGGGCAGAGTGTCGTTGAGCTGGTCGAGTTCCAACAGGTACTCGTTGTACTTGTCGCCGTAGCGGGTGGCGCCCGCGTACGCGTCTCGCACCAGCTGCCTGCGCAGCACGAGCGCGTTGGTGACAAGGCCGTTGGCCACATCGACGGCGGCAGCGCGCAGGACCTTCTCGACCGTCTCCAGCCACTGTTCGCTGTACCGACCGTAGGGGGGCTTGCGGTGCAGGGCGTGCAGGATCTCGTCTACGCGCAGGTGACGGCCCTGTACATCAGCCTGGGTGCACCAGCGGTGCATGAGGTAGGGCAGTTTGCCGTTGATGGTGAACCCGCCTCCGACGTCGGCGAAGGCGTGGTCGAGCACCCCGGCGAGGGCGGTGGTTCCCGATCGCTGCGCGCCGAGCAGCACGACCGGGGCGGCCGCGGGACTCATGAGGACTCCACCGGGCGTGCGGGGAGCTTTTCGCACCAGTCGCGCAGCCGCTGCATGCACTCGACGCTGGCCGCGAAACCGTCTCGGGAGAAGTCCCCGCCCCACGGCCGGTCACGGTTGGCGGGCGAGAGAATCCGGCCGTGGCGCCAGTGCGTCTCCAGGCTCAGGAAGCCGGTGTAGCCGTCCTCGGCCAGTTGGGCGAGCATCGTCGGCCAGTCCAGGTCGCCGTCGCCCAGCCTGACGTAACCGTTGGTGCCGTCCGGGTCCTTGACGTGTACGTGCCGGATGAGATGGTTTCCCAGCAGGTAATCGGAGGGATAACGCGCCGGCCCCCACCCACCGCGTACGGCGTTGGCAGGGTCCCAGAGAACGCCGACGTTGTCGCGGCCCAGTGCATCCAGGAAGTCGAGGACGTCCCGCATGTGCGGAGTGTTGCTGCGCGACTCGGTCTCCAGAACGAGCGGGACGCCGAGGTCCAGGCCTGCCAGGATCCCGCAGACAATCTTGGCCGCGCGCCGTGGCTCGGGAGCGTGGTCGACGTCCGCGAAGAAGCTGAAGATGCGCGCATGGGGTGCGGCGAGGCGCACGGCACGCCGGCAAGACTCCACCACCACCTCGCGGGCCTCGGCGAGGTGATCGTCCGTTGTGGGCAGCGGGCCTTTGAAGATCGGCGGCGCAAACCCCGCAACGGCCAGTCCGCGCTCGTCCAGAAGGTCGCGCATGCGGTCGATCTGGTCGTCGCTGAGTTCGTGGGGAGGTGTTTCGTCGTATGACCGCACCTCGACCCCGGCGAATCCGAGCTGGGCGGCGGTGTCGGCGACCAGGGTGGGGTTTTGGGAGAGCTCGTCACCGATGACGGCAAGTTTCATGGGCGTACTGCTCCTAGCTCGGACGGCTATGGCGGGGCGGAAGATCCGGAGATGACGGGGGCCCTTGGGCAGGCAATGGCTCGGGGTCGACGGTGTCTGGAACCGCCGCGTGCTATGCGCCGTGTAGTGGCAGTGCGGCGGCGAGCACGGCAAGATCGGCGTCGGGCGTGCCGGCGCATGACTCGATGGTCACGGCTCTCAGGGGGCCGAGGTCCAGCAGGTACGACAGGTCGTGCGGGGCAAGCGGGCGGTGCCGGGTACCTTGAGCGGTGCGCCGGAAGCCCTTGACCTGGGCCGCGCGCACGAAGGGTGCTAGTGCGCGCAGTTGGGCCCGGTCCGCGCCGCCGATCTCGGCCAGGCCGAGGAGGTCGACGAGGACGCCGACGCCGGTGCGCTCGGCGATGTCGATCAGACCGGACACGTCCGGGCCGCCGGCGTGGGTCTCCACCCACGGCTGGAGGCGGGCCTCGGTGGCTGCGGCGAGCTGCTCGGCCACCAGAGCAGGGTCGGGGTGTTCGACGCAGAACACCTTGACCGGGTACTCCGCCGGCAGCGGTTCCTCCGCGGCGGGCCAATGCGCGGGATCGCCCAGGCGCCATCCGACGCCGACGAAGAAGACCTCGGCGCCGGTACGCCGTATCCGGTCGATGCCCGGCCGTACGCCGTCGCGTTCCCAGCTGTGCCCCTTGCCGATGCGAAGGTCGACACCGGTCCCGCCAGCGAGCAGCACAGCTCGGGCCAGTTCCTCGGGCCCGGCCCCGGGCAGGGTGCCGGACGAGTAGCCGAGCGGCGGACGCGCGCGGGTCGGGGCGCGCGCGGAGCGGGTGCCGGTCATGCCGTCACCCGGGTTGTCGTACCGACGTGAGTGCCCAGGAGGCCGTCGAGGACCGCGACCACGCCGGTGCTGCGGTCCAGTCGGGACAGGTCGGGGGCCGGGCCGCCGCGGAGCGCGTCGGCGAGTTCGCGGTAGACGTCCTGGCGCAGGTCGGCCGCCGGGCGGGCCGGTGCGGTGAGCGCTCGGCCGTCGAGTTCGCCCGCGGTCGCGCCCGCGCGGATCTCAGCCCAGTCGCGCCGCCCCAGCACAGTGAGCTGCTCGAAGCGGGCGGACGCCCGGCAGGTCATGGTGACGGTGAGTCGCGCACCCGAGCGGAAGGTGATGTGGCCACACAACTCGGTGTCGATGCCGGCGGCGGCGTCGGTCCTGGACAAGGGGGTGACGTCGACGGGTTCGCCGAGTAGCTGGCAGGCCAGGTCGAGGTAGTGGGCCCCGAGGTGGACGCTCACCCCGCCGACCGCCGTCTCCGGTTCGGCACGCCAGCCTTCCCGGTAGTGGGCGTCGGAGCGCGGACGGGAGATGAGTAGAGTGCCCACCGCGTCCGCGAACCGCTCCGGTGTCTTGCCCCGCAGCTGCTCGGGCAGGGCGAAGCGATGCTGGAACATCACCGTGCTGAACAGCCCCGCACGTGCCACGGCGTCGAGGATTCCGCGCAGCTCCGGGGGCGACCGCGCTGGCAGTTTCTCCAGTATCAAATGCTTGCCCGCGGCGACGGCGTCCGCGAGGACCGCCGGGCGGTGCCCTGGAGGGAGGCAGACGGCCACAACGCCCACCGCCGGGTCGGCCAGCACCTCCTGCCGCGGGCGAACGGGCAGACCCGCCTCCCGGGCCCGCCGGGCCGCCGCAGAGTCGGTCTCCACCACGGCGGCCAGCCGTACGCCGGGCAGCGCCTGGACGGCGGTGACGTGCTGTCTGCCGGCGTTGCCGAACCCGATAACAGCGATTCCGATGCCGCCCGCTTCCGCCTTCACTGCCTCGCCCCCCGTGTCAAGCCGTGTCCGGCTTCGATGGCCATGTCAGGTGCCGGCCGGGAGCAAGGGGGGCGGACACCACAGTCTCGCGGCGGTGCGGCCGAGGTAGTCCGCCGCACCGTCACCCGGCAGCGCACGGGCCACCTCCCGGGCATAGCTGACGAGTTGGGCATAACCGCGGTCGTGGGTGTGCGGGTAGTCGGAGCCCCAGACGAGATGGTCCGCGCCGAAGCACCGGCCCAACGCACGCAGGAGGGGCTCGGGGGCGGCACCGTCGCCCACTCCGTACAGGTTCATGGTGGAGACCTTCACGTACAGGTTGTCGTGTGCTCCGACCTCGAACAGCGGCGCCGCGCCTTTGCCTTCAGGCCCGTCGCCGAACTCGACGAATCCGCAATGGTCAAGGATCAGCGCGACTCCGGGGAAGCGCTCGAGCAGGGCCGGCAACTGCGGCAGCTGATCAGAGGTGACCCGGACCAGGACCGGGACGCCGAGTTCCTCCGCGCACTCCAGCAGGGGGTGGCAGCGGATGTCGATGGAGTCCGACCGGGTCGCCAGGTTCAACCGGACACCGGCCAGCCCTTGGTCGCGGACCAGTCGGAGTAGGGCGGCGCGAGAGGCGTCCGGTTCACCGAGATCGACTACGCCCACGCCCCGCAGGCGGGCCGGGTAAGCTTTGCAGCTGTCGGCGAGATAGCCATTATCGTTGCCGTACACCTGGATCGGCTGGACCAGAATCGTCCATTCAACGCCGGCCTCGTCCATGAAGGCCAGCAATTCTTCCGCCGTGACAGGATGGGTTCTGTACCAGAAACCCTCGTCTTCCGGTCGGTAAAGTAATGGATACCGAGAACCGTTCCTCGCGATCACGTGCACATGCGAATCGACAACCACTGTCTACCGCCCCCGTTGAGCCGTGGCGTGTCTGCCAACGTCTTTGCTACCACAAGAATTTTGTAACGTCAATGTAAAGATTCGCGGTGACAATCCTCTCGATCCACTCATAGCTGCGTCAATCGGTCTATAGCTCTCATAGAGGGGCGCCACTCTTGACATGGGCTCGCCCGTGGTCACACGATTCCGGTGTGGCTGATACGCAGAGCAGTTCGTCCGAAGCTCGTGCCCGCGCCGCCGCCGGCGTCCTTTTCTTCGACGAGCAGGGCCGTATCATGCTCGTCGAACCGACTAACAGAGACGACAATTTTCTCGGCATTCCGGGCGGCTATGTAGCGCCGGGAGAATCTCC
>Ga0307515_10002422_pt1 | contig 40701 bp, 23 predicted proteins | sample 17_EM_MG_FD_194513 | JGI IMG/M metagenome (GOLD analysis project Ga0307515, IMG submission 194513) | Populus trichocarpa ectomycorrhiza microbial communities from riparian zone in the Pacific Northwest, United States - 17_EM | ecosystem: Host-associated > Plants > Roots > Unclassified | place... | reverse complement strand
ATTGAAAAAAAAATGAAAAAAAAAGAGAAGAAAAGGGAAAAGCTAAAAAAAAAGAGAAGAATCACTGTGGATTACTGTTGTAATCCACAGTGTTTTGTGTGTGGGGAAACAGTAAATCCCCCCACACGATTTAGTATATTAGTTAATTGTTAAACTTATTTTATCGAGTTGTTTTTAATAATATGAATATTAGGAGAGTTTCAGTCGACTTCCAAAATCTTTTTTTTTTTTTCATTCATCTCTCTTCACGAATTACTATTTTACTAAACATTTTTTACTCTGTTATTTTATTATTATTTTGTTTAACTACGCTAAAGACCAAAAAAATACTCCCAAACATTGAGTTTTTCTTTTCAGACAGAAATATCTCGGCTTGAAGTATATCTTATCTTGTAGATATGTCCAGTGTGTTTGTGTCGAGCAAGATCCAAGGGGGTCTGGCCCCGCCCCGCCCCGCCCCGCCCTGCCATTTTTTAGTTTGCCTTTTTCTTTTGACAGATTTTATGTTGATCCCCTTCTGCGTCGAATCCGTCTTTATATCTTTTTTACTGGCATATTCCTCTGGGCTTTGGCAGGGGAGCTTCGAATGTTGAAATAGGCACAGTCCATGAGGACCTTTAGAGTTTCTTTTTTTTCTTTCTTTCTTTTATTTAGCTCATTAGGAGGTCAATTGACTTGACCGGGTGGATAGTGTTTTTTTAATCAGTATTATTATTATAATTATCTTAATTTATAGATAATAGATATATATATTTTATATCATAAACATGCATGTAGAACATTTATTTTTTTAATCCAATATAATATATGAATACCACAATGCACACACATATATAGAGCATATATTTTGATATTTTAATATATTCAATTTTTGTGATTGAAAGAGCAACAACAAATTTTTGCAAAGTGGAACTCTAAGAGATAGAAAAACCACTTAAAATATATACAAAACTTGCGATACTCCTTTTGCTATCAACATCTTCTGCTAAATTAAGATTTAAAAAACTCTTTAGTTTCAAAGTATCTAAAAAATCTTTTAAGCATCTTATAATCCATTTTACTACGTGTCTGTTTGGGAGTATGGTTGCGGTTGTTTTTTAAAGTACTTTTCATGCCGAAATACATTAAAATAATGTTTTTTTTATTTTTTTAAAAAAAATTATTTTTGAGATCAGCGCATCATAACGATTTAAAACATATAAAAAAATTATTTTTTTACAAAAAAATTGAATTTTTTAGAAACACGAGTTTGCCCGCATTTCCAAACGCTCTACGCCTTTCATTGCTACTTTCCAAAGTTACTCGTGTATTGACTCACAACTCCCACTACATAGCTAATATTGGTCCAGTACAACTATAATGACATTCCCTAGGTATATTCACAATATTAGTATTATTCATATGAAACATGCTAAGAACCTTTTTAGCATACTTTGTTTGTGAAAACTTTGACATGCCTTTGTCTTTTTCTTAAATAATTCTCATGCCATGAATTTGCTTTGTAGATCCAAAATTCTTTATTACAAATTCCTTTGACAACTACTTTTTAAAGTTATTTATATCCTATATGCTTGACTCTATAATGAGCTTATTATCCACGTATAATAATAGAATGATATAGAAGTTGTTAAAGTATTGGGCATAATAGGAATGATCTACTTGACATCTTGTGTACCCAGAACCACACAAGAAGTTGTCAAACTTCTAGTACACTATCTTGGAGCTTGCTTCAAACTATATATATTTTTTCTTTGATTTTCAAATAAAGCTATTCTTTAATGTATTATTAACCCTTATTGTAGATGCATTTAGATATATTCCTCTAAGTCATCGTGAAAGAATGATGTTTTGACATCTAGTTATTCAAGATGTAAGTTTTATAGTCATTATCCCTAGAACTACTTTTATTGTTGTGAGTTTGACAATAAAAGAGAATATTTTATAGTAATCACTACCTTTTTTTTTTTTTTGTTAAAACCTTTTAACAAGTATGGCCTTGAACTATTTGTTGCCATCATGTGCAATATTTTTCTTGTAAACTTACTTGTTTTTCACAATATTTTTTTCTATGGGTAGTTTGGTTAACTCCAATGTCTGATTTCTCAATAATAAATCCATCCCATCTTTCATACTTAACTTCCACCTGTTTGAATTTTCATCTTACAAGGTTTCTTTATAAGTTTATGACTCACTATAATCTGTATGTAGAATATAATTCAGAGAAAATATGAACCATTATCCAGGTTTCACAAATCTTACCAGGATATGATTTACACAGTTTTGAATCTACTTATAGAACAATGAGTAAGTATATGCTTGATTCTTCTTATAGAGCATCTAGGCTTTTGCTATGCACCATAATCCTAAAAAACTCATTAAAGCTTAAAAACTTAGGCTTTTACATAACTGTATTAGTTATATTTTTTGTTGTATTAGATATATCTTTATTCAAAATTTTCTCATTAAAGGTCACATCCCTAATTTTGATTATTTTTCTATTTTGGTCATCCCAAAACTAAAACCCAAATTATTCATCTTTATAGCCCAATAAAGAAACATTTTTTTTGGATTTGACATGAAGTTTCTTTGATCATCATAATCTATATGAATGTAAGAAACTCTCGTAAAGAACTTTAGGTGAGAAAGTCTTACTTCTTTTTCTCTTTAGACTTCATCAGGTAATCTGTATTAAAAAGAACGGATAATCCATGACTGATCATGTAAACTACAGTGTGAACTACATCAACATATAATGTTTAAGGTAACCTCTATTGCAACCTTATGCTTTTAGCTTGTTCATTAATGGTCCTATTTATTTGCTTAACAACACCATATTGTTATGTTATGCCTAAAATGATCTTATTTATCCTAATACCATTGGTGGCACATACTTCTTAAACCCTCCATCAATGTATTCTTTTTCATTATCATATATCAAGTATTTTAGTTTCAAACCTAATTTAGCATTAACCATGAACTTCTATTTCTTTAATATCTCAAACATATAAAATTTAATTTTTAGAAAGTAAGTTCATGCTTTCCTATTGAAGTTGTCCTTTGTATTGACATCGTAACATACCTATTAAAAAAACAAATTTAGTTTTTTTAGAAATGGGGTAAAAAATGGAAGGAGAAGTTACCACCTCATATTATTATCACTAAAAACCCTAACTAGTTTGCAGAGTTATAAGATAAGTGAATGATTATGCTAAATGGAATATATTATCACCTCAAAATCATCCTAAATAAGATAAGTCGCATTGTTACTCTTATCTTCTATTCTTATTAGTTTATTGTACCTTTTACTAGCGGTCCATCTATAAGGGTGATAATAGATTTATTGTTGTGAGTTAAACATTGGATGGATATTTGGACTCAAGCCTAACCATTATAAAACCTGATAATATTTTCCACTTCTAGTTATTATTATTTTTTTATATTACTTGGTGAATTAACACGTCCATAGCTAGTGATTCGTGATTATAATCTATGACTAATAGTTTATCAAGTCATGTCAATGAATAACCAATTGGTTTATGTTGGGCTCATTGAACTCAACTTAGATCATAAAAAAAGTCCATAAATAATATATTGTTAAGATTTCTTTATCCTATCGTACTTAGAATCTTTGTTGAATGTATGAAGATTGTATGCCTCAATCATATTCAAGTAGTGGCCATTATGAGTTCATCTACTTGGAATAGGATCTAGTGACATGAAAGTCCTTTATGGACTAAATTATTTTGACAGTGACCTTTTTAGGGTCTATTTTTCATTCGATGTATTATTTCACAACCACTTTCTTATGATTTAGTTTTTTATTGGTTACCATCATTAATATTGGTACATACTGGTGCTATAACTCTTGTATGTATTACTACAGTAACTGGACAACTTATTTAAATCCAGGATATTCATATCACACATAAATAAATTACCTTATCACCTTTAATTGATATCTAAGAGTAATGACCTTTAAGGGTTCACTTACATTAGGAATTGTTGATGGATGACTTATCAAAAAAGTTTGATACATTTCAAAAAAAAAGATTTTAATTTTTAAAAATTAAATTACATTAGGAATTGTTAGAATTTTTGAATTTTAATGGGGCTGAAAACATTAACGAATTTAGTAACTAAGATACAAAATTCATCGGATATGAATATGCATGCATAAATGAGAAAACATTTTCTTATGTTATTTAAATTGAATAGTAATGTGAATATACTTATCACACATAAATGAAGTGATATTATAATATTTGAGATAAATATGACATGAACAAAAACACATAAACAAGCATGATGCAACTTGAGGGATTCAACTAAAATGCAAGCATAAAAATCAATACGATAGTAAAACTTATTCAATAAAAAAACATCATCGATACACATCAAAATCAATAACAAATCAAAACAATCATTCAAAAAATATTTGGGGTTCAAAATTGACCTTTAAGGAATGAGAAAAGGTTTGGAAAGCTGTTGGAATAGTTAAGGGCAGTGTTAGACAATGTTGCCGCTACTGCTATTGTTTCTTTTGCATTTTCTATTTGTATTTAGAGCATCGACATCATACAATTTGGAGTTAAACCCTTTATAAAATTTTTATATATACTTCAAATATTTCTAATTATCTAAGTTTACTTTTTTCTAACTTCTATAACTTTATATAGAGGCTAAAAACTAAAATAGAATCTAAGTTATGGTGAACTTCTTGACATATTCTAATTTCTTTGTTTTAGCAATGTTTTAAGCTTTTAAATGGAAAAACTAGGGTTTAGACTCTTATATAAGTTTTAGATCTATGTCTTATCTTTTTATCAAGTAAAAGATTACCTAAAATCGAGGTGTGTAGCTCTATTTATGACCCAAACACCAAGAGGTGTTCTGGTTTGGCTAGAGTTTTCAAAGTTGTTTTTACGGGGGTTGCAACTAGAGTTTTTTGGGTTGTATACTAATCTTTGGAGGCTAGTTTCTAGGATAAAAAATAGAGAAGAGGGGTTAGAAAAATAGAGGAAATGGTGCTGAAAAATGGTAAAGAGAAAGATGTGTTGTCACCATAGTGAGGAGTGAAGAGTTGATTGTTTTCTCTATCTCTTTTTTATGGTAGGAGCTTTTCTTTCAAATTCCAGCACACTTTCTATTCTTTTTCTCTCTTTATCTCTTGGTGGCTAGGGTTTTTGGTGGAAAAAATAGGGTTAGGTATTTTATATGAAGAGATAAGCTTATGTTTTTTTATATATATATATATAGTGACTCCCTCTTTCTCTATAATTCACTCATTTATTTATAACCCATATATTTTGTTATCTTTTCTTTAGTTACTTGATCCCCATGTCACTTTATTTTGTTTGAGTCCCTTATTTCTCTTACTTTACACTTTAGCCCATTTGACTTTTACCATTTTCTTTTTCTTTTTAATTATTGGTCCCCATGCAACTCCATTTTATCTTGATCACTCATTTTCATGTTTTTAACTTTAGCTGGTTGTCTATTTGCTCCATATTTTTATTTTTCATTATGTTATTTTTTTTTTTTGTATCTTGGTTTTTTTTATTTGAAAAACAATGGTAACATCAATTTGATAAAAAAAAATAATAATTAAGAAATATGAAATGGATGCAAATACATCAAAAATATATATATTTTTTAATTTGATTTTCTTGAAAGGACATTAACAAGAGAAAAATAATTTAAAATTACAAAAAAGCATGTGAATGGTTGAAATGCATATAAAACATTTTTGTTCTTTTTTCTTTTTCTTGGACTTTTAGAAAATATTTTGAAAAGAATGGATAAAAAATTATGTTATCACATCATCGATGAAGGTAATATAATACCGAGAACCTCTAAAAGATGCCATTAGAGAAGGTCCTCGTAAATTCATGTGAACCAATTCTAATTTTCTAAGTCTTAGTGCCTTGCCATCCTTTATAAATCCAAGTTTCTTTTACTTTCCTAGAATGCAACTCTCGCACATGTCTATATTAACTAACTTTAGCTCTAGTAGTATTCTTTTTTACAAAAGTAGTTTCATCCCCTTCCGACACATATGACCAGTTTGCATTGCTATATTTTTACTTGATTTTCAACTTCAATAGAAACAATGGTATTTCCTAATCTTGATGTCATATATAAGGTGCCCACTTTCTTACCATGAGCTGAAATCATTGCTCTATTTGAAATATTTCATATGCCTCCTAAAAAATTTACTAAATAACTAATGTTATCAAGTTGTCTTATAGAAATTAGATGTTTTTCCAGTCTAGAAACATATCTTACCCGCTGTAAATTCCATAACCACACCATAATCACCAGCAATATAATTCTGCATAGTTTCCTGGTATGATGTATAATGAAATGAACGGTCTATGTTAGGGACCCAATAATTATTTAGACCATGAACAATAAGAACAAGTTGTCTTATAGAAATTAAATGTTTTTCCAGTCTAGGAACATATCTTACCCGCTGCAAATTCCATAACCACACCATAATCACCAGCAATATAATTCTGCATAGTTTCCTGGTATGATGTATAATGAAATGAACGGTCTATGTTAGGGACCCAATAATTATTTAGACCATGAACAATAAGAATCAGAGCATTATATACCTCCTTAATAGTAGCATTTATAGAATCAACCTCCATTTTGTATGGATTTGTGCAGCTCCTCATGAACTGATCATTTTTATCACAATTCTAATAATCAAATGGTTTCTTAGGCCCTAACTTGATTTTATTCCTAAATTTATAAATTGATGAGGGTTGAATTGAAACTTGAACTTTTATTTGAATTTTTTCTATGTATTTCTTCAACTAGAATCAAGTCTCAAATGTCTTCATAATTCATTTTAAATTTTTCAGTAGAGTTGCCTATAGCCATTCGTATGGCCTCCTAATTATTTGGGAGTGAAGGAAATAAAATCAATGTTTGGATCTCATCGTTAAACTTAATTTCAATAAATGACAATTGATTTATGATGGTATTGAGTTCATTCAAGTGTTGTGTAAAGAATGTGATTTTTGTCATCTTTTGGTTGAAAACAAATTTCAATAAATGCTTTTTGTTGTTTATTGATGGCGTCTCAAACATGTTAAAAAGTCCTGCAATGGTCATTTCTTTAATAACATCGTGCCTAACGTTTCTTGATTGGGTTAATCGTATAACTATTAAAACCTTTCTATAAATAAAAGTCTTATTCTCCCTCTATTTTTTCTTGCTTCTTCTATAAAAAAGGAAGATTAACATTTTTCTTGTAAAGACAATCTTTAATATATATACTCTTAAAAACTCAAAATTCATGTCATCAAATTTCTCTATTACAACAAGTTTTACTTCTAGTTATAATTGAGTAAGAGTACATACAATTATTGTTGGATGAAAGTAGTAGAACATAACAAAGAGGTCTGTAGTTACTAAGCAAATAAATATTCATACTTTTATAGATGATGTTGCTTGTTATGAAAAGATGCTAGCAAAATAAAGAGAGAATCCGATAAGAGGGACATACCTTTTTAGCTATTTAGACAATGTTATGGGTGCACACTTATTGACTAATTTAGACTTTGATGAGGAGTTTAAAGAGTTCCAACAACTCATTTCAATAATAAAAATAAAATATGGTTAATCCTTTAAGATCATGACATTAAAAAAAGCCTAAAGATGACACAAATTTCGGCAGCAAAAATTTATAAGGCTACCAAATAGTAAAAATAATAATAATAAAGAGTACTCTTTTGATATCAAAAGAGCTAAAGAAATCTTTAACCAATTGATGTATGTATGATAAATTAAGCTCTTTGACAATCACATTATTCTTATTGCTGATAAAATTATAGGAAATAATACTATAAGTGGCATGAGTTTTAAAAATATGACACTAACAATTATGTAGTCTTTAATAACCAAATCTAGAAGGCTTTAAAATATAGACACATCCATTTTCTATATAAAAAGATGAAAGTAGATGGTGATTCATTCGCTAAGGTCACTATAATAATGGCTACTCCTAAACTTTATTGGCTTCTAAGAAGTGAAAAGCTACAAAAAAAAAAAAGGTCTGATTGACCACATCAAAGGCTAGAATTGGTATAGTTGTTAATAGTAGGAAAAAATATAGACTATGGAAAAGCCATAAAAATGATTTGACAAGCCTAAGATTTGCCTCATAATGAGGTGTATAGACTCCTTACCTACCACATGATTCTTCTCAAAAGTGAAGACTTGGAGGGTAATGCTAAGAAAATAGTAATTCAGTGATAAGCCAAGACATTTAAACTTAAAATACTAGCTAACACTAATTGCCACAACAACCCAACTTGATTTCTTAAAATTTGTTTTATTATGCAAGAATGGCCAAGGCTTCAAGATCTATAAAGTTAAAGGAGTAGTAATCATAGTGAAATCTCATCTATGATCCTCTGTTATGATAAAAAAAAAATGGTTTATATTAGTATTAAAACCATAAAAAAAACTAAGATCTCTGCTAATAACAATAACTTACATGTTAAATGGAGTCGCTAAGATTAGTTGATTTGATGCCACAACTCTTTTTTTTTCATTAGGAGATATAAAGGAACTAATCCTTTATTCTTCTATAACCATAAAAATAAAAGGGATTCTAGCTGTTTATGAACATTAAATAGTTAATCAATAAGAATACAATTGATAGACGCTTCACTCTTAGGTTGTTCTTAATTTAGTAACCCTTCATATCCACGTCATGACATGGAAGTAGAAGAACATGATCACCATGACATTAATTAATGGCATAATTTTGTTGTATTAGGAATATTTATATTGGTATCCTCATTCATCCTTTTTTTTTCTTTACTACTATTCTCTTCTGAAATAAAATGATACTTTTATAATATGACATCTACCCTAGAAAACATAACTTCCAATAAGATGCATTTGCCTTCAACACACTTTGAGATGTTCCATTATTGATAGCTTATAAGATTTAGGTTTACTAGCAACAAATAGTAAAAGGGTTTCTTTCAATAGTACTAGAATCTAGTGAAATATTTTTAGGAAGATCAATAACAAAAAAAGGATAATGTTTCAATAACTTCAGTAATTAAAACCCTAATAATTACTACAATGATATAAAGTGATGTTATTTTTGTAAGAAAAGGCTTTTATTTGAGGATGACATGTATAACAGGTCTTTATTAGAATTTCTATAGAAGAAACCAAAAAAGGAGAAATAACTAGCTTCAATAATAAATAATAAGATAATAAGATAATATAGAAAAATAAACAACATGTCTAAGTTAAAACACTTTGATTAGAGAAGTTTACCATAAGCCTGGTCTTTAACTTAATAATGACAATCTCATCTTCTTTTTCCTTGTGAAATATAGAAAGATCTTAGATCTTGACAAGATCAGTTATCAGTTGAGGCTGAGGATCAATAATAGGAAGAGAAGTTGTGAAAAAGAAGTATTGTAAAGTTATAAACAAAAAAATTGATACATTCAAGATAATTGAAGAAAAATATTCTTACATGAGGCTTTTCCAGTAGGCTACTTACTTGATTCTTAGAAGAAAAATGTTCTAACAAGACTATCAAAGGTTTTTTTTTTCTTTGTTTACTAGAAGACTTTTCATCAAAGAATAATTTCTTTACTATCTTTTCCAAATAAATGGTGTAAATAAGGTTTATAGTCTTCTTGTGTAAAGGGGGAAACCTTGTATAATATCCCACTTTACATGATATGAGGGAGAAGTTTTGTATGTTAAAATGGATGAAGTAGTGCTTTACCAATTCATTACTTATTTTACTCTTTCTAGGCTTTTTAAAGTTATCATGTCTAGAATATCTTTATCCATAGCATAATACATTGGAAAAGAAAACCTTGGATAAATCCCAATTATATTGCTATAAAATAAAGGTTGTAGGGATTAAAAAAATCATAGTTATTTCTTAATATTTGATCTATCACTAGACCAAAATATAGATCCCTGTAAATAAATATATTTCACCAAACTACAATATTTACTTTTCTCTAATAGTTTGGTCATTGAAAATAAAGGAGTAATGCCCATAAAAAATCATATCATGTAAGGAGAGACATCAACACATTAAATTTTTTTTATAAGAAACATAAAGTTTCTATGTATTTTCTGAAAGAAAGTCTATAAAAAAAGGATTTTAGTAGACTTTCTCCTATACAAATAAATTTTAGGTCAAGGAGGGTGATATTCATATATGGTTTGGTGTTGTCCTAATGTCCTATAGATGTGACTCAATGTAAAAGGTCTTAAACCTATTGTCTTGCCTTTAGCCAAAACTACTGCTATCTTTAGATGGGTGCTATTGGTTTTTTGGACCCAAAATAAACTAGGTATTTGTATATCCAATATAGTAGAAGATCATATATTCCTTGTAAGAGGAAAAATCTATTTTTTTTTATCAATGCACTAAATTCAGGAGTTCCTAAAAACAAGTGTTCAAAAGGACTTGTAAAGATTTATGGAAGCGAAAAGTTCTCCTTTTCCTGGGTATAGGCCTCGTGTTAAGGTTAGGTCATGCAAAGTGATAGTTTACATTTCATATTTGAAAATAAAGATATTGTTAGACTTTGAACAAAATAAGAAAATAATGGCCAATAATTTGTTATGTTTGGTGGTAATTCTAGATAACCGAATAACATTGAAGTTCTTATGATGTTTTCATTATTCACTAAAGCTTTATTACATCTTGCATACCCATCTAACGTAATCTGCAATAGCGACATTTAGCCATATTAGGAATTTTTTTTTCATGTATTAAGATTTATATATTCTTCTTGTAGGGGAGTTCTTTGTTTCTTAATATCTAAAATGAAGTGGTGGTCTTCTTTTTATGGTAAATTTTCATAAAATAAATCAAGATATTCTATATTCATGTCTCCTAGTATAACACTTATTGTAGACAACTTGATGTTAGGAAAGTAGTCTATTAAATTTTGGTAACGAGAAATGATCATAGTTTTTTATAGAACAAATCTTGAGACTACTATTTTTATCTCAAGGAGGAAAATGAGTATTTAGAGTTGGTGGTTGAATTTTTACAATAAAATTTCTAAGTGCGTAAAAAAAAGGTTAGAGATATTTCAAGTGAAAGTTAACAATTGAGAATAGTCTATGAAACATCATGCCTAAAAGATAAATCACTTCTTATTTTTAAATTAAATTGATTGGTTAGAAACTTAGAATGTTTGAAATGTTAGACATACTTTAAAATATGATTGATGCTTTTTTATGTTGAATAATGTTATATGTCATGTCATATTTTCTTGATTTAATCAATTGATTTCAAATATAGATATGATGAGGAAGTATTCCTTCAATTATAAAATAAAAAAACATGAAGGACATTATTTATATATAAAAAATAAACATCCATGTATTGAACATGTGAGAATAATGATTGTTCATAATAAACATGAGAAAATAGCTGAAATGGACCAAGTATAATAGAATTTACTATACTACAAGAGTCTTGATTAACTATGAGATTTAAAGAGGTAGTCGCCTACCAACAAACCAAGTAACTGCCATGATTGCAAGGGAAAATGTCTAACTATAAGAGTTTGAATACGTGTGAATAATTAGAAATCCAAATTCTATTAAGAAAGGAAGTCCTTGATATAATAACTAATTACAAATCAAAAGATTATCTTAAAATTCACATGATGTCAATAAAAAATAGGGTTTAATTTGTATTATGATTTAATAAAGTCTTTTCACTTGATACCAATATTTGTATAAATTAGAACTCAAACTATGTATCATTATATAAAAGGCCACACAATCAATGTGAATATGGTCATCCCTATATATATATTTCTAATTTTCTTTATATTTCCCTTTAGAGGGTTGATATCACTTTATTTACAACTTTCTTTTATTTTTCTGCATTTTAATTCCTACAACTTTTTTCGCTCCTTCTTCGTAAGCCTTTTTTTTTTTGTGATGTCACTTTAGAATAAATTAACTTTTTTAAAGTTTCAAGTTCTTAGATCCCCACACTTCCCTTGGTTTTAAGATGTTGCTATATGCTTTCTTTTAAAATTAAGTATCAATTGTGTAGTTTCTTCTTTTTTAGAATGTAAAAGTGGTTAACCAGTAACATATTGATCAAAAGAATATGTGAGTGATTAATAGGTATCTAAGTTGATCATAACCTAATATAGAAACTAAGTGTTATGTAAATAAGTGTCACACATTTTTTAAAGGTGTGAGTCATCTTAAGAATCCTACATTTGCCAAGATTCAACTTATATTATGATCAAATATAAAAGTCAAATACTTAAAGAAAAAGAAATGTGATGCATCATATCTTAGTGGCCACAGTAGATAATTGTAGAAAAATTGAATAAGATATATAAAATGAATGACTACTAAATTTATGTGTAATAAATAATGTTTTATTTGTTTGGATAGTAAGACCCAATTAGTTGTTACATTTATAGATTAAAAACCCATTTAGATGCACAACAAACTACTTTAAATTTGAGATATTATAATAATATTATCAAACCATTTCAATAACCAACTCCACCATAATTTTAGCATCTACCGCTACCACCATCGAACCACCAAAATATTGTTGTGAACACCTTATCATAGTTCCATTTCCACTATTGCATGATACATGATTTATCAAGCATGAGATTTTTGTTTTATGTAAAATAGTTTTTACTAGCTATTTGACCCGTGCTTTGTCACAGACTAAATGAAGTTTTCTTCGAAAAAACAAAATTAACAGAGAACCTTTTCCAATGTGTTTTTTTACAAAAAAAATCCTAATCATAAATTGAAAAGCCTGTGCATGTATTTAATTAAATAAATCGAGAACCATATATGCCAATAAATACAAAAAAATGTTAACGCATCGATTCGACTCGCCTCGTTACAAATAATTTTTTTTGTCTAATGTAGAGAATGAATGTGTAGGTGTTTTAACGTGTTTTTTTACTTCGAGTTAAAACATAACCGTGAATCAGAAAGTCAATGCTTATATATAATAAAATAATGTGAAGATCATATATGTTAATAAAGACTTGTATGATCTCAAGTTCATTTTTAACGTAGTAGAAAAATAGGACAATGTTGCAATTGCTATAGTAAAATATCATTTTCTTTTAATCTTTGTATAATAATTTTAAAAAATATATAAAGAAAGAAAAGGAAAAAGTTACAAAAACAAATTACAAAAGAATGGAGATAAAAACAAAAAGAATAGTATAAATAGGTCAAGTGTAGAGTGATAAATATTTTAAGTGTAAATAAAAAAAAATAATTTTTTCTAAAATAATATAAATAAAAAAGATGGAAAAATTAAAAAAAAATGATGATAAATAAGATAAGTGTAAAATGATAAATATGCATAGTATAAAGAAAAAAAATTATATATATATATATATATATATATATATATATATATTTGCCATTGTTACAGTACAACTATAACAAAAAATTAAAAAAAATTATAATTATATTTTTTTTACCAGAATATCTTTTCCTTTCAAAGAAGTGTTTGTTTTGACTGTGACAACATGTTTTTAAAAAAAATTATAATTTGTTTTGCTTCAAATTAATTTTTTTTAATATTTTTATATTATTTTGATATGCTGATGTCAAAAATAAATTTTAAAAATGATAAAAAATATTTTTTAAAAAAACAATATCACAATTCTAAATAATAATTAAGTATATCTATAAAAACAAATTGTGAAGCTTCGGCAAAACAAACACAGCTACGACAATATTATTGGAATGCTACGCGCCATGAAGAGAAGTGATCCTGGCAGTGAATAAAAAGATCCAAGAATAACTGCAATATGGCTATAGGGCACGCAATTTATGGCACCTCTTCAACGGGGCGATCTTGGATTCTCTCCCTTTTTTGTAAAGTTTTTATCTCTCGAGTAGTCAAAGGCATCCACATGTTCTTTGACTTTTTGCCTTGATGGTGCACATTATACGGCAAGAGCTAGTGCATGATAGCAAAATTAGTGGTGTCTTGAGCCAAAACAACCGATGCACATCATGTAATAATAATCCGTCTTATTTATTCAGAATTTGTACGGACAAACTGTTTCGGATATTCATGTTAGTAAAAAAGAAAATATTTATTATGTATTGGTGTGTTGCAACAAGACCAGCACAAGGTTGGGCAGTTCTGTTCTTTGTTTTGTGTTTGTGGCAGGCACCCCGATGGAGATTTGGTGGTCCCTAATGGCTACCAGCCGGAGACATTGCAGCTTGTGCTTGTAGGGCCTGGTTCTGATGGGATGGATGTGAAATTGTTCCATGTCTCAGGTGGTCTCTGTGAATGCATGCAAAGTGATTGTTGTGGTCTTCAGTCTTACAGCCGGGAGAGACCAGGTTCTTAGTTTTTACTGTAAAATTAGCCTGGTTTGGGACTAGAAAGTCGAAAGGGGAACACATGCTTTAAAGTTCTTGTCTTCTCTACAGTTTAATTTGTTTGGCCTTATCACCCTTGCTTTATCATTAGAAATTCAAGTTCCCTTTATCAATTTTTCCAGTCCCACTAACACCTGCCTCCAAATTCGCTGATGTGTCTTGTATGTTATTTTAGCATCGACAAAATAATGAAGCAACCTTTTTTAAGTTTCTCGATAATGATAATGATAATGACAGAGGTTTGAAATTTTAAATCCTGCTTTTTGAACAACTAAACTCATTCTAACAAAGAACATGATCATCTTCCAACTGCTTTTAGGACAACGTTGTCAAAGCATCTAAGATAAAACATAGACACGCACCAAAAAAAAAAAAAACACCATCGCATCCATGTTCAAGCCAACATTAACGCCTATAATTCCATGTTGCATTTTGCTAACCATCTCCGTACCTAGCTATTTTTCTTCTGTAAATAACCTCCTTGTATAGAGTTCTCAGATCTTTACTCATCTTGATTTACTATTTTTTAGTCATGCCATTTTAGAGGCTCGATGTACCAAATCAAAGCTACCAATGTTCTGGTCATTACTTCCGTTATCTTTTCCATTATTACTATCTTCGTACGTCGCACCCCGCAACGGGAAGTAACCCTAAGAGTAGCTTCCGCCTCCATGGCCAAAATCACTGGTTAAACCAACGGAGCATTTTGGACTAGCAGCATTGGAGGAATTCCTGCTACTTGAAGCCATCAGTGTTGAATCATTGCTATTATTGTTAACACTTTGTTGCTGTTGTCTTTCCCATCTATTTGCACTCCACGCCATGTCAGGCAATTCATCGGAGGCCTCACAGCCTGCTATGGCAAGCAGGGGCTGAGGAGATATCGATGATGATGAAGCACAAGAATTGTAATCCTCGAGAGTCGTCGGGGTCGAGTCTTTTGATGAACGTTTAGCTAGGTCACTAGCAATGAGTGTAGAGCTTGAGCAAATTCTCTTTACATCATACCTACTTATACCAAAATTTGTAACAGCACTGGCACCCCTAAATTTAATTGCTGCAATGTCGTAGGCCTCGGCAGCTTCCTCTTGTGTGCCTATATCGGAACAAGCGTTTAGGCATATATTTGAGTTACGTTTCTAAGCTATAAAATCCTTAATGTGCTTAAAAAATGGTCTGAAAGTTAAGGCTGAATTGAAATGGTGTGACTAGAGTGTATGTTAGTGCATGTCGATGAGACATGCATTAACGTTAAAACCATGAGCTAAATAAATTAACACCATCGCAACAAAAAGGGATTGGAAATTGTTAACACTTGGAATAAATGGAGGCCAAATAGCTATGTGCAAAACGTAGGATATGATGTCATTAGAAAGGATACTGCACCATATATACACTTGTATAGTAGAAAAATAAAGGAAAAAAAGCATATATACACTTGTATAGTAGAAAAATAAAGGAAAAAAAGAGAGAGAAAAAAAGTAACAAAGGCTTACTAAATGTTCCAAGGTACAAGTCCTTGTTTCCAGCAACCCTTCCTATTCTAGCTTGCCATCTTCCATGTTGATGATGCCTGCCAGGATAAAGGAAAGCAACTTAGCAAAAAAGGGGGGGAAAAGGAAAGATATGTGGGGGATTCATATTTAATATTATTATATAATAACTATTCACACTTGATATATGCACATGGTTAACCATGTCTGCCTATTATTGCCCATGATAATTGAGAAAAAGCCTGCTATTACAGTAAATAATGGAAAAAAGCTCTATCATTGAAGTCGCTTTTTGCCATTACCTTGTCACACCTCTGTACACAGAAGCTCCTCTTGAAAACCCACTACTTTTCCTGTCAAAATTTGAACAAAGCAATCAATCTTTCTCCGCTCTCGCCCCCTTTTCCTTTTCTTTTACTAATCAAATATTATAAAATGGCAACTACCTTCTCAAATTGGCTACAAATTCTTGTCTGGTCATGTGCTCCATCTCTTCAAGCTCTTTTTCATAAGTTCCCACCTAACATTTAAAAAATAAAAAGATTAAGATATTATTACATAAATGCAAATCTAATGGTGGAACCTTTTTTTAACACGTCAACTTAGGGTGACCAACAGCCTTACAGGGAAATTAATATGCGTTGTTGGACCCCAATACTTCAAAGCAGCTAAATCATAAGCCCTTGCTGCCTTTTCCTCCTTATCATACCCACCTGATTTAAGATTTTAAACAAAAAGAATGACGCAGAAGAACAAGCACAATATTCAATGTATTTAATTAAGCAAACAAAAACATGTTCGTCAGCAATTAATAAATCCTACTCTCAGGTCCACAAATATGGACCATTTTGTAATATTAAAGAACATAATATATAAATAATATGGATATAAGATTTTCACCTACCGAGGTAAACTGCACAAGGGTTTGGGTGACATTGAGAGATGAATACCAAAAAGTGCATGAAAAAAACAAAAAAAAACCCGTTAGTTTATTCTTTGTAAGAAAAGAAAAAAAGAAAAAGAAAAGAGAGGGCAAGATATACGTATACCATAGATAATTACAGAAAATATCAAAAGCTAAATTCCTCTCACCTTGCCTTCCTTTCCTTGTTTGTCCCTCTTTCCTGCAACTATTATCCCACAAATGGGCCTCATATCTCCCAGTCCATCTATGCCTAACAATCATAGAACACACAAACAGATAATTGCATATATATGGTAAAACAAAGTTTTTGTGATACTTATATGGTGAAGAAAAGTTTAAATTAAGGAAGATGTTCCTACGACTTAATAAAGAAAACTGAAAGAAATTCTGAGTACCTTGTTACACCTCTATATTGTGAGGTTCTTTGTCCAAATGTCTCTATAGATTTACGAGAAACTGGTTTTTTAGCAAGTGATTTTGCAACTGGCCTTATACTGTTATCGACCACTTGCAATGGGGATATAGCAACTAATCCATTTTGAGAACTAGGACTCACTGTGAGTGATAATGATTGAAAATTGCAATTGTTTGCTTCATTTGGAGACTCCCCACTAGAAGAAAATGGTGTAGACGTCTGCCTAAGCCATGACTTGAACCCAGAAAAAGAACTAGCACTCTCAAAAGGCACATGGTACATGCCAGTTTCTTGGTTATGGTTATGGCTGTTGCTATGGCTATGGCTATGGCTATGGCTAGGGTTTGGATCACAGTGCTGAAGGCTGTCACTAGGGATTAAGGTTTGCGCATTGTCATTGAAATGGTAACTTTGGATGAAAGAAGAATGGCTTGTGAGACTATTCTTCCCAGTTTCTATATCTTTATTGGTGTTGAAGCTTGGTGCTAGATTGGGATTGATTCTATTGGCATGGTTTTGATTAATGTGGTGATCTTCTTGCTGACAGTGAACTTCGGTCTCATCAGAAGGTGAGTTTGAGTAACACCCCAAGAAATCCTCAAGCTTTGGACCATCTTCACTTATTCTACCTTCATCCATAGTGTTTTCATATCTCCAGTCTACAAATCACAACCAAATAAGGTGGAATATTACAGTAAAATCGTCATAATTCATGTTCAAGTTTTCATTAAAAAAAAAAAACACATGCACTGAGAAGGAAAGAAAAGGGGGGCATGCAGTACCTGGGGTACCATTAGATGGCCGTCTAAAGGGATCAGCAACACAAAGAGATCCATCAGATAGCAAAGGCATGACAGAGAAACTAGCAGCTTGATCTTCTCTACCGAAGTCTTCATCAACTCTCAAGTGCGGACTCAGAGAAAACCCCAACCAATTACTCATGTGATCTTTACACACAAAAACCTACAAGCGATTTATCTCTCTCTCTCTCACACACACACACACACACAAACAATCTCAAAACCTGTGTTGTTCAAAGCTTGTCCCTCCTTTTCATTTGTTCCTTCGTTTCACCGTGACTTAAGGTTGTGGTTTGGTTTTAAAGCTCAAACTTCAAAAAAATTTCGTGAGCAGTGCTCTGACTCTCTTTCACTCTCTCATCTAATGTTCTCAGCCTCTATATCTCTGTGTTAGCTGTTTCGCCAAGGATGCTTTGGGTTTCGTGCCCTCTCTTTCATTTCTTCTCAGTCCTTTTGCAGAGGTGGACAGGAGTCCCATGACATATACATAGACATGAAATTTATTTATTGGATGCAAGTGTGGCCAAATTTGATGGTCGTTTATTCCGTAAAATTGAGCTCTTTTCGTAGTTTTTTTCTTACTTTTCACACGTAAAGGATGGGTGTTCTAAAAGTTGTATCGTTATTTGTATATTCCCTTTTTTTTTATGGCAAAATAAAAAGAAAAAAAGAAAACAGTTGCTGTAAACCAGTTTTTTCCATGTCATCTAAATCAATCTTTTGAATACACACACTCTTATTTCTTTAGCTATAAATTAATTTTTCTCTCCATAAGTGAAAGAATCGAATTATATAGTATATTTATTCTAGTATAAAATAATCTCGCAATTTATTGGTGTTATGGTAAGTAAATTTAAAATAGAATTAGTTTTTTCTTTTGTTATTACAAAAGGGTAAATTTCATCTTAACTTCCTATATAGTCTACTAATTTCCTTTTAAAAATTAAATTTCTATCAATTATGTTTTATCATTATCATGGTAATTCATTAGCATTTCTCTCGACATTAATTGGTACATCATTGGGTACTTAAAAACATCAATATGTCATTTGCTCTCTCTCTGTAAAGATGATAGATCATAAAATAAAAGAAATATGTAGATTTATTTCTAAAATTTATTAGATCATGACTGATTCGGAGCTCAATTTGTGCATTATTATCAATGTCTAAAGGGAGCTATTGTGAGGACATCATGGAATTCAATAACTCGTAGACAAGGTTTTGGGTTTAGTTATTTTGATATAAAAAAAAATTATAATGTCTAATTATATTTTATGAGTTAATTTTTAAAATACACTTTAAAGAAAGAAATGAATACAAAAAGAAAAGAGAATATAAGAATATTTCCACCCAATATCTCTCTTATAGATGTGTATCTTTATTTCTTTTTAAATGGGTCCTAGAGAGTAATTAATAGGATGCTATTAATTATCCATTGAGCACCATAAAATTATTCATGTGTAAACTCTTCCTTGATAATTAATTTTTGAATTGAATGTTAATTTTTTATATATAAAAATTTGAGTTTAATTTATATAGGATTTTCATGCTTATGAATCCTATACATGTCATAAAAAGATGTCATAAAAAGATTATTGAATATAAAAAGCAAGATTGGAGAGGGATTATGCAAGATAGAAAAACAGTGATATAAGATATAATAAAAAGCCTTTAATGGTATGATAAAAAGTGTTACGCCTATTTTAATGTAAAAACAACCTAGCCTAATTGATTTAAGACATATGTATGTCTCATATATATATATATATATATATATATTGATTTAGCCAAATATTATGAATAATTTACTGAAAAATTTGAAATTTGAAGAAAGGTGTAGGTATGAGTGTTCTTTAAGAACATTTGAATAAGGTAGTGTTTTATATTAACAATGCCTTAGATATATAGGTAGAATTTATAAAAAGAGGTTTGAGAGGAAGAGTAGGCAATATTAATAAGAAAATATGTCATGGTAGATAAAAAGGTGTAGAACTATTTTTATATGGTTATGATTATGTGCTACTAAAATCAAAGGTAGTGATTTGAGGCTTTAGATTCAATAACAGAGTCCAATCCTTACTTTTGGAATATAAGTATTGGACCCGAAATGATAGTAAATGATAAATTTAGATTTTAACTTATTTTTCTTGATTATGTCCAAGTTAGGCTCAAAGGCAATCACTTAAACTCAATGGACCTAGATATGGTTACATTGACCTAGCCAAAGTTCATTCACCGCAAAAGGAGTTTTATATGCACTGAAATCAAAAAATTCTTAAATAAGAATATTTACACATTGAAAAAATTCAAGCAAAAATCAATTAATATTTATAGACAAAGATCAAATTTATGATGTGTTTTATTCTTTTTAACTCAAATGAAGGTAATCCCACTGATATGATAGTTGTTTACTATATGTGAGTTAAGGACACCCTTCAACTTATGGATTCAAATTCACATTTAGAAAACATATATATATATATATATATATATATATATATATATATATATTGTGTGTGTGTGAAACATATTCAATATTTTTCAATTTATGAGGAAAAGGATCCATTTAAGGATCACAAGATAATCAAAAATACTATTTTTTTGTTACATGAAAATAAAAGGTATTAACATTCGAGTTATATGATTTATTTAAGGATCATACTGCCACCAGATTGATTTTTTTAATAAAAAAATGTTTTTTTATGTATGAAAATAATCCTAACTTTTTTTGAAGATTTGTTGAAAATAATTTTTATGACATAAAATTCCACAACAAGCTAACATTTATATCAACACATAAAATTAACATATCCACGTATAAAATCAACACATCCACATGCGAAATCAAACAACATACTTTTTGTAACTCGTCCTATTAACTCTATCGCAAGGTATTAATTCCAACTTTATCACACCAAAAACTAAATTCCCAATGGCATCATACCTTGTGGATGCCATGCAACAAAGTGTATCCCAACACTTTAAATATTAACAATCACATAAAACAAATCTATAACATGTTACAATTTATTCAAAATAACAAAAATTTATTCAGGATTTGAAAATGACCTTCAAAAGCTATTTGTATGGACAAAAAAAATAATAAAAATGGGATAACAAGTGTAGATAGGTGGTGTGCACACACTCAATGCGTTCACTATATCGGATGATGTGGAGCGTGTGCATCATGTGCCACCATTGATCTATAGAAAAACAAAAAAAAACTATAATTCTTGGGTTGTAGTGATGATTGTTATTTATGCTGAGAGATTTATATATGATAGTGGTGAAGAAGATGAGCAGATCTTGTTAGAGGAGGGGGTTGTGATCGGCAGTGATGATGGCTTTAAATATTGTACTTTGTAAAAGAAAAGGAAAAAAAGGGCAATGAGTTTATGAGGGGGTTTGGAGAGAAGGGCTACTGGATCGGCGGTTTAGGAAGGGTTGATGGAAAAAAAAAGGTAATACTCAAAATCCAACTAGGAAGAAAAGAAGAGGAAAAGTCTATTATGGTTTTTGATCTTATGGTAGAAAGTGTCTTTTTTTCCATTTTTGGTCACATGTTTTGGGTTTTTCTTTTTTCTTATTTTTTTTTTGTTGTGTCTATGTTTTTTTCTTTATGTTTTTTTCTTTGGTTTTTTGTGTTTTCTCTCGTGAATTTTTTCTCTGTGTATCTAATTTTTTTATAGCCTTTATTTGCTTATCTTCCTATGTTTTTCTTATCTTTTATCTCCTTATCTCTTCATCTCATAGTAGTTTTGGAAAGGGGCTTAAATTCTTATATTTATTTTGCTCCCTATTTCCGTCCTTACTTATCATCTTACTCCCTAATCTCATTATTGTTTTTCAATTTTCATTTTTTTCTCATTTTTTTTGAAAATATGTTGGAAATAAAGGTAAAACAATGTGCAACATGTCACGTATCTAGGTTCCGTTTTCTATATACGCCATATATATTTGTGCTTATGCCATCTTTTGACAACTTTGTAACCTTTGAACCCCTTAAAATTCTTGACTCTTGTAAATTTTATATCCATGAATTTCTTTGAATTAATTCATTTTTTGATACCTTTGTAATCTTTTAAATCCATTGGAACTTTTACACCCATGAAATTCTTTAAATTCATATATTTTTTAGAAAGCCCCAATAAGACCATTCACCCCCTTTACTAGGATGGGTATATATGGTTAGGAGTGTGGGGTTGAGAGATTAGTCTTTTTTGGTAGAGGGTTCAAAGGTTAGGAGAAAATTAATGGTGGTGCAATGGGTGATCCCTTATTAAAAGTTATATAAAAAAAAAGTTATAAAGGATGACCCTTTGCTAGTATTTATAAAGGAAGGGTGAGTAATGAGTCGTTGTAGAATTTTTTTAAAAATGATCCCTTTGTTAGAGTTTATAAAAAGAGGTATACTAAATGACTCATTGTTTAGAATTTAAAAGGAGAGGTATAGTGAATATCTCATAAAATTTATAGGGGGTGTATAAGGGATGATCATTTGCGAGTAATTTATAAAGGGGATATAATGAATGACCCATTGTAGATTTTAAAATGGGGTGTGAGCGATGAACCCTTTTAACCCCTTGTTTAAGAGACTATCATATTTTTTTAATACCACCCTTTTAACCATAATAATTTAGGATTTTTGTGTGATGCTTATATTTAGAGAATAACTTATTTGAGGGAATGACATTGGTTAAAGTACTGTTGAGATTATTAAAAATATAATAATCTTTTGAGAGTTATTTAAGATATTGTTATGAGGTTTCATAAAAGGGTTTAATATCCTCCTTGTACATGGGAGTTTTTTTAACAAAGAAAGGTGTCATACATTATCCTTGATTCAAGACTAACCTTGGAATTTGCATGAATGGAAAATTCATACTCATTGCATAAAGGAATTTTTTAATTAAGAAAAAGGCATCATGCATTACCTTTGATTTAAGTGTAGCCTTGGAATTTACATGAATGAAAAATTTATAGTCCCTTAGGTGAAGTTTTTTGACATAAAAAAAGGGTCATGCAACTTATAAAAACTCTTTGTATTTTATAAATGAGAAATTGGTCACCCCCTTTCATAAAGACTTTTCAACATAAAAAAGAAAAAGAAAAAGAAAAAGGATGTCATGCTACTTAATAGCATCCTTTGTATTAGATGAATGAAAAATCCATGACCCTATTGCATGGTATCCTTTGGAGATAGAAAATGGCATCATGTATCTTAAAAGCATTATTTGCAATTTTGTTTTTTTAAAAAACCCCTACCTAGCATATTCATAAAAGAGTTGGGAGTAATTAATCAATTGGTAATGGTTAAACTAACACACTATTAAGATGGTTTGAAAAGGTCGACATTTGATAGGGATGAAACTAGCATACCATCAAAAGGTGGGAAAAATATATTAATTGATAAACGTGAAACTACCAAACCTGTAAAAAAGTTGGAAAAAGTATACCTTTGACAACGGTGAAACTAGTAGATGTTTAGGAAAATAGTGAAAAATAAACCCCTTTGATAAAAGTGAAATTAGCAAACATTTAAAAGGGATGTGTAACGTTAAACCCTATATTAAGTTTTTGGAAGGAGTACCATGAGGTGAGTTTTGTATTATATACACTTGAGAAGACCTTAAAAAGATTTGTCTTTGATATAATTTTGTTGAAGATATATATCATAATTTTTTTTTATTATGTCAACCTTGAAAAGGGTATTGGAAAGGGTATTGAAAAAAGTTTTCTATCGAGAACAAGTCTTATTAAAAGCTTACATTTTAAAAGGAATTTTAGGATGACAATTCATGAAAATGTGTTAAGAGGTTCCAAAAAGATTTTTTTTTTTTTTATAATAAACCTTGTCAAAGACTAAAATCCTCAAAAATATTTCAAGATAATAGCCCTAGAAAAGGTGTTGAGAGGACTCTAAAGAGAGTTCCCTCTTAAAAAATAAGTTTTATCAAAGAATAAAATCTTAAAGAGAAATTTCTTTTATGACAACCTTAAAGATGGTGTTAATAAGACTTTTAAGAGAATTACCTTATAAATAAGCCTTATAGAAAATTGATATCTTGAAGATGATTTTATTATGACAACTTTAAAAAGAAGGTTCAAAGAGCTTTAAAGAGATTTGTTTTCTTTAAGAACAAGCATTGTCAAAAATTGACATCCTAAAAAAGATTTTATATTAATAGCCATAAAAAGTATTGACAGAGCTCTGAGTAGAGTTATCTCGGAATTTTTTTTTAAAAAAAAATCATGCATTCATGGATTTAATTATAATATTGATATGAATATCAAAAGCATTTGACTTATGCATAAGAAAACGATGAGTAATATTGTTGTTAAAATTTCCTATGAATATGCAATCAATTGTTTTAAGTCTTATTTTAAGGGTTTTTTCTTTTTATGAAGGAATCATAACTTTAGCTAGATATCCTTATACTTTATTCTATTTATTGGATGGTCTTTCACCTTTTCATAACTCAAATGGTGTATTGTTCATCCTCTTCTTAGATATTTGATAAAATAGTCTCTTATCAGTTCTGAGATAATTCTGAACTTATTAACATAGCATTCATCATTTCTTTCAATGTTTAATTTTTGCATTCAACAATACTATTTTATTATAGTGAATAAGGAGTCGTGGTTTGATGGGTTATGCCATGCTCATAACAAAACTCATAAAAAAATAATATTAATCATATTCTCAACCTTATGAAATTTTAAGAGTAAATCTAAGTTACAATTAAAAAAAACTTTTTAAATTAATATGACCTTATCTACTATGTTATATATTACAAAATCAACTAAATAAATATAAGAAAAAGCTTTATCAATCTTCTTATTTTTACATATAATAAATAACATTGACCTTAATAGCCCATCACATAATTATCCCTTACCCATAAACTTTCTAAACACAATCTTGCTCAACATCGAGCCAAAAACTAAACTATTTTAAATGTCAGAAGAATAGTTTTGAAACCCGGCCCGGTGGGTCGACCCGGGACCCAGTCGAGTCGGGGCTGGAACCGAGTCGGGTTTAAGAAAAAATAGGGAAAGACAAAATTCAGGGTGACCCGGCGACCTAGCAAGATCCGATCAAAAACTTGTTTCAACCCGTTGACCTTTTTTTTATATACTAAAATGACGCTATTTTGATTTAAAAAAAACAAAATTGACCCGGGCGACCCAATGACCCGGCCAAAACCCAAAACTCGAGCCTTGGACCGGCCGAGTTTAAAAACTATGGTCAGAAGCATGAACCACTTTGTTCGAGGTTAGTTCTTTCCTAAAAGTCATCTTTAGCACCACCCTTTCATGGCCTAGGATCTTACACGTAGTTGCCTATGGATAGCTATTATCCATCATTAACTGTTACATATTTAGAAAAACTATTCATGTTGAAACATATATGATAGATGACTATAACATCAATCCATCATTATTTAGGATTGTCTATCAAGTTCACTTATGACACAACTGTATCAAGCTATATAGATTCTCCATCAATATTCTCAATCATGCTGGCTTGCATATTTTTTGCTTTAAGATGATGAAAATCCTTAACATGGTGTCCTTGTTTATCATATAAAAAACTAGTCCTTTCAAGTCTCTTGTTGCTTCCACTAGTGGTCTTATGAGTGTGTTCTACCATAGTTCTTTCTTAGAAACTAGACTTTTTTTCTCAATCCTCAACCACACCATTAGGTCCTATATATCTATTTTCTTACATTTGTAGTCCAAATAATTCTTAAAGTATTTTCTTAAGGGTGGTAGCTTATCAATCATCACTTCCATTATCACAAATTATTAGGGTGGATGAGAAATTATTTCTGTTAAAAATCTATTTTTAAAATAAAGTTATGTTTTTTTAAAATATAAAATTGTGTTTGTTAAAATAAAAATAATAATTTATTTTTAAATAAAATAACTTTAAATTAACTATTAGAGTTGTCTATATTCCAAAAGATTTTTAACATTCAAAACAACTCTTTTAACATTCAAAACAACTCTTGCCTCTTCAAAACCATTTTCTTTTATTTTTTTATTTCTTGTCAAAAAATTTACCACCATCTTATAGATAGTAACTTTTATGAATTTTATTTGCTGTCATAATAGTTGGTTCACTGATTTTCTATTCACTTTGTTTTAAATAGACTTTTCATAGACATAATTTCTCATTCATCCTAACATAATTGATGTTATATGTGAGTGGAAATTATAAATTACTAAATAATAAATATCTAATAAAAAATTTAGATGATTTACAAAAATTACAATGAACCCATCACAATGCGTGAGTAATCTACTAATTACATTTTGAAATAACAAGTGAAAAATGTTGAAGGGCCTTTTTTTTGTTTTTTTGTTTTTTGTTAAGTTTTAGTCAAATTAAGATCAAGTTTCCCTAAAAGAGAAGCATAAATAGATAAAACAACATATAAGAATAATGTGAGGGATATTTAAGGTTTTTTTCTCCATTAAATTCTATGTTATTTATTTAATTGATGAGTAAATTTTTTATAGATGTTAAACTAGACAACTAGATTGTGCAACATTGCAGGTCAGATAAAACAATGTTCAGGTCACGAGGAATTGTTTGCAAGTTTCCTTAAACTTGACCCTAACCTTGAAACTATCCGACTTGACTTCTTATCTAACCTGGTTTCAAATTAAACAATTTAAAAATTGTCTCGACATGATCCAATCACATGACAAATTCAAAAGCAGCCCAAACGACATGTAAAAACATGGTTTAGCATTAAATCTTTGTAAATATTAAGACAATGACATATTAAATCAACTTAGGCTTCTAGCTAAACCAGTCAAACCCCTGACCCGAGTCATCGACCCCGCTGGGTTTAATAGCTTTTTTTTTACTTAATTATATAATGAAAAAAACAGACTCTCACCAAATTGAGTTTCAACCCAATGAGAGATGTTTATTTGCGAATGCAATAATCTCATAGAAAAAAACTTAAATAAATTATGAAGTTTATTCCTAATAATCTCAAATTAACTCGTCAAACCTCTGATTCAAGTCAGAAACTCCATTGGGTTTAATAAATTATTTTTTAATATTTTTTACTTAAGTATATGATAAAAAAAGATGTTCACTAAATCGAGCATCAATCCAAAGTTGAGATGTTTTTAGAATGAGATAGTCTCATAGAAAATAAACTATAATAAATTATAAAGTTCAATTTTTAATTAACCCAAGTTAACCCTCCAAACCACCAATCCGAGTCATAGACTCCATTGAGTTTAAGAATTTTTTTTTGAATTATGTAATGAAAAAATAAACGCTAACAAAATCGAGCATCATCCAATACAGGATGTTTGTTTGAAAATGCGATAACTCAATAGAAAGTAAATCGAAACAAATTATGAAGTTTATTTTTTATAATACCAAGTTAACCTGCCAAACTTGCAATTCGGGTCATGAACTTCAATAAATTTAATATTGTTTTTAACATTTTTTATTTAATTATATGATGATAAAAATTGACGCTCGTAAAATTGAGTACCAACTTAAATTTGAGATATTTGTTTGAGAATGAGATGACCATATAGAAAACGAACTATAACAAATTATAAAGCTCAATTTCTAATTAACCCAAGTTAACCCTCCATACCAGCAATCGGGTTATAGACTTCACTGTGTTTAATAATTTTGTTTTTTAAACTACTTTTTAATTAAATATATTACAAAAAAATTGACACTCGTAAAATTGAGCATTAATCAAATGTCGGGATGTTTATATGAGACTGCGATAAACCTACAAAAAACAAACATAAGCAAATTATGAAGTTTAATTAAAAATTAGCCAAATCTTATAGGATTTTTAAGATAAAAATCAATAAAAAAAAATCAAGGGAAAATAGAAATGGCGTGTGGACCTAGATGGCCTAGCGCACTTAGGCCTTTAAAGAAACCCAAGCATGATTGACCATTTTTTCATTTTTTTTAAGGGTCGGGTCCCTTCACAAAAGAAAAGTACCCGCTTGGAATCCGGCCACCATGGTGGTGACTGGAAAATTAAGGGCGATTGTTTTGTCAAAAAAATTATTTTCAACTTATTTTCATCTAGAAACACATAATAAACAGTTATAGAGCCTAAAACAACCAATTAATCAACCTAAAAAAACCTCAAAAGGCCTAAAAACACAAAATTAAATAAAAAAATCATCTCTCAACCTTGATCTACAATTTTCAAATGTTGCCAATTTATGGCGAACCAACAAATTTCTTTCACCTTTTTTATTTTCAGATGAATTTCTTTATCTTCTCTCAAACTCAAGGGACTAAAATATTAAGAAAATTAAAATTGAGGCCAAAATTAAAATTGCAGAAACTAAAGGGACTGAAGAGGAAGAAAAATAAAAGTATATGGACTAAACATAACTTTTTCTAGCGTATTAGAGATTTTCCATAAGACTTCTCCTTGTTTTATACTTTTATCCTCTTTTATTAAATTATTTCTTTCCTTAACAAGTTTTAAGAAATTTGTCACTAATTTGGGCATCGAAGGCAATAACTGAAAAATAAAAGCTTGAGGATGAAATCAATATTTTTTTGTGTCACTATGGATTGGTGTAATGATTTACCCAACCATTTTAGTATATTTTACCGGATTTGTGGCTCACACTATGTCGTGGGTTTGATTAATTTTTTTAAACTTAAAAATAAAAATAAATGTGTTGCTAACGTGTCCTAGTAAGAAAAATAATTTAATCATGAAATAAGACATCTTCTTTAAATACCGTGACAATGACATATTATACGACATCTTTTAAAAAAAAAACAATATTGAGATGACAACATAATGAATTGACTAGGACAACCCTTGATAAAATGCAAAATTCACGACTCAAGTCATGAGACTGCAATAACCCCATAGAAAGAAAATAAAAAAAAATCATAAAGCCCAAATTCCAAACAACAAATGTTGGAGGAAAAAAAATAAAAAAAGAATAAAAAAAGTGATTCGAGTCAACCCGAGTAAATCAGTTGAACTTGTTTTACAAGTCATGAGAACAAGATAACTCTACAAGAAAAAAAATGAAAAGATTTAACAAAGTCCAATTCCCAACTAGTGTAATGTTGGAAGATGAAATTGAAAAAAAATACATTAAATTTTAAAAAAAAAGGAGAAAAAAGACGTGTGTCAACCCAAGTTATCTCATCAAACTCGTAATGATACAGATCATGAGAATAATGTAAAACCTTGGAAAACAAATTTAAAAAATTTCCACATATAAATCATAATTAAACCAATATTGAAGGATGAAATTAAAAAAAAAATTATATTAAAAAAAAGACTCGAGTCAACCCTACGAACCTGCGACATAGGTTTTGAGAACGGGATAACCCGAAGAAAGAATACTAAAAGAAATTACAAAGATCAATTCTCAATCAACTCAATATTAAAGGATGAAATTGAAAATAAAATAATTTATTTAAAAAAGACAAAAAAAAAAAAAAGACAATTCAAGTTAACCTGCCAAACTCGTGACCCGTGTCATGTGACTAGGATAACATCAATGAAAGGAAACAAAAAAAAAATATGAATTTCAATATCTAATCAACTCAATGTCGAATGATGAAAAGTCAATGTAGGTCAGCCTTTTAAACTTGAGATTCGGATAAGAAGATTGGAATTAACTCATAGATGGGAAATCAGGAAAAACAATTGTAATGCTCAATTCCAAACCAACCTAATATTAGATGTTGAAATTGAAAAAAAAAATTTAAAAAATAATAATAAAAAAGACTTGATCAAACTTGGGTCAACTCAACAAACTTGCAAAACGAGTCATGAGACTAGGATTACACCATAGAAGGTAAGAAGAATTACAAAACCCAATTCCCAATAAATTCAATATTAAAGGATGAAGTTGAAAAAAAAATAGTTTGTAAAAATAACAATAATAAAAATAAGGACCAAATTTGACAGAAAAGTTTTTTGGCAACCCATTTTGTTTTTTTGGAGAATGCATATGCGGAAATCAAGGTGAGAAGAGAGAAAAGAGAGGAAAATAAAGAAAAAAAGAATGATTCATCGAAACCAAACAAGTGCTCTTGACACTACATGAGTTACACGTGGAGGTAGACTATAGCGAATTCAAATGACACAAAGGACAGGTGAAATCAATTGTTGGTGGACATCGTATGCGCCTCCAAAATATGGCGACCTTTCTCATTCATTTACACACGCCAACAACTTTTTTAATTTTTTTCCTTTTTTTTCAAATCAATCCATGAATTACAAAGTTTTGATTTCATCCCTAAAGCTTTAATTATTTTAAATAAATAGAATAACATTTGTTTTTTTTTTTCTTAAACTTAGCACCAATTGAACACTATATTCTTTCCCCGACACCGCGAGAATCCCATGCGAAGCCAACAAAAGCAAACCATAAGGAATCCAGATCAACCAAACCCAAAAAAGATAAAATTAAAAAAAAAAACCCTTGAACAATCGAAAAAAAATCATTGTAAATTCACTATAGTAATTCAGAGTGATTATGAGAATAAAACAACATTGATTTTTGCTACAACAATATCGCTACCTGCGTTAGCAATAGCCCCATAATATTAAGTATTACGTTAGAGAATAAAATGTGTGTTCAATAAATGGTTCATTGCATTGAGCTAATTTTAATTTTAAATGCAGCTAGAAAAAAAAATCATTCGGATCAAGCCTTGTTGTTCAAATAGATTGCAACAGTCTTGAAATTATAGCTATGAAATCTAATTCAAGACCATATTTAATTAGGTGCTTGAATAATGGAGTTGTTAAATCAATTCATTCAAGACCATATTCTTGTGTTTTTAATTTTCTTAAACAAGTTGAAATTTTTGCCGGATTTTTTTTCAAGTTGAGAGTAAAAGGTTGAAGCTGCTACAAGGAACGATTGGGCTGAAAAACCTTTTGAAGGCTAAGTAGATCTCGCAGCAATTTCTTTCGATTGGGCCTTGGAGGAAAATAAAAGAAAAATGTAGTGCGAGGCTAGCTAGGAGGTATCGATTGTAATATTGCTGAATCATTTTGTCCAGCCCATCAAGTCAATATTGTCTATGAAATCGTTCATATGTCTTCACATGAACGCACACACAAACCTAGGAGCCATATAGTTTTGGTGAGGGGTAGAATTTCTAGAACGGATTTTATAGTTTTGGATGACCAAACCGAGGAGACAAGGGAGTGTTAGGTACGGTGTTAGAACTTAGAAGTTGTTGTTATAGATATATTAAAATAATATTTTTATATTTTAAAAAAATTATTTTTAACACTAAACACATCAAACAATTCAAATACATTAAAAAAAAATAAACAAGAAATTCAAATTTGACCGAAATCATGGTGCAACCATGTTGACAAACGGTGTCCGATTTCCATCAAAATTAACCTATATCTTCTTATTTAAATAAAATGAAGAAGAATTAAAAGTCCGGCCATTATTACACACTAATTGGTATAATAAAAAATCTTAAAAAGGCAATCAGATTGGCTTTTAGTCCACATACAATTTCTCCTTGTTTAAGGGACCTAATCTTTAACAAATCCATGTCTTAATCAACACAAAAACCTTGACCAATATGAAGGCAGTCCCCACTGTTGAATTACATTGCAACCAAGAGTTTCTCCGCTTGGCCTTTAGCAGACTAATCTGTCAGAAGATTTTGTCTGCTTTAGCTTTAATCACAATATTCCCTAACTTTTATTTTTCATATTTTATTTTTCACTTGTACCTCGCGAGTCATGTGTTTAGCTTTTTCTCAGAAACTTGTCGCTGTACACTGTCGAAACAGTGTCAGCTCCTCTCTTTTCACCTAATCCTAAAACAAAACAAATTGCCTTTTCTTGTCTGGATATTATTGCTGTTATTTGCAGATGCAGGTGCTTGCTTATGCAATGCAGCAGAGCAGTCTCATCGATTCTTAATTATGCAGCACTGGCTAAGTTTAGCAGAGAGGTACCGGTGGCTGTGGAATCAGAGATATCCGTTCATGCTTGATCAGCCGGATGCCATGATTCCGAGCATGTTAAGGGAGATTGCTCTGAGAAGTTGTATAGCCATGCAGGATTACAGACGGCTCTGGGATTCGTCTGTGGAAAATGGAAAATGCTTGTAATTTTGGTGTCCTTCTTACCTTCAACGCATGGCAATATTGCAAAGAACTTCGTTTAAAACTACTACTTGATATGCTTAATCATCTACCCTTCTGTCATCAGATTAGTCCTTTTAATGACCAAATTTCGAAAAAGAAACTGTGGTCAATTAAATATTTATCATCCACAGCCACTAGATGACAGCCTCCCCTAACATATGTAGATGATGACTTTTATTACAGCCATCGGATCTGTAAGACGTTTTTACCCCTCCATGTTACTGTCTCCTTTCATTTCACCTTTATGAATTTCCAAATATTAAAATTAAATTATATTAAAAAAACAAAAAACTAAAAGCCGAGGGGACATTTAAATAATATTTTTTTTACCCCTCCTCACATTACTGCTCATTTAAATAATATTTTTTTTACCCCTCCTCGCATTACTGCTCATTTTAATAATATTTTTTTTATTTTTATTTTATTTTTTAACATTAGATGAATTTATAATTGAATTTTGTAATTTATTTATTTATTTTTTATAAGATTATCCAAATCTCATTACTTAGATCACAGTTTGACCGATTTACTTGAGTTTTTTTTTAATTTTTCTAGTTAATTTTTTTTTAGTTTTATTCTTTAATATTGGATTGATTGATAATTAAATTATGTTATTTGTTTCGGTTTGCTTTATATGAAGTTATCTCAATTTTATGACTCAGGTCACAAGTTTAGGTATTAATCTGAGTTGATTCGAGTTGTTTTTTTGTTTATTTTTTAATCAATTTTTCAATTTCAATTATGTCCTTTAACATTATTTTTATTAGAGATTAAGCTTCATATATATATTTTTTAATTTGGTTTCTATTATGTTATCTTGATCTTATAGCATGAGTTTACTTGGATCATTTTTTTGTTTTCTTAATTGATTTTTTTTAATTCCATCATTCAATATTGAGTTTATTAAAAATTAGGCCTCATGAGTTGCTTTCTATGGGGTTTTTTTATGGTCTTATGACCCAATATGTGGATTGATAAGTTAACCCGAGTTGACTCGAATCAATTCAATATGTTATCATTTTAATTTTTTTAAAAAATATCATCTTGAATATTTACTTTGAGTCAAACTATATTTTTATCTGTCATTTGAGTTATCTTTGGACCCGTCAAGTCTGCGGGGTCACAATGAATCTATCCTCACGTGGTTTTAATTTTTTTTCCTATTAGAAAAAACATTAGTAAAGCCTAAATATTTTTTATATTAAAAATGATCTAACCCACGTCATAATAGGGGACAATAATCATAGCCGACTTTAAGATGAATAAGAATCTTGAGCAAAATTATAAATGAAGCTTTTAAAATATTTTAAATATATATATATATTTATTTTTTATATATGTTGAGAAATGAGATCTTGGATAATTTTCACTTATAAGAATATTTTATTAAACAAAAATAATTTTTATTTTATAAAATATAACAGACAAATATATTATACTTTTTGGAATCTTTTATTAATTTGAAGACTAGAAATATTGTCCACATGTCACTTAAAGCGGATGTGCAAATAATCTAGTAAAAAATACAAAGGAGGTCATTTTCCAATAATAAATCTAAAATCTTTTTCTCTCCAGCAGCCTTTGTAGTAACTCGAAAAAACTTTACAGCAATCATGAAGGCCATGATCAATACCCATAGTTCCTTTATTTTATTTTTTAATTAATCACGAACTACGTACCCCTCGTTGTCTCGCACGAACAAAATATAAATAAGTGGTAGTTGAGTGCCTTCTCTCCCACTTGGAATGTTAGATTCACAGTAGTACTGACCGAAACAGCAACCCAGAGAAGTGAACACCTTCCCCTTTTCTCCTCTTCGTCTCTCTTCTCTAACACACACTCGCAGAAAAAGACAAGCGTATTAATGGCTACTATGAAAAAAGAGTCGGTTAAGACCATGGAAACCATGCCCAACAAGGGAGCATGGACAGCTGAAGAAGACAGGAAACTGGCTGAGGTTATTGCAACTCATGGTGCCAAAAGATGGAGGACAATCGCATCCAAAGCAGGTAATACATGTACATACTTTGTTGTTTATTTTATTTTATTTTTTCTTACAAAGGAAATAAACAACTTACGACCCAAGTTGAATTATGTGCGCTCTGTATTGTGATCTAATTCAAGCTTGATGTGTCTTTGAATTTTCGCAGCTCTCAATAGGTGTGGTAAGAGTTGCAGGCTAAGATGGTTGAATTATTTAAGACCAAACATCAAGAGAGGCAATATATCTGACCAAGAAGAGGACCTCATACTTAGGCTTCATAAACTACTAGGAAACAGGTAATTATTGTTATCCAAACATCAACGGCAAATAGTTATACAGTACTCCCAATTGCTTTAATTATTACTCTTGCTTAGCAGTACCTTTTCTGGGGAGAAAGTATTTTTTTTTTCTTTATTTGGTTCATGAACATATATATTTAGCTCCTTGGTCAGTTTTAGTTCAAGAAGAACATTTTCAAGGTTTTCTTTTCCCTTCGTTTGTTTTAGGTGGTCACTGATTGCCGGAAGATTACCGGGTCGAACAGATAATGAGATCAAGAACTACTGGAATTCTCATTTGAGCAAGAAAATAAACAAAAAAGGGAAACAGATTGAAGCTTCAAATAGAGAATGCCAGAAAATTGAGAAAAAGACAGTAGAGATCAGTTTGGAGTTGAAAGAAGATAATAAGCCACATAATGGAAGTGAAGAAGGCTCAAATGTAAATTTTAATATAGACGATCTCTTTGATTTCACCGATGAAGATACTTTGAACATGGAATGGATGAGCCGATTCCTTGAAATGGACGAGGCTTAAGTTCTGTTTTGTCATGAAAGTGTGTAAACTTGCTTCTCTCTTGATTTTAGTGCTGTAAATTATAGTGTAGTTGCTATTAATAATTGCTCAGGGGGAGAGTGACGCTCCAGAGTGTGTGTGACTGCTGCATGATCGATGATTCATGAATATGGAACAGTTTATGTTGTGTGTGGGCTCCTTTCTTTCTTGGGGGAGGCGTTTTTTGGACTGATTTTCTTTGTTTTTTTTCCTTCCACGTTAATCGTTAGATGCCACCATGGCCATAATGCCACTGTAAAATGGAAATGAAGAAACCATGGATAGCCATTTACAAAGTTAAAAGAAGCATATAAAAACTTGGAAGTTTTGGCCGCTGGTTCTTAGATTCGTTGTCAATGGAAGGGTGGTGTAAAGACAAAAAAAATAAAATAATAATGATAAATGTGAGAAGGACATGTCTTCAAGATTATGAAATGCTACGCATGCCTGATGGGACTCCATGATAGAGAAAAGACGCATGTGAGTCACAATATCAATCTTTTTTATCTGAACGATAATATCACATTCCTTTCTCTCGTTTTTTACAAGGGTAGTAAACTTTTTTCCTTTTCTTTTTAATCATCAAAGTTTCATTGAAGGGTCGCAAGGCTGACATCTACATCCTTTCCAAGCTTTGCAGGACGAGTATGTAAGCCAGTGTTTCTAATGAATATGAATCCAAATTCCAAATTGTTGCCGTATATTTCAAATTGGTAAATCCAGCATACTGTGCGTCTATGCCATGACAATATCGACACTTTTGGTCTTCAAGATACAGCCTAGGACTGGTTATTATAATTATTATTTTTAATGTATGTCTGGACCAATTTACGCGTACCTTAATTAATCTTCTAAGATCTTGAAGTTAACGATCAGGTCAACTTTTAGTGGTTCTGAGATTTGTGGTATTCAAATTAGTAATTTTTAAAGAACAAACTCAAAACCTGACCAATTGAATTATACTCCTCAAAATTATATTGGATTGATTTTATAGCTAGAACTTGTGGTATGGCTTTGTTGTTAGAAAATTCACATGCATGGTCTTTGATTTCCTAGCTAATGGTAGAGTCCAAAGAATAATTTATAAGCAAATTGTGGACCGTTATCGAGCATTAAATTGTTTTTTATTTGTTCATGCAACATGATTAGAAACGCATTGTGATGCCTTGTTTGTCATCTAGTCCGATTTGTTGCATCACCTTCTTTCTAGTCTTTTCCAACACAATATTTTGCTTAATGATAAGGGCAGAATTTCCTACTACACCATTCTTGCTGTAGGTACGAGAATTACAAGAAGAAAACTACAGCCACCTGCTTGATTACACTTAATTAATCTCAACTGACCTGAACTAGCATAAACTGTACAAATCTATTTACTCTATCTTCATCTTTCTCAGGACCAGCTTTGATGATGAACTATGCTATGCATTGTTCCTTTTTTGAGTTGCTAAGGATTCCCTTCTGCTACTTTGCTCGATACAATCTGTCTCTAAAACCTTCCTAGGTACGGTCCAAGTGATACACAATAAATCATAAGGCGCCGAATCAATAAACAAGAGCCCGTTCATGGTTATGACCTCAGGAGTTGGCTCGTAGACAAGAGTGGTCCTGCCTGACGGGTTACAAAGAAGAGCTATTTCACATGTCCAAGAATCAAATGGCCATAAAAGTACGTAGCGCAACTTTTTTCCTGTTAAATTCTACATACCAATTTGTCTAATCTACCACATCATGAGAGTAAAAGCTGTAGCAGCTGAAAATATCATAGGAAGTACAACAGACTGGCATCTCTTTAAATTTGCCCAACAAACATCCTTGGTACAGTATATTGTGAGATATCATCACGATTAATTATATCAAGCCAAAAGTTAGAGATATCAGATATGAAAAGGGTTCGAGAAACGCTAGCTATATAAAATGGTGGGAAAACAATTTGCAGAAAGGAGAAAACAAAATAATCATGTGTCAAGAAACTTGTATCACTAATTTAGCGTAATCACATTAAAAAATAAAGAATCAAACTTCTTATTCACAGCCTAAATGTTTTTTTTTTTCAAGAATCAATTCTTTTGTGAATTGATTAAGAGTCACTTCTCATCTTTTGAAAGATAATACATTCTTTTTCTTGTATTTTTAATTTTCTCTATTATCTCTCTTATTTTCTAGTTATTATTGTCATTAACTGTTAACAAATATATTTATAAGAGTGAAGATATATTTATTATCAGAATATAACTTTTCATCATTTTTCCTTATATTACCTTAGTAATATAAATAATATTGATATGAATTGGGTTAAACCAAAACTATTTTTTCCTTCATCTCCCACTCACACATGATGGGATCAGCTCTCTCATTAATTTTGAAAAATTCATACTTGACTAATAGGTTGTGTGATCAGGCATACTTTAAAAGCTCAGTTGCTATATATTGTTAGGAGTATATAGCTTCTCCAATAATAAGACATAAAGTAGATGCAATATGTAGTACCCTAGATCATTTATCACATCTTTTATTTCTCATGATTTCATTTATTATACTTTATGTATTTATAATTATGTCTTATCATATAGACAAATATAATTGGTCGACCAATGAATACAAGTCGATATAATAATACCAAAATGATCTTTCTCTTTTCTCGATTCCCTCAACTTCTGCTTAACTTGTTTTTCTAGTACTATCCCTGTAGATCGAATCATTCATAATCCTTTGGCAACAGATAAGAGTTATAAGGGCACAAGTAAAGATTACTAATAATTTTAAAGGTCTTACATAATATTAAATATGGATCTTAGTTTGTATTAACTTTATTGGTTATATTACACACTTGTGGTATAAAACACAAGTTATGGTATCATCTTCTTTTCTTTGAAGTGTTTGTTTTTATCAATAATATTGTACAGATGACAATGTGTACATACTCAATGTCTAACTTTGAGTTCACTTATCTGCTCATTCACTTTTGATTTATCAAAGCCCATATCTAGTGATAAGATAAATAAAATGATATTTTAAATATTCACATAGGGTCAAAGTTATAACACATATTCCAATGACCTCTTTGTTTTAATAAGGAGAAATTTCATATATTAAGCTTAAGTGCTATCTTATTACTTATATAACAAGCTTAAAATTATTTCATCTCCATTCATCATAATATAATAAAGGTGATTGTCTATATAAGAAAGCCAATCTTTTATTTATACGACATACTTCTTATAATTTATTTTTAACATGTGTACTAAACACAAGCATTTATGTATGTCCCACAACTTATGTAATTAGGCGCCATTAAAACATCAATATTAATAATAAAAACATTTATGAACATTGTTGGAAAAATATTATACATTAGTACATCAATATCTACGTAATTCAAGTGACCTAACATAACTAATGAAAACATTTCTTGAAATAGGTTTTGTAAATGGATCTGCAATAATTTTTTGTGTAGATATGTACTTCATGTTCACTTCCTTATGTGCAACCATGTTCTTTACAAAGTTAAACTTAATATCTACGTGTTTGGTTTTTTCATAGTACTTAGAGTCTTTTGTATATACTATTATAGCTTGACCATCACAGTTTACTTGTGTTGGGTTAATAACATTATCAGATACTCCCAAATGAACTAGGAAATGTTTCAATCAAATAGCCATTTGTACCATAGCTAAAAAATATTTTTAACATCAACTCATTAAAACGATCTAAAAATATAAAAAAATCAATAAAAAATCATTTTAAAAAAAATACGATTTCAACCGCATTTCTAAATACAACAAAAATCCCCCTAGTTCGTTTCTCCTAAAAAACCACATTTAATTGTTGAGGTTTAATTTAACAAAATATTGACAAAAGGACTTGATCCCTTATCACCTCAATGAAATAAGTGATGTGCACCACCTTGTTAGGCTTATCTTTGTTGAGCAATCTTACATATAAATATATCTATAAAATATTATTTTTTTCAATAGAGCATAGCAAACATCCAAAATTGAGTGAACAACTTGTTTGATATACATAGAACACAATGAAAATATTGATGTACATGGAACATGTTTCCGAGTTCTACCACCTTCCCTAATTATTTTCAATGAAGGTAGACTCTACATTATTTTCCAATTAAAGCACAAAATTTAATAGAAACATGTATCAATTGCCAAAAATTAAAAGAAGCATGTAAGGAATTACACCATCGGTTCACAAACACCAAGTTCAAATAGTTAGATGCACATATGCATATAAATTCTAGTAGTATATATATTCATAGAATTAGGGCATATGCTAGAAGTTCAAGTTACAACCCCACTAAACTTCTATTTTATTTTATTTTATTTTATTGAAAAAAAATGTTTTTTAGAATAGAAAAAAAAGTAACAACAGGCTCTCATACCAATATTGGAAAAACAAATAATAGAAGGAAGAAAACAAAATAATCATGTCCCATGAAACTTATATCACTAGTCTAAGCATCATCACATTAAATAATAAAGAATCATGCTTATTATTCATGGTCTAAGTGTATTGTTTTTTTTTTTTTTTTGCAAAAACAATTCTTATGTGAATTAGTAAAGAGCTTGCTTCAAGAGTCTCTTCTCATCTTTTATTTTTAATTCTCTCTTACTTTCTTGTTATTATCTGCTACTATTAACAAATATATTTATAAGGGTGAAAAATTACAACCTTTGACAGTTAATGTCAAGATATAATAACTCTTTATCTTTTTTCTTTTATATTACCTTAATTAGTAATATAAATAATATTAATATAGATTGGTTCACCTATCATGGGTGACTCAAAATCATTTTTTTCTTCATATAATTTTTACATTTGGAGAAAAATTCTATCAATTTTATTTTTAATTAACGAAACTGAATATTACATCTCTGTTAAGGTACTTGGACAATACAATAGATATCATAAACAAAAACATAATAAAAGAGTTCTAAACTAAAAGGAAAAAATATCTAAAATTAACTAGGAAATTACAATCAATCCTAAATACAATTTCTATACCTAATTTGGGGTCCTTACCAACCTCAGAAAGTTATGAAGATTTAACCTTACAAGAAATAGGGTGTCATTAACCTCTTAGCAAAATAAAATTGCATAACTAAGCATTAAATTTGGAATCAAGCATGATGCTATTGTCTTTGGCAACAACTAGAATATTATTTTTTGGCAACACACCTTTGTTAACCATACTAAAACCATCTTGAAATTCTTCAAACCTCAACTTTTGACACTTGATTGTTAACAAGGAACAATAAGATGGTCCATTAATTTCTTTGTGGCTGGAAATTTCTACTACTTTGATGTCTTTAAAGTTAGCTCCTAAGAACTCTTTTGAAATATCAAAGAAGTCTTCACTTTCATGAGAAAATCCTTTTAGATCCTAATTGAAAGAAATTTTAGGATTCCTACAACCCTCAAGCTCAATGACATCTTAAAATTCTTTATCATTAAATTTTAGTGGTTGATTCCAATCCACAAACTATAATCCTAAAAAAAAATTAATTTCAATATCATATTCATTCTAATCTAAAACAAGTTTTCAAAAACTGACTACAAGTTTGTGATCACTCCCTCACAATCCTCCAAGTTTCTTTATGCCAATTGACAAGTTAATCCCACAACTTACCTCTGC
>Ga0307515_10002421_pt1 | contig 40705 bp, 36 predicted proteins | sample 17_EM_MG_FD_194513 | JGI IMG/M metagenome (GOLD analysis project Ga0307515, IMG submission 194513) | Populus trichocarpa ectomycorrhiza microbial communities from riparian zone in the Pacific Northwest, United States - 17_EM | ecosystem: Host-associated > Plants > Roots > Unclassified | place... | reverse complement strand
TTCCTCTGAAACCTGTATTCCAAGATCCTCTTCCTTGAAATCGCTGAAATCCTCCTCGTGTTTGTTAACTTCTTCCTTGAGTGGTATATCCACTTGTTGAAGTCTCCCCTTGCTCATATCTGTCTTTGAGAGACAACTTTGCTTGTAAGGCATGCTCAATTACCTTATCTCCATTTCGTTTCACTATCTTTTGCTCATGAGCTTGCAAAGAACTCATAAGCTCATCCACCATCAACTTGTCCACTTCTTTGGACTCTTCAATAACAACAACAACAAAATCAAATTTTGGATCTAGGGATCTCAAAATTTTCTCAGTAATCTGAGCATCTGTAAGGACTTCTCCATTTCTTCTCATCTGATTGACTATCACCATAATTCTTATGTGATAGTCAGAAATAGATTCCAAGGCCTTCATTTGCAATAATTCAAATTCACCTCGCAAAGATTGGAGACGAATCTTCTTGATTCTGTCAGCACCTTTGTATTTTTGTTGGAGCGCTTCCCATATCTCTTTTGATGTTTCTGCGGAAGCAATGATCTCAAATATTGCTTCATCAAGACCTTGATAGATGATGGTCTTTACTTTATTGTCTTTCTTTCTATTGGCTTTGAGGACTTGTTTTTCTGCCTCTTGTAAAGTATCTTCTACTTCTTTGGACTCTGGTTCATCATAACCATATTGCACAATCTCTATACACTCTTGTGAACCAAGAAATGCCTTCAATCTGATACACCAACTATCATAGTTGTCTTTGGTCAACTTCGGGATGAGTGTTTGTGCATTTTCTATAATCATTTTGCTCTTTGAATGACTATATCACCTTTTGGGAGTTGAATTTGGCAAAACGGACACCGTAGATAGATTCAGAATGCTAAAAATAGTAGGGAATCGGTCTGACTTTGTTGAAAATGGGCTGAACCGGTCAGGAAACCGATTCTGGATGTCGGGCGGTTAGCTGGGGTTGAACCGGGAATATTCTGGAGAATATTCTTCAGCGTGGCTAGTGGCGCGGCTTACGACTCGGCTTTAAAGGTGGCTTAGGCGGTTCAGCTCGGCTCGAATATGGCGCGTGTGGACTCCAGTCATCTTCTTCCTCGGGGCGCGTCGTCCGCGTGTGGGCTACAGTAGCAGAATGTTCAGGCGGCGCGTGTGGGCTACCTCTTGATCCGATGAAGCTAATTTTTGCACCAGTGAGTTCGTATGGATGAAACCTACACTGTGGAATGATCAAAATGTGTTTTTGACAACTTTGAAAATTCAGATATATCCCAAAAACGCTTTTGTTTTCTGACGAACGGGGCTCTGATACCAATTGTTGGTGGGAGAAACCACTGGTGGTGGCTTTGAAACACTCAGAGGGGATAAAACACACTGTTTTATTTCAACAATAAGAAGCTTACAATAACTAAACAAAAGCTCAATACACGCCATCTCTTTCTTTCTAGTGTTTCTCTCTAATCTCTCCACACATAATAGCATAAACTTAGCTGCCTATTTATACACAAATTGAAAGTAAGAAAAATCAAACTTCAAGTGTGAAGGCGGTTGGCGGCTGCAAGTGGTGGTTAGGCGGTGACAGCTGGTGGCTGCAAGTGGTGGTTGCCTTCTTTGACCTTCTAGATTGAGTTTAATGCAACACGTTTAACTACGTAGATATTTTCAGGCCTTGTTTTGTTTTTGAGTTTAGTCATAATTCTAGTTGTGACCTGCATTTTCATTGGATTGAATTGTTTTTAAATTGTTTTTATATAATTTTAAATTATTTTGATGTTCTTAATTTTACAATAATTTTTAAAAAATAAAAAAAATATTATTTTAATATATTTTCTAATAAAAATAATTTTTAAAAATAATCGCAATCACTGTTTTAATTACCATCTTAACACCTTAATCTTTGTTTGATTCAAGATTCAGTATTGGTACCTTTCTTTTGTCTTTTGATTTGGTAGATATTGCTTGAGAATCTTACTAACTGGCATATGTTTATAAATAAAATAAGCTCTAATTTTTATAATAAGTTTTTGTTGCCCCAATGACAAGTCTCGCATGGTGACAATGACAAGTCTCGCATGGTGTTCCCTATATTTGGATGCACACTGATTTTGCGATGCTCTTTGCCATCACTTGGAAAATTTAATTATGTAGCCAAATGCCAAGTTTTCGGGCTAATTATGATGGGCTGTAGCTGTTGGGATTGAATTTCTTCTCGAACAAAGTGCAGTAACCAATTGAACTGTCCAGTTTAGCTGGAACAACTTGAAACTGGCCACCAACCACTGCCGTCTATAATAACTTGTTTAAAGTTGTTAAACAACTAGACATGGCGACATATGAAGAAGTCAAATGTTGCCAACTCTAAAGCACTGTTATTAAACCCGGCCTGGCCCGGCGGGTCGACCCGGTGACTGGACCGGTCCGGGTTTAATAAAAGACCGGTTGTGGCAACAGCCTAGCCAAACCCGGGCGACCCGGAACCCGGGTGACTCGGGCGAACCCGGACGAGACCCGATTTTTTTTTTTTTAAATGTGGGATTTAAAACCCATTAGTATATATACTCTATGTTCCCATGAAAAAAACCATGTTTTTTCAATGTGGGATAAAAAACCTTTTGGTTTAAATACTTCAACTTAAAAGGATAACATGGTATCTTTTCAATGTGGGATTTGAAGCCGTTTCATATATATACTTTATGTTCCCATGAAAAAACCATGTTTTTTCAATGTGGGATTTGAAACCCATTAGTATATATACTCTATGTTCCCAAGAAAAAAATCATGTTTTTTCAATGTGGGATAAAAAACCTTTTGGTTTAAATATTTCAACTTAAAATGATAATATATTATCTTTTCAATGTGGGATTTGAAACCCTTTCATATATATACTCTATGTTTCCATGAAAAAAGTTATGTTTTTTCAATGTGGGATTTGAAACCCATTAGTATATATACTCTATGTTTCCAAGAAAAAAGTTGTGTTTTTTCAATGTGGGATAAAAAACTTTTTTAGTTTAAATACTTTAACTTAAAAGCTTAACATAATATCTTTTTAATGTGGGATAAAAAACTTTTTAAAATATTGTTTTAAACTTCATAATATATATAATCTATATTTACATGGATTTTTTCATATGAAATATTAAAATTTTAATTTTTTTTAATTTTTCCGAGTTGACCCGAGTTGATTCGGGTTGACCCATGAAACCCGGGACCCGGCTCCTTGACCGGGTCAACCCCAGGCCGGGTTTAATAAGTATGCTCTAAAGTGACAGAACTTGCTGTAAGTTTGATTGTTTAATTTCATGTGTGGCATGATTCATCACATTGCTTATTGATTCTTTTGAATATTGCTCACCTCATGACAAGACTTGAGGGCACCAGGATCATTGGGCCTGGATATTTTTCTTACCCAACCATAACTAACACTCTTCACTTGACATTTGGTCTGTTACTAGCAACCTATACTGCTTCAGCGAATTCTACGTTGCCTTCTTGTTGTATTTCCTTTTCCCAAAATTTTGTGTTTTCAGCAAGTTTTCTCACTAGAAAAACACTCATTGCATTATGCATTTTAGGGGGGGAGGAGGTTTAGAAGCCGTGGTTCTGTTTTTCATAGCTTTATATATAGTCCAGTTCCACGTATGTACCAGACAAAAATCACCATGAGCTAACATCTTGTCGGAAGACACGTTGCAAAATCCCGTTGACAGGCCACAAACAACCGGCCACCTGTCAGAGATAGAAAGGGGCCTAAAAATTTTGTAACCTTGCATGAATTCCGTCTTTTATCAACCCCCTGCATCTCCAGAACTCCATTTCCTCTCCACATAGTAGCAGAATCTAGTTTGAGCCATTTGCCAAAATTAAAGGGTCCATTAAGCTCATCAGGATGATATGCACCAATAGCATAATTCCACAGCATTACTTACTGACCACAAAGAAAGGATCCTATACGTGGCTGACCCATTAGCACCACCCCTTTATTCCTCAACTCAACATAAATCCCCATCATCACCACCTCTAGTACTTCATCCAGAACTTGGTCCCAAATCCAAAATTAGTCCATTTTGCTTCAATTCCTAGTTACCAACATCTCTAGCTCTCACAGTCTTCTTCTCAGGAAAACCTTGTATTGAACTACAATCATATCAGCCATGCTAGAAGGCAAGGCAGTTATTGGTGAGACCGATATGCTTCCAACAATGCAACAAGATGCACTTGATCTTGCAGCCAAAGCCCTCGACTTCTTTGATGTCACTGACTCCACTGACATAGCTCGTCTTATTAAGAAGGTGAGCTATATATATGCATGCAAGGGCCAATAATACTTTAAATGTCCAAGTTCTGCAATTAGAATGTCAAAGTTGAATTCCAGGCATATTGAAATGGTTTTGTATTTGTGTTTAATGCAGGAATTTGATAGGATGTATGGACCAGGGTGGCAATGCATTGTGGGAAGCGATTTTGGCTCATTTGTGACTCACTGCTTTGGATGTTTCATATATTTTCAGATTGGAAGCCTTTCAATTTTGCTCTTCAGGGGCTCTGCTGGTTATCCAGAACCAGAGGAAAACCAGTTTGAAGCCTTAGAATCCTTAGAGACCTTGGGAACAATGAAAAACTAAATATCTCATTTCAAGTTCTACTTTTCTTGTAACCTGCCTTGTGTGGTAAAGAAAATGAAAAAAAAGGATCCATTGCTTTTAGGGATTCTGTAAATGTAATTGCGGTTGCTTATTCTCTTATGTTTGGTTCTGCTTAATTTGGTTTGCCTGCACAAGATTTCAGGTTTACATAGAGAGTTGTAATAGGTACTAATTATAAAATAAATTTATTTTATAGTTATAATCATAGTCATAATCTCGGATAATTTTTTTTAAAAGGAAAAATCTTGTGCAACAATTTTTTTTTTTGGGTAAAAACCATTGTGGAGGGTAGTAAAAAAAACAAGACCAATGTTATAAAATTTCACAAAAAGAGACCAAACAATATTTGATAAAAAAAAAATTCAATAATCAAATAAAACCTAAAACAAATTATGAAGGGCTGTACAAAAAGACCACTCACTAATAAAAAGAGGTTATGATTTCATAAAAAAAAAAGGAATTTGAATGGTATTCAATAAAAAAAAATTTCAAGTTATTTTATAGTTAATCTATTTGAATGGACAAAAGTATAGAATATAGGTAAAATAAAAAAATAGACAAAAAATATGGGCAAGTTGCATGATCCATTCTAAAAAAGTCTGGCCTTGTGCTAAGTGTGTGTGTATTGTTTTCCCTTAATTTTTTTTTAAAAACAAAGCAAATGACACATACTTTATTGCCTTAAAATCTGATGATTGGAGAGTCGCTGGAAAATCAATCAAGAGTATTTTATGCCTAAAAACTCAGTTTTCAACTCATTTTTTTATCCAAAACACCTAAAAAACATGATAGAGACATTGATAAACTCATTTATAGAATCAAACAACCCCAAAATTAGTCCAAAAGCCCAAGATCAATTTGAATTTTAAAAACTTATCTAGTTCAGATTTACCATCTTAGGCGATGACAAGGGAAATGAACACCTCAATGGAGCTCCTCTAATCGAATAAAACTTGTTGACACTAAGATCGATCTTTTTCATGAATATAATTAGTGTCAATTGAGACTTTCTCTTTCTTCAATTGGAAATTAGTGAATCCGTTCTCAAACCAAGGATCAAAAAATAAAGTTTTGTATCAAAATTAAATTTTCAAAAACTAAAAAGGACCAAAAATCTATAACTTGAAAAGTAGAAGGATCAAAGTGAACTTTTCATGCCAATTTCAAAACTACCACTTATTTTCCTTGCCTTTATTACTTTGATCATCTAGCTTTGAATCTTGTCCACAAATTCACTTAAATTGACCATTAATTTGGTCTTATAAAAAAGAAAAAAAAATAAAGCATTCTCGCAATCCACAATACTTTCTATCTTCGATATAGGCAACGGTTAAAAATCCCATGCCTTTTAGTTTTTTCTATATTAAGCAAACAAGCTTCTACATTATTGTTGATTCGTTCGAAAAAAACCTGTTTTAACTCATTAAGTTGTAATGAATAAAATTAAACTAACAAGTAGATTATTTGAATAAAAAGAGATAAATGCATTATACATTGAATTGATAAATCCTAACCACACAAGTAGAAGAACTAGGTTTTTTCCTTGGTTACTTCACTGTTTTTTTTTTTTTTATCAAATGTAAGAATATATTATAGATCAAAAGTTACAAAGCTGAAAACAACAAACACATGGAAAAATAAATACAGATAGATCAGAGAAAAGAGACAAGCTCTCTAGGAAACAAATAGGAAGACAACTGGAAAGCATTACAATCCTCCACCAAATAAAATAATGGACTAAAGCCAAGGAACAACCAGACAAAAAATCATTACCAGCCAAGGAGCAGCAGCAATCGTTGACTCTTCCATGCAGAGACAAAACTTATCCATGCAGAAACAGAGATAACCCAGTTACCAGCCAACCAAGCCAAGACAAACGAAACAGCCGTAAGTCAACAGCTTTTTCATGCAGAAACGAAGGAACCATGCAGACACAACTCATCCATGCAGAGATAAACATCAACCATCCATTCAAAGACACAAACTACAATTCATCCATGCAGAGAGGAGGACCATCCAAATAACAACCAAAACAAATTAACACACTAACAACCAAGAACAGTGGACAACAACTCACCCATGCAGAAACAAGGAACCATGCACGTCCAACCCACATTGAAGAATCAAGGGAGCTAATAACAACATAAAGGCCAAAACATCCTATCAGCTCACCCAAACAACAACCAAGACTCCATGCAGCCACTAGCAACCCCTGAACACTTCCATACAGCGACATATGAGCCTTCAACTAACCATGCAGAGAAGAAAGAGACACTGCCAATAAAACAACCAAAACGAATAAATACACTACCAGTCAGAAACAGGAGACATAGGTTCATTAATGTGGGGACGACAAAACCATGCAGAACCATGCACGTTCAAGTTACCCCGAAAAGCGAGGAGGATCAATTCAGCTAGCAACATTGTAGGCTAGGTGATTTTTTTCATGGAAATACAAAATAGTGTAGAACAATAGCTGGAATTTCCTGAAGATAGTCCCAACTGATTTTGCAGTGTTATTAAAAATGCGCCTGTTTCTTTCTTCCCAAATCAAATACACAAGAATATCAAGAGATACTCTTTTCATTCTCGGCTGCAACCCTTTTTGTTGTTGTGTAAGACCCGAATGACTTTGTTTAAGGAAGGCATATTACTATGAAGCTTGAGCCATAATCTAGCCTTGCTTCAAAGAGAAGACGACCAATCACAATTGAAGAAGAGATGAGCATGAGATTCATTAACATTCTGACAAAGGGGGCATGTAGAATCAGAGGAGAGAAACTGGAGTCAGTCTCTTATTCGCAACTTGCCCAACATTGCCAGCCATAGGGAGAAGCTATGTCTTGGGAGAGACCATTGCTCCCAAACTACACTAGTCCACTGGACAAGATCGGTTTTATATCTGAAGAAATCATATGCACTGGCTATAAAAGACCCCAATCCAGAGTGCCAACTTAAGAGTAATTGTTGCACTGGAGCAACCCCACCACATAGATTAATCATTTTGTTACGCAGAGAGAAGATTGACTTCCATAGAGGAGAGTCGGTTTTCTTAGCATCCAAAGACCAAATAGAGGCATGCGAAATGTAGTAATGATCCACCCATCGAATCCAAAGGGAATCAGACTTCAAGTGAATGTTCTAGAGATGCTTGGTAAAGAAATTGTCATTTCTAGCCTTGATATCAAGAATCGCCAGACCCCCTTCATCTTTTGGTAAACATACATGCTTCCAAGCAACAAGAGTAGATTTACTTCTAAGCACATCCCTAGCCCATAAGAAATTTCTGCACATACTAGTAATCTTGTTGATAACAACAGCTAGAATAGGAAAGATACTAATCCAAAACTGCACTATACCTTGCAGGACCGATTTGATTAACCCAAGCCAACCAGCATAAGAGAGATGATTTCCCATCCAACTCTAAATAGCCAATTCTAACTTGTGAATGAGAGGAGAGAATTGACTGGCGAGAAGCTTGTGAGGGCTGAGAGGGACACCTAGGTACTTGAAGGGAAAAGTCCCTTCGGTGAACTGAGAGAGGCCGAGAATGGCCTGCTTCATATCCCCCAAAACACCAGCAAAGAATATAGAGGATTTGGCTGCATTAATTACCAGGCCAGATATCTCCCCAAAAACATGAAGCTGATGAAGAATAATGCTAACAGAGACCATGTCACAACGGCAGAGCAGGAGAATATCCTCAGCGAAACCAAAATGACTGATTCCCAAAGCTTGGCATTTGGGATGAAAGTGAAAACCAGAATGCTGAGTATTTATTTTCAGTAATCTAGAGAAGTACTCCATGCAAATAATGAAGAGATAGGGGGATAATGGATCTCCTTACCGAACACCACACTTACCTTGGAAGAAACCGAAGAGATTACCATTGATGCAGACAGAAAATGAGGTAGTCTCAACACATTTCATAACAAGATGAACAAACCTAGCAGGGAACCCCAAGAGCTGAAGGAGATCGCGAAGAAAGGACTATTGGACCTAATCAAATGCTTTCCTGAAGTCAATCTTGGTGGTGCAGCGAGGGGATACACCTTTTCGCCCATATCGCCTCAGAAGCTCTTGCATGAGGTTAATATTATCTGCCATGAATCTCACTCCAAGAAAAGCGTTCTGAGAAGGGCTGATAATATCATTGAGCACATGAGCCAGCCTCCCTGCTAGAATCTTGGAAATCACTTTGTAAGTGACGTTACAACAAGAAATAAGTCTGTAATCTGCAGCAGAGTTTGCATTTACTGATTTTGGAATAAGGGCTATGATAGAATGGTTAAGCTGCTTGAGAATCTCTCCTGAGGCAAAGAAATCTTGAACGGCTGAACAAAAGTCATCACCAACAATGTTCCAAGCTTTTTTGAAGAAGGCAGAGGTATATCCATCCGGGCCTGGAGCTTTGTCATCATCCATACTGAAGAGAACTTGCTTGATATCATCAGCAGATACTGGAGCAAGAAGATAGTCATGAGAGTCGGCATTAATGCAGGCGCCACAATGAACTACCTCAACTCTTGGCAGGATAGTAGGCTTGGAAGTCCACAAGAGCTCTTTATAGTATGAGACAAACTCTCTACTAACCTCTTTAGTCGAAGAAGTGAGCATACCATCACTACAAATAATAGCAAGAATATGGTGTCTCCTATGACGCTGGCTCATCAAAGAGTGAAAAAATCTGGTTCCCTTGTCACAATCTTTAAAGAAAGCACATTTCAATTTTTGGCCAAATAACATTTTCTCAGCAGATTTAAGATTTACAAGGTTCAGCCTCTGCTGCTTTTTAAGTGCTAAGAGATGACCATTGTCCCTGTCATTCTGCAGAAGAAGCTGAGTATCATCCAGGTCCTTTTCTGCTCTAGCTACCTTCTCCGAAATGTGGCTGAAATGAAGATTGTTCAGAGTCTTCAGGGTTCCTTTCAATTGCTTGAGCTTTTTATAGAGAATATACATATGCGACCTATAGATATCCAAATACCAATGCTGAAAGATGATTTCCAAGAACTGAGGATGAGCAACCCACATGTTGAAGAATTTAAAATTCTGTTTGCCATGGAATTCCCATAATCCCAGCTGGATAGTAGTTGGAGAATGGTCCGAGAAAGCTCCTGGGTACCAAAGTGGACATGGGCCATTTGCTGCAATGTGAACCAATGAGCGTTTACCATAACCCTATCAATTTTTATCCAGACTGTGCCATTTATCCATGTAAAATGACAACTCGTAGAGTTCAAGTCAGCTATCCCAAGATTAGAACAACACACCCTGAAATCTGAAGTTTCATAGTTAGAGACTGGCTCCCTATTATGCTTAACATCTTGAGAGAGAATAGAGTTAAAATCCCCAAGAAGAATCCATGGTGATTTCGTGCCCCATCTTCTTAAATCCTTCCACAAAGCTCTTCTGGCAGTAATGATGTTGAAACCGTATATGAAGGGGGCTGTAAAACTATATTGGTGAACCAAGCTTGTAATCTGAACATGTATCCCTTGGGTAGAGAAGTGAAGCATCTCAACCTTTACTGTGTCAGGGTTCCAAAAAACAACTATCCGAGCATATATTGCAGCTTCAACATTGTTTATAAACTACCAAGACTTCAAACTTAACTTATGCATGCAACTTTTGCCAATAACAACTTAGTCTCTAGGAGACCACAAACATCAATCTTTTTACCCTTCATGAGGCCAGTAACCTCATGCTGTTTGAGAGGACTATTAAGCCCTCTCACGTTCCAGCAGTAGACAATCATAGATGAGGAAGGGTGAAAGATACCCCACCACTGCCAGAAACTCTATTGGAATTCCTTTGGACCGAGCTCCTGGTGAGCATACCTGATATTGGTCGATGGGGAGCCTCGGTGCCAGTTATGTCTACTGAGATTGCAAGAGCTTTCCCCTAGGCAGAGACATACTGTTGTGGAGGCTGGTTACTTTCAGCAGGTAAAGATTTTGATGAGTGCTGCTTGTTACCATTGTTATTTCTCCTTTTCCGAACAGTTTGCCACTCTTCAAAACCAGCAGTTGTGGCTTGAGAACAATGTTGCTCATCCTGAGCTACACAAGTCTCTATAGGGACAATGTGAGCATCAAGTTTAGGAGCATCAGTAGGAGGAGTATCAACAGGGGAGACTTCAACCGGGGGAGCAATAACAGGCGGGGCATCAACAAGGGAATCATCAACAGAGGGGCTGAGTCGAGTAAAGACACTACCTTTGACATTTTTCTTGGTAGCAACAACAACATTAGCTGAACCTGCCTTCCCTACTGTTCTGGCCTCTTCCTTGCCTTTAGAACATGCTCCAGTGGAATGGCCTAGCACTTTGCAATGCTTGTAAAATTTAGGCAGCGTCTCATAGATAACCCTTTGAATGAGGGGGTTTCCATTAGGCAGGATAACATTGATGGAGGATCTAAGATCAGCAAGGAGATCCATTTCCACAAGCACCCGAGCACATGATAATCTCTCATTGGTGGAAGTTAACTTATCACACTGTATTGGCTTACCAAGAACACTTGCAAGCTTTGATAAACACCTCGGTGTCCAGCATTTCAATGGCAGGTTTGGGAACTTAATCCAAACAGAGACTTGAGTCATTTCAGAGCATGAGAAATCAAAATATTCAGACATGGGACGCAAGATGAGAAGCCTGTCATATACTAAATAAGGCCCTCCATATAATACAGAGAACTTGTCTTCTTCATTTTGGAATTTATAAACTAACCAGCCCGATTCATGTATGGTAAGGGTTGCTTCACATTTCCAGATGTTCCCAATGATGCTATTCAAGGCTCTATAACCAGGAAATTTTCCAAAAACATAACCAATGGCACACAGTTTCCAGTCATCACAAGAATGATCTAAGTCTTCAGTTAAAAGAGGGCAGGACTGAATATCATTGAAAGCTGAAAAATGCATGAGTTTCAGGCAAGAGGAGATGCTATGGTTGAAAGAGAACAGATCTCTCCATCTACCACTAACAGGGGGAGAAGAGGGAGATTTACCTGCTTGAACATTGTTGGATGGGTTAAAGCTGGCACCTTTGGGACTTGCTGGTATCTCTGGAGAGACCGGAGCCGGAGAAGATGGTGAAGACCTTTCATATTCTTCCTCAGAGAACGTGAAGTCTAACTGCTATTCTTCTAGGTCTTCATCGTCAGAACAGTTTTCTACACTAAACCCATCAAGAGGTGGAGAGTTGTTAGCCACTGGAAACCCATCTGCCTCTCTAACCGTGCTTGTACCTGCGCCGCTGGATAGGATAATAGTAGGGGGGTAGATCTGTACTGGCATATGGGAAATAGAACCAGAGAGAGTTCCAAGAGCCGACTCATATGATGAGTGAAGCAACTCCCTAATTCATTTAGGACCTGATTGTTTTTGAGTTTCAAAAGTGTTTTTGAAAAAAATTTATTTTTATTTTATTTTTTTGCTTCAAATTATTTTTTTATATATTTTTAGATTATTTAATGTGTTGATGTCAAAAAAAAAAATTTTAAAATTTTTTTTCTAATGCATTTTCAAATAGAACATACTTTGAAAAACAACACCTATCATATTACCAAACACCCCTTTAATATTTTCACCGCCACTCTTTGCAAGAACAATCCAGTCCACTACCACCTCTAGGAGAAAAAAAAAAAAGCCTAGCTTTCATCCCTAGCCTCCCCCTCATTCTTTAAAAGGAAAGCCCTAATTTCCTGATCCCATAACCTAAACAAAACTCTTCACTTCCAGTCCTTTTTCATTTAACATTGAAAATGGTCATAGCCTCCAAATTACCACTCCAAAATCTTATATCCCCGAATCCTTACTTTTCAAGAACAACATCACCAACACTAACAGTCATGAGAGTGACTAATCGAATAGAGAAGAGGAGACCTTGGATGATGTCATCATATTAGTCGTTGAAAAATAAATTGAGTTTTTGGTTTGGTTTTGTTGTTAGGATAACATAACAATAACTTTTATTTTTATTTTGGGCTTTGTTTTCCAGGATAAATGTAGAAAGAGTTACTATTTTAGCAGAATTAGCCACCTACTGATTTCCAAGCATCTCGTGACAAACTTCGAAGTCAGTTGTAATTTTTTCTGCCTAATTGATGGAGCAAATGGTGAAGAATTATTGAGGTTACTTTTATATTTATTTGCAGGGAATTAAATTGTCCTTGAATTTTTATTGTTTTCAAGTAAGATTTTATGCAAAGATAGAAATTCATGCCATCAAGATAAAGATGCAAAGAATATTTTGGTCTTTTAGCCATGATTAATTTTGAAATTTTCAATAATGATACAAACTCAAGATGATAGAATTGAGTGTGGATTGTTAATGTTGTTATTGAAGATACTGTAGCTATTCATGACAAAATGATTCTACAGATGCAGCTATTGATGAATATGATTATGTAGATATTTTAGCATTATACTATTGCCTAATGTAATTTATTTGTTACCTAGTTTTGATACGATTATGTTCTTTTATTATTAATATGTAATCTTAACGAGATGCTTGGGAGAAATTATGTGCAAGATTATCTTTCCTTGACACATAATTTCCCTGCGATATATATAAATAGACACACACACACAACAAAAGAATAATATGAATGAAATTCTATTTTTCTGTAAGATTTCTATTTTCCGCTATCTTAAATTTTTTCATGGTATCAGAGCAAGTTCTCTGGGTTTTTTTTAAAACCATAGGCAGAATTAGTTGTGCTGTCATAAAAGATCACTTTAAGGATGTCATTGACGTTGGCTCAAAGATTTCTACACCAGCAAATTACTCAGATGACACAAACACCTCCCAAAGATTGAGCTCTGTATTGTTGAATGAGTTCAATTATCTTTCTTAGTCAAGGGCTGTAACCATTGCCCTTGGTGGAAGATCTAAATTGGGTTTTATAAATGGTTCGACCATTTCTCCTAAAGTGAATGATCCGAAATATAAAGCGTGGTTGTTCAAAGACCAGCTGATTATGTCATGGATTCTCAACTCCATGGAGAGAAACCTTATCGAGATTTTTAGTTTCTCAGAATCATCTTCAGACCTATGGGATGCTATTCATCACATGTATGGAAATCAAAATAATTCTGCCAGGACTTTCTAGATTCATCGCGAAGTTGCCACCTTCACCAAGAAGGAAAACCTTTTGTTCAATTATTGGGAAGTTTTAAAAGCTTGTGGAATGAATTGGAAATATATCGCCCTCACACTACAGATGCTACCATACTTCAGAAAAGGACTGATGATGATAGAATTTTTCAGCTATTGGCAAGTCTCGGTCTAGATTTTGAAGATCTACGAAGTCACATTCTAATGAATCCAGAACTGTCATCCTTAAAGTTAGTTTGTGCCACCATTCAATGTGAAGAAATACACAGAAAGGTAGTGACTCGTGAAGTTGGAGTATCTGATACTCGTGCATATCAGACCAAGTTGTTGCCGCAAGATATAAATTCTGGAACCACTGATCATGGTCAATATAGATCACTATATGATAATAAATCTTACAAAGGGAAACAAACTAATTTGAAGTGTCAATACTGTCACAATCTTGGTCATCATATGGATCGTTGTTGGCTTCTACATCCCGAAATCAAGCCTAAATTTGCAAATGATTTGAAAAGACAACCTAGACGCGTAAATAATCATAAGTCATGACTTACACATAATAATTCCAGTTCCATTGAGATTTTTTGGGTCAACCCGACAACTTTGTTATCTGATTTTGCAAATTATTTACAAGACAAACAAGGCCAAGAAAAGTCACATGATCAACCAACCAGTCAAGACCAGAAGCAATCAGCTGCCCTCCTTAGTCATTTTGCTGATTTTTTAGCAGAGATAGACCTAAAAAATAGCCAAGGTAAACTGACTACTTTTATGACTGTGTTAGAACTTGTAAATTTACATGATCTTTGGATAATTGATTTTGGTGCCACTAATCACATGTCAAACAAATTAAATAACATTCATGATTTTAAGTCATTTATCTGTTCCACTTTTATGTTTGTTGCTAACGTGAAAAATGCTTATGTTAAAAGGAAGACAAAGATAAACCTACCATCTTTTCCATTTCAATTGCTTTTTGTCAGTAAAATTACATCTCTCTAAACTGTGAAGTTATTTTTACCCCCATCAAGGTTGTGTTTCCGGATCTTGTCACCAAGAAGATGATTGGTGAAGGATTTTTTCTACATGGTCTCTATTATATCTCTTATAAGTCTTTTGTCTTCAGGGGTTTTCAAACAACAACTAATCCTTCACATGAGAACCTCTAATGGCATCGTCGTCTAGCACACCCTTCAGAGTTTGTTATTAGTAAAATAAAATTGGTTAAAAAACATGAACCTTTCAACTATGAGATTTGTCATTTTTTGAAATCTACAAGACTTCCTTTTACTTATTTGGTGTCAAAAAGCACCCATGCCTTTGAACTTGTTCATTCAGATGTATGAGGACCTTTTTATACTTCCATTGATGGTTTTAAATATTTTGTACCTTCATCGATGATTTCTCTAGAGTTAGTTGGGTGTACTTGCTGAAAACGAAACATGACATATTCAGTTGTTTTAAGGATTTTTATTTGTTAATCCTTGATCAGTTTTCTGCTCACATTAAAATTTTTCGATTTGATAATGACACCGAATATATGTCCAAAGACATGTCAAAATATTTACATTCTAATATAATTCTGCATCAGACTAGCTGTGTTGGCACACCTCAATAGAATGAGATATCTTAACGCAAAAATCATGATTTGCTTGAAAAAACTCGTGCCATTATGCTTCAAATGAATGTTCCAAAAGATTTCTGGTCATATAGAGTCCTTACAGCTGTTTATCTTGTAAATCGCTTACTTAGTCGAGTGTTGGAATTTAAATCTCCTTTTAAATTTTTGCAGGATAAAATTCCAGATATATCTCACATTAAAGTGTTTGATTGCACTTGTTTCATGCATTTATCAGCTACACACCGTGACAAATTAGATCCTAGAGCAAGCAATGTATATTTTTGGGCTACTCCACAACCCAAAAAGGATACAAATGTTATGACACGTTGTTAAAAAAGTTAACACGTTGTTGAAGAAGTTATATGTGTCCAGAGATGTTAGATTTCTTGAAGACACACCATATTTTCCTGTAGGAAAACAAGGGGAGATCTTGTCTGATTTTTTTGCCTTTGCCTAGTATTGAGAATACTAACCAACTTCTATCTATTGTTCCCAGTAGTGATTGTATTCTTCTCAATCTGGACCAACAAACTCAGTCCTCCACTGCATCCATTTCCAGCAAAGATGTTCTGCGAAAACATCAACCACAAACTGACCAACATAATAAACTTCAGTCTGCCTCTGATTGCAGCAATCCTCGACTTGACTGTATTAGTGAATCAGATCTACCTAGTTCTCTTGATGTTTTGTTAGCTACTAGAAGAGTTTCTTTTCAAACACGTCAACTGCCATCTCGAATGCAAAATTATGTCACCTATAATGTGAGGTATCCTATTTCCAGATTTATATCTTGTCATTGACTGTCTCCAACATATAGTGCATTCCTTACCTTTATATCAAATGTTCATGAACCAAAGAACTTTAAGGAAGCTTAATCACAGACAGTATGACAGTAAGCTATGAATGCTGGCAAGGAAGTTGTCGAATGTTGTTGGATATTCAAGACAATTTACATCCAATGGGAAAGTTGATCGGCACAAAGCTCATCTAGTTGCACAAGGTTTTACTCAGAAATTTTATGTTGATTACAAGGAGACATTTGCTCCTGTGGCCAAGATGACTACTGTTAGAGTTCTTCTTTCTATTGCCATCAACCAAGGGTAGTCTCTCTACTAAATGGATGTCAGCAATGTATTTTTACATGGCGACCTTGAAGAAGAAGTATTCATGAAACTTCCTCCCGGACATCCTCAAAGTGGAAACTTTATGTTGGTTTGCAAGCTTCACAAATCTATCTATGGCCTGAAGCAAAGTTCTCGTGCTTGGCATGCAAAATTAAGTATTGCTTTTAAAGGTCTCGGTTTTACAAGAAGTACTGCAGACTTCTCTTTATTTATTCAACTTGGTTATGCTCATAAACTAGTCGTGCTAATATATGTAGATGATCTCATTATAACGGGGAGTAATGATGATTCCATAACTCAACTTAAAAAATATCTCCAGCAACAATTTTTGATTAAAGATCTTGGCCACTTGAAGTATTTATTAGTGATTGAAATGGTAGCCTCTCGTATATGATTCTTTCTCAATTAGCGTAAGTACATCATTGATCTATTGCAGGATGTTGATATGTTGTACACTAAGCCTCTTGTGAACCCTTTAGACAACAAATTAACATTAGAATCTTCTAGTGAACCTCTTGTTTCTTACACTTACTATCAGAAGATTGTTGGCAAACTAATTTACGTAACAATCACCCAATCGAATATTACATTTGCTATCAGTCTTGTCAGTGGTTATATGCATGCTACAACAATTCAACATCTAGGTATGGTCAAATATATCTTGCGATATCTGAAAGGCACCATTGGTTGTGGTATAGTTATGATTCGCAATGGTCATAATAACATCATGGGATACGCTAATTTTGACTAAGTAGGAAATTCTCTCAATCGTCGATCTACCACTGGCTATTGTATGTTTGTAGGTGGCAATTTGGTGTCCTGGAGAAGCAAGAAACAATATGTTGTAGCTCGCTCAAGTGCTGAAGCAGAGTATCGTGCTTTGGCCTCTGCTGCTTGCGAACTGATATAGCTCAAACAACTTCTTGCTGATTTTGGATTTCATGACATTACTCCTATGACACTGTTTTGTGACAATCAAGCTGTTATGCATATTGCGTCCAATCAGGTATTTCATGAATGCATAAAGCACTTCAAAGTCGATTGTCATTACATACATCAGCAGGTTAAAGCCAAATTCATCCAACCTCAGTATATACGTTCTCATGATTAATTAGTTGATGTGCTCATAAAATCTCTGCCATCTACTCAATTTCACCGGTTTTTAAGCAAGCTTGGATCCACCAATCCGCTCGATCTAGCTTGAGGGGGAGTATTGAAGATACTGCAGCTATTGATGACAAAATGATTCTACAGATGCAGCTATTGATGAATATGATTCTGCAGATATTCTAGCATTATACTATTGCCTAATGTAATTTATTTGTTACCTAGTTTAGATATGATTATGCTCTCTTATTATTAGTATGTAATCTTAGCGAGATTCTTGGGAGAAATTATATGCAAGATTGTCTTTCTTTGCCACATAATTTCCCTACTATATATATATACACAAACACACAACAACAACAAAAGAACAACATGAATGAAATTTTATTTTATTTGTAAGATTTCCATTTTTCGCTGTCTTAAATTTCTTCAATTGTGGAGTTGTGATAATGATAATGATGAACTATTATTGGTGAGAGCATGGCAGCTGAAACTTTAGATTCTTCATCAATGATTTCATGTTACAAAATATTTTGGTTATAATATGAACCTTTGCAGATTAGCTTTGAGTTTGTAAAGATATATTGGCAAGCTATAGATTCAAGTTGCTCACCAATTATTTGATAAAATGCTTGAAAATCATAAACTATTAAAGTTACAGTTTCTTTTTTAGAATTCAAGATTTTTTTATTCTCACCATATATTCTTGAATTGTTGAATGTCCAAAATGTTTTTATAGTCGATGGCTCTTTATAATTACAATGAACATATTTTAATGGTTCGTTCACATCTTTTATTCTTATTTAATAGTATCAACATCAATTATTTTATTTTAGAAAGAAATTTGATGTAAAAAAGTCTATTATTTTTTCTTGTTTTACGAAGATTAATCTTATAGAAATTATGAATCTTATGAGGATTGATTAAAATAAAATAAAATTTTTAGATGAAATTGAGACATTATATAATTCTTAGAGGATAAATTAAAATATATCTATATAGAAGAATTTATTTTAAATGAAGATGGAAGAATTCTTCTTCTTCATGTGATGAGTTGATTATCAAAAACTCTTAGAATGAAAGGGAACATTTATAAAAGTTTGTGAAGAATTATAAAATATTCTAATCAATGAAATGAGAGCGATTATCTTATTAACAAAAAGATAAATGGAACTTATTTCTATTCATTAAATATCAAATACCTGTTTATTGAGAAAGCTTTAAAAAGGTTATTTAAGAAAAAAAATATATATTTTAATTGAAAAGTACTTTTTAAGTTTATTCCTTTTCTACTTGAATTTGAGTTTTGATTTTATTTTAAGATATTTCTCTTCGATGGATGTTTTTTCGCCATGAATATCCATCTTATGGCGCATCGAAGGTATACTTGGCCTCCGTTTATGAAATGGCAGGTCACATGCTGCTAGGTATAATTTTCTCATTTTTGAAGTAATGGGGGCCTTATAGCCACTAAGCAAGCAGCCAAATAATATAATGCAACTGCCTTTCAACAACGAAATGTACCATAGTATACAGCACTTGATCATTTTCAAAAGTCAAAATCTTCTTGATTCGGCTTCGGTGAAGTTAAGAGAGCAGTATAAAGCCTAAGCCTATCCTCTCCCAAAGAAGAACACCTTGACAAAGGTCTTCTAGGCCTTATAAATGACAATGAGGTAAGCGTTAACCGATGCTTATACCTTCTCCAAGCCAGCTGAATAGCCACAGCAGCCCAAGTTCTCCATCCAGGTGAATAATACCTTGCGCTTCTCTTAACTCTTTCCTTAACGAATGTGTACCTGAAATGTTGCGTCACATATTTCACGTCTTCAGCTTCTAGGCCAAAAGCCTCGGTGGTTTCAAGAGTGACCAACGTTGATGAAGATGGTGGCAAACGTTCGATAAAGGGTCTTCTCAGGCACCATGATAAGAGCTCATCACCACTGAAATTCCCAGGCCCTAGCATGCAACAGCTTTTGACACCGTCTCTGAGAACTTGGCTACTTTGGAGATGTCCCCTTACTACAAATAACATTCTTTGGACAGGATCTCCCTCCCTTGTAATCTACAAGAAATTCATTTAGCAATTAGGAATGTTCAAGAAAATTATTTTATTACTCACGCGTGAGCAACTCTGCCCGCTCATGTTAACGTTTCCCGTACAATAAATTTCTGCTTTGGATCATAAGAGGAACTTACTGTTTCTCCCTTTGTGAAGATGAGAGACTTCACACGGTCACAAATGTTCTCGAGGACCAAATCATCCATGTGTTGGAACAGTGGTACCTGAAACAGATTTTTGAAACATCCCCTCGAATATTATAATTTGAAACCAGAGAATTTGCAAAGCCCAGATCTGATTGGACTGAAAACGAATGCGGTGGTTGGTCTTGAATCACAGGCCAATAAATGGAAGCTCAGCAGTCTTTTCTTTTTAAAATGTGCGTGGACTAGAAGCCCATTGTATAATAGGAAGAAGATACAGTCAATATAATAATAATAATAAAAACCACAATTTTGTTTTTCTTAACTGTAGTGGACCCCATTAGACCCACAGGGAAAAAAAATAAAGATAAAAAAGACAATAGCTTGGTACTCTGGCATTTACCTGTCTCACCAAATCCAGGCAAAGATGGTACTTGATGTCCCTCCTAAGGCCCTCAGGGAGGTTCCGGATCATCTCACATTCATCAACACCCCTCATCGCTGCCCACCGTTGCCGCTCGTAGTTGCGCACTCTCTGCCGGAACCCCGTAGGCAAGTGCCTTTTCCTCATCCACCACTCTATATTCCTCATCTTCAATTGCATTGCTTGCTTCTTTGATGTGGTTGCATGCAAGAACACCTTCATGCACAAACAATGGTGTAAACATAATCTTCTTTCTCTTGATGATTAATTCAAATGAAAATGAAGTTTTGTAAAGGGAATTAAATTAGAAGAAGAAGACGAAGAATGGGTGCTGGTTTGAAAAACAGGGAACACTTGGACGTGGGCCCTTTAAAGCTCTATAATTTTGCTGGACACTGCATGTTGGACTGTCCCAATAAGACAACCCGTCCTTCGAAATTTTTATCAAGAGGAAGTTAAATGGATTCCTTGCAAGAATTGAACGGTGTGTCAGGTAAAATGGTCTTCACGAGTGGCCATTATCAAGCATAGTAAATACGGAATCTATTCCATTAATCATGGGGTAGCACCTGCCACTGTCACCTATCTACGAAGCATTAAGAAATAATAAAGTTGAATAAAATGAGATCACCTTGATATTCCCAATCAACATGGTGACCAAGAGCAGCCCACTCGTTAGAACAATGATGTTGAAAACAACCTCTAACCACTCAGTTGTGCTCTCCAGGTTCCCAAAAGTGCTGTGATGAAAACACATGATTGTCAGAAAATTAAGAAGAAGAGTATCTATCGATGATGGTGTAATCTTGAATTTCTTTCTCGTGAGCCTTTTTGTTTAGTGTACGGTGTACTGCCGGACAGAACGTCCATGTTGAGGACTGTCGATCAAATTACCTGAGAGTCATTAGGCCCCAGAAGATAGGAAAGAGTATCTTCTCTAATCTGCTGTCATTGGTAACAAGCTGAACGGTCCATTTATATGCACCATAATCATATTTATCAGGGCTGTCTAAGCACATAGATCTTGCTAGCTTGTTATCCGCCCATGCCCATCTCGCCTTCTCCATCACTTTTCTTGTTGTTCCATAGTAAATAGGCTCTTTGCAAGACAACAATCCCAGGCCACAACCCGGTGTTTCTATGCATTGTTCTTTCAAGCATTTTGCAGCCCTTTGAATTCCCAGCAAGTACCAACATGCTCCTGCTGCCTGCACACGTTCATTTGAATATTTTAAGAAGGGAAAATTCAGTCCTCCTAATAAATTAACATGTAAAAACAAGCATTGTCTTCTTGATCCAATATTTAAATACAAAATGATGCACATCAACTTTATGGTTTACAGTTGGTAAAGAGTAACTGTATGGTTTACAGTTGGAAAAGAGTAAGGATGACAGTGATTACCGGTGGATTGGGTTTTTAATTATTATATCCAAACCCTAATTATTGGTTTTTAAATATTGTTAATTATTTAATATGAAATTAAAAAAATAATATATATTTAAATTATGTTTGTATTAAATGACAATTTATGCTACATATATTGGTTTAGATTCGAATCAAGTAATTTGAAGTGGGATTTAACAATATTTATACTTTATTTATTAATAATTATAAAAAAAAAAACTCACAAAATAATTTGGATCGATATCTGTCAAAGATCAATTATCATGCTGTTTTACTTTTCATCTTTATATGATTAAAAGGTACTTCTTTAGATAAGAAATTATGTTTGTTTATTCAAAGAAGAATCTTGCTTAATGACTAGTTTCGCTACTTCCATGGCACTAGAATCCAGGGCCTAAATAATTAAAAGTTCAAAAGATAACAAATAGAAGCTGATAAATTATTTCTTTTGAGAATCCCTTTTAGGACTTTTTATTCCGCTCTGAGTATATCGCAGTTGATAAAATTGTTTTCACAGTCAATAAAGAAGTTCAAAACGTTAAAACATGTTCTGTTTTTTAATGCATTTCATTTAAAATAATATATTAAATTGATATATTTTTTAATTATTTGATATGCTATGTTAAAAATAAAAAATCAAATCAAAAAACAAATCTAAAAATATTAAGCACACACTTAGATTTTTGTTCCTTTAATTAGGAATTCTCCATTTTACCCTTCTGTTTTTCTAAAAATCCCAATGCTACCGTACGTAGTTGTTAAATAACCTTCTTTTCTTAATTTGGTTTTTGAGTTTTTTTTTGTTATTTAAAGTGTTTAAAAACTTTAAGGACACAAAACTCAAGAACATACAAAAAGAAAGGCTTAAAACAACTATATTAAAAAGATATAGGAGATATATAGATAAAGGAAACTTACATGTGATGCAACAAAGTAAGCAATCATGTTGAGAGCGATTCCCCACCAAACAGTTCCAAATATATAGCCAGAGAGACTTTGCATGCGTCGAAGGAGGCAGACGGAATAGTGTATTTTTGGGAGATATTGGAAGAGGAAAATGATCAGAAACACGTTCATCAGTAGCGTTACTGATCCCTTTTGCAACAGAGATGGAATTCCCACCCATAACACAATCTGCAGTGAGGAAAGCAAGCATATATATATCCTGTGTGTCAACCTCAACATATCATGGACACTTTCATTCTGTTTGTCACTTTCACTTAGCGTATAAGAGGTCCGTCATCTATAGATACATGCAATGGCATTTCAAGCAATATTTGCTTTTGATGTATATGTTCAGTATTTATTTAAATTTATGGGATATTTTTATCAGCTTTAACTGATATATACATATCTCTTTATTACGACAATGACTCTAAACAGTAATTCTGTCAAATTCAATTAATATTTTGCTTGAATATGCTGGAGTCAATATCAGTGAAAATATACCATAACCACCGCTAAAGTTAACATAAATGCTACTATATATATATTTGTGAAATGCCAAGATAAATATATTTGTAAAAGCAGTTTTTTCTTTTGGAAAGCACCTCTAAGATCAATTATATTGAGCTAGAAGGGGCTAGAGATAACCTATGTCTTTCAAAAACATCCTTCATGTGAGTCATCAAAACTAGCAAGAATAGAATTATTTTGACACGACTTGTAAGCTAATATATAGATATTCATGCAGCAACTACTGACATAATGAAAAGTAAGCAAATAATATTCTTGCCCAGATTAAACTTCTTTAGTTTCTTACTGCACAATTAATTACAAGTAATTTTCTTTGCTTAGCAGTTTTTAGTTGATTTTTTAAAAAAACAATCTTCAAATAAATCTCAACCTTTTCTTTGATTTTTTTTTTCTAAAGTTCCCATTTGAAAGTAACTTTATTTGCACCAATAATTTTCTGTCTACCACTTTGCCTTCCAAACAGCTGCGACCACCTGTCTCCTAGAAACATGTAATTGATAAATGACTGTTTAGACATGAAAAATAACAGCACTCTCGTTTTTCCTTTTTAGACCTCCTTAATCTCATCTATTTAATTATATATTTCACGTTCACCCGCCATTAGAGTTTTAGCTAAAAGTTAGCTAAGCTATTGAATTAATGATTCTGAAACAAAGAGAGTTTACTGTAATTCCAGACTCTGATTGAATTTGGAAGTTAAAATCGAATATTTCTACTGACTGAACTTATGTTCTCATCAGAAATATCATTTGCGGCAAGACATGTGACAGACACGTGTATGGGAGCAAATGAGTGGAAACTTGGATGATGAAAAGCTAAGTTGAGACTCAATTTCAGAACCGGAATTATTCAGGCAGCATTTGCACCTATTCTTTCCGTCCTATAGGGAATATTTATAGCTGATTGATAATTAATGTGGGGGCCTGGACACCTTTTAGCCTTGAATTTGGTTTATGATAATATCATCATCTACACTTCCAATCACACAGAGAACTCGTTTAATTCAGGAATCTAGAAATAGTACTAGATCATGTGTGCACTCATGGAATGCTTCATTATATGCACATAATTTGTAAGAGTTTAGTCCAGATTTTTATTTATTTTTCTATTTCTTGTATGCTAGTCCAGATTAAGGAATATAGCTGACCTCAACTACTATTTAATGGCAAATAGCATTGAAGACTCGGTTGAAATTAGCTTCCATTTCACTTTCTTATGGCAAATCAGGAGGTAATTTATTAAAATGAAAGTACTAATTTCTGTAATCTGTAGTATTGAATTTTCAATTAAGTAATTTATGAAAGTGAAACATTCCATTTATATCAATTCACGTATGTTTCAGAAATCTAAAATTAAATTAATAGAATCATTATTTAAAGTTCGGGTTACATCTACGGGATTTAGTGAGTGCTTGAGAATGTACTAATTTTTATTTTTTGGTGTTTTTTAAAAGTGTATTTCACTTGAAAAAATATTAAATCGATATTTTTTAGTGTTTTTTTAATAATTTTGATGTGCTAATTTCAAAAATTAAAAAAAAAACTAAAAATAAAATCTTAATTCATTTTCAAACAAAAAAAACTTTTGAAAAGCATTTACATTACAATAACAAACATTATCTATAAATCATTATATATTATATAGTTAGTGAGGTGTGTAAACATATATAAAAACCTGGAAAAAGTTCTTTTGATTATATTATATAATATGGCACGAAGTCAACTTCCCAACAAGCCTAATTAAGAAAGTGAAAACCATAGAGCTCCTTCCAAAAACCAAGCATCAAATTGATCAACAGACCGTTGTGTTTGTTTTCCATTACCCATTTTTATCCTCTTTTTTTTCTTTTCTAAATTGAAAAAACGACATGGCTAGATCACATGGTTACACTACCCTATATAGAGAGAGAGTTAACCTGCATGCCAAAAGAATCCATGGCTAAAAACAACTACTGGCATGGATTTGCAGTTGTCACCTTCTCAAACACTAGCATACAAAAAATGTACTTAACAAATTATGAACATGCCCCTTGTGACATATATGGTGTTATATACTAGTTGCCATGACATAACAGATTCAATATGCTGGTGATAGTTACTTGAATGGTAATTAATGTTAATTACTGTTGTCATTTGCTGAAAATCTTACCTGGGGTAGAGGCAGAATAACGAAGAGATCAAAGAAAAATCCTTTCTTAGCCTTCAAGTACCTCAGAGCCGAGGAGCAAGGGCCGGCAACTCGGGACCCTCCTCTTTCTCCATCTCCACCACTTTCACCACCACCATGTGGTCTCTTGGCTATTTTCAGCTGCAACCACATGTTCCACAAGTACAAAACATCAGTCATGCACCGGAGAGCCGTGACCGTGATGGCAAACCACCCATCGACGAATAGGCACATGCACGTGTCGCTTATTGAGAGGACGTAGAAGAAGAGAGGGTCCACAAAAAGTCCTGTGGCACACACGAGGAGAAAAACCCTATTCCATTCCTGAACCCATTTGCCTCTAGGGTCTAACACCTGTCCTAGAGACCACCCTCTTCTTTTAGAGCCACCACCACACAGATTCAAGAACATGCCTTTGCAATCTTGTGGACTTTCCTCCTCCACATCTTCTTCTTCTTCATCATCTTCAACTTCATCTTCTTCACTTTTGCTGTCTTCATCTGTAAAATACTGCAAGTACTGTGCAGCATTTGAGTTTTCTTGGTGCTCACTAGCCATGAAAAGAGGTGAAGAGAGGGAGCTGGAGGAGGTGTTTAGGTTGGTAAGGGGAGAGCAATACACGTATGACTTTCTTTGGGGGCATGAATATGTATAAGAAATAAGGACACAACTGTAGACTGTAGAGATAGAACTTGAGAGAAACAAGATCCTTTTATTAAAGTACCAAAATACCCTTAGGTTGGTGTTCTGTTCCTCCATTATCTGCCTCTAATCCTTCACTTAATCAGACGAGTAATTATTAGTAAATGAGTTAAAGCTAAAAAGTCAGCATTAACTCTGGAAAATTGATTGCGTTAACAGCAATGGTAATTACCCAACACGTTTTTGGCATGTCTCTTCACTGACGCCATGTGAAATGTCGAAAAGTGTTTCTACCCCTACCTCATACACCTTTTCCAAAACATAATATATATATATATATGGAGAACATAAATACAATTTCAGTGCCATAATTAAATACGATTGTATTAGAATGTATTAATAAATTTTTTTTTTTTGAGTTTTCATAAAAAATATCAAATGATATTATTTCCTTATGGGTTTGATGGCTAGTGGATTAATTACTTTCTACATTATTATTTCGAAATTAAATTCAAGATTTCTCAAAAAAAAAAAAACCTTAACTCTTTTCTTTTAAGATGAAAATTAGATTAACATAGAAAATGACACAAAAATATATACAATTGTCAAGAAAAATTATTCTAAAAGAACAATACAGTATAAAATTTTCAAATTCTTGATAATAAAATCTCAAAAAATCTAAGCAGCTTGGAAGCAAGATTTATATCTTGAATAATTAGTTAATCTTTTTATTTTGAAAATCTGATCGATTCTCTCCTCGAGGTGACTAGTGGCTGGTACTTAAAGAGAGAAAATATCTCTGGTATAAAAATGTCTTATCAAAGTAAAAATCATGGGTGCAGCGTTTGTCTAAGCCTGAAGATGATGGTCCGACGAACCGCCAAACCCACAGATGCTTGGCCTCAACGCTTGGTTGGGTCTAGGGATGATGGGTCTGGTAGTTCACCAAATCCATAAAAATCTAGGCTCAGCGCTTGGTTGAGCCTAGAAATGATAGGTTATTACCTTAAACTTTGTTCATTTGTTTATGAGGGAGGATCTAGGAAAAAACAAAAAAAAAATGGTAGTCCATCAATAACCCCCCAAATCTGTGTGTATTATATTATACATAGATTTTGAAAATCTTTTGTTAGCAGCAGATGAGGACCGTTTTACCTTCTTCTAAAGATTTCACGTGTCCCATACATGACAGTCATGATCTTTAAGTCTAGGTGACTTGTCTTTACTACTGGAACGTGTCCTTTGGGAAACAAAGTGGTAGTGGCTTCTAATGTAACAATTAAGTGAATTTCTAAAGATTTGTGATGATATGAAGAGTCATCCATCCGACAATGGGAGTAAAAAGATTTTTTGTTTACAACCCTTGTCATTCTTACTAGTGACTTTTCTTTTACTTTCACTTTTTGTGCTTTTTGAAAACCTGCTCCCATAACAAGATCTCAAATATCTTTTCCACCTTTGTTCCCAATCCAAAAGGAGAAAAAAAAAATACTTTAGACACCTTTTTCATTTGGACATTTCTCTCTATTTATCTCTTAGTCAGAACAAAATGGACCTTAGAAAAGTCAGATTTGATATAAAATAAAAGTGCTCCTAAACTCAATGAGGAGTTCAGGTTTCAACTATAGCCTGAAAGAAGCCATAAGGACAAGGGTCCATCAAGCTAGGTCCTATAATGAGAGAACCTTCTCGTAGGAGTCCCTCTCCTCCCCATGTTAGAGATACTTAGGAGAGAGAGAGAGAGAGAGGTTGCCCTAGAACCCCATGGATAACATCCCCAGCAACATAAGTGCTGAGGATGTAAAATATGTGGCTCGCTACCAACCAGGAGAGTATATGGCTCAGATACCTGATCATGCTGGGCGTATCAATAAGCAAACCCTAGGATCTACTCGGGTTTATTTTGAAATTACCACCCCCATCTGCATGTACGTGATGAGGTACTCCTTCCCTCTTCAAGGATTTATGAGGGAGGTGTTTAGCCACTACTAGCTAAGTTCAGGGCAACTACATCTCAATGGATGGACAATTATGTCTTCTTTTAAAAAAAATTGTAGGATCGTTGGGCTTGAACCTACAATTAATGTTTTTAGAAATTGCTACTAGTTGGTCGTCAACATTGATAGTGGCAATGACATGCACTAGTTCTTTACCTTCACCAACAAGAATAATAGCGTTATAAGGGAGATGGTTGGTCATTAGATTCATCGGGACAATTAAACCTAGTGAGGGGCTAGAGCTAATCTAGGGTTATTCTCATCACTAAAGGGTCCCTCCCCATGAAGTAAACAACAAGCCTCATATGACCCTGGATAAGGAGAAAAATTATGTTTCACTGGCCTTGACTTCGACTTAATATGAAGTCAATAATATGGTCAAAGGTTATTACCAGATTCTCTTGCAAAATACATTGATTTTCTGTATTTTTCTCCTTTTTCTGAACTTTTTTGTTTTGTTTTTTTTTTAGCTGAAGAAAAAAATTTCAGCTGGGCCTATAGAAGAGAGTATACCCTAGGGATTTTTATCTTATGTATCTGATTGAGGCATAGGTGATGGAGGACCTCCCTATCCTTGTGAACTCTCCACTTCTGAGGGTTTTGCTTCTAAGGAGATCATGATGAGAGTTATGGCCACTACAAAGGTGGAGGGTACTGATCTTCCCCCATCCAGGGAAGAAATAAATATAACTCCCCCTGTGGTGATCGTGGAATTCTGTGTTTCAGTCCCTCATTTAAAGGCTCATATGGTGGTATTTTCTCTATCACAGATTCTTGTATTGTTAAGTGAGGAAGCAGCGGGTGGGACTTTCACGAAGGTTGACCCCATGGAGTTCAATGACACCTTTTCTCAAGTAGCTCGTGGTTGCTCTCCCTTTGATTTTCTCATCCTGTCGGAAGGAAAGTAGGAACTCATGGAGGCCATGGTTGGAGGAAAAATAGGCCTCATGAAGGCTGGCCTCGAGGTAGTGAGAACATTAAAGAGAGTTCTTACATCTCGTCAGACATCTCAGTAATGTCAGATGAAATCTTCCACCGCTATTTGGCTTTAACTAGCCAAATAGCTTTTAATGTAAGGAATTTTCCTGTTTTTTTTATTTGGTTTGATGATTTCCTTTTTTAACATTTATCATTGACATATCTCCACAATATAAGCCCATTATCAAGGCATTGAGTGACCAAAAAAGGTCATATGAGGGAGGTTGTAGCTACGAATATGGTAAACCAAGATGCTTTTAAATGGATGCAGAGAGAGAAAACTATTATGGAGGCCAAACTGCGGAGTATTAACGTGGATTATTCCACTTTAAAAGACCAAGCATAGGGTTTTGCCCTTGAGCTAGGTTCTTGCGAAATAACATTCGAGGCTACCTACAAACAGATGGTTCCTTTGAGACAGGAGCTTGAAGCAAAGGCCTCCCAAGCTGGTCTGCAAGCTAAAATTATTGCTACACAAGCAAAGCTTCTTGCTGCAAGGGAAGAGGTTTGGTGTTTCCAGGCAAAGTTGGAGACTTTAAGGGACTCTTTTTAGGGAGTTCCATGGATTTTTCATAGGGTTCGCAGCTTTGAGCGAAATACTAGGAGATAAGATATTCTTTTCCATGTCCAACCTATGTTTCTTCAATCCTTCAATGGGGAAACAAGTTGATTTTAGTGCAGCCTTTCACCTATTCCCGGTCCTTAATTTCATGGACATTTTCTCGATTAGAGCCACTACAACCCAACGGGGGGAGTACCTGGATAAGGAGCCTGGGCTAGATTTTTAAACCCTTCTAAAAATGTATATATGTATTCTTCTTTCATGTACATCATATTTCTTTCATGATTCTTTTATCTACATGTTGCTCTTCATGAGTTTAAAGTCCCCATGTCGAGTTCTTATCTGGATCTAATGCCTGTACTTAGAAAATTATTTATGTATCCAACACCCATACTTAGGAGATTTCTGGGTCCAACGCCCATGCTTAAGAGAACATTTCTAAGTCTAACGCCCATGCTTAAGAGAACATTTCTAAGTCTCCTAAGAGAACATTAGGAGATTTCTAGATCCAACACCCATATTTAGGAGATTTCTAGATCCAACGCCTATACTTAGGAGATTTTTTTTAATTTTAAACTTTTCCTAACCTTAATCAAGGTTAAAAAAGGATATATCTCTTGCTTGTAATGGAGAGAAGAGGCTCGGTCTCAAGTAGATTCCTAGATAGATTTGTAGTGGATTGTTAAAAAAAGCCTTCTAGGTAGGTGATGGAATTTTATGTTGGTATCCTTAGGCAAGGCAATGTCTATCCCATCCTTGAAGAGATGTGCAATTGCACTAGAAAAACTAAGTCAATCTCTTTCAAGGTAAAGTGTGTCGTAACATTAAAGAGACATTGATTCTTTTCAAAATAAATATGTTATCGCACTAGAGAGGGTAAATTCATCTCATCCTTGGAAGGTTAAAGGGTTGTCATTCTAGAAAGATCGTATTTGTCCCTGTTGTTGAGAAAGTGTTTATCCCATCCTCAGAAAGATGTGTCGTAACATTAGGGAGATGTTGATTCTTTCAAAAGTAAATGTGTCATCGCATCAAGGAGAGTAAATTCATCCAATCCTTGGAAGGTTGAAGGGTTATTATCATGGAAAGACCTTATTCATCCCCGTTGCTAAAGCAATGTCTATCCCATTCTTAGCAAGTGTATGATTGCACTAGGAAGACCAAATCAATCTTTTTCGAAGTAAAATGTGTCATAGCACTAGGGAGATGTTTACTCTTTCCAAAGTAAATGTGTTATCGCACTAGGACGAGTAAATTCATCCTATCATTGGAAGGTTGAGGAGTACTTGGGGAATAAAAAACATTGTTGCGTTAAACCCTTTAATTTATATATATGAAACTTATATTCTTAGTCATTGACCATAGAACATTGTTATCTCCCCTTGAGGTATAATCATCTTTAATAACACTTTTATTAAGGGTCATAGTCTCAATTCTAGGAGAAGAGAGAATAGAGTTTCTCCCGTAAATGTCTTATAGGTGATCTTCAGATAGACTTCTCTAGATGTACACTTTGAACCAACATTATATTGTTCTTGTTGAAAACTTTCCAAAAGTTTAAGGCTCCAACGCGTCTGTGAAGTTAATAAATGCATAACCCAAACTTGCTCAATTTTATCAAGTCCATGAGCATGAACAAAGAATCATGTTCTGATTTTGGGCAATCAATTTGTTACGTAGCATTTTTTGCTTCTTATCCAAGAATGTTGAGGCTCTGGTGGAGCGAATATGTTGATGGTTGTAATGAGGTCCATGACGCGTCTCTTTTCGAGAGGGTCTTGGCTCTTTGCCTTTGATATTGATTTGGGATGTCAATAAACAACCCTAGAAGAATAATTTATGGTTATTTTTAATGTTTTCCACAAATGACATCACTGATGATGTCTTAAAAAATCCAAGCAGCTTGGAGTAAAGCTTATGTCTTGGATAATTGGTTAATTATTTTATTCTAGAAATCTAATTCATTCTCCACTTGAGGTGACGGGTGGTTGGTGACTAGTGCCTTAAAAAAGGCTCAATTTGGTGAATTTAGGACTCTCCATTGATTAAGTCAGTGATTTTTTTAGAGAAAATATAATAATCTTATAGAGAGATACTTTAAAAAATAAATATACCATAGAGAATGAAGATTTTGAACCTCATGGTTGAAGGATTTATGACTTATTTACAGCCTATAATTTTTTTTATGGAGAGGAGGGGTAAAAACATAATATTGCCTTAATAATATTAAAGAGGAAAAATATACTTGACACATGTACTAATGTTGATGGAATATATCTTTGACATATGTATTAATGTTGATGGAAAATATTCTTGAGATATATGTTAAAAAGAAAAAATATCCCTAACATAAAAATATGTCTCATTAGAGTAAAAATTATGGGCACAACGCTTCGTTGAGCCTAGAGATTGTGGGTCTAGTGAGCTGCCAAACTTATGGATGTTTGGGCTCAGTGCTTGGTAGGCTCAGAGATGATGGGTTTAGCAGTTCATCGATCCTACAGAAGTCTGGGCTTGACACTTGGTTGAATCCAAAAATAACAGGTTAATACCCTAAACTTTGTTCATTTGTTCAGAAAATAGAATCTAGGAAAAGATTAAAAAAAAATTGATAGTCCATCACATTGCTTAATTTGTTTTTTTTTTTTATTTTTGGATACATGATTATTGAAACCCTCATTTGAATTGAAATATCTCATGCATGGGTGGTCACGAGAATCTAGAAAGAAAAGGTTAGATAGAAATGAAAATATAGCATAAAGAAACTCAACAAACAATCATCCCGTGATACTCTTGATTCTAGAAACTTGTGTAAAAACTTTATAGCATTTAGTAATAACGTGGCAAAAATTTTATATTGAGAATTAGAATTTAGTTTTTTTTTATGATCATTTGTTAAATTCCTTTTTCTTTTCTATATTTTTTATAGTAAAGTTAAAAGTTAAGTATTAATACAAAGTATCTTAGTTTTAATACTTAATTAAGTAAATATTAGCTGCTAATATCTCAGAGACATTCATTTATTTTAGAAGACTTATATTAAAGAAAAAATGATAAATCATGTTCAAAAAACACGAGAGGGTCCTTATCCCTTTTTATAATGGCATCCTTATTTACAAACTTTTAATCCCGCTTTCATGAGCGTGTATGTCTAGTCTAATATTTGATTAGAAAGGGATTTTTATAATATAAAAAGTCAAAAGGGGGGAAAATACAAACTATTTATTAACTCCATAAAGAACGCTACTATAGCAAAAATTCAATTTAATTAGAAAGGGATGTAGTCTCAATCGATGAAAATAAATGATAAGAATATCTAACATAAAAAAAAAAAAAAATCTTTGGATTGAGTGGTTAAATTTTAGGATATAGATGAGTATTAAGTAATAAGTTAAAGGGTATTGGGATTTTACTGTTTACCCACACTCAACGTACCGTGAATTACAACAGTAATCTACATTGGATTCTTTCTTTATTTTTTTCGTTTTTTTTCACTTTTTTTTTTTACTTTTACATAAGTAAATTTTTTTTTAACTTTTATAACAGTAATATTTTTTAATATGTTAAGGGGGTGTTTGGAAACGCGGTTTCAACCGCGTTTTCTAAAAATATGAATTTGTTTTATTTAAAATTAATTTTTTTATATTTAAATTTTTTTATGTACTAATATAAAAAATAATTTTTAAAAAATAAAAAAATATTTTAATATATTTTAAAATAAAAAACACTTTAAATTATTATAATTATTGTACTACGCTATCAATATAAAGACGGAGAAGTAACTGTGCAGCAACTGTTTTGCATTAATTTACCAGGAAACAAGAACACAATTGATAAGAATATAACTCGATCAGCGGGACCATCGGTATATCAGGAGAAATGATTTTTAGCTACTATACTTTAATCTTTTTTTCCCTTGATGATACTGCCTCAGCAAGAGTGTGGATGAAGGCAAGGCACTCCTGTCATGTCAAAACTTTAAAATAGAAAACACATTTATGTTCATGCATGCTGTGCCAAAATGCTGGGAAACCCAAGTTTTCACTTTAATCATCACTGTCGTGTCTTTCTTCGGCGCTGTCATAGTGCTATCGGAACTTACACCAAGGTGAACCCGCTACGGTTGCAGTTCGGAGGTCTAACCGGTGGTTTACTTATTATAGTTGAACCACCATGTATCTTTTTATAATAATATATACAAAATCTTCATATATTTATTATTCTTTTACCATATTAAATATTATGGTCTAAATATATTTATCTAACATTACAGTAGAATAATAATCTAGAACATAAAAATTAAAAGCTAGCGGTTTAAGAACCGGCCTACCACTAGGTTAACTGATTCATCAATTTAACTAGATCGTCCAGTCTTTCTTTTTAATTTATTGTGTAAACAATCATTTCTAAGAATTGATCAGTTCATTTGAGCTTTGATTCACCGTTTTTTTTTTTTTTAGATACACACACACACACAAACATACACCATCGTTATTCATATCAATCATTTTCTTCTTTCTTTCACGGAATTTGGAATTATTTGACCACCTGTCCAAATTTTAATCAATAGGAAAGGGACTGTACGTTAGCTTGATTGATAAGGGGAGCGGAGGTTATGCTCTTTTTTATAATAATCGAGAGAGCTTGTGGCTATGCTCGAAGTGGATCTATGAAGGATATGATTAATTTGTGAAAGCACGGGGACATTTTAGGAAACTTAAAAGAGAGAAACGGAGGGGGAGGGCAAGAGTAACTATACGTGAGGAAGGCGAGAAGGTCAAGAAAAGGACTGGGGGACGGTTGCGGTCTTATTCACAAATAAGTTTGAACAACAGCAGGTTCCATGCAGTTTCGTCCCTTTGTCTGTTTGCCCATCAATTATCTGTTTGATACCTAGGAATTCATGGACGTGAACGACGCAACTTCTTCTTCCAGCTAGCCACCAAGAACTAACAGGTAAGCAGTGATGAAGGGCCGTTAGCCCATCGAACACACCACTGCCCTAAGCATATACAGAACAAAACATCCTTTCTCTCTCTCAGCAGCCCGACTCATCTCCTTCTCTTATTCTATACTCGTACCAACTTGGATGGTTAATGGAAAGTGAGACTGTTGTTTCAGAAAGCATGTGAATGATTGCAGAGTTAATGCAAGAAAATGGACAAGACAGATTGCAATTGTACATACCTAGCTAGCCATGGCCCTCAAATGTGACTCCGTGGCACATGGATGAGCTCTTGTTGATGGATGTAAAATAAGTTTCAAAGTTTTTTATTATTTTTTTTTAAAAAAAGAGAAAATTAAAATTTTATTATGCTAGATAAATTAGAAACTCATTGTAGGCTTTGCTTCTAGCTAGGTAGAAAGAGATTTTATAAACTGTGAAAGCAACCAAATCTTAGACGATAAGATGGAGATCTTTCCATCTAACAAAGAGTTTGTAATGTGGCTAGCTTCCATAATACAAAGATGCCCCTTCTAACTAGTATATACTTTATTGCATTTTCCCAGATACAGACATTTTGCGTTGCAGAATTCGGCTGGGATCTCTGGCCCATAATGTTGAATAGGCCATGCTCGGGAGTGGCGTGTTTGATTCAATTTCAAACATGGCTTGAGCAAGAAAGGAAAAGTCATGTGCTGATTGATTTTCTTGCTAAACTGGGGTCTTCGATCTCGTCATTGAATGGTCTGGGTGCCTTTATTATTGGTTGATGTTATGGATGCTTTCCGTCGTCAGGCATTAGCCTTTCTATTCTTTGCCCTCTTGTGCCAAAAACAGTCGTCAATTAATGAAGATTTTGTGGCATATTACTGCCAGTTCCGTGCAATTTGTATCAATATTGATGCCTGCGGTCTTGTTTGTTATCAAATAAACCAAAACAATATGTTCTTTTACTGTTTTGTGTTTACTGTTCATGCTTTCACAAGCATTTTTGCTCACTTTTTTCACATTTTGGTCTTTGAAGTTTATAGTTTTTTTTTCAATTTAATTACGTCATTTTTATTTTCAATTGCATCATTTTCATTTAAAGCTATGCTTGTGTAATGATTTGTTTTGCTCTTTCTTCACTCGCTTTGTTAGTGTGTCATTAAATATTTCGATATTAAATTAACAATCAATTTTATAAAATACATTTTGACTTCTTTTTAAAAATAAAATTGAGAGATTGAGGATCAAGATCAAAATGAAGAAGGCCCTTTTTTCATAATAGCACACAAGCTTCAATTGATCCCTCAAGTTTCAATTTTTTTCCTTTTCTATCCCTATTTAAGGTTATTATATTTTAGTTCTAAACTTTATTTTTATTACATTTCAGTCATTGAAGTTGAGCGAGGAAAGAGTGAATAATTAAAAAAAATGATGAGAGAAAAAGATCTTGGGTGGCCGGATTACGAACACTATTAACTTTGATTTTGGATTTCATGGATTTGTCTTCAAGAAAGAAACTTAATAGAGATGGTTTTCGCCTTCAGTTGCGCCAAAAAAAAAGATTTGAGCTTGAAATTTTTTTTATTTGATTTTGAGTTTTTAGGCATATTAGAGGGCATTTTGGGTTTGTTATTAGTTATTGAGCTTTCTATGAAGATTTTCATGTTCTTTTAAGGTGGAGAGTTGAGTTTTTAATGTCCAAATATGTTGGATCATGATTACCGAACTCTATCGGTCCAAATGTAAAGCAAATTCCATGTCGTCGCCTAAATTTTTTTAAAAAAATAAGCAAGAAGAAAATAAAATAGATGCCTAGGTTTGCTTTGCTAGGCCTAAGCACCTAAGCTTTTTCCTAAGTGCCAAACTTGCAGGTCTAGCTTTTGAGGCTTGCACGCTTAGTCTTAAAAAAAAAAAATTGTTTGTTTTTCTTAATTTTGTAATGATTTTCTTAATTAAAAGAAAAAATTACCATGAGCATCCTATAGTTTAATCTATTTTACATCTTGCCTTCATTATTTTGAAAATAACAGAAATCATCATCGGTCAGCAAAAAAAATCCTAATCAATCAAAATTATTAAAATAATCTCATATATATTATATCAGAAAACCCAAAAACCTGATCCCTCTCTCTCTTCACCTTGCAACTTCTTCTCTCTATTTAGAATTAAAAAAAAAACAAAAACTCTCATCCGTTGGGAGGAAGCCAAGATCTATACAAAAATCAATTTCCTTGTTAAGAGAAACGGTGTGTTGGTGAGGAAAGTTTCTTGGGTGGCTGCCGACTAAAAATTTATGAGATATTTTGTGGTGTTTTCAAGTAGGAATTTTTTTGGGGAAATCTATGGCTATGGATTTTACAATGAATTTTGCCTTTTATTTGAGTTAAAGAGTTTCTTTAGGGATGGATCAGAAGCAAGTTAATGTGTGGAGAAAAGGGTCGTGAGAGAGGCTATGAAATTGGCAGAGAGAAATGTGTTGTGGAGGTTGTGCTTTCACTACTGGTTGGTTTAGTCGGCGGGGAGAGAGGTTTAAGTTGTTTGACGATGATGGTGATTTTAGAAAAGATGGAGACAATCTGTCCATGAAGGTTAATCTTTCATTTAGATTCTCATATCCTATAATCAGAGTAAAATTTTACTTTAGATAAAAATTATTAGATGAAGGGGAAGTTTAATTGATGTTTTGATAAATACAGAGTCGATCTAATGCTAGCTTGTTGTTCTTGCTTCTTTAAGGGACTAAATGGTCAGTCAGATCCTAACATCATGCATGGAATTTTTAGCTCCAAAATGGATAAGAGGTTATGTTAGGGAAGGTTAACTATAAAATGGATGAGCATTACTAGAAATTCAACGAATATGGTTGGTAACGAGAGTGGTAGAAAGGATGGTTTGGTCAACTTCTAGTGTTAGCAATGTGCATGGAATTGTAAATTACAACAGTAATCCTTACATGAATATGGTTATAGATGCAATGAGAATGAATTAAGGTAATGTCAATCAATGTCCAATCATAATAGAAGAACATAATGCAAACGCGACCAGGTTTTTTGATATGTTGAAAGATTCTGATAAACCATTATGGGATGGTTATACAAATCATAGTAAATTATCAGTCGTAGCACAGGTTTTCACCATCAAGTCGAATTATGGGTTAAGTGAGGACGGTTATGACAGAATTATTGAATGGGCGAAAAGCATTTTACCCGAAGGGAATATGCTGAAAGAGAACTTCTATGTTGCTAAGTCTATGATGAAACCCTTCGATTTAGAATACCAAAAAATTTATATATGTCTGAACTTTTGCATGTTGTACTACCTTGAAAATGCTGAGCTGACCGAGTGCATGACATGTGGGCATTCCTGTTACAAACCCAGAACTGGCATGGAAAAGACTCTCGTGACATATAAAAAACTTCGATACTTTCCAATCACACCTTAACTACAAAGGTTATTCATGTCATCAAAAATTGTTGAGCACATGACATGGCACCAATCACATGATGCGATAGATAGAATGATGGTGCATCCTTCTGATGATAAAGCATGAAAACACTTTAACAGTGTGCATCCTCACTTTTCAGCTGAATCAAAGAACATGTGTCTTGGGTTGTGTATAGACGGATTCAACCCATTCGGGTCATTTGTTGCTTCTTATTATACCCATAGTTTACAACTTGCAACTAGGATATGTATAAGGCTGGAGTTCATGTTTTTATTTACGGTTATACCCGGTCCTAACAATTCGAGCTGAAATATAGATGTTTGTCTTCGACTGTTGATTGATGAGTTGATGCAGTTGTGGTCCTCCGGGGCTTTGACTTATGATGTATCAAGAAAACAAAATTTTCATATAAGGGCAGCTTTGATGTGGACTATCAATAATTTTCCAGCTTATGGAATGGTTTCTGGTTGGAGCATGCAAGGAAAACTAGCATGTTCATACTGCATGGAAAACATGACATTCACGCTAACAAATAGAGGTAAAATGTCTTTTTTTTTACCTCCATCATCATTTCTTGCCAACAAATCACAACTACAGAAACGATTTCTTTGTTGGTAGAGTTGAAAAGGATGTTGCACCCTTATGTATTTGTAGTGAAGAATTGAATGACATGGTGTTAAAGTATGGTGACATTGTGTTTGGTTTCCAATTCACTAAGCAGAAGTTTCTTGGTTTTAGTTTGACCCACAACTGGGTAAAGCAAAGTATTCTCTGGGAGTTTTCTTATTGGAAGACCAATCTCCTTCGCCACAATCTTGACGTCATGCAAATAGAAAAGAACGTGTTCGAAAACATTTTTCAACACGGTCATGGATGTGAAGAGGAAAATAAAGGACAATATGAAGGCTAGAATGTATATAGCATTGTTTTGTAACCGTAAAAATATATAGTTGGTTTTTGATGGGTCACGGGTTGCTAAGCCCAGAGCAAGCTTTGTTTTAGAGAAGAATGCACAGCTACTAGTCTACCAATGGCTTAAGAGTTTGTGCTTTCCCGATAGACATGCCTCGAACATATCAAGTTTGGTTAATCTGGAGGAATGCAGATTGTATGGAATGAAGAGTCATGATTGCCACATGTTTATGTAAACATTCATTCCATTAGTTTATCGTGATTTGTTGCCAAATAGGATATGAGATGCACTCACGGAGATCGATCATTTTTTTATAGATATATGCTCCAGCAAGTTGCAGACACGTCACATTGAGAGGCTTGAAATGAATATCATCAAGATAATATGTAAACTTGAGATGATATTTTCTCTATCATTTTTTGACTAAATGAAGCATCTACTCATATATTTATTGTATGAGGCAGAAGTTGGAGGCCCAATCCAGTATAGATGGATGTATTCATTCAAGAGGTTAGATATTACAAATGCAATGTATTATTAATGTATTTTCATTGTTTTTTTTAATTTAAAATATTTTTTTAATTCCATACAAGTACTTGTTCAATCTTAAGAAAAAAAGTTAAGAACAAGGCGCATGTTGAGGCTTCGATATGTGAGGCCTATATTATTAAGGAGATCTCAACATTTATCTCATACTATTTTGAGCCTCATTTGAGAACGAGAATCAACCATGTTCCATGACATGATGATGAAGGTGAAATGCCTTTGAGTGGGTGATTAGTACTTAAAAGTGCATTCTCATTAAGGCTTTATATCATCATATTACACTAAAGTATCATTAAATTCTCTAACTAAAGCATGTTTTATAATAACAAGTCTAATAATATAATATATCTTTAATTTATGGTAAATGCTTGTTTTGAATACAGGTATATCTTATAATTCAAAGGATTGATTGATGTGATTAACTATTGAAAGTGAAGAGACAAAAAGAGGACTAGGCTAAAAGAAGAAATGTTGGTTCAATTCCAAACTGGAACACCATTCGGTTATTGGATCATAACTAGAGTTGTAGACCTTGGATTTTGGTCTGCTTTATATGGATGGAAAGCTAAGACATAGACCTAAAACTTTCATGCGGAGTCTAAGACTCAATTCTGCCGTTTTCAAGTTCAAATCTTAGCAACAATAGAAAAGTCAGAATCTGTCCTGCAGCTCAGATACTGTTCGGTTTTCAGTTCAAAACTTGAGTTCTAGAAGTCCAAATGAACTCTGGTTTTTTTTGTTGGAAAGCTAAGACAATTGACAACATCTTTCATGGAACAAAGGGCTCAAATTCTGATGTTATCAATGATGTTTTGGCCAGCCAACAATGTCAATAACCAGCCGATAATGTCAATAACCAGCAGCCAACAATTTCAAAAACCAGCCACCAACTAAATAGTTTGTCAACCAATCAATAGTTCCAAATTTTAGCCTATAAAAGGAGGTATTTGCCATGTATTTAATCATCTTGGTTTTCAGATCAAGATCATGTTCTTGCTTTCTTTCTTTATATCTTTGTAATGTTCAAGTTTTCTTTCATGCTATATTAATCTTTTGTTTATGCTTTTCATCATAACTATGTCTTTATCTAGTTTATTTATGTTCTTCTTCTTCATTATGTTTAGCTAAGTTAATTATGTCAAGGTGAAAAGGTTTCTCTAATGGTGTTAGAATAGGTATAATATAAACTCAACATGGACTTTAATACTTATATCCAATAAAGATTGTTATTAACATGTTTTATCTTTTTATCTTACTAATTATTAATACATTGCTTCTCAAATGGTTAATCTAGATTTGTGTTGTATAACACTTGGTACATCAAATGTTTGATCCTTCATAGTCTTCGGCCAACATCGTTATTATGATAGGAACTTGATTTGTTGTTAACATAAGC
>Ga0307515_10002420_pt1 | contig 40708 bp, 13 predicted proteins | sample 17_EM_MG_FD_194513 | JGI IMG/M metagenome (GOLD analysis project Ga0307515, IMG submission 194513) | Populus trichocarpa ectomycorrhiza microbial communities from riparian zone in the Pacific Northwest, United States - 17_EM | ecosystem: Host-associated > Plants > Roots > Unclassified | place... | reverse complement strand
TAAATAAATAAATAATAAATAAATATTATTACAATAATGTTTGTCTTCACTTGCATGACAGCAAAACAAAGAAAGCAGAATAATTAATTATTCATAGAGAGAATCTCTCCTTTTCTTCCCTTCCGACAATACAAAATCCAAGAAGTTACCTTGTCTTTTTTGCAAGGCTCTGATTTCATTGCACCCAAAATCCTAACTCCACTCCTCCACACATTTTTGTTATACTTTTTTGTTTCCCGTTTATTTGCAACTCTCCTTCACTTTCTCATTTTTACTCTCTCAAATCAAATACCCGAAATTCAATTCCCAACAAAAAAGAAGAAGAATAAAACATCATCCAAATCCTTCTCTCGTCTCTATTTTTTATTTATCATCAATTCCCTTAATTGTATCCTTTTAATTTGAATTTCTTAAAAAATAAATCTCAGGGAATTATTTTACAGGCACGTTTATAGATCCTCTGTCCTTGTTAATTGTAACCTGGGAAAAAAAATAATTTTTAATGAATTGACAGTTCAAGTGTAGTTGTCCCAGATTCCTGGCTCGAGATATATATATATATATATATATATATATATATATCCGTGTCACTAAAATACGAATAACATAGAGATTGTGATAAGTCCAAATCTGAGTATTTTATACTTAAAAGTAGAAAACTTGTTTTTAACGTACCGTAAATGCTGGGTTTTGGCTGGCTGTGACAGAGTATACTGATTTTTGTCAACGTTTAAAGTGGTAAGACCGTAGGAGGAAAAAAAATTACTTGGCCCAAAAAGCTTTAATGCTTTTTGGCAGTTAGTTGTGGAGTATTATTCTACAAGAGTACAAACTACGAAGACTTGAGTAGAGATGATGGCATCTTTTGTGTTAGATAATAGTTGGGGTTGTTGAAGCCTGCCTAACTCATCTTCATAACCCAATCTTTTCTTTTTCTACCTTATAAAAGCAAAACCCATCGTTCTCCCTTGGCCATTTTATAAGAAAAACGTTGAAAAATTTGGGGTTAAAGGGATTTTGGGTTGGTGGTTGTAGGAGAATTGCGCTGAATCAGAGTTCATTTGTGGGATTTTTGTGAGATATTCTTGGTTGGTTCTGGTCTGAAAGGGAAAAGGAGAGATGGGTTCCTATGTAAAGCTTGCTAAGAGAGCTGTGGAGACTGAAATGCCTATCATGGTTCAGGTATTGATTTACTACTATCTCTTTTGGATTTCTGGGTTCCTTTGGTTCTTGTCAAAACACAAAGATAATTACCTATGTGATTCTGTCTGGTTATAAGTATGCACACCAGCACATACATGTTAATTTTGCATATGAGTATGTGTTGTTTGTTGGGGACAGTGTTTTTATAGCGTGTGCGAGAGAGAGAGAGAGAGAGCTTCATGGAGAGAGTGGGGATTTGTTTATGCTATGGACACAAACGTCGGTTATGTATATATGCGTGCTAATGGTGGTTTGGGTAAATTATTTTGTTGGTGTTATATAGAAAGAAAGAGTGAAAACCTTGATGGTGCAAGTGGGGAGATTATACCTTATGCATAGATTTTCATGTTATATGTTTTGCAGATACAGGAATTGGTCCGAGGAGCGAAAAATGCTGTGTCCTTGGCCCAGGTCTGAGTTTCCCTTTCCTCATGTTTCTTTATGCTGCTTTTTTTACAGTGTAAAGGTATTGAAATAGGAGAAGAAATGGTCAAATTTTGGTTTTTGATGCTAGATTGCCACATTGTTTTTGTTTCTGTCTCTTAAGTGTTGTATAAATGGAGGTATCGAGAATCGGGACCAGTGAATTTTCTTCTTCAAGAAAGAGCTTGTTTAGTGCAGATTTTAAGGACTTTTCTGTATTTTAAACAGTAGAGCGAAAATTATGCATAAATTTGTTTGACAATGCATCTAGGAAGACTTTTCTCCTACAAAATATAGGACAAAAAAATCCGATCTCATACTATGAAGTGAAATCATGACTATTGGAATACCACTTTGTAAAAGTTCTCAATCACATGCAGCATTATCGGATAGTCAAACTCAAAGCCTTTGATATGCGATGTGCTCTGTATTCTTCATGTGCTCAGCATAGATTGCATAGTCAAATTCTTTTTGCCAAATTGCTAGGAAGGCAGTTTCACATTTAGAAATGTGTATCAATGATGTATATTTAACTTTAATTTAAATCTATTTGTTCATCAACTAAATTGTGCTACTTTTACTTGTTTGTGCCTTCATCATTAATAAGGACTAAATATAAATGTTTTTTCTTCCCCTCATTGCATTAGACACAGAAAAAGTTCTTTGGTGATCAATTCATTTGTTTCATGTGGTACAGGGAGTAGTTTATTGGCAACCACCCAAACAAGCATTGAATAAGGTGAAAGAACTTGTATGGGAGCCTTCAATTAGCCGTTATGGAGCTGATGAAGGTATTCCTGAACTTAGGGAGGCATTGACACAGAAGGTATATAATTCAGAACATTCAGCATGTTTCCAACTGGATGATTTATGTTATGGTTCTGGTCATTGGCATCTGAAAGGCAGGCAGAGTTCATTTGATTCTCTCAGTGCTGCATTTCAACTGTTTATACTGGTGTTGTAATTATTAGATATGTAATTGTTTTTGTTATGTGGTCATTTTTATCTGTTATCCCTTCTCTATCACTTTTGTAACTTTACTTAATTGATTTTGCAGTGGAATCGTTTTCTTAGTTGGACACTTGTATTTCTGGAGTCATAATAATCTTACCAAAACTTACACGCCCTTCTATTGGAAATTTGTTAACACATTATCCATTCGTTTGCTCTTTGCTTTGCAGTTGCAAAAGGAAAATAAGTTGGTGAAATCTTCAGTCATGGTTACTGCAGGTGCAAATCAGGTGTTTCCAACTATGACATTCTTAAATATACGTTACTCATTCCCAAAAGCATTTAGGTTTAGGAGAGGAGGACAAAGTTAAAGATGTCCATAAAACTTTATTTTCTAGTCTATTATTTAATTGACTTGTAGAAAATAGTTGTTCTTTCTGTTCCATGGCAAGCTGTCTCAGTTCACATGTGTTCAAGAATATGAATTATTTTTACCTTCTCAATTGCAGGCATTCGTAAATCTTGTTCTTGCATTATGTGACGCTGGGGATTCTGTGGTTATGTTTGCTCCATACTATTTCAATGCATACATGTCTTTCCAGATGACTGGCGTCACTAATATACTGGTGGGTCCTGGCAACCCAGAGACACTTCATCCCGATGCAGGTGAAGTTCCGTAAACTCTCATTGCATAGAGCCTGACTTTTTGTGATAGTAACATAGAGCTCTTGTTTTAATGGTGAACTTGGGTATTTTATGTTAGAAATATTTGTCACTCATTGGAAAGGTGCTTCATAGTATCCTGTTACACTTCTGTAATTAAGAAGTAATGTTGATCACTTTTGGAGTTGAGCTTCAAGGAGGTGTGGCTTTTTGTGACCGTAGGTACTGATTGATGTCTGCTCTTGAAGTCTATAGCAGTACCCATCAAGTTTTACAAATGATTTTCCTTGCTTGCATTTTTATTATGAAAAATTTGAGTTGTGATTAAGAAAATTTAAAACCAGCTATTACATTTGTGAAACTTCAGTGTGATGCATGTTTCCTTATCTTTCTAATCCGCGTGAATCATTTCAAGATTCTGGCTATATTCCCGTACCAATACTCTACACCATTATGACATGAAACCACAAAATTCCACATGGGATTTATTGAACATTAGTTTGGGTGTAGAAATCTCTCTATCTATACATAGTTTTTTGAGGGTGTGTTTACCCTGTTTTAAAGGGCGTTTTAGAATTTTGAAGTGCGGTAAAGTCCTGTCATTCAGTATTAATGTTTTAGACATATTTCAGACAGAATGCTAAAGATACATGGATTGTGCTCCTCACCTGTTATATATTTCAAACAAAATTTAAGCATACCTAAGTTTTTAAGCTGTGGTAATGTTCAGTTTTTACTCCTTTTCATATGTTTCTTGATTGTTATTGTCAAGTAATACATGTCCTAGAGGAAAAGCATGTCAATGGCAGCTGACAATATTAGAATATTTGAGAAAGAAATATATGAAATTGATGTGCATTTACAGAAAAGTCATGAGTAAGCACCTCTCTCTCTCTCTCTCTCTCTCTCTCTCTCTCTCTCACACACACACACACACACACACACACACACACACACACACACACACAGCATGTTGGTTGGTCATTCATTGGCATTTCTTTGAATTTCAGACTGGTTAGAGAGAACATTATCAGAAGCAAAACCTGTTCCAAAGGTTGTCACAGTTGTTAACCCCGGAAACCCAAGTGGGACCTACATTCCAGATCCCCTTCTTAAGGTTCTCTCTCTCTGGAAGATGATCTTGTTCATGCGTTGAGAATACTTTTTCTTAATCCTGTTGCTTTTAAATTTTTCAAATTATTGCTAAGTAGGACCTTTTTTGTTTTGAGTAGAGAATTTCAGATCTATGCAGAGAAGCTGGATCCTGGCTTATTGTAGATAATACATATGAGTAAGTCTTTTCTGTTTTCATCAATGCTTTTGATTTGATTTAAAGGTGATTTTGTCAATGTTTTTGTTGTGCTTGAATATATCCGAATGAAAGATAGTTAGAGGAAGTTTCTGAATTCCTAATTAGCATTGAATTTCTTTGAAACATGATTATTATATTTTCTTTGAGAAATGGTGCATAATACAGCTTATCGGCACACTTTGTTTGTATGTTTGTCGGTTTCCAACTAGAAGAAAAGTGTAGGAAATAGGAATAGCAATAACCTGGTAATTGACCGATGAAGTTTTCAACATTTCATACTTACTGACTGGAGAATATTGATCTTCTCTGAAATGTTTTTAAGAAGTCCATATTTTCTACTTATTATGCCAGGAAAAAGCATCGGTGTGCTTTTTAGTCCCTCTCTCATCAATTTAACCTGGCCTGTGTTTAGCATTTGGAAGGATGGACTGGTGTAGAAGAGTGTGTTCCCCTCAACTAGTAAGGAGACTTGTGGAAACTGTATGTTTCGATACTTCCAATTGTAGGAAAAAAAGAAAAAACAAGAGGATGAAAACTTGGTGAGAGGAGGAATACCCAAATGACACTTTAAGTTAAAATGGGGAAGGATGGAAAATCTTGAAAGCAATTAAGACTTTGAATTTTGGGTGACCTCATCAGTGGAAAGAACTAGACATCAAGGATTGAAACAAGAAGAAAAGAAGGCTTCATAGGCAGTGAATTTCATGTCATGCTGCATGCTCTTGCTCAAGGAAATCTATTTTAAATTTCTTCTTTACAGTTGCAATTGGTTCAGTTTTTATTTCCTTATTGATATATTAATTTTTTTGGGAAAATAAATATTTTTCCTAGTTATTTTTTTTCTATTCTTTTTATAGTTTTTTCTTCTGATTTGAAAGGACAATATTACCAGGGTTTTCTAGTATATATATAAAGGGTCATAATAGTTTTTTGACAAGTGAAACAAAAATGAATAAAATTAAGTATTTTGAAAGTCTTCCTATGGTGATGATGTTTGACTCCTAACAAATCCCGTTTTTGTGTATAGTTGTTTGGTATGATTGTCTGCAATGATATTGGTATCCTACTTTTACCTTGCAACCTGCTCAGCTAATGGATCGTGGTGTGGTATTATAATCTAATGTAGATATGAAGGGTTTTTCTGGCCTTTTATTTCACGAAGAGTTGTTAGGATGAAGCATGTAAGCTTGAATTCTTCGTGTATAGGTCTCCACAAAACACTGTCAACTATATTTGTTGGTATCATGTAATCATGTAATGTTACACACTGTTTAGAAGCAGTCCAAAATTGATGTGAGATTCTGTACTTCCAAATCAAAGTTATCGTCTTTGTTTACCGTGCTACGAAGTTTATGGTACCATTTATGAATGTTAACGGCTTTTCCTTGTAGGTATTTTATGTATGATGGTCTAAAACACTCGTGTATAGAAGGAGATCACGTTGTCAACATCTTTTCCTTCTCAAAAGCATATGGAATGATGGGATGGCGAGTTGGATATGTAAGTAATGCCCAGTATCTCTCGTTGTTATCAATTAGGAATTGTTGTACAATAGTATTATCGTTGTATAAAAACTCTGAAAATTTTGATTTCTTATATATGAAGTTTTATTTTTCCTTTTTATGACTCTAGTTTTTCTGAAAATTGGAGTATTACTGCTAGACAGCTCTTTTGTAGATGCATTTTTTTTTTGTCACGAAAAAGACAACTGTGCCAGCTAAATTATGTAATGGCTGCATGCAGATAGCATATCCATCGGGAGTGGAAGGCTTTCAAACTCAACTTCTTAAAATTCAGGACAACATACCAATCTGTGCTTCAATACTGTCTCAGCACCTTGCTCTCTATTCCTTAGAAATGGGACCTGAATGGGTGACCGAGCAAGTGAAAGATCTCGTCAAGAACAGGGATATAATTCTGGAAGCACTCTCCCCTCTGGGCGAAGGTGCTGTGAAGGGTGGAGAAGGAGCAATTTACCTATGGGCAAAGCTTCCAGAGCAATACGTGGATGATGATAAAGTTGTTCGCTGGCTTGCTACAAGGCATGGGGTCATTGTGATTCCAGGAGGTGCGTGTGGATGTCCCGGGCACCTTAGGATCTCATTTGGGGGCTTGACAGAGAATGACTGTAAAGCTGCTGCGGAGAGACTAAGGAGAGGACTGGAAGATTTGGTAAGCAATGGGATTGTGCAGTGACACTCAGCCCTTTTCTTCTCTGAATACATTAAAAAATGGAAGTCAGATGGGGCAGATTGGCGCAAGGTTTTACGACGGGCGTTTGTGCATGCATTGGAATAATAGGAGGGTGGTGAATTAATTCTATGTTTTTAGGCTGATAGTTATGTTGTGAACAAAGGGAAGGTACTTTATCGGCGCCGGCACATTGGCCATTGATGTTTAAAGTAACAGTCGCGGAGTGGTTTTTTATAATATATAGCAATACTACTTAGTTAAGTACAGCGTTACGCTCCTGCAGATTGAATTTCAAATTAATTTTTAGCATGATAATTCAATATGAGAATTTTTAAACAAGAATTGAAAAGCTTATGTTATGTTGAATTGAAAACTATATGATAATAAAAGGAGTTAACTACAAATTAAGAGCTGTTTATCTTTATTGTAAGGAGCAAAAATACGTTTATATGTAAGTATTTTATCTAATGTCTTGGGGTGCTCTATGAATTTTTTTTTATTTAGTTATATCTCAATAAAAATAGATTTTTATAAAAAAAATTAATTATTTAAATTCCATAGAATTTTTTTTTTAGTTTAAATTCTCCTTTTCTTATTAATGCAAAATTTTTGGAACAAAAACAAACAAACAAGCTATATCTATCTATTTATCTATTTACAAAATTAGAAGAAAAGGAAATTATCTTTTTAATCAAAACTCCCTTCTTCATTTATTTTTTTTAACAAAAACATTTTTTTTTATCTCTTAAAGAGAGTCTTACATTAAAAAAAAAAAACAATCAAATAAAAAATTTCTGAAGAAGCGTTATAAAAAGAAAGGCGACAACATGCTTGACCCATAATTATAAATCCAAGAGCAATTTTTCTTTTTTTAAAGTGTGGATGACACGTCCCCATCTAGATAGGCAACACATTATCCGTTTACAACTATTTCTAGTCACCGAAAGTTGCTAAAAACTAAGATTTGAATCATTTTCCCCAAAAACATTAAAAAAAAAAAATCTATGGACCTCTAAAAACCCATTTATAATAGCAAAATACATTTTAATCAATCTATAATGTAAAATCACAACATTTTTTTCTTAAAAAAATAATTTTGAGATCTAATCTACTTTTTCTGACATCATCAAAGGGATAGAAAACACCCCCGTTGAGTTATACTCTTAAAGTTAAATTCTTAGACATCAAAATCAAATTTATTGGTGTCCAAAATTCGACTACCCGTGAGCTTTATCTCTCCATAAATTTTTTTCACCTACCTTTTCTCTTATTTATCAATTGTCAATAACTTAAACGTGACAAAAATAAAGTTTATGGTCAAAATAAAATAACTTCAAAGAACATGGATGAAATATATAAAAATAGAAACTCAAGAGATCAAATATAACTTTTGTGGAAAAGAGTCATGTTTTTTTTATGTGAATTTTGATCCTTAATCTCAATTTATTTTTTTTAAGCTAAAACTCTATTTCTTGAAATTTATCATTAATTTAATGTTGAAGCATTATACAACACTTTAGGCAAGCCAGAGAAATTAGCTCAAAACAAATTCTTGCACATAAAACCATAAAAATATAGCTTCAAATGATAAAATCGAAAAAAAAAATTCAATGATTGAATTATAAATTATGAAAACTACATATACTAAAATATAGAAAATTAGCAAAAATAGACAATGAATGAACAACGAATGTGAGAGTGTGAAAAGTGTTTAAAAATTGAAGGGATCGAAAATATAGAAATTGAGAAGTAAGAGGACCAAAACTTGAAAGAAGAAGTAAAGGAAGCATCATGAGGACCGATGATAAGAAAAAGGAAGGCAAAAGAGAAGAAAAGCTAGGAGGGACTGGATTTAAAAACCTTGGGATGGATACATAGGTTTTTTTTATAATTATAATGCAATTAAAATAAATATTCATCATAAAGTAAAGTAAATGATTTAAATTCTAAAAGAAAAAATGCATTCCTGCAATAAAAATCCTATTTCTTATTTATGCATTTATTTTTTGTTTTGGTAAAAAATAAATTTTTTATTAATAACATATTTTTTTATATAAAATTTAAAGCTAGTTAAAAGGAATATTCGCTATAGTTTTAACAATTTAAATTGAGGGAAAATATGCATTCTTTTAATAAAAAAAATCTCATTTCTTATTTATGCTTTTTGTTTGTTTTGATGAATATATGTCTTTTTTCTTAATTATTAAAAGCATGTTTTGTTTTTTTTTTAAAATAAAATCATTATGATTTGGAAAAGAAGTTTAGATAAAATAAAACATGTCTTCACAATTTGACCACAACCATTTGAAAATGTTAAAAGAATAATTAATGTGAGAAAACTATAAAAAAAAGTGACAATGAAAAATAAAAAAATATATATATTATTTTTTCATTAAATATTCACTAGTAATGTTTTTTTTTAAAGCTTTGGATGTTAGGTTAATTTTTATTTTCTTATAAAGTAATTGTTAATGTTATCATAAAAGCTATAATTTTAATTAAAAATTATAGAAAAACCGGATAATTATTGAAATATTATTTTATTTAAAGAGTATTTCATTATAATTATAAAAAAAATAAAACAATTAAAAAATTAAATAAATAAGAGAGATGGCTTAAAAAACCAGGTCAAACCATTGTGCCTAGCATGTTAAAATAAACCAAACACTTATGGAGCTAAAAGGCTAGCCATACATTCGTGGCCTATTAGAAAAAGCCCAGACGACTCTTAGACTTCTTTTAAAAAACACGAGATGACATGTCCGTGCACTGCCGTGGGCTTATAAAACAAATTCACTTGATGGTGTTATAATTGTGAACCAGCGCTAGATAAGTAATTGAAATTAAAAGTATGATGAAGCAAATATTTCATGACGGAAAAAAAAGTTGTGTTGGTGATTAAAAACTTAGAGACTGAACAAAATGATTTGTAGCAATCCACAGTGTTTTGTGAGGAAAGATACAGTGCTTTCGCCACATAATTTAGTTTTTTCAGTTAATAAAAAGCAAAAAAAATTACAAAGTTAAATTCTCTACCAACTTAATATAAAAAAAACAAACAAAGATAATTTTGGAAGGAAAAAAACTCATGAGAAAAAACATTGCAGCACTTGACAATGTTTTGTGAGGAAAACTATAGCGCTTTTCCCAATAAAATAAATAAAAACCATTTAGAGAAATATTGTAGCAATCCACAGTGTTTTATGAGAAAAAGTGAAAAACTACAACGCTTTCCTCATATGATTTAGCTTTATTGTAATTATAATTCTTAACCAACTCAATATTAAAAAAAAAAATCGACAAAGATAATTTTGAAAAAAATCATAAAAAAATTACATGGGAAAACACTGCAACAATTCACAGTGTTTTAAAGAAAAAAAATTACAAAGCTAAATTCTTAATCAATTCAATATTAAAAAAAAATTGACAGAGACAATTTTAGAAAAAAAAAACAAAACAAACACTAAAAAAAGAAAAACAAATCATGTTGGAAACACTGTAGCAATTCACAGTGTTTGTGATGAAAGCTACAGTGCTTCCCCACATGATTTAGCCTTATTTGTAATGACTTGTAATTGTAATTCACAAATAATTCAATATTAAAAAAATAAAATTGAAAAAGTTAATTTGAAAAAAATTATAACAAAAAAAAACCATGCGGAGAGACACTGTAGCAATCCACAATGTTTTATGAGCAAAGCTACAATACTTTCCCCACATGATTAAGCTTTATTACAAAGTTAAATTTTAACCAACTCAATATTAAAAAAAAAAATCGACGAAGATAATTTTGGAAAAAAATATTACAAAAAAAAAACACAAAAGAAACTGGAAAAAAACCATGTGAGGAAAAACTGTATCAATACATAGTGTTTTGTGAGGAAAAACTTGTATTTACTTGTAATTGCAATTCTTAATCAGCTTAATATTTAAAAAATAAAATTGACAAAGATAATCTTAGGGAAAAACATAACAAAAACAGAAAAAAAACCATGTGGGAAAAAACACTGTAGCAATCAACAGTAATTTTCGAGAAAAGTTACAGTGCTTTCCTCACATATTGTAACTGTAATTTTTAACCAGCTCAATATTTAAAAAAAAAACGAAGATAATTTCGGAGAAAATCATAAAAAAACTATGCGGAGAAACACTGTAGCAATCAACAATGTTTTAAAGAAAAAAAATTATAAAACTAAATTCTCAATCGGCTCCATATTAAAAAAAAATCGACAAATATAATTTTGAAAAATAAAGAAATAAAATAGAAAAACTATGTGGAAAAACATCGCAGCAATTCACAGTATTTTAAAGAAAAAAATTACAAACCAAAAATTTTAACCAGGTCAATATTTAAAAAATAAAATTAACAATAATAATTTTTAAAAAAAAAAAATAAATGAAAAAAAAGAAAAAATAGGAAAGTTGAAAAAAAAAAGTAATTTTGAAATTTTTTTTTTGAAAAAAAACGAAAAAAAAAGAGAAAAGTTAGCAAAAACAAAAAAACACTGTGAATTACTATTGTAATCCACAGTGTTTTGTGTGTGGGATTGGGGGGAACAATGATTCCCCCACACCATTTAGAGTATGTTATAATAAACAAACAACACATTGTATATTGGTGTTCTTTTTAAAAAAACATTAATGGATGACGAACAACTTATTATCCTGTTCAATTAAGATATTATTTGTTTTTATATTTTAAAAATATTTTTAAAAGAATTAATTTATTTTTTATTTTTTTTACTTTAAATTAATATTTTTTAGTATTTTCAAATCATTTTGATGTGCTGATGTAAAAAATAATTTTTTAAAAATAAAAAAAAATTATTTTAATGCATTTCCGAGTGAAAAATACTTTAAAAAACATTATTTTTTTCTTTACTTCAAATTAATAATTATAGCAACCTACGATGACTTAAAAAAATTAATAAAATTACATATTGGATTTCAAAATCCCAATTTGAACACATTTTTATAATTACAATACCTTAAATATATCAAATGAACCTCAATAGTTCAATTTAGAACTCCTAAAAAGCCATCTAAAAATATAAAATTAAATCGAATCTAAACAAACTTTGCAGGTGATAATCAATTTTTTTCGGCATGATTAAAGACCAAATCACCCCATCAAAATTCTTTCTTGAAGATGAACTTGTTTATACTTTATACTAAGGTTGATATTTTTTTGCGATCAAAATATGGCTGACCCAAACACTTCTATCTCTACGGCCTTTTTGGCGACTTTCACTCTCTTCCTTTAGTTTTCAATGACCAAAATTATTGAAAAATAATGTTAATGACAAAACAATACATCATCCACCTCTATTATTTTTTTTAAATAATGCCGAAGATGTGTCATATTCCTGCAATCATTTTTTATCAACATAGTTTGCTCCAATGATAAAAAAAAATTAGAGTTTAAGTTTTTGGACACAAACACCCCAAAAACCCCATTCCTAACAACAAAACAGATTTCAAGTGAATAAAAAACTCAAAATCAAATAAAATTAAAAATGTTTTTGAGTTTTGATCTAACTTATCAGGAATAATTGTTGGTAAAAACAACCTTCACTAAATTCTCCTTTAAAATAAGAACTCAATGACATCAAAATCATAGTATTTGGTGGTCATAATTTGATCATCCGAGAGCTTTCTCTCACCTCTTCTATTTTCATTGACTTTCTTTTTTATGTTTTTTTTATGCCAAAACAATAATGAATTTTGTTTCTCAACGTTCCAATGAAAAGACTAATTTGATTTAAATTGCTTTAACAAATATTTATTTTTCTCAACAAATATTTAACAAATAATTAATATGAGACAAATTTATATATATCTTCTTTAAAATTTTTATATTTTATATAATTTTAAATAAATTTAAGAGTCCTTATAATAAAAAAAAGTTCCTTGTGACAAAAAGAAATGAATTTTAAATTAAGAGCAAAATAATTAAGATTGCTAATTCAATTTATTTTTATATGTACTTTAAATTCCAAATAATATAATTTAATTTAATTATACTGTTTAGTAATTTATCTCAAATATAAAAGAATTACAATAAATTATTAATTGAATTTAAATTTGTTTATGAATTGAATTAAATTCCACAAGTTGATTACAAACAAATACGGACTAAATACGAAAAAGTGAAAATTGAGAAATTAAAGTGAATTTGTCCGTGCCTTTTCGGAAAAGCAATAGAGAGAGGTGGAAGGAGGAATGGTTCTGATTTTTCATAAAATATCAATTCTGGTCCTTGAGATTTGAATTAATCTTTTAAGGACAAATCAAAATTAAAGTTCACCCATCTGTTTTCAATCTAACGTCAGAATATCTAAGGAGAAATCGAGTAATTCAAGAGCATACAAATAAAAAAATCCCATTAAATTGTAGGGATGAAATCGAGAAAAAATAAAATTCAATGATGGAAGTGCAACAATAGATAAATAACATTTTCTTCGTATCTCCGAGTTAATTTGATTTCTCGTGGATCCCACCCCATCGTCTCCGATATCTCCACAACACAACGAGCGAGAAACGACCCCGTTTATTATGCTATCTATACCGGTAAAGAATTTTTTTAGCTCACCTCACCTCACCTCACCTCACCTCACAGCCAGTCTCCTCCTCCTCAACGGTAAACTATACAGTATTACAACTCCAGGACTAGAAGAGTCAACTAACCAACTAACCGAGCAGAAACAAACTAGAAGGAGAAGCAAAAGCAATTGAGTGTTTCTCTGAGATCGATCGCCCAAACTAGCTGGAGGCTTGAGTTAAGAGGTAATATGAAAGGCTAGCAATTAGGGATTCTATTGAATAAAAAAAAAGGAGGAAAAATGGTGGGAAGTGCGAGTGGGAGCTCAACAGCAACAGCAACGGCGGCGTTAAGTGGGTTGCAAGATCACTTGAAATTGGCAAGAGAATACGCCCTTGGAGGCCTCTATGACACTTCCATTATCTTCTTCGACGGCGCCATTGCTCAGATCATCAAGTACCTAAAGCCCCACCCCCCTTTCTGTTCTTTATATATAAATGGAAAATTTATGGATCTAAATTAGTAAATTATTACTATTATTATTAAATTGAATGCTACAACGATATTTTTTTTTAGGCACCTTACCACGCTTGACGATCCATTAATTCGTACCAAATGGATGAATCTCAAGAAATCCCTTTCCGAGGAGACTCAAGCTGTCAAAGAATTGGATGCTGAGAGGAGAGCTCTTAAGGAAGCTCCTGCTTCCAGGCGCGTTGCTTCTCCCCCCATTCATCCTAAATCTTCCTTTCTTTTCCAGCCTTTGGATGAGTACCCTTCGCCTTCTGCTGCTCCCATCGATGATCCTGATGTTTGGAGGCCCCCCAGTCGGGACACTGCCAGCAGGAGGCCTGCCAGGTCTGCTCAAGCGGGTATCAGGAAATCTCCCCAAGATGGGGTCTGGGCTCGTGGTGCTTCCACAAGAACTTCTACTACTGGACGCGGTGCGAAAACGGGTGGTTCGGGTAGGGTAAACTCGGGAGTCAGAGCATCGACAACCGGAAAGAGAGGCACTTCCACTTCCACTGTCACTGGAAAACCAGGAAAAGGAGATTCAGCTGTAAGTTCTCCTATCCGTGGTAGTAGAAGTATTTGCAACATTCTTCACTATTTATTGCACAGAAAAAAAGAAAGATTGTTTACTGGCAGATTCCTGCATTTAGAGTTTGCAGATTCTTTTCCATATGATGTTGTGTTATAGACTTTTGTTGGATGCAAATAGGCGAAGGCCGTATAGGGGGCTATGGTAAAGGGCTGGAAATGTATTTTTGTACTTGCTGCATGTGTAGACACTGGATCAGACAGTAAAAAATGACCTTTATATTGTGTTGTGATTTTAATTTGATGTTTAAATTTATGGCTCTATCATCTGGAAATGCCTTTCATCCCAGCTTAATGTGGTAGAAACTCTATATAACTATTAAGCTTTTGGATGGTCCTGGGGATATGTTGTGTTAGATTTGGAACTTCTGTGGTGATAATATATTTGAATATAAATAACAAATATAGGCAAGTAGGAAATAATACTTGTGGTAGAAGAGAATTTGCTTAATTTGTTGTCTTTTTGTCTTTTACTTATTTTTGGAAAGTCTTTATATCCCTCTCTTTTTCTTAAGTAAGGTCTTGAATTTAGTGAATCTTAGGTGATCTGGAGCGGAGTAGAAGAGTTTTTATTGGTCTCTTTTGTGGGGTTTGGAAGGGAGAAAGATCATAATATTTTATGGAGATGTGCTGTTTGTACAATCATCAATCATTTGGTGCATTTGGATGGAGAGGGATGAGAGGATTTTAACTACCATTTCTCATTAGAGCATCTGGTGTGGGATACAATAGTCTTCTTGGGTTCTTTGTAGTCTCATGCTTTTGATGGCACTTCTTTAGCAGATATACATAGGGATTGGAGTGCTATTATTTTGAACTAGGTTAACGTTTCTTTTTGCTATTCGGGAGGTTGTCTTATTTTCTTTTTGTGTATTATTCTTTTCCATCATTGTAATAATAAATTTTGTTTTTAATCTAAGAAAAAGAAAAAGAAAAATATATGTGGTTGTATTCTGTTAAGTTTTATCCTATGAGGAGTTGGTCTTCAAATGTTTCTCAGGCATCCATGTAGCAGTTCTCCACAAATGCAATGCTCTTTTACTTTATACCTTTTCAAACAAATTTAGTTTTGATTTCAGATGTTGATAATGCCTTTTTTATTATAATCAGATGGATTGCACTAATACCTTTTCATGGGGTCTTTTCTCTTTTCACTTAAATTTTTTTATAGGATTTGTGGAATGTTTAGTCTATATCATTTTTTTTCACTTGGTGTCACACATGGTGATTTAACGTAAGATTCCATGTAATAAGAATGATGTGAATTATACTTTATCATTGTTATTTCATGTCTAGATTGTTTTCATCATGTGAACTAATCTGCAAGTGCAATTGTTAGAATGGTGATGCTGAAGATGGAAAGAAGAGGCTACAATATGAGGGACCCGATCCTGACTTGGCTGAGATGCTTGAAAGGGATGTCTTGGAAACTAGTCCTGGAGTAAGATGGGATGATGTTGCTGGACTAAGCGAAGCGAAACGTCTTCTGGAGGAAGCTGTTGTCCTTCCTTTGTGGATGCCTGAATATTTCCAGGTATTCTTACATGGTTGAAGCTGTATTTCAATTGTATTTTGCATTCTCATCATGTGTGGATTCTAGGTTCTTTATGTTATTCCATTCATCATGTTTTCTGGAATTAAGATGATATCTTACCATATGCTGGAAGATGTTCTTATCGACATAGATCGTTTGTCTAAATAATGTTGCTGGTCTTTTCGTTTCTAGTTTTAATTATATTTTTTTGTGGGCAGGGAATTAGGAGACCTTGGAAAGGTGTGCTTATGTTTGGCCCTCCTGGTACCGGGAAGACATTACTTGCTAAAGCTGTTGCTACTGAGTGTGGTACAACATTTTTCAATGTTTCATCTGCGACATTAGCTTCAAAATGGCGTGGGGAGAGTGAACGAATGGTTCGATGCTTATTTGATCTAGCACGAGCTTACGCACCAAGTACAATTTTCATTGATGAGATTGATTCTCTATGCAATGCCAGGGGGTGAGTTTTTCATCCATTCTCATGAAGGTTGAAGTTTCATTAGACTGTATGATTGCATGTTATATACCTACATCTTTCATCATGTTAGTGTTTGTGTCTTCATTAAATTCTTATATTCCTTCGATGTGCATTAACCTCTCCCTCTCCCTCTCTCTCACACACGCACGCGCGCGCACTGATTTCTTCCTTCTCACGAATTCAAATTCTTGAAGTTGTTTGCTCTGCTTTGAAAGAACTGATTGTTAAATTCATATATTTTTTCTATTATTAGATTGAATGTGGTTTTGTATGATTTCAATTGTTCAGGGCTTCAGGGGAGCATGAATCATCTCGAAGGGTCAAGTCTGAACTTCTGGTCCAGGTAGATGGTGTAAACAATAGTTCCACTGGTGAAGATGGCAGTCGGAAAATAGTGATGGTTTTGGCAGCTACTAACTTTCCTTGGGACATAGATGAAGCACTAAGGTTTGTCGATTGTCGTCTCATAAATATATTTGAGATTTTTTGCCTTCTGAAATTCTTTAGATTTATGCTAAATGGCAATCTGCCCAAGATGTTATACAGCATTGTCATTACTCTGGCTTTATCTAATGTGATGTAAATGCAATGCAGGAGGAGGTTGGAAAAGCGTATTTACATTCCGCTTCCAAAATTCGAGAGTCGTAAGGAGCTTATTAGGATCAATTTGAAAACCGTTGAGGTAATTGACTGTGCCAGCTGATATTATATTTTGCCATATTGTTAGATTAAGTTCTTTCTCCATTTCGATTCTTGGTATATATTACAGATCCTGGATGAAGGTAATTCATTCTTTATGCTGTTATGGTTAGGCCAGACTTTACTTTTTCACCTGGTGGTATTGATCTATGATATTTTTTGCTCTTTCCTTTGTTCTGTTCCCCTTTTCTGTCAAGAAAATGAAAATTGTGAATATAATACAACATTACCTTTTGTGATATCAGAATGAGAGTAGGTGAAATTCACTCTAACACCATGAATAAACTGTAACATGGAATTCACTTATTTCATTTTATGTAGTAAAAATCTGTATTATGGGTTTGAAGGAAATTCCTTCACTTGGTAATAAACCATGTAATTGAGCGAACACTCGGGTTAAAGTGCCATGCTAAGCACCATAAGGTGGCAAATGGAAACTAAAGGCGGACAATAGCTGAGTGGGGTTTTGCATAATTCCAATTTGAATTATTTTTAAGTGAAAGTTTTGGTTCTAGTTTGATTTTATTGAGAAAAAGTAGGATATAAGTAAAATCCGAGGTATACAAATAGTTTGCCTGATTTACTTGTCTGGTGCCAATTTCACTCAATTGTTGTGAATAATGAAGAGTTGAATGAAAGGGCTGTAATTTTAATGATCTACATAAAGGCCTCATAATAATTTTATTTTTATTTTTTGAACTTGTCTTTTATGAGAATCTCAAGATAGCATTCTCTGGCATTTGTAAATGTTCTGTGAGGATATTTGTTACTAAAGAGAGTGCCGTGCCAGAAGGTGCAATGATTAGCCATTTTAGATTTATTGCAAGAATTTCTGATCAATGTCTTTAGGCTACTCATTTAGATGCTCTTGACTTGGGGTCATAAAACATGTATTGTATCCAAACATTCACGAGAGCATATTTGATCTATCTTCATAATTTCATGCGACAGCATTGATGCTACGGCAACCATTATGATGATTTTTGATTATGCCTTGATTATAGAATGCCTTCATATTTTCATTTCTTGATCATATGATCTGCACTTCAAGACTTATCTGGCTGAATCACAAACTCATCCTGTCTGCGTGACCTGTTGTCATTTTGTTCAAAATGCATTAAGTTTGCTTTCCAGGAATAAGATCCTTGATTTATGTAGAGGGTTTGTTTCCTTTCCCTTGTTGTGCTGTGTCTGGTGTTGTTGCTGCAAAGTTTCCTTGCAAATGACACTCTCAACCATGCTAGTCTATATGATGCCTTCACTGTGGAGTGTGGAGCAAAGTGCTAAATTGATTAACAATGTTATCATGCAGGTGGCAACCGATGTAAATGTTGATGAAGTTGCTCGCAGGACAGAGGGATACAGTGGAGATGATTTAACGAATGTTTGCAGAGATGCTTCTTTAAATGGCATGAGACGCAAGATAGCAGGAAAGACGCGAGATGAAATTAAGAACATGCCTAAGGATGAGATTTCAAAGGATCCTGTTGCAATGTGTGATTTTGAAGAGGCCTTGCGGAAGGTTCAGCGCAGTGTTTCTCAAACAGATATTGAGAAGCATGAGAAGTGGTTCTCGGAATTTGGATCAGCGTAAGGGCGATGAAACCCATCTTGAGACTCCTTCTGGTTGGTATTTTCATCAAATGTTTTTCACTGGAGGTGATAGTATTTTGGCATTGATTTCATTGATTGTAACCCATTTGTTGGAAAGGGCTGATATCATTTTGCTATTTTGCATCTGTAACCTCCCTTTTGTAATGTAATCGAAATTCCTTACCAAATATTTTTGCCCATTTGGCAAGGATTGATTGCTGATATAACCAATAACACTAAAATCATGCTTAACTACTTGACAGGTGCTCCTTCCTTGCTGCAGGTTGTGCAGCATTCCTCTTCGCTAATTAAACAGAAAAACTGTCGTGCATGCATTTAAATTAGATGAATTTGATAACTGTGAAAATTTATATGATGACCTAAAACATGATCATGTTAGAGAAATTATTCTTACATTTTTAGCAATCCGCAGAAATGTCAGAAGATGGATATCCCAAGAAGGGATTTGAGTAGTTAAATACAACTTTATGCTCCATCTTGTCGCGGCACATAATTTGGATTATTTGTTTATATCATAAGATCACTGTTTGTTTATATCACAAGAGCATTGTAAAGGGAAAATGTGCTTAATAATTATCTACATGCCGGTGGAACTATCTAATATTTCCATCCAAAATAAATTTTTAAAAAATTATTTTAATATATTTCTGAATAAAAAATATTTGAATTAGTTAAATTTCCAAACAACTGCCTAAATATATATAAAAGAAAGGGGATTGATTGATTGCCTGCAAGGATTGACAAGCAAATTAAGCTGGAACGATGTTCTCAATTATTTTAGCCTTTTCATTCACAGAATTTGTCTCTCCTGCGTGGCTAAAATCGACGTAGAAAGACTATTCCCTTCCCTGCATTGCTTGTCTCGCCTGTAGGGCACCCTACATTGGTCTACCATGACACCATGTTGCCACACTTGTCCCAAGTGCAACACATTAAGGAAAAGTACAACTGCTACAATAATAAACTTGGGCAGCTTAACATATATCATCGAAATTGGGAGTTTAATTTCATTTTTAAAAGTGTTGCAGGGAGTTATCTCATCGAATTATTCGAAGGTCCAACCATCTTTAGCTATGAAGGGACATCAACAAAATTATGTATTTTCAACTTGAAGTTTTTTTTATTAAGTAAATATAATTTTTATTTCAGAAAATTTATTTATTTTTGAAGATTTTTAATTAAGTGAGGGGTTGTAGACCATTGTTTAAATAGCCTTTAGACCGTGACCGGTTCGGTTTAAGTTTTTCAAGTGAAAATATAGAGAAGAAATTACTTAAATGATTTACATTTTCATAAATGATGAACTATATCTATCTAAATCCTTATCAAAAGCAAATACTTATGGTAAAAGTACTATCTTTTGGCCTGAGGAATGTTAAATTCTTAAAGAATACAAAAATGGTAAAAAGCATGCCTGATCCCATATAATTCTGAAAAACAGAAGCTAATATAGTAAAGAAAATAAATAAAAAAGGGTTCGCTGAAAAGGACTAGAATGCCCCAAGTTTAGTAGAAGAATAGGACTATAGTGAGTTTATCAATGCTTTTATATTGGGAAAACCTGCTTTAAATACTCAAAAGGCACCACCAAGCTCTTTCCATATTCCAAAACATGGGGACATTCAAAATCCATCTTCTTCTCTTTTTCCTTATGGCTGTGACAGTAAGTAGTACATTACAAGGTAATTCATGCTCATGCAACGATATGTGTGTGTGTGTATCAGACCTTTTTTCCCCAAAGAAATTCAGGTTATTTGTGCAGTATTGTGTTGAAAGTTTTATTTGTTTTGGTTATGGAATTACTTGTGGTTTAAACGTTCTGATTGATTATATACTGATGGCGGTGATGATTTTCTCCCTTCTTTTTATGTGTACAGGTGATGTGTGTGCATTGATAAATTGTGGGCACGGAACATGCAAGGCTTCTAATGCTTCACTGCTAGGTTTTGAATGTGAATGTAATTCTGGTTGGAAGAAAGAGATTGGCCCTTTGACCTTTCCCTCTTGCGTTATTCCCAACTGTGAGTTCCTCTCTCTCACTCCTATCTGTGTGTGTATCTTTGAGTGAGAGGTGCTGATGATCGTTTGAATGATGATGGTAATGTCTGCGTCAGGAAGTAGAATTTGTGCTTGTATACCGTGGATTTTTAAGTACTTGAAGAGTTTATGAGCTGTTCTCACAGTGTCATGCTTTGTTTTTATTTATTTTTGTTTTTCGATTCCATAGAGACTAAATCCCAATCCCATATCTGTTTTTGAATCTTTATATGGCAAGATAAGAGCAACAACCAGATGACTGTGTATATACATGCAGGCACAATTGATCTTGGATGTGGCAATGGAGCTTCACCTCCACCTGCAGCTTCTCAACCTCCACCGTTCAATCTCTCAAACCGTAGATATCATTGAACGTTAGCATATTTGTCACTGATTTTGTGAACACTACGGATCTTAAACCAAGACATTCTGTTTTGCAGCCTGTAACCTTGTTTGGTGTGGTGATGGAACTTGTGTGGCTAATGGAACTGGACATATATGCCAGTGCAACGAAGGTTCTTCAAATCTCCTTAACGAGACAGACTTAGCTTGTTTTAAACAATGTAAGACACTTTCCTTTCCACCATAAATGGCTGAACCTATGCTCTGGCTTCTTTAAAATACTGTATGTGTTTGCTCATAACAATTTAGAAACCAAGTTCTAAATTCTGTATGCCAGGCTTCCCTTGGCAACCAAATTATGTTATCATCTTTCAACCATTGTTAAACCATGGTGGTGTCCATGTGGTGATTAACTTGCCAGAGAAGGGAAAATAATTTCGAATCTCGCAATTATCATTATCAAGTGATTCGGAGATTTAACATTGACCTTTCTGTGGGGAAGTGATGTGATAACTTTGTTGTGAGGCTCCATGACTATGATTTTGAACATTAGATTATATTGGCCTCACACTTTAATTTTTCTACCAGGCTCTTTCGGAGAAGATTGCATTGGTCTTCTGCTCGGCATGTTACTATCTCCACCTTCAGTGCAACTGCCACCGCCAACGCCAGTGCCGCCGCCACCACCACCTAGCAGTTCAGCCTCGCCAAAAACTAATGGTATCATTCATCATTATATAATCAATTTCCTTTATTTTTTATTTTTGGCTCCACACAATTTCCAATTTTTTCCGACAGTTACAAAGCATATGGGCTCTCAGACAGGTATCAAGAGTACTTAAGAAATCACCACTAGATTATCATACCGAAGCCATGAATATGAAAATGAAAACCAGCAACGTGCTCTTGATTCGTGCTTATCTTATTATGAGGTGGAAATGTTATAACTTTTTTAGCTGTTTTCATTTAAAACTGGGGCAAAGGACCTGAGATGCATCGTGCATCTTAGACATGGGTAATTCAATTATTTTGCTGATATACCTGCGTGTATAAAACATGTGCATGATCATGAGAGTGGATTGCTCTTTAAATTGTTTCTTTTTCTTGATATGAACATCTCAAACACATTATCCATGCTATTCTTATTTTCTATGACTAAACTGAGCAATTAATGTGACAGGGCCAACAGGCTCGACCGGAGCAACGAGTTCCTTGAGGAATCTTCATGCATCATCAATGATATTGTTAGCAGCAACTTTGCTAACATGGCTATAGAGAAAATAACAGATGCTCAGCATGATCAAAACATTGTATACGGAAATAATGGCTGATCGATTAGGCAGCTTGTCAAGGCATCATTACTGATATCTAAACTGTTAGGAGGAAGCAGTGGCTGTTGTGCTCTTATTGCTAGTCGTGTTCGAAACATCATTTTTAAACACAATATTTTTACCATTTTATAGTTGCTCAGGATCTTTGAACTTTAAAAGCTAAAGTTCCATATTGCCAATCAATCAAAATCCCAAATATCAACTTCCTGTGCTGCATCAATTTGATTGCTTTTATTGTGGCTGCTGGGGTCTGTTTGATGATCTGGAAACCTCCAAAATGCAAATGCAAATGTTGTACCTCATCTTTACAGTCGTGATCAGTAGGAATTATATAGCGTTTTCACGGGAGAGGTTCATGGCTACGTGGAACTCATAGTTCTAGCTTATGAGGAAATTGACTAGTCTGATTGTAGACCTTGTTAGAGCTCTTTGATTCTTTCCATTGAGTGATTCTCCCTTCACCTTCTTGTTTAGAAATCTAGCATTCAGCAAGACAAAGACTGAGCTTGGGCACGTCTCGAAGGAGAACAGAAGAAGGGATGCTTTTCATTCTTAAGTGGAAACGAAATCCATACTGATGAGACCATTATCCCACATCGGTTAGGAAACAAGGGCCTTGGTTGCTTATATGGCACCAAGGACATCTTTTTCATTGTGAGGCGTCTTTTAAGAGACAAAATTCACTGGAAGCCATGTGAGATAATACCTTGTGGCGGGCCTATCATGCTGCAGATATGGACACACCCCGTTAGTTGGCGCTGTCTGTGAAAACGAGTCATGTGCTCTACCCAAGCCCTCGTTTAGGGGGCTCTGATGAGGACCATTATCCCATATCAGTTAGGAGACCAGTACCTTGGTTGTTTTTATGACACCAAGGACATCTCTCTCATTGCGAGATCTTTTTTAAAGGACAAAACCCACTAGAAACCATGTGGGACAATACCTCATGGTGGACCTACCATGCTGCGGATATGGACACACCTCATCACATACCAACGTTAACTACTAACATTGTGAGACATTGAGTCCTACATGTGGCAAAAAATGAAGTAATTACTTATTAAATAAATAAACATATGAAAAAAGAGAAGTTAAAATATAATTTTAAGATATTTTCGTTCTCATAATTTCAATAACTAAACTAGAAAATCATTTGCTGAAAACACAAAAATCATATCTCCCCACCTTCCCTACAAATTTCATCTCTTTTGATTTTTTTTTATTTATAAAATATATATTATGACTAGGAGTCTAGCAGAGACTACAAAACATCATATCCTCTTATCTCAACCCACTTGTATTAATATTTATTAAATAGATAAAAAAATAAGAGAAATAAAAATATTTTTGTTTTAATGATTTTAATAACTAAACTAGAAAATTATTTGCTCAAAACACTCAAATCTTCTCTCCCCATCTTCCCTCCAAGTCCCCTTTTTTTTTTTTTTAAAAAAAAACATATTATAACTAGGAGTCGAGGAGTAATATACATTCATTAAGTGAGCCGATTACCTCTCTTACTATATTTGGAGAGGTTACAAAGCATCATATCCTCCTATCTCAACTCACTCTGTAACAATACTCATTTAATAGGAAAATATAAGAAAAAAAAGAGAAATAAAAAATAATAAAAAATATTTTTGTTCTGATATTTTTAATAACTAAACTAGAAAATCATTTGCTTAAAACATAAAAATCATCTCTCCCGGCTTCCCTCCAAATATCACATCTCTTTTCTTCTAAAAGAAAACATATACTATAACTAGGAGTCTCCCTCTCATCTCAACCCACTTTATACCAATACTCACTTTATAAATAAATTGAAGAAAAAAAAAATTCTTTTTCCGATGATTTTAATAACTAAACTAGAAAATCATTTGCGTAAAACACAAAAATCACTTCTCCCTACCTCCTTTCAAATCCCATCTCTCTTTTTTGTCTTTAAAAAAATATATATACTAGGACTAGGAGTCTAAGAGTAATATATATTCTTGAAGTGAGTTCATTACCTCTCTTTTTATACATTAACAAAAACCTAAAAGAGATAACTAAAAATAACTAACTGTTGGCTAAGATACAAAACACTATGTATTAAAATAAAATAAATATTTTTTTTGCTCTTCTCAACAAAAACCAATGACCTTACTATTAAGGATAATATGGTCTTCGCATGATCTGGTCATCATCAGATTAATTGGGATATATCAGTCTTTTCACATCTTCTTAGCATAATAAAGTTACTTAATCACCCTTAAAAAAAAATCAAATCAGCATCCAGGAGTTTTTAGTGTTTTTTTTAAGCACAATAAAATAACTTAATTACCCTTAAAATTAAAAGTTATTAAGCTGATGTCTATGGATTTTTTTGTATTTTCAACATGTTTTTTTGGTTATAATAAAGTTGATATATAGAAAAATTGGTATTTTAATAAATATAAAATATTATTTAGAAAATAAAAGTGGTTGCACGTGCCAACAAGTGGAGTTATCTCGGTCTCATATCCCGGGTCGTGGATTAGTTGAGTCAACCTGAGTTGACTCAAGTTTTTTTGATTTTTTTTAATTGATTTTTTTTAGTTTTGCCTTTCATCATTTAGTTTGCTTGAGAGTTGAACTCCATTATTTTATTTAATATTTTTTGTATGAGGTTATCCTGACCTCACAACCAGGCCATGAATTTAGCATACTGACTCGAGTAAGATTTTTTTGTTTTTTTTAAATTGATTTTTTCTAATTTATCTTTCAATGTTTGATTTACTGATAATTGAATTTGAGTTTTTTTTTCTCTTTATGAAGTTATCCCATTTTTATTTGACTTTTGCTTTGTTATCAAATGACATAATTGAAACCTTTTAAGAATATCTTTTTATAATATTGGCAAGCATTCATTTTTTCTTTGTTAGTCATTGTTGTTTGTTTTGTTTTTTTAATTATTGTTGTTGGTTTTTTTTATAATCATATTATTAAATTAATTGAGCTTATTGAACCCATTCAAATCAATGACCAAGGTTCCAATTTTTTGTTACTATTTTAAAAACACTATCATCGCCTGGATATCCTTTTTTAATGTTAAAGAAATTTGACCCGAACCGTGGTGTATCATGGGACACCTATATAGTAGAGATTACAAAGCATCTTACCCTTTTATCTCAACTCACTCTATACAATACTTGGTAAACATAAAAAAAGAGAAATTAAAAAATACTTTTATTTTGATAATTTTAATAACTAAACTATATCACTTAAACACAAAATAATCTCCCTAGCTTAATTCCAAATACCATCTCTCTCTCTGTCTCTCTCTCTCTCTCTCTCTTAAAAAGACATCTTGCTATAAATATTTCAAACACATTATCCATGTTATTCTTATTTTCTATGATTAAATTGAGTAATTCATGTTAATAGGCTTGATCGAGGCATCAAATTCCCTAAGGCATCTTTATACACCATTAATGTTATTGTTAGCAAGAACTTTGCTAACATGGCTATAGAAAAAAATGAACACTACTAGAAAATTAGAAAAAAATAAATAAAAACACTGACAAAAAATATTCTATAACTATTTACCAAAGAAAATAGTAACGATGAATTTTCATAAGTAATTTCTGACGAAAACCATGACAAAATAAAAAAATAACAAAAAAATATTTCATCGGCATTTTTATTGGTATTGCTAAGATGTCAAATTTTTGATGGAATTGTAATTGGAAATCCTGTCGATGATTTTAAAAGAACTAAAACCTGACAATTCTTCTTTTCTCCCAACCATTTCTTCTTCTTCTTCTTCTTCTTCTTCATTTCTTTACAATTATAGCAGATCTCCTCCGTACCAATTCCAATAGCCACCCTCCCCCACTCACAAATCCGGTGCTAGGAGTACCTTTCCTCAACCCATCTCAAGTTTGATTTCTTCTTCTTCTTCATTTAATAAATTTAAGGCTTGACATTGTTAAATTCTAAGTTAGGGTTAAAATATATATATATATATTTTGATAATGTTATTGTGGCAATCTATTTGTTTGAATAATTAAAGAATTTGAGGCAATTTAGCTAATTTTGCGGTGTAAATTGGTTGTTTTTGTTGTATGAAATTGAGGTAGTTAATGAGTTAGGCTTATTAAAGAGGAGAAGGGGGGTTATATTAGATTAGAGAATTAAGGGTGAGATGTCTAAAGCCGAAGAGAAAAAAAATAGAAGAGGGAAGGTTGTTTTTTGTTGTATTGGATTTTATTTTATTACTGCAAGCCACAAGGACAAGAGCATAACATGGTTAGAGTTTAGTTTAGAGAGAGAGAGAATCACATTATGCAGCTATGTTGTTGGTATGAGAGAGAAAAAAAGATGATTGTGAGAGAAAAGAGTGTGAAGGGCATGATAGGAGGGAAAAAAGGATGAAGATACAATTAGATATGGAATATTGTGGATTGAATTACAATAAAAACAAGTAACAACATGTAAGAGGAGAGGAGGAAAGAGTAAACTACTTTTGCTATTTGCTAAGTTAACTTTTAGGCAATATGTTTTGCTTTTATCATTTTATGTATGTTTGTTTGCTTGAATGAATGAATAAGGTGATGTTTGTTACTTGTGTTTTTCTTTTTCCTTTTTATATGGTTGTTGTTAGGCTAGAAAGTAGTGAGGGTTTTTTTTTCTTAAATCTTTTTTTTTATGATTTATTTTATTATTAAGGAAATATGAATACTTTTATACTATATATTAAATCTTTTATTATTAAGGAAATATAAATACTTTTATACTATATATTAAATCTTTTGGTAGCAATTTTAAACTCATTTTCTATTCGGCTTTGATTTTCAAATGAAAAACTAAATTCTGATGTTAATTGTTTTTAGGACAATACTTTACCCTTATAGTTAGGGAAAATTTTCTTTTATCCATAAATATCCTGATATTATATTTCCACATATCTTCAACATTACTAATTTGAATTTACCAGATTTCAAGTTTTTAATGGTCTTTAGTTATATTGCTCTTTGAATTTACCAAGTTACTAATTTGAGGTTGAAAGTTGCAAATCCAGAGAAGGATATAAGGTTGTGAGGGTGGGAAGTTGTTGAAACTATTATGAGACTTATAAAATGTTTCCTCTTACACTTGATGAAAAGTCAATTGTTCAGGTCATTGTTGCATGCAATAAATTTGCAGTCTAGTTATTGTTGCATATATAATAGAGTATTTTGTAAGTTTATATGCATGAGGTATAAATAATGTTTTCTTCAACTTTGTGTTTGATAGCATGTTTTATTTTTTAAATTGTGTTCATTGTGTCCTTTTAGATATCATATATTCAAGAAAAAAACAAGTTAAAGTCTAACAAGTGCGTTATTGTTTCATCAAGTAGTAGTCTCAGTGATCGTGCTATGAATCTAAGTGATGATTATGAAGAGACACCTTATGTAAAAGTTACCAACCAAGACTTAACCATTGAGGAAAATAGGGCAGGCATCCCTTATTCGATAGAGTCCATTTCACACAAAGTTATAGCAGAATGGAGGGTGACCTATCTATGTAATTAATGTTTTGTTGCATGAATTTATTTATTTGTATTAAGTTATTTTAAGTTTTACATTACATAAAAATGACATTGATGAAATGATTTTCAGGTTTACCAATATTAAAGGTGCACATTCTATCATCTCTATGATGAAGTGGTCGTTTGAAGAACCATTATTTTAATAGAATCAACTTCATGAGCATCCTAAATGAATGAATATGGTAGTTGCTTGGTGGAGAAAGTTTAAGGTTATATAATTAAATAATCTTCACTTTAAGTTACTAGTTTTTAAAATTTTGAAAACTAATTAATGTATAAAATCAATAAAGAAAGTTTTTTGGTACAACGAGAGCAATGAGGCGCTTGTAAGAAGAGTGTGAGAAAATTACAGTGCAACTAGGTAAATTTAAATAAATTAATATTATATTATTGTAACATTTTATTTCCTTGCCTTATTTTTGTTTAATAAATTTCTATATCAGGTTACGTGATTTGTGGTATGATGTCCATAAACAAGCAATTAGAAAAGCTTACTCTAATGACGCTGAGAAGATATAAACCGAGGCATGTCACAGAGAGTAATTGGATAATGTTTCAACAATTTATGGAATTAGATATTTTTAGAAGGTGCTTCAATCTGGTACACAAAATATAAACAAAGAAACTCATGGTTCCATGAGCAAGCACCAGATGAGCGATTATATCTTTCAACCATGCAAAACGCCTAGTAAAAGCTTGTTGTTATATTTTTTTTTCTTGAAGTTTTAATTAAGTGTTTATTTATAAGACTTTTAACAAACTATTTAGTTTGTAAGAAAAAACATCTTAAGTGCGTACCGGCTCTAATAAAATTATATGAGGAAACTTTAATAAAGTAAAAGGATATGGGAAAAAAGAGAAAAAAAAGTTTATCAATACAAGAGAGGAAGTGTTCATTGTAAGTTTTTTGATATTTATCATTATCTTAATAATGATTATAATATGAAATGCAATTGAATTTAAGAATTTGACCTTTTTTATTTTGTTTCGTAGGAGATATATAACGCCAACATAGCTGTGAAATTTAGCGAAAACACTTTCACCCATCCTCCTTACGATCCTCAACTGTGGTTCGAGTTTGCTACAACTAACGATCTCGATAAGAGTTAGGTTTATGGTATGCTTATGGTATCGGTTCGAGAAATGAGAGCGGGCCAAACTATTTCAATTGTAAACACACCATATTTCAATTCAAATAAAGCATCACAAAACTTTGATGAACTAGTCTAGAAAATGTTTTAGGAGCAACTATTAGTTGAGATGCGGAATATGAGAACAAAAATGAGAGAAGATTTGCTAGCAGAAATGAGAGCAGAGCTCTACCAAAAACTAGGAGTTATTTGGATTAGATGAGTGCATTATGAGTATAGTGCATTATGAGGATACCTTTTCATCCTCGACCTGGACCTTTTGGTTCAAGATCTTAGAAATTTTAAAGTAATGTGAGCTTTGTATAAGTATATTTTGTTTTGGACATGCAATTTTGTTATGGTTTATTGTGAATTATGGTTATGGTTTATTAATTGTTGTTGTTGTTGAGTATTTATGTGAGAATTGCAAGCTTGAGGACTATAACAACTAATAAAAAAAATGTGAAAACACCGATGGATTCATTAATGAATAGGTAATTTCATTAGAGTCTTTGCACATATTCTAGAACTTTTGAAAAACATACATGAAATTTAGGGATTTTTGACATAATAAACAACAAAAACTTTTGTTGGCAAATTAGTTACCAACAAAGTTTTCTGCAAAAAATAGTTGGCAAAAGCTGATTTTTTAGCGGGACTATTCCATTGCCTATTTCATTGGCTTTCTAAATTGCCAATGGAACTAAAATCTCTAATGAGATATTTTCTAATGACAATTTCCCGTTGGCTATGAAAATACCGATGGACATTTTGCCTAAACACAAATGAAATATTCCATTAATGTTTTCTAATTTTTAGGTAGTGGACAATTGCTCATTATGATAATATTGTTGATATAATTTTTGTGTCCAAAATATTGTAAGAGAAAATAACGGTGGATCAATTAGGTAGCTTATCAAGGCATCATTATTGATATCTAAACTGCCAAGAGAAAGCAATGACTATTCTAGACATTTTGCCTAAACACAAATGAAATATTCCATTAATGTTTTCTAATTTTTAGGTAGTGGACAATTGCTCATCATGATAATATTGTTGATATAATTTTTGTGTCCAAAATATTGTAAGAGAAAATAACGATGGATCAATTAGGTAGCTTATCAAGGCATCATTATTGATATCTAAACTGCTAAGAGAAAGCAATGATTATTCTATTTTTATTGTCAGATGTGTCTAAAACTTCTTTTTTAAACACAATATCTTCAGTTTTTTTAGTTGCTCTAGCTCTTTAAATTTAAAAGCTAAAGGTCCATGTTGCCAATTAATCATCTTTGAATTCTCAATCCCAAATATCAACTTTTAGTTCCACATAAGTTTGATTGCTTTTATTGTGGCTGCTGGGGTTTGTTTGGTAATATGGAAAACCTCTAAAATACAGATGTACATGTTGAACCTTATATTTATAGTGATGATCTGCGACTAGGTTTTGAAGTTAATTTTTAACATATTAGAAGAATACACAAATGTTACGATGCATTTTATTATATCATGTTTTTTATAATTGAAAAATGTGAAAATTCTATTCATGTTTAATAAAATAAATTTTTAAAAATAGATGAATTGATTAACTGTGAAAGAGTTGTTAATGCTAATTAAATACTAAAAATATCAAGCCAATTAATTAATATAAAATAAAACTCAAAGCTAAAATCTACAGTAAATTCACTATGCATACATACACAAAACAATATGGACTGCAAGAGTTTTTTTCTTGTTATTGCAAAAATCTTAAGACAAGGAAGGAAAAAAGAGGGATGGAAATAAAAGGTCACCAAAGCCAAATTGGGAGTCCAACAATGACACATACTGCCTTGAAAGAAAGATCTCGACAAGATAATGCCAATAACGCTAAATAAGACCACCATTTGGTCACATAGGTGACTGCACTATGGAATGCAAGAGTATTTTTTTTTCCTGTTGTTGCACAAATCTCAAGATAAGGAAGGTAAAAGGAGGGAGGGAAAGAAAAGCTCACTAGAGTCACATTAGGAGTCCAACGATGACACACATTGCCATGGAAGAAAGAGCTTGACAAGATAATGTCAACGATGTCAAATAAGACCACCATTGAGTCACAGAGGTGGTTGCACGCACCACCTTAACCTCAACGGTCTCCTCAAATGCTGGCGTGTGCAATGCACGCCCAAACATTTCTTCTTAATTCTTTTCTTTTTTATTTTGTTGCCCCAATTCTTTTTATGCCATTTCAATATGGTCATAGATTTAAGACTTTTTTTTTTATTTGATCCCCAAAGTTTTGATAGCTTTATAATTTAATCATAACTTTCATCCTTTTTAAAATTTTTTATTTTCCCTTAATTCTTTTATTCCATTTCGCTTTAGTCACAAATTTAAGCTTTTTTTCTTTTTATTTGGTCCATAATCTTTTGATAACTCTGCAATTTAATCCCGTATGGTCATAGATTTAAGACTTTTTTCTTTTGATTTGATCCCCAAAGTTTTGATAGCTTTATAATTTAATCATAACTTTCATCCTTTTTAAAATTTTTTATTTTCCCTTAATTCTTTTATTCCATTTCGCTTTAGTCACAAATTTAAGCTTTTTTCTTTTTATTTGGTCCATAATCTTTTGATAACTCTGCAATTTAATCCCGTATGGTCATAGATTTAAGACTTTTTTCTTTTGATTTGATCCCCAAAGTTTTGATAGCTTTATAATTTAATCATAACTTTCATCCTTTTTGAAATTTTTAAATTTTTTTATTTTCCCTTAATTCTTTTATTCCATTTCGCTTTAGTCACAAATTTAAGCTTTTTTTCTTTTTATTTGGTCCATAATCTTTTGATAACTCTGCAATTTAATCTTGAATTTCATCTAACCTACAACTAATTAAATGAAAGAAAAAGAAAGAGACAAATTGTTCAATCGGGTTAACTCATTATGTTCGTGTCAATTACTCGGGTAGTAAATCTTGCGGGTTAACTCGAGTCAATACAATATGTCATTGTCTTTTCATTTCACTCTTGAAATATTTTTTACGATTTAATATTTAAACAATCCTTTATTTTAAGTTTAAGCTTGATAGGGTTATGTAGAGGTTGCGTGAAATTTTGTTTTTTTAACCAGATCACCATTTGAATGGAGCTACTGATTTGTTTTTGATCCGCTAGGTCAAACAAGCCATACTGATTTGTTCTAATATACTGGTCAAGTTTGTAATCCTTATTTTAAATATTTCATTGCCTGTAGAAAAAATAACGACACTTAGTTTTTTATATAATAATTGACTTTTAATCTAGCTCGCAAGAAAGCGGGGGCCTTGAGCCGGTGCACAAGCCTACTATTTCTTCTGAAAGAAAAAGACGTTTGAGTATGCAAATACTTAACACCCACTTTTCTTTGAATATATGTGTTTTTAGCCTTTTTTAATTTATCTAAGTTATTTTTTCTCATCATGAACAAAAAGAAATTTATATATATATATATATATATATATATATCATACAAATACATTTTACCTATATCAAATATAAAAAATATAAATATAAATTGCAACAATCTCTTTGAAACATTTTAAAAATATAAAATATTTTTAAAAATAACTACTATTTGAAAAAAAAAGTGAACAAAATAATTTGAAAAAATTGGAGAAAGAAAGAGGGTATTAATTTTAATTGAAATAAAAAATTAATAGAAATTAAAAAAAATACATATAAAAGAAGGGGCATTAATTGCAAATTTTGAAAAAAAACAAGAAGAGAGAGGCTAGGTATTGTTGGGCCTAGTAGGCCAAGCTTGCGTGCATGACCAACTACTCGATCCTAGGTGTGCTTGGGCTTAGAAATCTAAGCCCCTGTGCCAGGGCTTATTTTTTTCTATAGTAAAGGGTAGATGACATATCATTTGCCCTTTTTTATTTTAAAAAATAAAAGTAAACGATGCATTGTTTGTTGCGACAGAGAACGTGTTGTCTACTGCCCAGGTTTAGGCTATCAAATGATTTAAAATGAGTTTTTAGGCCAGAAGTTGAAAACGCCTAAAAACTCATTTTAAATCATTTCTTCATATGAAAACACCTAAAAAACACTATAAACAGTTAAAAACAAAACTCATTTATGATCTTAAGATAGCAAAAAAGGTTAAAAATCTAAAAACAACTCAAAACCATAAAACTTCCCAAGCCCTGATCGACTTCTTCCAATAAGTTGAAGGCCAAAATAACCACCATCGAACTCCACTCGTTAAATAAAACCTTTGATGCTAATGTTGGCTATTTTGGTTGCCAAAATCATGGCCACCGATAATTTTCTCTCTTTTAAATTTTTTTTTTATAACTTTCTCTTTCCTCTCTCAAACTTAAAATTAAAAAATAAATAAAATAAATTTTCAGATCAAAATAAAAATTAAATTTTTTTTGGGATTAGCCATGTATTTTCTTTGTGTTCTACATTTTAGTTCTTTATTTTTTAATTGATATTTTATGACAATGTCAAGCTTAATCTCATCTAATTAAATCCTAAAAGGATTCAATAGAAAAATACAAAAACAAATTCAATGATAAAAAAAAAGAGATCAAAAATGAAAGAAAAAAGAGAGTTACTTGATTATTGAAATAAATAATGAAGCGCCTGTGATTTTACCCAAATCTTTTAGTATATTAGTAGATAGTAAATAAGCACTCCTTACATCACTTTACTTCCCAACATTTTTCTTTCTTGATAAAAAAAAGAAAAGAAAGTAAACCCTACTTATCTGTTGCCCACATTCAACATTGTCAAGATGGTGGCCCATGGGCCTATCCGTAGACAACGAATCAAATCGTCCTTTCTTAGCCCAAAAAGCTATTTTAAAAATTAATAGTTTTTTTGGTATTTTTAGGTCATTTTAACGCATTCATAATAAAAATAATTTTTGTTTTTTAAAAAACTATTTTAATATATTTTTAAAAACAACCACAAAACAAAACATTATTCAACGTGGGCTGATTAAATAAATAAAAAATAAAATTAATTGAAATTGAATTGATGATCATTTATCTCTTCCCTCTCTCTCTCACTCTCACCCTGTCTATGATTTGATGTCACCAGCAAACCTGTTAAAATTGAAGACTTTTACCGAGCTATGGTCAAGGGTAGTGCAGGTGACAAGGAGCCTGCAACAGAGCAGGAACTTGACAGGATTGGAAAACAAACCAAACACACACATCAACTGATGGAAAAAACAGGCGATGGCGGTTATAGGTCAATAATTTATCATCACGGACGCTGAAGGAGGAATCATGTGGCTCTTGGATTGGGAAGGTGCATGAGATCTTTGACGGTGAGGAGGCTTCAGTATATACAATGTCTTTAACTCGCTTGACCGACAAGGGTAGGCCGGTTTGAAAACGCGGTTTTTTAATTGTAATTTTTTTATTTAAAATAAATTTTTTTATATTTTTAAATTGTTCTAATGTACTGAAATTAAAAATAATTTTTTTAAAATAAAATAATTTTATTTTAATACATTACTAAAAAAAAACTTATAATGCTCCGTAATTTTGTTCCTATTTTGTTCCTATGTAGTTAATTTATAAGCCTGCTGGCAAGGCAATTGCTGTCGGCAAGCGGCAGTTCACTTCAGCACCACTTTTTGTTTTTTTTTTTTCAAGCAAGTAAAATAGTATGCACTTTGACCAGTGAACAAGGTGGTGGCCCATGGCCTTATCCGCATTGTTTCAGACATGAATTCAAATTGGCCCATGAAAATCTTTCTGTTCTTAGCCAAAAGGCTATCTGATCATAATGGTAATAAAAATCCCTCCAAAGCAATTAGTTTTTAAGAGAAATTAGAATATAATGATCACCATATTCACAATTTCTTATAGCAAACATTGATGTTCTAATAATTTGACATTAAATTGATGTTTTTCTTATATTTTCAGAAGCAGGTAGTGGGGTCTTGAGCAATCTTTATTTTATATTCTAAGCTTTTTATTAAGTAAAGACCATTTTTATTTTATAAAATATAATTAATAAATATACAAGTTTTTATTATTGCGTTGGTACCTTGAATCATTGTCAAAGTTATCCATATATTCTGGTCGGCTATGAAACCAAGCTATCCAAAATAAAAAGACAAGGAAATTTGAATCTTTTCACAGTGGACCAATCTTAACCATGCTGAACTGGTTGGACAAAAACAATCAATGGAGGCTTGAAGTGAAAGTACAAGCAGCACTAACCAAACAAAGTACGTGTGTTGCCTTGGCTACTACTAGTGGACGGGACATGTGCCCGAGGAAGACCCCTTCTCTTGCCATTGACCCAAGAAAAAACCTAACAATATATATATATATATTAAATCAGTTTATACACATATCAATTAATTTTTAAAATTTTTAAAGTTAATTATCATGTAAATTTCTAGTGGTCTTAAGATTTATGACACTTAAATTAATAATCTCTGAAAAATAACTCTAAGATTTGACCAGTTGAACTATACCTTTCATGATTAAATTCTAATAATATTTTTTTTTAGATTAATATGAGTATTTAGAAGAATTTGCTCGTAACTTTACTAATTTTATATATTTTAAAGTTGATAGTCCTGAAATTTATAGGATTCAACTGGTGGATTATATAAATCTTAACAATATCTTGCAACGAAGGGAGGTGGCTCTTCCTATGAAAGCTGTATTGTGCAATGTCTTCACTTAAGCCTGTCAAAATCACAGTTCCGTGATGTGAAAATTGATAATGGAAATACAACTAAGTAACCTGTGGAAGAAGATTTGTGAGATATACTCTTCTTTGGTTTTTTTTTCTGATACATCATTGTCTTGTGGAGGCCTATATTCCGTGCAATCTCAACTCATAGTTATTAACCCTTCTTTTGTATGCTTCAATAAATAATAAATAAGGAAAGTATATTCTAATTTAACAAGTAATATTTCTCTTAATACATTTGGTTACGAAAATAAAAAATATTGACAAATTGTTATAGATTTCTTTTTTTTAATGAAAACTGATATAATCTCATTAAAAATTAAAAGTGACGAGCCAACAAGTTAGCCGTTGTATAAAGTCAATGTTGGCAAATTGTTTTTGAGCTTGGGAATAGACAATTTAAGCCTAATCACGTATATCAGGTGTTTTTTTTTTCTTCTCTTTAGTATACACCTCATAAGAATATTTGTTAATCTTGTACTTAATTTCCCAGTATACTATGTGTCACCACTGAAGCAAATGAGGGTAAGAACTTGGGACTAAGGAGTTTGCTCTTCTTATAGTCTCAAGTTCGAGCCATATAGTTGTTAATATGATGACCACTGGAAGCTTACATGGTCGTTAACTTCAGGGCCCGTGGGATTAGTCGAGGTGCGCGCAAACTGACCCGGACACCCACGTTAATAATAATAATAAAAAAAAAACAAAATTGAGAGTTGCCCCTTCCATAGTTCATTTTTGTTATATATATTGTCGAATCATACTTGCTTATGTGTGAAGTAGAGGTGATTGATGTTTTTTAAAAGTATTTTTTATTTGAAAATATTTAAAAATAATTTTTTATTTTTGAGATTAACATATTAAAATCATAAAAAATATATAAAAAATGAATTTAATACATTTTTAAAATGCACTAAGAAAACAAAAGTGTAACACGCCAGAAAAACTTGAGCCTAAAAGTTGCCTTTCACTAGGGCTATATAAACCAAACAATATGACCATAACGCAAAAAGCTGGAACATTGTCTTTAGAGCTGCCATTTTTACGAGAATCTAATAAATTAGTATTTGATAAAAGATAAAGGTGAGAATTAACGATTTAAAAAAGATTATGTTTCATGTGTGCTCATATAAACCCAGATATAATGTAGCATGATAGCAAGGTTAATTCTGGAAGTGTCCTTGGGATTTAGCATAATTTATCTTAAACTCTATCTATCTTTAGTAGGAACTACATATGTAGTCTGCGACCAAGCCATGCTCCGAGTCATTTTTATTTTAATTTAAAAAAAGATGTTCAAGCTACATTATTATTTTCAAAGAATTAAAAAACATTTAAAACCTAGATCAAATTGAGGAATTGCTTTGAAAATTTAGAGGGTCAAATATGAAAATAAAAAAGAAGAGAGAGAAGAATAAAAAAAAGGTCATCGGTATCAAACTAGAAATTAGTAAGCCACACGATCACCCATGAATGGAGGGAACACCGAGAAGATTTGAATTGCTATTGTGAAAGACATCATTTGGTCATTGAACGCCCCCTCACGCATTGTTAGAATAGCGTGTGCACATTTCATACGCTAGCTCATGCAACATGTGCCAACTTGTTTTATATATTTATTAAAATACCAAATTCTTCCTCATTCAATTTGATTATAACCATAAAACCAGGATGAAACATGCAAATAAATCCTTGAATGCTAATTAAATAAATTTTGCTTTTAAGAGTAATTTAGTTAAGATTCAAAAAAGACCCTAAATATCAGTTAAATAAATTTTTTTAAGGATAATTTAGTTATTTTATTGTGCAACAAGAATATGAAAAAACCAAGTTATCCATGATCAATCTAATAATGACTAATGGACCCTGATAAAAAAAAAAATTATATTATTCTCAATAGTAAGTTCATTAATTTTTGTTATGAAGGGAAAATTCATCATTATATTGTTGCAATTCATAATAAAATATATCTGGACTTGCTATAAATAATGACTAATGGACCCTAATAAAAAAAATTATATTATTCTTAATAGTAAGTTCATTAATTTTTGTTATAAAGGGAAAATTCATCATTATATTATTGCAATTCATAATGAAATATGTCTGGACTTATTATAAACGTTTGAACACTCTTAGTTTTTTTTTTTTTAAAGAAGAAGTTGTGATTCTTGACAAGAGCATGGAGAAAAAAACACTTATTTTCATTTTTCCATTATTTAGCTATATATATATATATATTTTCTTTTTAACAATAAGAAAGCTCAACCTGACCTTTAATGAGGGGGTGCATGTAATTGGGTTACAAGTTTCATAAGTATGCACACAGTATTTGATTATGAAAAAAAAAAATTTATATACAAAGTATATATATTTTTGTGTTCACATGTACACATTTTCCCATGATTTAACTATATCTGTTTTTATTTTTGTTTTTATATATGTATTCAAAAGACACAAAGCTAAGCAATGAAGGTTGCCCTTTCACTACTCTAAATAACAAAATCCCAAATTGCACACAAATCTAACACACAACATCCACAGGAAGCTATGGTTTGCCTTTCTTTTCTATTTTTTTTGTGATTATATATATGGTAAAAGACAATATAGCACAAACTAGAAGCAATCAAGGGAAATATAGTTAAAAAAGCACAGCATTGTCTCATTGTTTGTAATATCTTGGTGGTAGTGGTGATGAATGATGTATGTTAAAACAAATGCTAATTGATTAATAGTCGGTTTGTTTTATTGTGAGGCTATATTTAAAAAAAAAAATTAATTTTTTTTTGTTTTAATTTTTAAATTATATGACAAAATCGTAACCATTTAATAGGTGGTCTAGTGGTAAAAGCTTAGAACCAAGGGGTTTGTTTCCTCTGTGGTCTCAATTTCGAGCCATGTGGTTTTTAATATGATGACCACTAGAGGCTTACATGATCGTTAACTTCAAGATCTGTAGGATTAGTCGAGGTGCGCACAAGTTAACCCATACACCCACATTAATAAAAATAAAAATATATGACAAAATCGTATTTATTATTGATTAAATGATCAATCATTTAAATTAATTTACACAACTCAATTTAAATAACCAGACAATAATATAGATAAAATATTGGTTTACCAAATCCTTCACACACATAAAGTCTTTATCTTTGATTGCTTTCACTTGAATTGCTTGGACGTACATCTCAATCAACACATGTGCAACTTGTCCAATGATAGCTCAAATAGTTTGTCTTCTTCAATGGCTCTAAACTAATTAATGACATTAGCTTTGTACTATGTGTTGTAATTTTGAAACCGGAATCTATCCAAGTCCTGATATGACAAGTATTTTCTCAAATTAGCAAAATGAACAAATTTATTTTTCAAACTATTGTAAATAAGAAAATAAAAATAGTAGTGATGCATGTACTACATATACAACCTATTAAAATTCATAGTTGTGCATGTTGCACAAGCATAACTAACAAATTGCATTCATTTTCCAAATAATTAACCCCAACAAAGGTCAATATGTATTTTTATGAAGATCAAATGGCATGAAAAAAAAAAGAATCTAATGGTTAGAAAAAAAAGATGACATAGAAAAAAAAACATGAAAGGAGAAAGAAAAGAAAAAAGAAAAGAAAAATGAGGCCAATGAGATTCAAAACTTTACCAAAAAAATAACTTGTTAGACCAAACATAACCAATTTGCCCAGTTCAAACCCAATTTAGCTCCTAATGTTTTTTTAATTTGTTGTTTTCTAACCTTTGCCTACCTGATCAGACTCAACTCTAAGAAAATAAACCACTAAAGAATAAAATTAAAAAAAAGTTTTGGGATTGAAACGAAGAGGCGATGCAATATTGTGTCGATCCTGCTCAACCTAGTTTAACATGTTAAATATATGGTTTGGGTCATGCACGACTACAATAAGCTAACCATGTATGACAATTTATCCCATTTATTTCTCTTCCCATCTTTTATCCTAGTTGGGCCTTGATTGAGCTCGGGTGGGATGAAATATGGAACTAAGTTGAAGAACCATTTAAGAATTAGGGACCAAAAAAATAAATAAATTAGAGTTATCAAAGAATTAGAGACAAAAAAAAAAATTGGTTGATCAGGGACCAAATTAGAAGAAAAAAAAGGGATAACGTATGCATTGCACATGCTGGTGTGTGAGAAAGCCCCACTACATTCAAGCAACGCATGAGGCTTCCTCCGAGTTCCGTTAATGGCCTTCCTAAGCGGCGTTGTAATCATTATGGCAAGGTCTTCCTCCTAAAGCAACATGTATCACTGGTGAGTCGACAGTGTGGCTTCAGTTGCTATTGTTTTTTTCTTTTATTTTTCTTCCTTTTCTATCTCTCCCTCAGTTCAATGCAAAAAAAAAAAAAAAATGTTGTCATTCATGGTAGTTTGTGAAAGGGTCTATAGTAATTCTTCCATAAGATTTAGTTTTTTTCTATAATTTGGTATGAAAATAAAAAAAGAAGAAGAAAGATTGACAAGTTTTTATAGAGTGTTTTCTTATGAAACCGATATAATCATATTTACAAGTGACGAACCAACAAGTCATTTAGTTGTATAAAGTCAATGTTGACAAATTGTTAAAGAGTTCTACTAGTTTATAGAGTCGCACTACGTTACAGCTTGAATAAAAAAATTAAAAGTAAAAAAACATTCATGTCATAACAAACTATTTGGTATTATTATTAAACTATGTTCAACGGGTTAATCTTGAAATCTCTTGATCTGACTCCTAGCCTAACCCAGGTTAAAAATTAAAATGTGTGCGAGTTATCTTGATGTGATCTAGTTGACTTGACAAGTTCAAATATAACCTGAATAACTAGTAAAAAAACATGGTTTGTCTTTAAAAAATTATAATTCAAGATGATATTTTTTTTAATATTGAGA
>Ga0307515_10002419_pt1 | contig 40715 bp, 36 predicted proteins | sample 17_EM_MG_FD_194513 | JGI IMG/M metagenome (GOLD analysis project Ga0307515, IMG submission 194513) | Populus trichocarpa ectomycorrhiza microbial communities from riparian zone in the Pacific Northwest, United States - 17_EM | ecosystem: Host-associated > Plants > Roots > Unclassified | place... | reverse complement strand
GAAATGGCCAGTTGTTTTGCGAGCCGTCCAGCCAGGGGGTGTGCTGCAAAAGCACCACTTCACATATTTCTAATGTTCCTAGGCCTACGCCGCCGGCCTCGTGGAGATCCTCTTCTCATACGGTGGATTAGCGAGCACTACTATCGTAAGTCACTTCTTGCTCATATAACGGATTTTACCTTCGTTGACATTGGAGACAGCTCAAGATCTTGAAGAATTTATCTTCCCGGCATTTACGCACGTTGCCGATAATCTTCCTGAGGTATCACAATATCTGGATCTTGTTCGCGATTCTTGTACTGCCCTAGGCGTGCAGATGATCCCTGACAATGTCGTTGAACACGGAATCGGAACGGAACCCCGACACAGATTTCAAGCAGAGGACGACAGACTTATGCTGAAGGCACGTCTATACAAGATGGAGTCAGAGTATAATGATGATAAGAGAAAGGGGAAACACGAAAAGAACAATACAAAATCCAAACGCAGGAAATTGGACATAGACGGGGAGCTGGAAGCTCCCACGCAAGATCTGTCGTTACCTGTCGTTGACGGGTTGGCCCGAAAGGATGATGGGCAGATGGGTCCCTCAACTAATTTGGAGACTGGCAAGGACCAGTCTTAATGTAGAAGAGCAGACGCATATTGGGCGGATGCCGGGCCAGGACATCTACGGCATCATTAGTGAGATCATACAGAGAAGGGCCTTTTATTTGGACAGACTTGCGAGCGCCTAAAAATGATTAACAAAGAGGAATTCACATATAATTTTTTGGGATTAGGTAAATCTTTCGTGAACAATTTTTATGAATTATTTTCAAGATATAGAGGTATTTGCAAACACTCCATAGGACTACCAAACAAGGAAGTTCGCGATGACTAAAACAGCCCTTTCCCTAAGAACATGTGTTGGCTTATAAAAATTCCACAAAACGTGCAAATAGACGTCAGATGAAAGTCGACCCTTGATGACATCAGATATGTGTTTGATATACATGTTGTGTCCAGACTTGCTAATAAACAAACAATTCAAACCATAGATCTTTGGTTTGGTTGATTGGATATTTTAAAGCTTCAAGCTTGTTTATTTCGTTTGGTTGATCAAACTAGCAAACGGTTTGGTTAGATTTAACTATTTAGATGGATTTATATACATTTTTACGCGACAGTAGGAGGATCTAGGAGCTCTGTGCTACGATTTGGTGATAGGCGTTTGGTATTATACTAAGTCAGACAAGGTCACGTGACCCCAACTTTGATGCAGAGTTTTCCCATACAAAAGATGCCCAAAAAATCGATCGCCTCCACGACGGCAGCAATATCAATCCGGCTATGTAGCCAATCCTCCCTATACATCATTATATATATATAAAACAGCTCCTAAAATAGGAAATCGCGCCTCTTAGTAGCACCGAAGTTAGAAGCTAAATTGGAAATTTGGGTAGGACTCGTCGCTCTATTTAAAAGTTAGCAAACCAAATTAAATGGCGCGATCTCCGGTTAAGTCCGAACCAGTATACAATTTCCTTACTAGGAAAGGTTATTTTCTGCGTTTAATAAAGCCGTTGCGGTTCCAGCTTCGCGTACACTATAAGGCTGCAATAATATTAGGCCGCATTTATAAGCGATAAGGCTCAAGCATATTACCGAGCTTACTAAACGATTGTTCGCAGTCGCAGCTTGACGGTGGTATACTTAGTATATTAAGCGCCATTTAACTAAGGTTAGGAAACTCTGTTGCTATCGTCCTCTAGTATAAGAATAGATCGTGAGCTAATAGGTAATCTTCCATTAGTAGATTAAGTTTCTTCCACTGCTCGTACTCGTCTTCTTAATCGTTAGATAAGGAGGGTACTGTAATAAAGGCGGTGCCTATAAAGCTTCTAATAAAGTCATTAATATCAGATTATAAAGGCTAATTTTTCTTAGAGGCTTGCCCTGCCGACTATAACTTCTTTCCTTTATACTTAAGCCAGAGCTTCTAAAAGGAAGCGTTATAGCTAGTTATTTAATTAGGTCTCTCTTTCCAGTTATTTTAGCAGAATCACTTAAGGTTAGGGTGTAGTAGGTAAGCTGCGTAGTAGATAGGCGTCTAATTAAGCGCTATATAGTATTTTTAAAGCTTCGCCCACCTACGATTGATATTGATTTTGTAGTGATCCTTAATTGCCTCTTAATTAGGATAATCTTCCGTCGTCGCCTCAGTTAATTAAGCTTTAGCTTCTTTATAGTGCCTTATTAAAAACTCTATGCAAGGAATAACTTTCTATATTACGCCATTGCGCCCAGCCCTACCTCTTCCTTTAAGCTTAAGTATAGCCTGCTAAAGCAGCTTAAGAAGCTAAATATATTATTTAATAACATCCCAATTATAGGAAGTAAGGCCGCCGACTTACACGTAGAGAGGTCGATTAAGAGGCTTCTGATGTAGATTTGGATTCTTTTTACGTCGTTAACTAGACTCAATCATTGCGAGCTTCCTATTCCATTTATCAATATTGTGCTGTATTATTAAGGAAATAGGGCCTTGAAGCTCAATAGCCCGTTTAAATATTATTAAATAACTATTCCACCTAGTCTTAACAGGCTTGATGAGCTTAAGAACTTTAAAATTGGCGCGTAGTAGTATAGCGTTTTTCTCTCACTAGAAGGTATAGAACTGTTTGTACTTTTATAGCGAACAGATTGAATAGATAAAATTAATAAGAGTTCCAAGCAGGCCTTCCTTTCGCCACTCCTCTAAAAACTGCTGCTCTTCCTATAAAAGTCTTAGTTTTAATTAAATCAATAGTAGGGGAACGCCTACCTACCGTTAAGTTCTTATTACTATTCTTAAATATATCTTTATCGGTTCCAAATAGACTTAATTAAGCCACTAGATTAAATATATAAGTAGCGCACCGCACTTAACATTGCTCTTTATTAAATTTAAGCTCTACTACAAGGAAGTTAATACAGGTGTCGTTATTGTGGGCGTTATCCATAATGAACTAGCTAATTCAACTACCCAGATTATACTTAGCAATGGTATTACCAATAACGTCGTGGTAGTTATAGCCGCTATATAGGCTAAGCTGCTCCGGTAGAGCAAGCATAAAGTCTTAAATCTAGCCTTAATAGTCTAAATAGTAAACGCAGATACTAATAAGAGCCTTCTTCTTATCGCGCGTTGTCTAGCTATTAAATAATATATAAAATTTTGTCATTAATCGCGCCAGTTCTTCCGTTACTACACCTTTATTACCATTATATTCAGCGAGAACTTAACTATAAATTAACTCATGGTTTTGGTATAGATTAAGCTCGGCGTCTTTATTTATAGCCGTAATTAGGGCTTAAAATTTAGGTCGCTCGACTTCTCATAAAGGGTGGTTTCTGGCGGCGATCTATAGTATAACTGCTTATTTAAAGATATCGGAGTTATAGGACTTAATAAGCTCATTAGCAACTGCTTATAATACATAGTAGGTTTGTTAAATCTGCTCTAGAACAGTTAAAGCCTTCCGCTTTTGAGATATTATATAATCAATAGGACTACAAGAATTAACCCGGTAGCTATCTATATCCTTAGTAAGGTGTCCTGCCGCAGAAGTAGTAGCTCTACTAGTTTTATATAGGGTTACCTTAATCTTATACAGATGGTAATATTTACATAAGAAAACGGTTGTTTTCTCACTAAATCTTTGCTGGAGCCGCCAGCTATGGTCCTATATAAAGCTCGGAGTTCTAAGAAGGTCTTAATAAGGCCGTTAATATCTCTCTATACGGTCCCAATTAAGGCCTTCGTATTTATCCTAGAGGGGGGTTAATTCTAATAAGGTATCGGAACCTTCAAAGGCTTCACTAAGCGCGATTATAGGCGTATTCTCTACTAAATTAATAGGGCCAGCTTTAGTAGGTTAGGAAGACATAATATAGGCAGTATAGTAATAGGAATTGGTAAGTAAAAGAGGAGATTTTAGAGGGTTAAGTCAGAAAGACGCGTTTGGATGTTTATTTTCAGCGCGTATATTATATCACAATCATAGTATATTATAGAACTATCTAAAACTCAACCACCAAGAACCTCCCCTTAACCAAAAATAATACCTATATCTTATATATCAAACGAGCAAACCAACTTAATTAAACGGGACGATATAGGGCTTAATTAACTACTAAAATTAGACCTTTAGGCTTGATTGGTTGTTTGATTACAAAGTAAACAAGTAAACAAACTAGCAAACGGGGTTTGTTTATTAGCAAGTCTGGTTGTGTCTACTTCCCCTGGATGCAACTGAAGGGCAAACATTTAGATGTGGCGTAGGTGGGAATGAATAAACCAATCGAAAGTCTCATTGTTTAGTGAAGAATTTAGCATTAATTATTTGAGCGTATAATAAGAAGGTTGGTATGTGAGTGTTATTTCCGTCCCATGGCGATATTTCGGTGAGTATGGAAAGACGTGGAGCTTATCTCGGTAGCCATGCAGCACATGCCACCTCAGCCACAAAGCTTGGCCATTATGACGTCGCGAAACAGCCCATCCTTGCAAACACGTCTAGTTTCCAAGCACAAGCACACTACTTCCGCCTTTGCAATCACAACTCCATGCCGGAGTACACGCCCATTTGTCCATTTCCTCACTCTTTCCATATTTTCAATGTAGGAAATACTAGATGCTTCGTATCTACTAGAACTGCTTTAATTCAAGGGAGGAGCCTCAATTCCTATAATTCGTACTCACATCTGGCGGAGCGACTTAATCACAATGTCACGGGGGAGGAAAAGGCGGACTACGATCGATGCGTCGCAGAGGACAAGGGGAAACAAATTCGGACACCATGGCACCGAGAGGGTCCTGGCTAGCTCCTGGTTGCGAGGCAGAGGTCTGCGGGTGCAATGACAAAGGGTGAGTGCTTTCATAATTCCGCGCGCTTGACTATATCGAGGGTGCTGTTATTGAGCACGCCTTAGCGTCCAATATTTGCTCCTATATCGCAGATTATAAGGAGACGCTGACATTGTTCTAGGAAAGCTCCTCACCACTCCATCTCGTATGCTAAAACTCATTCTGCCTCTTACAACAATGGATGCAAATAGCGATTGGAGCCCCTCGTGCCCCTTGTACACCCTCAACAGCCACTTTCATACCCCGAGCGCCTTGTACAGCCCGAACTCCCTACCATAAAAGATGGCGACAAAGAGAAGATCCTGAACGTTTATTTTTGAGCGGAAGACTCGATGCCGGATACTATTGAGCCCGAAAAATCTGCCCCGGTGGAAGATAGTGAAAATGAGGGCCCTGGGAAACCACGGGACGAAAAACACGACTTCGAGATGAAATGTGGATTGATGGCAAGAAGGAGCAGACTGGCAAGCTTAATCGCAAATCTCCCGATGAAGCGGCTGCTCTACGAGGTGGTCATGGTGAAGGTAGGGTAGAGTCGTACAGTGGATTGGGGCACGAGGCGCCGACTGATAAAAACGAGCAGCGGAAGTTTGTCTGAGGTCCAGCTCGACCGAGATTAGCGACTTCATCCGTGATGCAGCGCGCGGGCAGGAATTCGCTATTGAAATTGAAGGTGCACCAAACGATATTAGGGTTGGCGTACCTAGCTTCAACGATAGGACATATTACTTGCGCAGCGGCTACGGAACACGAGTAGGAAGATTTCCGCAATGGCAGATATCAAGCGTGAGTGTGGCCAATTAGCGCACGAAGGAGCACAGCGGGTCGCAATGGCGGGATTTGGGGTTCTTTGTGGCTGGTGGTATCTGGTTTATCGGTTGACGTTTGAAACTGACAGGGTGGGAAGTAATGGAACCTGTGATAGTAAGTTCAAAACTTCAATTCTTGAAAATACCTTGTCATTTGGTTGCTGGAGCTAATCGTTCTTTAATATTTTAGTATCTCGTGGGTCTCTCAACCTTGATAGGTGGCTACGTCTGTTCCTCTACCACAACCGCGAAGTGTCCTACCGCTCAGCTATGAATTTTACCATCTCAAAACGCCAGTCGAAGCTATGTGCTGCTAGAGGCTTCGATTTGCGTAAGTGGGAGGGGCTTATTGAAGAAGGAAATACGTTGCGAAGGGATATTAAAGCCGTCGCCAATGAGTATGATGTTGAGCGGGATGAGTTAGGACGAAAAATACGAGAAGGCCTCACATGCACTGAGAAAGGAGAGAGAAAAGAAAAAGAATGGAGGTGATAAGAAGCACGACAAGAAAGATGACGAGGATGATGATTAAGTGCATATATACGAATTCGGGGTGAGGCGGTACATATATCGCGGGTTGAATATTTCACCCCGCGTTGCGAGGATACCCTTCGGTGTTGATGTAGCATATTATTAGGCTGTAGATACGTCATACGTACATATCTGGTCGTTCCGTAGAGCTGTGGAAGAGATCGGGACCGTTGCCATCAAAACCGTGTAATGTGCCGGGCCAAGATTGTGATGTTAAGCACGATCTTCAAGCGAAGTCTCAACGTCTAAACCACTTGGCCAACGACTCCAGATTTATAATCCCAAACTCCGGTCATAGTCGTCCACCATTTCATCGTAGTTTCAGCCCCAGGAAACAGAAAGAAAAACGCCAGGGGTATGCGTACAATGCTGCGAAAAGAACACCTGGGCGCGAATAGATCTACGTTGCTCAAAAACAAAACACAACCCACGGATATCAAGGTTGCACCCACCCATCCGTTTAAAAGGCTCCAAGAAGTTTGACGATGACCTTTCCTCACCTTACGAAGCGAATACCCGCACATTGAGATCCACACTGCCAGTGGCAATAACGCATCGAATATTGGCCTTTCCCCCAGGTTCATCTTTCTTCCCAGTGCCATTCAGGACAGCACCATTTGCATCGCCAGCGCCGTTTACCGGGGCGTCCTTGATGACGCTTGGTGCCCATCGGATGCAACTAACGAAATGTCCGTGCGCATCTTCGATTGTCTTAACACACTTCCCTTCCTGCATAAGATCCCAGCAGCGTATCGTCTTGTCATCCCCCGCACTAAGGAGATATTTCCCGCCGGGATGGAAGACCAGACCGCGGACCCAATTGTCATGCCCAACGAGGGTTTTGATGAGAGTACCGCGACCGTCCCAAAGCTTTATCGTCTTATCTCGCGAGCCTGTCGCAATAAATTCGGCCGAGCTGCTGGCAGGCGGAGGCTTCTTGAGACCAGCAAGTGAGGATAGATGGGGATATGTAACTGGAGGAGCGAGGGCAACGCACTCTATAACGTGCTCGTGTCCCAAGAACGTGCATCTAGGCTCGCCAGAGCTGGCATCCCAAAGTCGAGCGGTCTGATCATTTCCTGCAGAAAGCAACCACCGCCCGTCGAAACTTGGCATCACATCTCTCACCCAATCAGAATGCCCTCTAATGGTCTTAACACAGTAGCCGGTGGTAACGTCCCAGATTCGCAGCGTTTTGTCTCGGGAGGCGGACACGAGTAGGTTGCCAGATGAAGGTGAGCCTGCAGCGCCACTTGGTATAAATCGAATGGCGGATACGGAGTGGTCATGGCCGGGGAGGGTTCGAATATTCTTGTAATCGTCTGAGGGGTCCCACAACTTTATTGTGAGATCGCTCGAACACGAAGCAAGGAGAGTGCCGCCTCGAGGCCCACCAAAATCCACATCCAATACGCCTTTAGTATGGCCTTTGACTGTCCGCTCTAGCTCCCCCAGCTCCCAATCCCATATCTTAATCGTAGTGTCTTCAGATCCAGAAGCGAGCGATGAGAATATGGGATGGAAGGCTACGCAGGTTATAGGCTGTCGGTGGGATTGCAGAGTATGGCGTGCGGGCGACCGGGGAAGCCAGCTTGTAGGGTCTTGGTTCCGCCGTAGCAGGGAAGTGGGTGTTGTGGAGTCGAGTTCATTCTGGAGACTTTGGTTGCGAGACTCAAGATCCATGATCTAGGTGGCGGTGAGCATGGTAACCCTCCAATATAGCCATCTTACGAGATGTACCTTCTTTTGTAACCGCACGACGCTGGTCCATTTCTTCTCTAATAAGCCCTCATACTTCTTCCGAGTAGCGTCATCGAAACTGTCGCCAATGTTGAGTTCTTGCCTCAGAGATGCTGCAGTGTTTGGGAGGTTAGAGGACGAGAGGTATGCTATTATAGCCTTGTGACTGGAGTAAAATTAGCATGCCGGAATCCTCATGCCCTGGTTGTTGCTGGAATCTCTCACAGCTCCTCTGCTTGCCGCGATGTTAGGAGCTGGCTCATCGCGGCGACTGTAGGCGCATCTGGGGGGGCTCTAGTTGTTGCGCATGCACAGGAAAATGCCTGGATAGCCGCTCTAAGGATCTCGCTGGAAGCTACTGCTACTATGCTTGTTTTGATTCAGGATACTTGAGAGTGTATCAAGACGGTGACGGTTCTTGGCGGTGTCCAACAGGGGTTTTCCCAAGTGTTGGGGTTCAGTGGGCAGAGGCAAAATGGGCAGACTATTATAGCAGAAAGCACAAGAAGAAACGATCCTGGAGTGTCTTAGATAGCGTATGAGATAGAGAGGAGTATTGGTGGGGTTGATGAGGGCTGCATGAATATTCACTGGGGTTTTCGATGTCTTCGCTCGGTTGCCCCCAAGATTTGTTGTTGAAAACAAACTTCCACCGTCATCACCACATCGACATACATACGTACATATCTCTTCCCAAGTACAACACCGCCTACAACCTATTTTCGCTTCTTTCCCCTACCCTTCTTTAAGATCGCATAATTTGGCCCATCTGCGACAACCTTACACGCGCATTAACCCGCAGACCTTATTTAAATATCATTCTGGCACCCGCGCGATAGCAGTAAGTTAGGGATTGTGTTGCTCTTTCCTTCTATAGCGCAACACCATGGTATCGCTATCTTTTATGCGTTCCTATTCAGCCTCTTCATACCGAGCTCCTTATTTCTTGCGCAACTATGTTAGCTGCTACTATTACTTCAGAGATGCGACTAACATAGCGTCTAGCTTTCTTTGCACCCGATAATCTTCGTCACTCCAACCCCCACAAGATGGCAGACCAGGAAGAGGACTTCAGCTCGCTCCCACTCCCGGATAGATTTACACATAAGAACTGGAAGGTGCGGAAGGAGGGATATGAGGCTGCTGCAAAAGAATTCAATATTGCCCAAAGTGAAGCAGACCCCGTTGTACGGCAGTTCATTCAGGACGCAGGCATCTGGAAAGGTGTGGTTGCCGACTCGAATGTCGCCGCACAGCAAGAAGGTCTAGGTGCATTATGTTCGTTTCTTCAGATATCAGGCACTCAGGGCTGCACGAGGTGAGTTCACCTTCATGAATTGACGAAGGTTAGACGTGTTCGATTAATATTGGCATAGGACACGGAATATTACGATCACCCCAATTGTGGAAAAGGGCTTATCCTCTACGCGTCCTGCTGCTAAACAAAAGGCTCTCGAGGCATTATTACTATATATTGAGCTTGACAAACCGGACCCGGTAATTGAGGAACTCATCCCTATCCTCTCACACAAGCAGCCTAAGATTATTGCTGCAACCCTATCTGCCTTAACGTCAATATACCACGCGTATGGCTGTAAAACTGTGGAGCCGAAACCTGTGCTTAAGGTGTTGCCCAAAGTTTTTGGTCACGCGGATAAAAACGTTCGTGCTGAAGCACAAAACCTGACAGTCGAATTTTATCGATGGCTTAAAGAGGCTATGAAGCCTTTATTCTGGAATGAGTTAAAACCAGTCCAGCAGCAAGATTTGGAGAAGCTCTTTGAAAAGGTCAAGGATGAGCCGCCTCCGAAGCAGGAGAGGTTACTCCGCTCACAGCAAGCCATTGAAGCATCTTCCGGAGGTGGAGGTGAGCAAGAGGCCATACCCCAGGATGACGACGAAGTCGCCATTGACCTTGAGCCGGAGTACATGGCTGTAGATGTCATGCCGGCTATTCCAAAAGATTTCCAGGAACGGCTTGGTTCTTCAAAGTGGAAGGACCGAAAAGATGCCCTTGACGACCTGCAGAAAGCTATCAATCACCCAAAGATTGTAGAAAGTCCGTTCGATGATATCATTCGAGGGCTCGCAAAGTGCATGAAGGATGCGAATATTGCGGTAGTATCTGCTGCGGCAAACTGTGTTGAAATTTTTGCCAAGGGTTTACGCAAGAGCTTTGCGAAGTACCGACCAACTGTGATGAATCCGATGATGGAACGATTGAAGGAAAAAAAGCAATCGGTTACAGATGCGATAGGAGCAGCTCTTGACGCTGTCTTTTTGTGCACGAGCCTTGGGGACTGCCTGGAAGAGATCTTAGAGTTCCTGAAGCACAAGAATCCGCAGGTCAAGTTGGAATCAACTCGCTTTCTGATAAGATGTCTCAAGACGACTCGAGATGTTCCGTCCCCTTCAGAAGTTAAATCAATGACAGAAGCTGCTACGAAGCTTTTAACAGAGTCACAAGAGGTTCAGAGATCAGCAGGTGCTGAAGTTTTCGGAACACTCTGGAAGATCATGGGAGACAGGATTATGGCCGCGCATCTAGAGGGCTTAGACGACATTCGGAAGGTAAAGATTAAGGAGTACTACGAAGTAGCAGAAGTTAAAGCAAAATATAAGCCGAAAGCTGCCGCTCCACCTAAGGCCGCTGCCCCCGCAGGGCAGAAGAGGCCCTTAGGGACTAAACGTCCACCAGCTGGTGTTAAAAAGCCTGCACCACCAGCTGCAGCCGCTCCACCACCAGTAGAGGAACCAGTCGCGCCATTAGCACCGCAAGCATCCAGCCGTCCTGGCGCTTCGAAACTTGCAGCACCAAAGTCAGGTCTTGTTGCGCCTTCAGGAGGTTTGAAGTTACGGAAGAAAGGCCCAGCACCAGCTGCCGCTTCTCCTAGACGCCCAGTAATCTCTCCACCGCCCGAGGAACCCGCTCCGCCTGTACCGAAGCTTGGTCTTGGAGGACGTGGTCTTGCAGGCCGACCCCTTGGCAAACCAACACCCCAAGTAGCTGAACCTCCGATGCCTACCCATCAACCAACTGGACTAAGCGCCATCGAGCGAGCGGAGCTCAATGAGCTCCGTGCGGAAGTCGAGCGGTTACGCCGACAGAACGAAGAGATCCGTGCCGATCGCGCCAAACTCACCTCTCAAGTCCACGAGCTACAAAACCAAAACGCACAACTCATCGAGGACCACACACGCGACGTGCTCTCCATAAAGGCGAAAGAGACGCAGCTAGTGCGCGCACGCAGCGACTATGAGGCTGCAGAGCAGACGGTCCAGAACCAGCAGCGGGAAGTGGACCGGCTGAAGCGTGAGCTGAGCCGCCAAGTCCGCGCGACGAGCCCCGCCCCGCTCGACGTCAGTGACCAGATATACGCCGACAACGCCAGCCTGAACGCGGGCGGAGGGCGGTTCGGCGACTCTGGATACGGCGGCGGCGGGCTCTACGGGCGCAACAGGAGCTACGTCACGCAGCCGCAAAGCCCCGTCGGTGAAGGTAAGGAGAACATGAATTTCGATGGCCTTGGCCTCTCCCGCTCCGCTAGCACTAGGAGCGCTAAGCTGAGCCCTCTTCGTGGTGGAGCAGGATCGACGAAATCGACGTCCGTCAGCTCGAATTCGTCGACGACGCTGTGCGGGCGGACGAGTCCCGCGGAGGCTGGAGGCGCGGCTGCTGGAGGCGGTGGAGGAGGAGCGAATGGGGCGGAGAGCTGGAAGCGCGCGGCGGAAGTGACACAGAATCTGAAAGCGAGGATCGAGCTAATGAAAGTAAGACACTCCTGAAGCCGTTGGGGAGCGAGGCAGAGCGAAGTCCGAAGGGGAGGCGCTTGAAGCCCAGAAGAGCATCAAGTAATTTTCCGGTTGGACCTGTTCGGCTTTCATTTCCACCCCGCACCCGTGTGGCTTTTTTCCCCAAGAACATTGCTGATTCCTGCATGCAGGCAAAACAGGGCTTCGGGCGGACGCAGCAGTAGGGCTTACCGTGCCGCTAGAGGAACGTTTCTTCGTACCGCCGTGCCGGAATTGCTGTAATGCAGGGTTTGAAACGGGGGTTAGGGCTACGAATTTGTGCTTTTTCTTAAACCCCTTAGGGGCTTTGCTTGTTTATTTGACTGTTTAATGCACGATGGCCCGTATTCCCCCCCTTTTTTTTTTCTCTCTTGCCTGTGCCCTTCTCTCGGCATCATTGTCCGGCGTTTCGTGAGATTGGGTTCATGGGTAGAAACACCTCATGTCGCGTATGGGAGGTCTACAGAAACAGCATGGTTGCGATTTTCTTTTTTTTTTTTTAATGAGATTTAACATATCTATCTAATGCAGCGACATGTCCATTCTTCTGCAGTTTGCGTGTTGATAATCCGCGCCGGGAGGACTAGCTTGCATGTGTTTCCAAATACCGGTCTCCAGCGTCCCAAGCTTCCATTCGCACTGCTACCGACCGATCGGCCGTTGGCAAAGCCCGGTACCCGTGCTACTTGTTCCCATGTGAAACCGTTGCTGTTGTTATCTGGCTCGCTCTCCTGGTAGTTCCTTGTGGAATGCGCTGTCGTACCCCGATAGAACGTGCGAGGCAGATGTATGACCCCTTGATTCTGCGGCGGGTTTCCGCTGCGGGATCCCCAGAGTGCCGGCGATCCGCGGCCGCACAACGTGTCCCAGGACATGTCCTAGGGACGATTAGTCTCAGTGTCAGGAAGGGCTTGGGCTCAGCCCTATGCAGCAGAGTACTACTCTGAAAAAAAAAATGAGTTCGGAAATATGACTGCCCTGCGTGAGTTGGGACGCCGTTTGCGACAGGGAGATCTTTTACAAAACTTCACGGTGATTACGTCATAGCAAGGGCCATGTTTGGATCTTCATTAGAATTCTTGCGTTCTATTATACCTCTTTTCCCCCAATATCTACCACATGCGTTGAAGGGGGGGGGAGAGATTTTACTGGCATTACATGAATTGCTCTCGATATTAGAATGCAAAAAAGCCCGTGGGACTGAAACCGAGACCCGGAAAATGGGGTTCTAAGAGCACCGCACCAAATGATCCCAGTGCATGCAGCGGAGAGGAAACATCTCCAAACCAGTACATCGCCATTATCCTTACTTTTTTCCCTTGGAGAAAAGGGAAGCGCATGAGTAAAGAGAAAGAAGTAGCTTAATGGAGTATTCCTCCGGCCTTTCGGCAGGCTGTCTTGACTGACGTTGGCGTGGTTGTTGTGGTGATGACAACGCTGTAGGGCGTGTTAGCAAGACATGCAGATTGAAGGCATTGCGTGTAAAAAATCCTAGAATACAGAGGGAAAGCTTACGTAGTGGTCTTGGTCTTCGTCGTGTATGATGTGGCGACGGTGTACTTGGTCTTCGTCTTTGTGGGCGTTGGGGCCGTGACAGTGACAACCGTTGCCGTAGTCTTGCCGCTGAGGACGGTAACGGGCGCCGGAGTAACTGTTGAGGTGACCAAAGTGCCAGCTGAAAACTGTTAGCAGGCTTTTCGAGAGAAACTGGATGGGGGAGGGTTCTTACTGGTATATGTGACTGTGGTCGCAGCAGCGGTGCTGGTCGATGTTGTAGTAATCCAGTCTGAGGTAACGGTGTCTGTCACAACGAGTGGCTGTGGATCTGGAGCACGCCTGTCCAGGCTCCTAGCCCTCTCCAGACGCTCTCTCCTCTCCTTGAGGTATTTCGACATATCGAAGGGAGCAGCTTTATCAGCAACACGGCGGAACTTGGCTTTGACCAAAGTAGTTGGCAGAGTAACAGAAATAGCCACAGTTGGTATAATTGTGCAGATAGGATCCCGGTGAGGTTGCTTCGTTGGCTTAATGCAGGTTGCTGTCACCGTCTTTGTTGTCTTGGTAATAGAAAGAGAATATTTGGTGGGCTTCAGAGTCGTAAACGTGTTCGTAGTCGTCACCGTAACCTTGCTTGGAGTGACCGTGGTGGTGGGTTTGATGGTAGTGGACGGGCTTGTAACTGTCACTGCGGCTAAAGTAGTAACCGTAGTATCTGTAGTCGTGCTGGTAGCATCTGGACAGAAACACTGTCAGCTCAGACACTAGACGGAGCACGGCGATATCACGTACTGACGACTGGGGTAACAACCGCAGTGGCGGTCACTAAAGCCTCGATTAGTATAGTCATACAATTTAACACGCATTTGGGGATGTACCAGTAGGAGTGTACTAGAAAATATTATTAGCGTTGGAACTATGACTGAATAACAGAACGAAACCCACTGTGCTTGTTGATTGTGGTCCAACATCAAGAGAGAAATCACGCTCGTACGCGATTGGGTCGCCATCACCATTGTTACTGAGGATAAGGACTGACCAAGCACCGGAGGAGAGTTGGTTCTTGTTCAGTGGACTGTTGATCGATCAATTAGTGTGTTGATATCTTACTCTTGGTAGATTGCTTACCATGTCGACATCTGATTTGTATCGTCAGGGGTCAGATTCGTATCTGTGCAAAGATATTGCTCTCCGGTTGGATCGACCAGAACATTATTTGCAGTGTCATTATTGCAACCTTGATCAACTAGTAAGCATTGGTACGATAACACAAGAAGCAAGCTCACCTTCAAACTCAGATACGAAAGTAAAGGGATCTGTCGAAAGAGAGTTTTGGAAATAAGCTCCTCCGTTCTGGAAGTCCATGCCAAAGGAATTGCAGTCAGCCAGGGATCTCCGCGCAAGCAGAGCTAATAGGCCCAGACTGCACAGTGAGGCGAGAGGAGACATGACGGAGACCAAGTTGTAAATGAACCACTACAAGAAGAATAACGAGGGACTTGGTCCTTGGCAGAGAGAACACAGGCCAGGAACTGAAGGCAAGGTAATGGAAGATGTAGTTGATGAAGATACACGAGAGAGGCTATCCACCTTAAGAAGAGCGGAGAGAAAATGATCAGACGGCCATGGAGCTGGCCAGCAGGGTCCATTCTGCGGCATTAGCACGGCCTGAGAAGATGTCGCCGAATTTTGCTCTGAAGGTGAAGTACGCCCCAGAAGCCACCATCCGAACACGCACGAAGAGCTGGGATGGGTTCCATTGTTTTGCTGGCGGCTGACGCCTCACTGAAGACAAAGTTAGCGAGTAAGATACCCCAGGAGGGATGCCTGAGCTTGCTATCTGCATAGTCCGGCGCCAATTGGGCGGGCAGCAGGGGGAGGATTCAGGGTAAGACATGCGGGCACGGAGTGGTGGAGATGAAGTTAGGTCGGACGATCGACACTGCGACGGCCAGGAGAGTATATTTTGGTCGCTGTGGCGCGTAACCCGGTATCGTCGCATATACGAGTGTAGCCGCAGCGACCCAACGACCCAACGATCCAACGACTCATCGACTCAGCAAGGCCGCACGAGATAGGCTAAACGAGAGGTCGTGAATTATTGTGGTGTTGCATTAGGGCTGCTGTAGGCCAGTGAAGCTAGGGAAGCCGGGGAAACCAAGGAAGCCCAGATCTCCACAGGAAATGCTCAGACCGATCTGTGCAAGGGCTCGTGGCGCTGTCCCGCTTGTGGCGAAGCTTCGCTATTTGGGGCGCGGCTAAATCTCCATGGTGGCTGATGATCCCAAACGATGGTCATTGCTCGCATCGATAAGGACGGGAAGATCACACTTAGCGGGCTTGGTTGGCTTGATTGGCTTCCTACGGCTTGGCTGGCTTTGGGCGTGCTCATCTTGAAATTTGCGTCCCAGCCAGGAGTTCAATGCAGTTGCAGATCGCTGATTATCAGGGGTAACGTTAGCTGTCAGCGAATATTTTCGTGTTCGTACGTGTTACCCCCTTGTACAAGCTATTCAAGCCACGGTGTGACGGCAGAGCTTATCGATATGTCACCACCACCAACCAGAATAACATTCGCCGATTTGGGTTGAAGGATACGCATACCGCGCCCGCCAAGCGGAGCCGAGACGGCGGGTGGGGATCCATCCTCTAGCACTGGTTTATGCGCGTCAGGAGGGCAAGCGACCCCGCTGTGGAGAGAAGGAGAAAATCCTTCCGCGCCGATGCTCAGCCTGCTCGAAAGGGTACAAGGAGGCTGATTTTTCCGCTGAGTTGGCAGTGTGTTACCCCGCTTTGACCAGGAACAAAATGTCGCGGAAAAACAACAGCGAATCATGCTAGGTCAGCTCATCCGTATAGTTTCAAGAACTCCAAGGCTGCTGCGTCCTGCAAACCCTGGGCTTCATAATAATTAAACCTCGTATAGCCTCGAGAAACCGAGGGGGGGAAAACAGTAAGAAACGCCTACGAAGTACAACAGATTGTGCCGAAGAGTAGCCACTGTGGTCAGTTCTCGTTGTTCACATTGAAAGCCCATAGCCGAAGCTCCGCGTGAGCTCATAGGGTAAATGGCTAATAAGTCAGTTCAAAAATGCTCTAGGATTATCGTGTGGTTCGCTGTTGGTGTTGATGGTGGACATGTCGCCGCGGCGCACCTTCATTCAGCAATTAGCTGCTGGCCGGGTATATATCGATAAGGCCCACTTTCTCCAAAGGGGATCTCGACCGATGCCAAATTTAGATGGAAGATGCATGAGTATGCATTGTTATGCGCGACCTGCAAGGGTCCTGCTCATCACTAACCGTGAGCCGGAGATTTCCACCACCAACCTCCTCCAACTTCCACCGAAACTCGACCACACTCCACCACTCGACCACGTTCCGCCACGCTCCGCCACGTTTCCCGAGGGCAGACGTTGTGTAAAACAAACCCACACCTTTTTGAGGCTTGTAGAAACGAGCGGTGGCGTGGGTCGCCAATGCATTTTTCGAGCCGAGCGTCCTTCTTACGGGATCAATGCCGTGTGCCCCCGAGGCTGGACTCTACCCGCTTCCAGAATTGTTATGACGGAGGTTCATCACGAGCCGGCAACGATGGCGACAATTAATGCGATACTACTAACATGATCGTATACTTAACTTACCTTTGATGATGCGGAGAGTCAGCAGATGCCGTCTGCTACAATCCCTAGTGGCCCCTAACGTTTATGGTTGATTTCTTAGCCTAAGGCTGCCGATGACGAATGCGCATGGCAGTCGCTAAGTTATGTGAGAAGGTAGGCTGCCCAGGCACACGACGCTCATTGCTTCCCCTACTGCTGCAGCCAAAACTTAGTTCGCTTGGGCCTAGATCTGCTGGAGCATTTTGCCGTCGCTCATTACCTTTTCCGGTTCTTCGCTCGCATGGTCGACCCCTGGTATAGGCCGTGTTTTCTGTTTGTGTTTCGCTTTCCGTCAGCCTCAACCTTCTTTCGCGCTTCTCAGAAGCGCCGTTCGTCATGCTTCAACCCGTGCCTGACTATGGCTCGACGCCATCGCTCCACTGAATCTGGGCATTGGGGATCCGGTGAAATATTCACCCATTACCAAATTGTTTTGGTGGCTCTCCGTTGCTCCTCGTTTGTTCCACGCGTTGCGTAACGCTGGCCGTACCATTGGGCTCCTGCATGGTAAATTTCTTCTTCAGCCTCTCTTTCGTCTCTTGTTACTATTATTATTCCAAACCCTTGAACTAGATGCAGCCACCGGAGCTATACCCCTGTGCTGGGCTGGCTGCAAACCTGTACCATATTCGATCCGACTGTAGCTAGGTCGACGGAACTCGTACTAACATAATCCATGGCAGTTATCTTCCGCCCCGTGTCCAGATAGGGCGTTACTAGCGGGTATTGATTGTGATTCTGGCACGAGCCGTAGGGAATTGATGAGTCTATATATCTATGAGCATCCTCTGCCCCCAAAATATCCTTTCATTTTAGCAAGCAGTTGGCTCCCTTGCCTTGAAGCTCCTCTCGTTTAGATTTCTTCCTCTCTTTTAATAGTTCTTTGTTATTCCAAAAATTGTATACAATCTGTCCCGTGCTACAAGCACCTGTTAGCCTACCATGCGTGTTCAGCAGCTGGCTAGCGCTTGCCTGTTGGCATTTGCTTCAACCTCGTCCGCACTACAGATCCCTCCCGACCACACTCTCTGGGGAGTGAAAGGTCCAACTCTCGTTCGCCGCGCAAGTACCGCTTCTGCTACGTCAACATCGACAAAGGTTGCGGATTCAGCCTGTACCAATGGACCTCTGACACGAAACTGCTGGTCCAGTGGATACAGCGTTGCTACCGACTTCGATGCCAAATGGCCAACGACTGGCCGTACAGTCTCTTACAATCTGGAGATAACCAATACGACCTGTAACCCTGATGGAAATGGCGCTCGACCATGCCTTTTATTCAATGGCCAATTTCCAGGCCCTACAATTCAAGCAAGTAAGTAGAGCTCTAAAAGTGCAGTACTGCCATGGCGATGCTAACCGACTTCATATAGACTGGGGTGATACTTTGTCAATCACGGTGAAGAATTCCATGACTGGCAACGGCACTGGCATCCACTGGCACGGAATCCGTCAGCTGAACACCAATACTATGGATGGTGTTGATGGTATCACCGAATGCCCTCTCGCACCTGGCGACACCAAGACATACACTTTCCGGTGCACTCAATTTGGCTCTACTTGGTACCACTCTCATTACAGTGCTCAGTATGGTGATGGTGCTTTTGGCACAATGATTATCAACGGACCTGCAAGCTCGAACTATGACATTGATCTTGGCACATATGCTATCAATGATTGGTATTACAAGACCGCCTTCCAGATTGCTGACATTACCGACGTCAACCTTCAAAACCGTAATCCCCCACCTCCTGCTGATACTATTCTCATCAATGGCACCAACAAAAATGCGGCGGGCGGTGGCACCTACAACACAGTCTCTATAACTAAAGGCAAGAAATACCGCCTGAGATTGATCAACACCTCCGTAGACAACATGATCAGGGTTTCTCTGGACAACCATCCCTTTACAGTTATGACTGCTGACCTTGTGCCAATTAAGCCATACACAACTAACTGGATTTTGATGGCTATCGGCCAGAGATATGATGTGGTCATTTACGCCAATCAAACCGTCCGCAACTATTGGTTCAGGGCGGAAGTCGCCACTGACTGCGCAAGCGCAAACAACTTTTTCGGACGCAGTATCTTCAGTTATAGTGGTGCAGCTTCAGGAGACCCCACTACTACCGCTACCACCATTCCCAGCGTCTGCAAGGACGAGAGCCCTCTTGTCCCCTGGGTCCCGAACACTGTTTCTAGCAGCGAGTTCGTCAGCCAGGTCGGAAATCTCCAGGTAGATATAGCCGTAGAACAGGTCACAACCAACGGCCAAAACATTGTTGTTTGGGGTGTCAACCTTACTGCTATCGATGTTGATTGGGAGAAGCCGACATTGGAGTATGTCAAGACCGGAAACACCAGCTACCCGGCAGTCTTCAACCTCATCGAAATTCCAAACGAAGGAACAGTAAGTCTTCCGATTAGTGCTCCAAGCCGACACTGTATTAACGCTTAATTAGTGGTCCTACTGGATCATCCAAGAGACTCCCGGCACTCCCGTGCCAATCCCCCACCCGATCCATCTCCACGGCCACGACTTCTACGTCCTAGGCACGGGCACGGGCACGTTCAACATCAGCACCTCCCCCAGCACGCTGACGTACAACAACCCGCCGCGGCGCGACGTCGCGCTCCTGCCCGGCGGCGGCTGGCTCGCGTTGGCGTTCCAGACCGACAACCCGGGTGCCTGGCTCATGCACTGCCACATCGCGTGGCACATCAGCGAGGGCCTCGGTGTGCAATTCCTCGAGAGCAAGAGCACCATCAACCTTCCCGACGCCGCCTGGGAGACCACCTGCTCCAACTGGGACAAGTACTGGGAGCACCCCGTTTGGCCCAAGACTGACTCGGGCTTGTAGAGTGGAGTTGTGAAGAAAATGTTTCAGCTTTATATCATTAGCCGAGCACTGTGGCGGTTGCTGTTGTCGTAGCAGTTGCTGTGGCTGCTGCTGCTGCTGAGCTGGTTGGACAAGGCAACATCTTTTTTTTTTCCCCTTTTCAACCATCGAAACTCGGATCTCATGCATTGCCGGCTGCGGATACTCATCCTATAGATGGACGCGCGCCTAGATTGTATTGGGCAGGGGCGGCGTTTGGATTAACTGCTGTAAAAAGATTTGGTGGTTTGCTTTGGACGGACTAATACATGACTAATGCCAACCTTATCTTACTGGCTGTCCTTGCTGTTTTGCTTGATGTGTCGTTTGTGAGTTCGTGGTAATGTTTGGTCTTGATGACATAGTGAAATAGTTCTGGTGTGGTACTAGGTTGTTGGTCGAAGGGGTTAGGGAAATGTGAGTGGGCCTTTTTGCTGTGAGAAACTGTCTGCTGCTGTAGGGATTCTTCCCGGGATATGCTTTGGCGTGTGGTCATTTGCGCAAAAAAATCTCACGTCTCCACGTCCTTTCCGCTGTTTATGTGCCCATTTCCCGCAAGCTCAGCAAAGCCCTGTTTATAGAACGTTGGCATGATCGATAGGCACTATTATCATGCTCTCTGGAAAGGGTCCAAGAAGTGACGTGATGTAGTTCCTGTTGCTGTGGTATGGAATATGAGAGAGAAGGGAAAACGAAAGATTCTGACTAGTATAGCTAGGATACTGAGGAGCGAGGTAGTGGGCGTATGGTGGTTTATATGCCAGGTATTGAGCAAATTTGAGCAGGCTAAATTTGCGGGAGATTGAGCAGGTTTACAGCATCGGTGGAGGAGAACGGGAACGTGCATTGGGCTAAGGTTAGCGTTGACGTTGAGATAGACTTTGCTGTGCAGGGTGCTTGGGATTGGATGGGTGAAGGGGTGTGAGTTGGTGGCTAATGCATGGCATTGCGTTGAAAGTAGAAGAGAGGCTTTATCGGTGATTTGTCTACGCAAGCGATTAATGGTGGGGGAACGGGGAAGGGATTTGAGAACCTCCGGATGCTAGGTGCGTTAGATGCATGCAGCATTGCATACACTCTTCCCAAGCTTCGACTAGCAGCTTCTCCAAAGATTAAGCAAATCCCACGTAAGTACGCCTAACATACGAGCTGATGCAAGGATAGCGGAAGTATCAGGATAGTATTTCTCTACGGGGTATACCCAGGTAAAGCCCCTAGCTCCTGGATCATGCGCTCCTTTCGCGACTGCACCGTCATGACAACGAAGAAAGCTGTCGCCAGGATATCCATGATTGGGTGCGCGTCGCGAGCCTTGCTGATGAACTGCGGCCAGCGTTGCTGGAAATCCAGATATGCCATTTTGCCCTCAGTACATCGCGGATCCTTAAAGTCCGCACTAGGAGCTCCACCAGGAAGTAATTCCTGCTCAGGCCGCTTGGCCCAGATCCCGCCCTCAGTATATTGCGGATCCTTGAAGTCCGCACTGAGAGCTCCATTAGGAAGCAATTCCTGCTCAGGCCGCTTAGCCAAGATTTTACCCTCAGTATATCGCAAATCCTTAAAGTCCGCACTAAGAGCTCCACTAGGAAGCAATTCCTGCTCAGTGGCCAAAATTTTGCCCTCAGTATATTGCGGATTCTTGAAATCCGCACTGAGAGCTTCATTAGGAAGCAATTCCTGCTCAGGCCGCTTGGCCCAGATTTTGCCCTCAGTATATCGCAGATCCTTAAAGTCCACACTAAGAGCTCCATTAGGAAGCAGTTCCTGCTCAGGCCGCTTGGCCCAGATCCCGCCCTCAGTATATTGCGGATCCTTGAAGTCCGCACTGAGAGCTCCATTAGGAAGCAATTCCTGCTCAGGCCGCTTGGCGAAGATTTTGCCCTCAGTATATTGTAGATCCTTAAAGTCCGCACTAAGGGATCCATTAGGAGGCAATTCCCGCTCAGGCCGCTTGGCCCAGATGATACCCCTCTTATCCGCCATTTCCTCCAAGGTCCTCCACCCTTCATCGCAGTAGAGGAAAGCCAGTGCAATTTCGTCGCACCGGCCCTGCTCGCCCCGCTTCTTGTGGTAGAGGCCGAAACATTCACCAATTTTACCCAGAGTAGACCTGTCACCGTATGCCAGGTTGTACTCTTCCTTTCCTTGCTTCAACACTGCGACCGACCTCACGCCCGGGATCGTCAGGTTGAGCTTCGGCTGTATCTCTGCCACGCACGCTTCCGAGTAAACGGCATTGACTGGATGACGCCGGGTAACGACCAACGTATTGAACTCGTCATGACTGGTCGTGCTCGGCGTGGTGTTTAGGGCATAGTAGGGTGCGCCTTGGGCTTGGCCAAGCGTGAGCCGCTCCGCTATGGGTAGGATGTGCGTCAGCGTCGAGCGGAAGAGGTTGAGAACCAGCATCGCATCGTTGCCCGGGTCTGGACCTGCATACTCTCCAGCAGCGACGGCATGAAAATACTCTAGATCTTTGTTGAGCGATGGAGTAGCGTATGTTCCACGGTCGGCGTGCGTACGTGGCTCCGGGAGAGTCGAGTTTTCAACATATTCGGGCGGTCGCAGGTTGGCGGCAAACACCCCCGTACGCTTGACTGCGGGGTTGCTCAAGCGGTCTCGAGGTGTGATCTTTGTTTTCTCCTTGCGGATGGGCATACTTCTTAGGGAATGTAATGCGGGACAAGTATAATAAACAAGCTCAAACAGTGAGGTTAATTGAGGACTCAACAAGCAGAAACGAGGAATTGGCAAACTTGCAAGGCCGAAAAGCACGGGATCTAAGGACCTAAGTCGTGCATAAAAATGAATAGGAGGTAGCACAGCACAAATCTCGAAAAACAACTGCGGAGCGGATAATCCGCCCAGGACAAGTGCTGGTTGGTCAGATGTCACTCACGCTCGAATGTTTCGCCATCCCAGCAGGATTCAAGATGTAGAAGCGCTAAAGAGAGGCAGATGGCGCATTTCAGCGCACGCCAAAGTCCAGCTGAGCTGGGAGGCATCGTGGTGTTGGACTCTCGAAGCGATGAGGCGCACCTCGACTTACTTTGCCGAGCCACTAGTTCTCCTTCTCCCTAGCTTCCAGTCAGAACCTCCAACTCCAGAACTTCAAATCACCACCCCAACAAGCCCTCTCCCTTGCCAAGTTTCAGGGGCTTCTCATTCCGGTCAACAAAGTCACGAGATGACATTTATAGACTTCATGCGAAGCTTGCAAAACCGCTTGTGTTGAAAGACACTCTGAGCAGCCTTTTAGAAAGCCTAGTTGAGGATAGCGCAACTTTGATTCGGCCTTTGCACTACAGTAATCTACGGTGACCGCTCGAGCATATTCTCCCGCAGCTAGCCCAAGCGAAAAGGCTCCGTAGGCAAGGCTGATACATGTAGCTTAACCATGCTTAATTTCATTCGTCTGTCATTGGCTAAAAAGTCAAATAATCCCATATCTTGTTACCACTATCAGGGCACAAGAATTTCATCCGACCAACGGAATCTGCCAGCCGGCCACTCCATGTGGATTATTTCATGGCTTTCGGGCCTACGTCTAGAACGCCATCATGCCAGATGTGGCATATTGGATTCTCTTTTGGCGCTTCAACCCCGGTGTTAGCCTCGAGTCAAACCACGCACTCTGAGCCTCAATCATAATTTATGCACAGTCTGATGCCTTTGATTTAATCATGCGGAACCCCGAATTTCTTTCCGAGCGCCCTCAGCCTTGCCACAAAGTCCATTTTCATTCCTTTGATCGTTCCAGGAGGACAGAAAGATGCAGGCTCGCGAAGAAATCACGATTAGTGCTGCTGGCGTAGACGGCAATCATGCAACTGTAGTATACCCGCCACGCGCTGCGACTGGTACGTTGGAAACGATCTCTTCCTTCCAGACCCGTTACATCTTTCTTTCAGGCAGTAGAACACTATTTCTCTCTGTTCGCCAGGCCCATCCAGGCAAAAGAGAGAAAGACCTTGACGTTCATTCCATGAGAAGCTGATTAAATATTACAGCGGAGTATGGACGTCGAGGAGCGGACGGTCGGTCAGCTGCTGCGCCTTCTGCAGGAATGCCCGGTTCCGACGTTAGGGTACGACTCAGCTATAGCAGCGCAAAACCGCAATATATACAAGTGGGGGGCGAGGGAGGCTTTACGGGAGCGAAGTGGGAGGTGAACAGAGATCAAAATCTCATGTTGAATGTCAAAGGTGGAGATGGTGGGAACGGCGGACGGGGTGAAGATGGCCAACAGGGTGGTCAGGGTTCCCGAGGTCGAGATGCGACAAAATATCACGATGCGACTGTTAGTTTGGCCTTACCTCAATGCCCTGTGACCACTGATGCTGATTCAAACTAGCCAGGAGGGATAGGAGCACCTGGTGGAAAGTCTGTATCCGATTTATAAGTCCGAGGCATGGAGAGCTAATCATTTATATCAGTGGTGGTTACGGCACTAATGGTGCCAATGGTGCCGATGCGGGAAACATATTCATCACGGTCCATGAATCTGATCTTGACACGCTCGCGTGTGTTTTCTGGGACCTCAATGGAGGCAGAGGCGGTTTTAGCGGGACCCACGGCCAACCAGGAGAAGGTGGAATTGGAGGTCATGGTGGAAATGGGGGCGTATGGTATGTTAACAGACGACTATTACCTTCATCTATCCATCTGAAACATAATTGACGACGAGATAGGCAAGATCGGCATGGTGATCGTACTTATACCGTCACACGAGGCGCCGGCGCTCCAGGTCCCCAAGGACCTCCCGGTATACCTCCAGCGACTTATCTATCAGGGGGACAAGGTGGAAAGCAAGGATCATCTCAAATTCGGGTTATCAAAGGTGATCTAACTGAGGCGACTTTTCCCAAACGATATATGCTTAAAGTAGTGAGCTTTGATGTTGAGGACGAAAACCAAGATGGCATTAATGAGCCTGGAGAACATATTATCGTTAAAAACTTAATTGTAGAAAATGTTGGTATGTATGAATCCATCCACATTGGCTTCGTATTACTAATTGAGAGCCTATAAGGCGGCATGCCTTCGCCAAACTTGAACCGCATCACGATTGCCATACACGGAGGCCGTTGGTTCGAACCGGTCAGGTCAATCGAGCTGCCCCGCGAAATCCAAGTGGGCGACAAAGTTAAAGTACCAGGTGAAATAAAAGCTCTCATTAAAAACGAAACAGCCGCAAGAATACCGGGCCATCAGCTTTTTGAGAACGCCGAGGTCGTTCTTATTGCAACGTTTGATGAACGTCTACAAAGATCGCTCCCTGAATTTCACGTTGGCGGAGGGGCCCCTGTCGAAATCCAATATCCTCTTCAATTGAGTGTGCCACGACATCTTGATTGCGTGGCAAAGGGAGACAATGTCAGGTTCTCGTGGACTGTGAGTAGTTTATACTGTACAACCATTCTTATAACAACCGTGGCTAATTAGAATGCCTAGTTGAAAAACGTTTCTACAAAGGAATACGGTATTCAAGGAAGACTTCGACGCCATGTTGCTACTCGCTTGTCGGACCCAGATGGAGTGTTCAACCTCAAATATGGAGGTGGCCGAAGGTGGGCAGAGGATGAACTTGACATACTACTTCCCGGCGCAGAGGTTCCAATTGACCAGGACTTTATGGTCTCCAGCAACGCTATGGAGTATAGCGATAGCGTCCTTACACTGGACCTGATGCTCTCAGACCCTTCGAAGCCTCAAGAGGGAACTGGTTCAGCATCCTCAGCACGATCTGTCATGAGACATGACATGAAAATGCAAATTTCTGGCAAGTATGAATACAAGGAAAAATCGAGGTTCCTGCTCGTCGTCAACGCAGGTACACCGAATCATGCTATTCATCAGATCATAAACTTCATTCGAAAAGGACTCCAGCTCGAAGTAGATATCTTCAATATCAGCTTAACTGGTTCATTCATTGACCCGGAAACGAATATAGACATCCTCAGCAGATACGCAGGAAAGAGCATCATTATTTATGGAAGCACTCTCTCCTATTTCCGCGCTGGCCACCGTAGCCCCTGGGACTTACTGGATCCATGGGAGGTGTGTCGGCTTGCCAAGGTTGGAACGAGTTTCCTCTTCGCAAGTGTGGCAGATTCGAACAGTTTGCACTCATGGAGCAGTTTATCATCATTCCCGACGCCCTCAACCGCCGTCCCCTCCATTGATGTTGAGAATCTTGCGGGATTGCTCGACTCTTTGAAACCCGGCAAACGAGCCACAGATGGCTCGCACTCTTATCACAAATTTGGAGCCAAGAAGAATCCTCTTACTGGATGCTTCAGCGACCTTGACAGCGCGCTTATTTCGCATTCTAAAAGTGCAGCGAAGAAGCTGAACAAAACTTTCCCGCTACGTAGGTTCGTTGCCAGGCCGGATGCCACAAATGGCTCAAACGGTAATTCTGGCACTGTGATTGTGTCTGAAGGTCTACCCAAGTCTGCCAAACTCTTCGCTTCTAGATTACCTCACCAACCAGGCCCATGGATTTTAGATTATCACATGTACATGATCGTTGCCTGCTTACCGTTCAGTGACCAGGCGCGCATCTTCTGGAACCTTGCTGGTCAATGGGATAGAAATGGCCTCCCCCCCATGGCCCTGTATAATGGTCTCCCCCATCTTATAAATTCAAAACCAGGAGACCAGAACGACGGGAATGTGACGGCAACCAATGAGCTCATTAGTGAAAAGGTAAGAGAAACCACTTTCCAGACTAGCTAGTTGAAGCTTTCGCAAATATTTTCTGTGCTGACAAGAACGCTATTTCAGATCTTCCAAGCAATTTGTATCTCGATCGAAGCTCAGATTGGAACCGAGATAACACGGTACTGCGACACACCTTCATGGCCAAACCCTATCCCGACAAATGAGGTCATGAGCCACCTACCACTGCTAAGCCAACTACTCAATACAACACCCTCCAGTGCACCTATCGGGTCCACCGAACGAACCGAGTTCCTTGTTGGTGTCTTGGGGACCATTATGGGGACACTTGAACACATCGGGTTTGCGCAGTGGTGGAGCAACGTCGTGATCCGGTTCGGCGTCCGCAAAGTGCAAGTGCGAGGTCAGGTGAAGATGAGCATGAATACCGCGCTTTCGCACATCTTCACCCCGGCCGCCATCTCGACATTGCAGAATTCGATCGCCAAAACAGCCAAGCAGACGAAGCAAGAGATCAAGCAAACCAAGCAAGAAAGTAAGAACTTGAGCCTGGTCACTCTTTCTCGGCTGTCAGCTTTCACTGGCACCGCTAACGCTGCTCCTGATGACTTGACTATGCCCGCCGATGCATCGGTTGCGCATTCGGTGGGATGGACGAGAGGCAAGTTGCAAGAGAACCGGACGCTTCATGCCAACCGTCAAGAGAAGAGACAGGCAGACGAGGCGCACAGCCGCAGTGTTATTGCAGAGCACGTCAATCCCGAAGACGAATATGATGAAGGGGACGAAGAGGATGAAGGGCCAGATGAATACGAGCAACCGACTCCAACACGCCCAACTGGACCTGCCAGTCCTCATGGCATGGCAGCTCCTGTCGAGCTCTCTAGCCCAATCCAAACAGCACCTGTGGAGCTGTCCTCGCCGCATGCCCCGGCGGCTCCCGTTGAGCTTGCGGTTCCGCATGCTCCGACAGCTCCTGTCGAGCTAGCCTCTCCGCATTCTCCAGTAGCTCCTGTTGAGCTCGCCTCTCCGGATCCTCCAGTAGCTCTTGTTGAGCTCGCTTCTCCGCATTCTCCAGTAGTTCCTGTTGAGCTCGTCTCTCCGCACACTCATGTGGCCCCCATAGAGCTACCTAGCCCACAAGCTGTGATATCTTCCGAGAAAACTATCCCCCAGACCCATGTCGTAGCGGTCACGGAGCTCAAATAGATGGGAGGGTTCTCTGGGGGAGCCAAGGGTATCTGAGAGAGGTTGGGCGTCCTTTGTTTGTGTACTGCGTTCTTGCGTCTTGACATCCGTACTTTACTACCACTTTTCCCTATGTAACATTGTGCATTTTCAACATTACAGGGTTAGATACTTAATGGGATGCGGTTCACATAAATTAGAGACCTCCTTTTATGCAGCACCAAAAGAACTAGTCATAACACTTGGAGATATCTCGGATTAGTACGCGTCATGTAGTCATATACACCATCTCGTCAATTCCGGTGGTTAGCGCAGCCACGTCTGCACGGCCTTACTTTCCCTTAAACAGCAAAAAGGCCGTGCAGACATGGCTGCGCTAACCACCGGAATTAACGAGATGATGTCGATATATTCCCCGCCAGGATGTCCTTCGGGCCCGAGTGGTTTACGAGCGAGGACTGTTCTCAGCACCGTCACGCACAACCCTCGTCTGGCGTCGCGACATCCAATCAATTGTGGAAATTGTCATGTCCTGACTCCAACCTCGCAGTTCAAGAAAAGCCTACGTCGAAAACTAGAGCTATCAAGTAGGTGCTACTGGCACATTCGGGCTGCATAGTAGAGCAATATCAGCAAAGCTATCGGGAGAATTCTATTCGTGGAATCGACTGCTTTTCCGTTCCAATCCAACTCGGGAGTACTATGCTCGATCAAACGCCTTGAACACCCGTCGGCCCGGCACGTGCTACGGAGCTACTCGCGCAATTCCCCAGCAGAAGATGCGCGACCCCGAAATCCCCCCTCCCCAATCGAAGCGAAACACACCCTTCCCAAAAAAAAACGCCAGATATGCCAGTGCCCCCAATCTAGCGGGGGAGGCGGAGCAAGAAGTCCCTAATAATCGCTCCCTTCAACCCCCAACCTTCCCTCCGTCGCTTCCAGATACAGCACCAGATCCTCAATCGTGCACACCTTGATGCCCCACCGGCGGCCGAACTCCAAACACTGATCCCGCCGCATCATCCCGCCGCCCAGCCGCTCCGCCTTGCCGGGCACCTCCTCCCCGTCCGTGATCAGCTCGCAGATGACCCCCACCGGCTGCTTGCCCGCCAGCCTGCACAGATCGACCGCCGCCTCGGTGTGCCCGCGCCTGACGCGCACGCCGCCGTCGCGCGCCTGCAGCGGCAGCACGTGGCCGGGGCGGCGGAAGTGCGCGGGCTTCGCCGCCGGGTCCGCCAGCGCGCGGCACGTCAGCGCGCGGTCGGCGGCGCTGATACCGGTCGTGATGCCGGGGGCTGCCGCATCCACCGAGACGGCGTAGGCGGTGCGGTTCGGGTCGGCGTTGTCGGCGACCATTTGCGGGAGCTGCAGCGCCGCGGCGCGCGAGACGGGGAGGGGCGCGCAGATGTAGCCTGAGGTGTGTCGGATCATGAAGGCGGCTTTGGAGGGGGTGAGGGCTGAGGCGGCGATGATGAGGTCGCCTTCGTTTTCGCGCGAGGGCGAGTCGAGCACGATTACGAATTCGTCGCGCGCTGCGTGAGTGGGTGGGTTAGCGGGGGAGGGGGGCCAGGGAGAGGAGGGGCTGCTGCGCACCGAATGCTGCTATGGTGTCGGGGATTGAGTCGAAGGCTGGGTGGGAGGGCATGCTGGCGGTGCCGTTCGCGCCACTGGTGCCGTTGAGGTGGTACATGCCATTTGCGCCGTTGACGCCGTTGTGCATTACGGAGACCGGTCTGGTGTTTGTGTATCCAGGCATGGCAGGAGGGTGAGGAGGAGGAGGATGAGGAGGAGGAATTGGGTTGGTAGCGGCGAGGTAGTGAGTCAAGTTATGGGAGAAGGTGAGGTGACTGTATGTCAATGCTTAGCAAAAGTAGACTCGGCGTTTGTCAGCTGAAGCTGGAGTGCGATGGGAAGACGCGGTTGGGCGGGAAGAGGGAATCTTGACTGATATACGTACCCATGATGAAGGTAAAGAGATTGCGAGAGGAGAAGCGAAAGCCGCCACTGGACGTGGGCTCTTGGGGATTTCTTTGGTGGTCACCACTGTCACTTCCGAGGTTGGCCGTTTTTCTCATCATCGGCTCCGGCCAACCGTTCAACCCGCGGCCAGACAAATTCTCCCACCCCTCTTTGCCTCCTCCCCGGTCCCTCTTCCAGCCAAGCCCGGCAACGGTCAGCGAAACACAGGTAAGTCAGCCTGGTTCAACCCTCTCGGGGCCAAACGCATCGATGCCTACATAATCCTGTCGGCACTTGTCGCCTGGCGGAACCTTCCCGCTGCGAGCATCGGCCAATCTCGCCATCCGTCTTACAATTACTGGCCAAATCTAGATACCGATGTACCGACGCTCTCCTCCATCTGCGACTTCACGATACTCGCAACTCCTGCCTCATGCAGCATGAAAAAGATGATGTATCAAATACAGGAGCGAGCTGAGATTATGGGCATGACTCCACAGACTCACATCACCAGGCATCGTCACGCATTTCCCCCCCGCGCATGCAGAAGTGATTATGATACCCATCCAATAACGTTCTGATAATTTGATACCTTCACGAATGCCACAAGACATAGTCCACGCCCTACAACATACACACGGCACACTCAAACGGTTACCTTTTCTCCAGGTTGCACCCGCACGCCGGCTCTTCCCTCCGTCATCCGATCCATTGAAGAAGATTCCGACGCCCGATCTGCATCCACGCCAATGCTCTCCTCGTCTTCGCGCCAAGAATCTTTCTTCCCCCGAGCTGCTCTCACCGCCCATGGCGGGAGGAGACCTGGAATTTTATACGTTTGGGGATCTTTCTCCTCCTTATTGGCTGGTTTAATCCTTCGTCCAGACAATTTCTCAATGATCATGCTATATAGGTAATGATGCCTGCGATCAGACTATAAGCGATACTGTACGTGAACGGCATTACCGCAATGGTAATGAAGGCCAGGACTGCATCGCCATAGTAACACCAGTTGATATCGGCTGCCGATTTAGCCATCAGGGATCCAACAATGATGAGTGTGCATCTAGTGCCCATGGATGGATGGATGCAAAAATTGGAGCAAAGAAAATGGAAATGAAGGATGCGATTCCTGTGAAGATGGCTGTGAGGCTAGTCTTGCCTCCTTCGGAAATACCGGCTCCGCTTTCTATATACGCAGTGACTGGCGTGGACCCAAAAAATGGAAACCAGAAGGATTCCCATGATGATGGCGCCCTTGACTCGGTACATCATGAGCAGAACGGTGAGCATCCCTCCACAGAAGATTCCAATCCACATGGTAGGATTTCTCATCTTCTCAGCACTGGGACAGAAGCTATTTTCGTCCCGGAATTCAGGAGCACATCCGGCCGGTTCGACAGGCGTGCCGGTTTGACTAGTAACGACACCAATACCGGCACTGTAAGTGAGGCCTATTATGGTAAGATACAGGTCGATTCCGACTCCAGTAGCAAGTTTAATGGATGCTGGAATGGCTCTGGATAACCACTGACGGATCCCAAGAAGTGTAAGTGCCACAAAAACAAAGCCTTCGACAAATACAGCCGTCGATGCGACTTCGTAGAGTACGGGACCAGAGCCATGGTATCCAACAACAGTGTAAGCAAAATAAGCATTGAGTCCCATCCCAGGAGCCAAGGCGATAGCTGGGTTGGAGTTAGCTTTGTCTTGGGGTGTTGCTGGGTGTTGCTACGCACGCATGTTAGCAAGCAAGCCCATGCAGAAACTTGTCAATGCTACAATGGCGGCAGTAGCCGGAACAAGATCCCTGTTGATCTCTTGAACGCCTATCGAGTACGCAGGGTCGGTGCCGTAGAGATCCGGGCCATCCGATGGGCAGACGCATGTCCCACCAGACTGAGAGGCAATGTTCGCGTTGACAGAGATCATGTAGGCCATAGCGAGGAGGGTTGCCAGAACAGCTCTTATCTTCGTAAAGAAACAACTCCCTTCTGTTCTTTTGGCTGTTTTCAAATCGCGTCAATACCTCTTGAAATTTCTTTGGTGACGACGAGTCTATGTGACCAGAATGCTCGAGCCTGAAGTATCTCCCCACAGGCCTCTTCGAAACCTTGAGGTTCGCATTATGCACCCAACCCATGATGGTGTCCTTCATGAGTGCTGCACGAGTTTATCCCGAGAAAAAGTAGAAGAAGTCTGCCGCAGAGGCTTCAAATGATTGAATTTAGTCAGGTGGTTTTTTGCTCCAGAACCAACCTTCAAGAATTTTCAAGGGTTCGTTGGGTTGGTTGATATCACGAAGGTGTGGTCGAGCGGTAACATACCGGGATGCCGGTAGTAGCGACATGAAACAACTACCTTTATAATAGCTACTATATTCTTTTTTTAACCTTTGATACAAAGCCTAGCGCTGTAAATAACTTTATTTAGAAGGCCACAACCTACACTGAATACAATAGTAGTAGTTAAAAGCGCAAGCATTGCCCCTCATACTAGGTTTGGTGGGGTGCGATGCGGTCTCGGCAGTTTTTACCGATATTCCGAAAACGGCAGTAACGTGTTGTTTTGCACGTGCGACACAACTTCCCTCTTTTCCCCGGAGACCTCTTTCCAACGAAGAGTTCTCATTCCATAATGGTAAAACCCACCTTAATATTACGCCACTTTCTCCCTTACGATGCAGTTAGCACCGGAAATCTGGTGCTCGACGTCCGACATCCCGAGCAGGAATTCTTTACTCCGGAAGCGGGGTGCATCTTGGATAAGGATATCGTAACTCAACACCTAGAAAACTTCAGCTACGTTATGGATCAGACTAAAGGCTCGGGGCTTCATGCATACCTAACTACATTCTTTTCGACCTCTTCCAGCAGTCAACACACGTCGAATATCAATATATCTTCCGCATCATGCATTACACGCCAGCTAAAGAACCCTGGAACGATATTCGAACAGATGTGTGGGTCAAACCGAACACGCGCTTGGTTAGAGCGTGCGATGCGAAGAAACAAACCCGTCTATATGGTTTCGGGAATCCAAAGCTTGGTGGATACACAAGTTAACGAGAGTGATGAGCGAGTGCTGCAGAATAAGGCAAGTGCCAAAATGCCCGCCACGCTAGCTAGCGCTATCAGCCCCGGGGCCGCCATCCCTAGTGGGGAAATTCTTGATTGTGGTGTGGGGATGTCTCGAAACGATCGGTCCAACGAACGCATGAAATTCAGCGCGCCGGGAGAGCAGATCTTTGCCGTCCAGTACCGGAAGATCCGGTTCTCTCGGTTCTCTCGAAATGATGTCGATGATGCATATCTTCAGCTTGCAAGCCGTTGGAAAATATACATGGGCAGTAGAGGAGGAAATGGAACTGAACAAGTCAAAGATATCGTCGACGCCCAGGCTTCGGAGGACTTGCAACTTGACGATATCAAATACCAGTATTTCAAGACGGTAAACGTTGATGGAGAGGATATGATGTACCTTACTTAGTTTACTTCTACTATATATATTGATTGAATGCTGACGAAATTAATTTCCATACGTAGTTCTTCGAATATGATGTCTAAACACATCTTGTGCTTTGTCTGATCGGGTTCGCACTGGATACTATCATTCTTAGGAATCAGTAATCCAGCCTTGCAGTAGTTCCCTTCTTGTAGATGCCAAGCAGCGCTACTCGTTCTCTATTTCTATCAACCCATTTGTAATCCCCGAGTCATACCTATGCCCATAACTATAAAGGACAAAGTAATATTTTCGTTCATCACCGATTTCATACTGGATACACATTCATGGCAGCGAAAGATTACATCACATCACTATTTTGGTTATGTGATTATAGTTAGGTACCGGTGTAAAACTGACTGTCTTTTCGGTGACAACTCAACCAACGCGTACCCTCACTTCCATCATCTGCCAATCACCGATGTCTGCAGCATAAGTTGCATTCCTTCTTGGACAGGCAAGTTTGTGAAGAAGTCGTTGGAGACCGTTCTGAGTATCTGTCCCGCCACGGAAACCCCTCAACTCAGCGGAATCAATAGCAGGAAGTTCTAGAGAGCGAAACGAGGCTGGTTCCAACGTTACAAAAACTTTCAGTATATCTAGGACGGATACCGGCTGAGGAACGTGTTGCATTAGTTGCGATGGGATACCCATTCTGAGTTGAATCGTTCGTTTTTGCCCTGGTTCCAGGCATTCAAAGTCGGCCCGGGCAGGGTAGATCTGAGAGATACTAAACAGTGGGGCGAGGTTGAATAAGGCGAAGTAGACTGTTTCTGAGCCATGATTCCCTACGTATAAGTTGATCCGCTCTGTGTTCCTTACTCTATATTCCGCTCCAGCTTCTTCGTGCTGCGTAGAAGATACGCCGGGTACACGGGATAGTTCAAGTGAGAGACTACCTCGGAGATTGGATGTACCGTCAGGGTTATCTATCTTCTTGACCGCGGAGAATTGCGCCAAATGGCGGATCCGACCAATAAGCTTGGGCATCGCTGTAGGTTCTCCTGCTAGCAAAAACGGCAGTGGTGGGGCAATGTTAGGCAAGGGTATCCCATAGCCGTCTCCGATCTCATATTCGCCCCTGTCGTTAGTGGTGACATGAAATGATGACAAGGCATGATTCTCGGTACCTGTGACTAGCTGAAGCCAGCCATCATTCCCTTTGTGAATCTCCCAGTCTCGGGCAAATTTTTCCATTGTCGCAGCTTCGCGAGAGAAGAAAGTGACCTGAAATTTCTCCTCAAAAGGCAGCTTGAGGAGAACTGCTGGACAACCTGGTTCAATATTGCCTATGTTTGCGTCACTCAATTCAACGATAGTCGCGATGGATATGAGTGATAAAACCTCCTTCACTACCACTCTCATTGCCCCAGTGCCACTGATCCTTGCACCAAAGGGATAGACAGCGTACTCGGAACCGATATGAACACCATGTGAAGTACCACCTGCCAGGTCTAGCTCGTCACCCACCCTTTGAAAGGAGGATATACGTCGAACGGAGATTGTATTTATCTGTGCGATAACATGGGCACTGAAGAAGAGACGATCGATCTCGCCAGCGAAGAAAGGGGTCTGGTCCACAAATTCATCCCGGACCCTCCCACATACGCGCTGATACAGTGCTCGGGATGAAGGCATCTGGGATAGGCCGTGCCTGAGCGTTTGCAGAAGGCAGTGTGTGAAGACGCCGTGCACGCGGCCATCGTCAAACATGACTTCTCTCGCCCGTTCCTGTGGAAGGCAGGCCGCAAATAAGGTGAAGCCTTCTGGCTCTCTAAGCATAAGAGACCCATTGCGTTCTATCTCCCCGAAGGAGTCAGGAAGGTCCTCCGGAAGAACCGATTTGTAATATCCCTTGACCGCCCGTACTGTCTCTCTCCCAGCGTTTCGTACAGCCCCACCAGAATGACAGCAGTCGAGAATCACCGTGATCACCAAATTCTTGTCAACCATCCTCTTTAGGAAGAGAGCTATTTCGAGATCACGCAAGTACTGTCCCCCACAGGCAACATCAGTGGGGACAAAAGCTTCATCCCATTCCGTCCCAGATTTCAATTTTGGAAAAATGGTAGTTGCACGTGCGCCATGGCCTGAGTAGTGAATATATACCATATCTCCGGGCTTTGCAAGGTTGATGATTGAGTTTAGTGCATTGGTGATGTTCTTGTATGTCGGCTTGTCTTCATCTCTATTCGCGCATTCGCAGAGACCATCATCTTCGGGAATAGGAGCAAGGAGTTTAATGATATGACTCTCTTCGACCTTCATTATCTCCAGAAGAAACTGTTCAACCTCCAGAATATCCTGTACGCAGCCATTCAAGTTGTTGTATTCAATGGGTCTGTCTTCGATGTCCAGCCTTGGTGTAGGGCCTTTGGGGTAGTGATTTATTCCTATCAATAGCGCCCATTTACCTCCGACAATTTCTGACATTCTTACGAAATATCGCGGTAGACTTTGGAAACATATAGTTGTTGTATGACCGATTTCCAGATGACTATTGGCTACTGATCGCCGGTTCAAGTACCATGAGAGAAGCTAGGGGGTCTTTGGTTTCTGTTCTAGCAAGAGCCGGAACATATCAAGCTCATTCCGGAATACTGAGCCCTAGTTATAGGAAGAAGCAAGTATTCCAGAGGTTTTATTGGTCGGCAGTTTCAGGCAGAAGCCTCGTCCCAGAGTGATGAGCCTGCATCATGCGTTACGTCGACCAACCCCATCCCTAGCATTGGCAGCCTGGAACGTTGCTACAGCCGGTGGATGAAAGTCTCCGCCCTCACCGGAACCTTCACCGGAGCTGACGAGAGGGTGTCGGGCGTATCCGACCCTCGACGCCGCAGCTGAGGCATAGGCTGGATATCACCACCCGGAGGGCCATTGGCCCAAGGTCCCTAGCTTACAGACCACCGGACGGCTGACGTCTCCACTGTTTCCCAGCCTCGTTGGAAAGAGACTTTCCTTTGACGGTTCCTTTCATTGCCCTTAAAAGACCCTGATGGAATCTAATGCGACGGGGACAAAAAGCCATAAACAATCTTAAAAGAGTCTACTCACTTCCCCTACTGCGCGTCAATCTTGTTATCACCGATCAGGATGCGTGCGTTTTGTCTTGATCGGGAGTTGACTAATTCAATACTTGGGCTGAGCGAGGATGAACTACGTGCCTTCCCGGAACTTCACGAAGACCTGACAAATGATAGGCAGATTGAGCTATATATATTCACGCTGTGTACCCTTGCTACACGATCCAAATCTGTAGCAGACGCGCAGTTAGCGACTCAGTACGCTGAAGGATGGGCCAACAGGCTAACTGAGGGCACACCAGAACGAGCACGGCGTGAGAGAATTTTAAACAATGTGGCGTCTGTTATGTGCCACGTCCAATGAGTCTTCAACGCTAGTTGCTCCGATGCGCTGTTGTAGATGGGAAGTTTCCACTCAAGAACTCGGTGTGAGAAGCAATAAATGGCTTGTTTTCGAGCATACAGCTCGGCCAGTGTTGCCGAAAGCTCCGTTATGGTTCTTGCCGAAATATCGTGAACTCGCGCCGGAGTAAGCCCGCGCATTCCCTACCACTATCAAAACAATATACCCTATATAGCCCCACTAATATAGCTCTATATTTTATAAATAGAGGCCTATTTAATAGCTCTATTCTAGGGCTATAAAATAAGCCCTTTTTTATATAGTTTAGAGCCGTTTTAGTAGAGTTATAGGGGGTGCTTGTTTTTGGAGGAGGAGGGCCGGATTAGTCAGCGCAGAGCCTCAATTTAAGTTTTGTATTATCTCAGTAAGCGACTCAGACGGCAAGGGCAGAACTTAAGGCGCACTCACTAATACTAAAGTATCACTAGTTTTTATCCTAAAAAACGCCACTTTTTTTTTAACCAATCAGCTATCTACCGACCTTAAGTTCGCCCTGCCGTCTGAGGGCCTTTAGTGCGAGTTTTAGTGAGGCTCAACTTTAATTTTCACAATTTTATATAAGAGACACTTTTACCTGTATATTTAACTCCCTAACAACACCTATTTAACCTAATAAACTAATAAGTTAAGTTAGACTAGTCTCCTTTACAATCGATTACTTTTTTATAATAGGAACACCACTTCCTCCCAAGTTACGCGCTTCTAGTATTTAGGTGGACACTAAGCGTCCTTATCCTCCCCACTCTCCAATATTAACTCCCTTTCCCCCTTAACACCGTCCTCTATATCTCCATTACCTTAAAGGCAAATTAGGAAATAGCGGAACCGTCTTTCCTAGCGCTAAAAGCTCTAGGCAACACAAACATTATAGCGGTAGAATAACTTTAATATAAAGCAATTCCTTAAGGTATAGGTTATAAAGAGTGTTAATAATAAATCGGGTAGCCTCTATATTAGTTAGCGGATCTTATTATTATATTCTGCTTTAAAATAAGCGGAGGTTTATACAGCCCTTTAATTAACTAGTTATGTATTAGTAGGGGATATTTCCTTAACAGAACTTATCTAAGAACTTAATACACTGCTTAGGCAGCTATATTTTAATAAGTTTAACCACTTTACCTCTATAGAGAAGGTTAACTTCTTTTAAGTATTAGAAAAAATTAAATTAACTACTCCTAAATAGACTACTCTACTTAAAAAGCTTATAAGTAATTAACGCTAGGGCTAAAGTAGTTATAAAGGGTTAGGCAATTCTAAGATTGTCTAGCAGTAATTATATTTAATTACTTCTATTATCTATAGGAGTCGTACGCGGTTTACTGCCAATTTCTTTATAAAAATATTAGGAATCTACCTATTTAGAAGTAGTATTAAGCGTTAAGTTATTAAAGTATTAGCTAGGCTAGGTCTCTGTAATAGTTATAAATATATTAATTAATACTTTATAGATATTGCTAATAATATAAAGGAAGGTTTAACCCCTTAGCTTATATTTTATATAACTAACTAATAAAAAGAATAAGCTACTAACCCTTGCAGCTAATCCTTAAGCGCTACTAGTCTATAATAATTTTAATTTTAAAGACAATATTAGAGATTAAGTGCTTAGATCTTCTGGAATAAAAATATATAATATAACTACTGCGCTTCTTATCCATTATCCTAAGATTCTAACTACTAGCCTTAAGCAGTTAATATTTAACCTATTATAACCGCTTCTTCTTAATAATATTATCTTATCTCTAGGTCTTTAACGGGACTAGATCTTACAGCAGTTATTAATATACTTTATTACTACTACTATCCGCAAGCTTTATTTATAAGCAGTTAAATATATTTTTAGTAGTAAGCTAGGTCTTTTTCCTATAGTACTAAAGCTTAACTTACTATTTCCTTAAAAGACTACTCTATAATAGCTAGGTACGATATTTTATAATAAAGGTATAATTAAAGGTATATATAGTGTCTATTAAGATATCTAAATCTATAAACTTAGTCTTAAAGAGGACGACAAGTTAGGTTATTTTACTTAGCGCCTTTAGCTTATCTAGGGCGATTAGAAAACCGGTTAGTATATTAAAAGCGTAAAAACTAAGCAGTCTCTTACTAGTTAAGCTTTTAACTATTAGGACTAGTTACTTAGGCTATCTACGTTCTTTTATATCCTTTAAAGTTTCCTTTACCTTATAGTTTATACTTATTAGGAGAATCCTCCTAGTACTTACTTAAAGGCCATACTTTGTTATAATATTAGCTACTAGGACCGGCATAAAATCTTATAAAAAAATGCTATATTTTATTTTATTAAGCTGTTAATTATATAAGGCTGGACAGCTTAAGTAGTTATACTTTAGTATAACGTACTTAGTACTAAGGGATAGTTCTAAGGGGTTAATAGCAAGGAAAATAATAGGAAAGAATCCTATAATAATACTATTATATAGCTAACTCTATTTTAATTTCTTTAGTTAATTAAATGTATATAATAATAAGTATTTACCTACTCCGCTTAGACCGGTTAAGGGTATAATAATAAGGAGTTTCTTAGTATGTGTTAGTATCTCTAATAGGTTAAAGCTTTTATAGTCCTACGGCATGCTATTTATTATAGCAATATTAGTCTAATCCGCTAACTTATTAATCTACTCTTTATCTAGTTTTATAGGGCTAAGTAGTTACGGTATAGGTATAAGATACTTTATCTTTAATAGCTTCTTATAAATTGGATTATAACTACTAAGCTTTAATAATTAATTCTTATATTAAGTTTAGTAAATCTAGTGGGTTAACTAAATACCTTTAAAGTAATTAATTTTACCTTAGAGTATATTAACTGCTACTATACCGTTAATATAAAACTATATAAGAACTCCACTTATAATATTAAAAAGATATTTAAATGGGTTGCGCTTTCTAGTTTATATATTTCTTAACTACGCGCTATATTAGAGACTTTATTTAGTTAAAGAGCCAATTCTAAATATAGTAAAAAGTTAGCACTCGCTAATATATTTAGTCTTATATACTATCTCTAGGCTAAGGGTTATACATATATCTAAGTAGTTAATAGTAATTATAACAGTTAATTTAAGTCTGCTAATATTCTTACTAATAGTACAGAGCTTCTTAAAGAAAAGATTTACTTATTTAATTTTTAAAATATTACTATACCTAATAAGATTATTTCTATTTCGTCTAAATATAAGGAGCAATCTACTACTACTACTAAGCTATTAGCACTTAGAGATTATATAGAGGCAATTAATAATGTATTTTATACTAAAGAAAAAGGTTATTAACTGCTTTACTTTAACTTTACTTAACTTAACTGCTGCACTTTACCCTCGACCCCTTAACCACCTATTTAGCTTATCGCTTACTACCCCCCAACTACTTATTTAGCTTATTATTAACCACTTCTTATATAACTACCAGTTAAAGACTACCCTTATTTCTACTCTCTTTGCCTTATTAATTATAGTTAACAACTACTTACTAACTCCTCACTCCTTACTCCTTAAAGTTTACCCCTTTAAGTTACTATACAGTTTATACCTAATATCTCTTATATTATTATCTTAAGAAAACCGTCTCACTAACTGCTTATAGTAGATCACTTATTATAGTTAGCATTTATAATCCTAATAGCTTCGCTAGCTGTCCTAACTCCTTTCTCCTTAATATTAACTTTTTTAATATCCTTTATCTTAACCTATTTAAGATATATACTACTAGGTTCCTGTCATGGAACCCTACCATAGGGGCCTCTATAGGAGAGCCCCGTACTCTTACGTATACCTCGCGTATAGCTTATATCAGCTACGCGTAGGTATATTACCTCCTTACGCCCTTAACCCTTACGATTGATCGCGTAACGTCTTATAGACTCCTCAAATATATACGCTTTATAGCTACTACCCACGTCCTATAATATTACGTTGCGCCTTTTTTACTACTAACGCTTAGCCTACGACTAATTCTACATCTCTATAATACTGTAGGCGCTACTAAAAGTAGCGTATCTATAAATTACCTTACTTTATACTTCTAAGGAACCTATAATAGTAAGACAATATCCCTTACTAGCTACTATATTAAACCTAAAGAACAATCTAATACCTATACTTAACCTACAACGCTAATTAATCCT
>Ga0307515_10002418_pt1 | contig 40721 bp, 43 predicted proteins | sample 17_EM_MG_FD_194513 | JGI IMG/M metagenome (GOLD analysis project Ga0307515, IMG submission 194513) | Populus trichocarpa ectomycorrhiza microbial communities from riparian zone in the Pacific Northwest, United States - 17_EM | ecosystem: Host-associated > Plants > Roots > Unclassified | place... | reverse complement strand
CTCTTTCCGAGATTTCGTGGATCCACGCTATTGTGTGGATCTCTTCCTACGCTCCTCGAGCTTAATGTAGAAGGAAAGTGAGGAGAGATTTTCGCAGCGTCACCCATTGCAATCCCGATGCAAGCGTATACCCAATGAACCCATTCCGACGTATGGTCACAGTTGGCCACAACGCCAGAGTGAATAGGAGACCGACAGAACGAGAAGAAACGGCGAAACGGCGATCAGAGGGCGATATACAACGCGACACGTGGTATTGACGCCGGGCACGGAGTAATCCGCCACCGGGGTGTCTCTGACGGCTCTGACGGAGCGCGTCCACTCTGACGCAGCCATTCCGCCCGGACGGAAATGTTTTTTGCTGATGATACTGCGGGCGCAACTCGACCTCACCTATGCATGCAAAATTCAGTTAATCATTAAGCACTGTGCGCAGCAAGTGTACCCATACCATCATCCCCAACTGCTGGGGTTAACTCCCTTGTGCCCAACAGCCGCTTCACTAAGTTGACCGTCTCCCTGTCCTCCGCGGTGCTAGCCTTTTCCATCTCTTCTATCGCCTTCATACTTATTCCCTGGCCACCAGCTTCTTGGTGCTCCAAAATACTGTAGTCCGTGATACCATGTACCGTCATGGGAACTCCGGGGCTATCCTGTGGTGAGTTGGCAGCTTCTCCGGGCCTGGGCCAAACTTCTTCTACAACACCATCATCAAGCGGGATATCCGACCAACAATCAATTGTGCACATCGGCGGCCACGGAAGGTCTTCATGTGCGCAACTTGTCTCACGCAGATCAATCACACGAGCATGCTGGCCATAATGAGTACCCGGGATCACCATTCATGCGCCCGACGCAAATTGCGCGATGATCGTATACGACTGCTTTTCTAAATGATCTACCCAGTGAAATCCTCTGTCCATAACCCTGTGATGCATACCGAGGTGCTCTGGCGTTACATCGCACAGTATTGGAGCCCACACAAATATGATATCCTTTGTGTCTAAATGGAAATACTCGTAAACATCGTCGTTACTCTGGAAAGGCGCCACTTCATGTATTGAGAGGTGCTGCTTTCAATAGTTGGCCACCTTTTTAGCAACCTCTCTTTGCTTGTCGTCCGGATACTGCTCGAGCAACCTCTGAGCCATTGCCCAGTGCCATTCATTCAGTTTGGATTTCAGTAGGCCATTCGCGTAGCTAATCCAGTTCCAAAGGTCCATGATGCGTGAGTATAAGGATTGCGGGATAACCGTGGTTTGGAAGGCTTTCATATTTGCTAAGGTCAAACCTCTGACCTTAAAGAATACAAGCAGCATTAAGCACATAATGCCGCGCTTCCAGTCGTCAGGGGTCTAGCAGGTTATATGCGTTAGCCAGTTGACACGATAGTCCTCATCTTGTGTGTTTTAGACCCACTCACCTTCACAGCCAATACAGCCTCCAAGATCTTCTTCGGGAGGAATCCCTTCCAATTGTGAACTGTGTAGTGATTGGGGAGGCTTCCACAATCATGTTCGTTCTTTTTGACCTTCAGCCCTGGAGCCTCCGGCGCGGCCCGTTTATTTCCCTTAGGGGGCATAGCTATCGTCGCAAAGTGCCCTAGAAGGTAAATGATAGAATGACATAGGGTGTCTTGGCTTTCGATATGTGTTGTGGATTGGAATGCAGGTGCAGTCTGAAGAGGATGGCTGGAGTTGACTGTGTTGATGGCAATGAGGAGGAATCCGGGCTGCTGAGCCGCAGAGCGCACAATTCCCGGAGCCCTCACGCCAAGAGCTTCGGACGCTAAGTTTATACACGATTCCATATTAGGAAGCTCAGAATTCTATTCACTCGTTCCGATAAGGGAACCCCATTTTCGGAGCTCGAAAGGTTCCAGCCCCTCTCTGGGTACGAGCGAGTTTCGTCAGAAAGTGGCGCTCGTGCCAAGACTGGGGCTGGGAACGAGCCTAGGGTCACGGCTCGGTGTCGAGCAAATCCACGAAAGCACACGGCTAGCGCAGTGAGAGCGCGGCCGGCTAGGTACGAGATAAAGCGTAGTGGCCGCTTGCTCCTACTCCCTGCTGTAATTACCGGGTCTGAAGGGGCCCTGGATTCGATTCCTGGTACGGGCGTTTCTAATGTACTGCCAGGAACTGTGAGTTTTTACCACTCGCTCCTTTTACTTGGGATCTTTGTTGCAGTCTTGTTCGATACGGACACAACTAAGCTCCATAAATTCATTCCCATATCACATCCAATTGAACCCATTGTACGGTACCACTTGCCTCCTCCTCCTCCTCCACCACCCACCTACGACTGTGGGGCCACACCACTATTTGAATTCCTAGTCTTTATAGTCTTGTAGTCGATTGTGGTCTTCAACCGGCCTACAGCCATCACCATCCATGCATTATTTCAGCACCATCTATTGTTGCACACGAGACAGAGTAGCACCCATTGCGGGACTTGATATAAGACTATATTACGGACGAAACGAGATATCCTGGGCTTTTTGGTATAGTTTTCTAGCGAATGCTACATGGCACCTAAATATTTCCAGCCGAGAGGGTAGTCATTAATTTTAACCGTCCGCTACAAGCCTTAGCTCCACTAGACGGTATTCATCCTGGCCCATGATATATCCCCAAAACCTCAATACCCACACTAGTAGCCAGCCAAATAGTACCCCTGCAAACTCAGACGCCCCAGCGGTCAGATAGCTAAACATAGCTCCAAAACTGGCTCTGAATGTCTCAAAGAACCCAACCAATGCAACCAACTATAAGTGTCTCCAAGGTGAACACGACAGGGTTGTGATAGGTCCAATCCCGATCCTGGTATCGAAAGCCGATGCCTGGGCTCCCGGTATCCCATGGTATCCGGTCACAACTTAAGAACGGTTGAACTAATTGGAAATCGGCTAATGTGGCATCTAGAGGCGTAAAATTATGCCATACAACTATCTTTTCAAAAAAAAAGTATCCTCTGAAACCCAATGCCGCGCCGCGGATACGTTTCTCATCCAAATGCTCTATGCATAGTAGACACGCTCTCATTCCCAACGCAAGACCCACCCCAGATACAATAGGTTAGTTTTAAGAGCATCATGGACGGTGTGTAGAAGCTCGAGAATAATTCCGCATACTTTCTTTCCTCCCGTTTCCCAAGCAAAAAATTCCCATATCTACAGTTTTTCCAATAGCCTGCATCCAAACTAATAGTTCCCCAAATAGTAAACGAGCCGGTGATGTTGCATGTATTCAATCATTGATGTTCAGCTAGTGCCAGGTTGAAATACTATAGCACTAAGACTGCCTAAATGCATTCCATAAATTCAGAATACTAGAGTGCACATTAAGTCCTAGCTAAGTATTTCTCAGTTACAAAGGCCAACAATACAATATTACATCCTCCAGCAACCTTTGTCGAAGTATATATTCCCGTTTTCAGCGACTATCAGCAACCTGTACCTTGCCCGGCAGCCTTATGTTCGCACAGCGGTGACCTCATGAGTCCTGTAGCACTAATCCTCCTCCTCCTCTTCTTCCACCACTTCCAAGTTCCCACTATCAATCGACCTCCTTGGCCTGAAGCGTACAAAATAATTCGTTAAATCCGGCACGACCAACGGCTCCTGCTCGCCATCAATATATGCCTGGTTCCACCGTCCCTCAAACAAATCCTCGACCTGTTTCGCATCGGTATGGTCGAGCATCCACATTCCATGGTGGGTCCGACTCGTAAACACGCGTGTAGTCCACAAATACTTCGTATCAATCTAGTACCCATCAGCATCCTCTCCCACTCGAGGGAGCTTATGGTACTCACATACTCCGCATCGCCCCCTACCCCCCTCCAAGATTCATCATGCACCAAATCCCCAACCCCCTCAACGTCCACCTTCCACACCTCAAAACACCCGCTCCCCTCCGTAGCGGCCTTATGTTTCTCCCCACCGTCCACCGCGACAGTAGCAAACATCTCGCACGCCTCCTCCACCCAGCTCCTCTCAATCTTCGTCGGCCCCTTCTTCCTCCACCACCGCTTCTCGCGCATCAGCGGGGACGTAAGCACAACGTCATCCCGAATCCTCTTCATCTCCTTCAACACCCCTTTCCACTCCGTCCGTCTAACCACCGCCTTCAATTCCGGTTTTCCCACAATCCTGAAACCAGGGCACGTCCCCGCGATATTCCCGCTCGTCAACACCCCGTCGGTAGGCCTCACACAAAACACTCTATTCCCGCCGTTCTGAATATGCGCGACAAGCGGATCCCATTCCCCTTCAACCCCCGGATTCGGAAGGTCGAGGTAAGCGGGGGGCGGGGCGGGGGCGACAATGATAGCCGCGTGTGTTCTTGTATTCCGTTTCGCGAATCGTCGTTCGGCGGCGAGACGACGGGCTTGCCCGCAGCGACAGGTACGGCCGGAGTAGGCACATGCAAGCATGATTGCGAAGCAGGGACAGCAGAAGATGCCGAAGATCCATTTTAGGGACTCGCGGGCGAAGGATTTGGCGGTGATGGGCATGGCTTGCTTGTGGTGAGAGGCGGTGGAGGGGAAAGGGGTGGGTTAGGAGGTGGGTTGCTCAGCCCTACGGAGGAGGGGTTGATGTTGGATCAGTACCACAGCCAAGCCTGTGCGCACTGTCGCACATTGATTGATCCGCTGCTGTTGCCTGACGTGTGCCCAACACGTCCGGGATGGGAATGGCCCACTAACTGAGCGGTGGTACTGCGTGTGGCCTCCAGAGAGCGGGAGAAGGACGGATGCAACTGGGCAGATGTGAGCGGAATAATTGGCGAGTGACAGGTCGTGTACTCCGGCTCTCGCACGGCAGCTCCCGCACCAGTAGCCCCGCCAACAACCACATCCATACATCCACTTTAGTTCCTATTGCCAACTAGTTGTTCTTCTGGATCGATCGTGTAGAATTCCAATAACATTTCGTTCATATCCGGGAGTCCCGAGCCACTCGCCGTCTCGACATTCCTCTGCTATATCACGCCATATCTGCATGCAGAAAGTTCGTCTATTCACCACATACCGGCGCTTCAAATCCGTCGTCAATCGTGTCGGTGGTACGGAGCTACTGGGGGAGGAGTAGTTGAAGAAACAGCAAACACGAATGAGAGAGCAACATGTTGAAGCGAGAAGGAGGTGAGTGGTTGAGATGGGTTTGTCAACGTCGGATTTAATGATGTTGTGAATAGATCCGTTGGTGTTGCGATGCATACAGATTACATACCGAGGACAATAAGATGACGGGAGATGGTGCAGTGTAAGGGCCGTGAAGGCTGGGTTTGATTCACTATTCATTTGCATGATAGGACCCCCGGAGAGCACCTGATATGGGATCGTTATGCAATGGTTAGGCAGCGGTTCTCAAAGCCACAATTCCTTTGAGTCCTGTGTATTATCTCAAGTCACAGAAAAATACATCCATTCCACCGTTTCACCCTTACCCTCCCCTTCCGCCTTACTCAGGCCCCCTAATCAGCACCTTAATTCCCTCTCCCTTCCTCGTCTCCTCAAACGCCCTCTCTGCCTGCGCAAACTCAAACCGTCTCGTAACAAGCTGCTTCACATCCACCTTCCCCTGAGCCACCAACTCCACCGCCAATCTATAATCCCCCTCCTTATACCTAAAACTCCCCTTCACATTTATTTCCTTCAGAGCAACATCCACAATCGGAAACCCCATCTCCCCCTGTCCCATACCTGCCTGCACAAACGTACCCCCAGAGCGTAACACATAAATCCCCGTCCGAATACTCATCTCCGCCCCAGACGCCTCAAGCGCCTTATCCGCGCCATCACCAAGCTCAAACTCCTCCACAATCCGTTTCGCGTTGACCTTGGGGTCCTTGTCGTAGGTAGCATTGAACACTCCCGTCGCCGCGTAACTCTTCGCAAAGTCTAGGCGAGCCTGGTTAATATCCACGACGACGACCTTCGACGCACCAAACGCGCGGGCGACAGCTGCACACAGTAACCCCACCGGTCCGGCGCCAAAGACGACCACCGAGTCATTGAGTGCGATGTTGGCCTGTCTACACACGTGCACTCCGACGGCCAGTGGCTCAACCAGCGCGCCTTCCTCAAGGGAAACATGGTCCGGTAGTTTCTGGCAGAAGTCCGCGGGAAGGACGTAGAACTTTGCCAGCGACCCGTCGTAAGGAGGGGTGGCGGCAAAGCGCATGGAGGTACAGAGGTTGTAGGAGCCCGATTTACAGAAGCAGCAGAGACGGCAAGGGATGCCTGGTTCTAGGGCTACGCGGTCGCCGGGGACGAGGGTGGTTACGGACGGACCAACAGCGACGACGGTACCGGCAGATTCGTGGCCTAGGACCATGGGAGAAGTGACGACGAAGGAGCCGATGGAGCCGTGTTGCCAGTAGTGGACCTGTGCGGGTTAGCTGGGAGAGAGGATAAAGGGAGGGACAAACATCGCTGCCGCAGATGCCTGTAACGCCGATTTTAATGAGGACATCGGTGGGGTTGGAGAGCGTGGGGATTGGACGGTCTTCAAAGGCGACGGTTTTGACGGATTGAAGGACGAAGCTGGGGTTCTACGGGGTTAGAGTTAAGTGAGGGTGAGAGAAGGTAGGAGACATACAGCGCCGGTGGGAGATGCCATTGTGCTGCAGTGCGGGAATGTAGCGATGGTGGAGAAGTGACGTAATGTGGTGTGCAGAAGTGAAGTAGACTAGAGATACCGCGTGGAAAGCACAAAGTGCTCTCGTTCCCAGATTTTCGAGAGCAACCACAAAGTACACTCCGCATTTATCCTCTCTTCACCAGTTCCCCGCCAAAATGTTGTCGAAATGTTGTATTTAGGCTAAACGCGTCCTCAATGTGGTGGATAGCGTCGTCGGCAAATTCCCGCAGTAGACATGAGCCTGGAGCCCAGCTATCGTATCCGCAACGCGGTGTCCATTGCATGACAGATCCACAGACCGACACAACCAACTCCAACGACCTCGGGAGGTATTTCTAGAGACCCTACAAAGCGCTCAGAAAAGCATGTGGATCCTTAGGGATCCGAAATCTAAATAAATACCACAGCAGTCACACAGCAACAGCAATGCAAATGCGCAACACATCAACCCATGCCGCGACATACGCTACTCTCCCTCCCCCTACGACTTCCTAGCCACCAGCTCCTCCAAGACACCCTTAAACTCTCCCCCCAATCCCCACACCCTCAAGCTCCCCAAAATACCCACAACAACTCTCAACACTTCCTTCGCGCCATCCTCCCCACAAACTTCCATCATCCTATCACCCTGTCCCTCAGCAACGCTTATCCCAATCGTCGCCTTCCCCCTCCCGTAGTGGATCCACTCCTCCTCCTTCCCGGAGCATCCGGTCGGCGTATTCCACGGCAAAAGATCCAACCGCACCACATCCTCCTGTCCCCCCGGATATATCCCAGAATGTACTGACGACGTCGACGAGCACGAGGAAGACGGCGAGTCGGAGCGATGGTAGTTTGCAAAACCCCACAACACCACGCCGGCGAGAAAGAGACGCATCCCTTCGACCGGCGAGAACACTGGCTTCCACCGCGAGAGCGCAATGATTTGTGCAGCGTGCCATGCGAGGGTACGCGCGCCCGGCGGGTCAGTGGCAAGGAGGTTCTTTAGGCGTTTGATCCGATGATCCGTTGTTTCCGCTCCTGGACGAGGAGGTTTCCGCGCGAGGCCGAGCATAAGGGAAATTGTAGGAAAGGCAGCATGTAGATGCGTGTAGTGCGCTATCAGTCGCGCCAGTCTGTTTACGTTAGTGGTTTCTTCGGAGAGTAGTAAGCCAGGGGAACTAACATCCAGTGGTACCGATCTCCCTCTGCTTCAACAGCCCTAGGGGTGGAGCTCTCACACACCCGCATCAAGGAGCGCAGCAGCATTTCTTTCTGAGGCTTGAACGATGATTTACAGAAGGATCCAACCGAGAGCACACTCTCTTCCAATTCCTTGAAATCCCACATGATTCTTCCCATCGCCTGGGCACAGATACGCTTTCCCCAGGATGTTAGTGTATCGACGTCGAATCGGCCAGCGATAATAAGCTTGAGGGTGCTGTAAAAATGGAACCCTCGGATTTCTGGCTCTTGGGCAAGAAGCGCTTGCCAGGATGCTGGATTGGCTGCTTGCCATAACGACTCGGAGCAGGGGAGTCGGATGGTAATGTCGCTGATTGTAATGGCTCCTCTACGGTTCGACAGCGTAGAGAAGGAACTATCGTATTCAAAGATCCCCCACGCTAGACGTTTCAGGCCCTCCTTTTCCCGCCATTCGCGCCAGCGTCCCTCTAAGTCATCATGGTTGGGGGAGAATCTCCCGTTCACTGGGTGGAGAGTCGGAGAATTTGGAGCAGATGAAGGAGATGACGATGCAGGTGATGATATTGTCCCCGAGAAAAGTCCAATTCTTCGGGCGTTGCCAATGAGAACGCTCCTAGAAACATCGGCAGCGTCATAGAGGTTGGTGGAGCCGGAACCCATCGCATATAGGTTTTGCAAGCACATCGATTGGAGGTAGAAGGCAGATCTTCCGTACGCAGGATCGTTTTCGGCCTGGTGTGACTATCAGTAAGCATAACCAAATTAGAGCAACTTACGGAACGTACCATCCAAGCGAGGTATCTCTTGCAAAGCTCACTCAGACTGTCTGCAAATGCCTTCGAATTCTTTAGGTTACTGTAACTAGCACCGATACTAATCATCGCAATCAATAGAATGCTAGGACACCTTTCGATGCAGAAACTCGGTCGGTGTATCACTGGAAGTATCGGATGGAACTGTTCGAAGTACAGCTTGACAAAGACAGCTGTAACGTCTTTGTTAGGGAACGCCCGTTCGATCTCGGCGATATCGCATACGGCATATGGCGGATGAGTTGATGGTAGAATGAGCACATGGATCATGTCCTTCCTCATCTTTTCGGTAATCGTTCCGACTTCGTCGAAAGCAGGAGGATCGTTGGAAACTAGTGAATGCTGCCCGGCGTATCGTGGGTGCTTCGCATCACCAGAACGCTCGGTGAGCACTTGACGTAATGGCGGCAGCGTCACCTTGCGGCTAGGCTCCTCTCTCAACCCGTGCTGCCATCCCCAAGGAAGGAAATCAGTACTGGTGGCATAATCCTTCATCGGCGAAACGGTTGGCAAGCCCGGGACGAGTACACTACCATCTTCACTGATCTGCAGGGGTCTCGGTGTCAATCCCGCTCCGTCCTCAGGAGGTGCTGGTATCGGTGTTGCTGGAGGTTGATCCCGGGTATTACTCACTGCCGTTAAACTTGGAACTTCGCCGCCGCTACTATTGTAATTGCCTGGGGTCGGCCCGAAACCAAAGGATGCGTCTGGAAGTGCTTCCAGGGACTCGATGCCGGTTTGGGAGTCTGGGGATATGGATTCGTTGGGGCCCCAGTCTCGCAACCAATCCGTCGAGTTGTCAAATATGCCAAAATCAAAGTAAAAGCTGTCCTCGTCATGCAGATTCAACACGGGATCCAGACCTCCAGGATCATCTGGACCCGGGTTCCCATGATCAGCACCACCAGCATTTGACCCAGAGTTCTGCTCTGACGTGGTATGCGGTGGTGGATGTTGAGATACGCCGCCAAATAGAGTTGATCTCGAATAGCTGTTATTACTCGTGTGAGAATAATCGGAACCGAAACCTCGAGGCAGCATACCGGCCATGTCCAATGGTCTCATGGTAACTCCTGCTTGCACAGTCGATTCATCAACGATACCATTCCTCCATAGCTCATTGAGACCAGGAAAAGACATAGATAAGGAGCCGGAGCTCGGGGGGGCGGGGTTGATACCCTGTAAGGTATTCGCTGCATTCAAATCTTCTTCAGCAATAAGTTTCATCAAGCTCACGCTGCCTCCGTTGCCATTGTCACCGCCACCGCCGCTATCGTTGAGTTTTTGCGATGGAACTTGAGCTCCAGGATCTCGGATCGGAGGGAAGTAGATGTGAGACATAAAGTCTGCCCCATATCCATTATCACCCCTTCCGGAGCCTAACGGCAAAGAGGGTGGTTGCACTGGTGCTCTCTCGTGATCCATGAAAGCCCGGTCCGAGCTCGGGATTTGCATGCCTTTATTGGCGAACGTCGCCATGGAGAGAAGATGATCCGCCGAAGAGAGTTCGAGGTGGGGCGATCCCGAATGTCCGTCGCCAGGCTGCTCGTGTTGCAGCAGTAGATCTTGACTCCCGGTATGTATCGTCTGCGATGACGCAAGTCTAGCTGCGGACAACAGGTGGGGAGACACAGCGGATGCCATTGTGTTTCCTGAGGTAAGATACATTGTAGTCGTAGTCGCGATACTAGATGAGGCTGCATGAATTGTTTTCCTCCTCTTGACACTATGTTCGGAGCTATGCGTTTCGGGTTCTGAACCCATATCATCAGATCCAAAACCAAACAAATCATCCGGATTGCCTTGGTCCTGGGAACCATTTTTATCCACTGTAACTCCAAAATCGAAGATGCATTCGACATCCCTCTTTTTACAGGCTTCGCACGGTTCCGCAGCTCTTTCTCCGCTCTGTTTGCCCTTGCCGCCACCCGTACACTTGATCTTGAATGCAGCACAGCGTCGACAACTCTTCCTGCGGCTCTTCCGTACCTCTGACTTCTTGGTTTCGTGGACGGCGCGGATGTGGCGTGTCAAGACGTCCTTGCGAGTAAACCCCTTACCGCATGAGTTGCAGACGAAGGACTTTGTTGCGTTGGACGGTAAGTGTGTGGTTTGATGACGTTCCAAGTGTTCTGCACGAGAAAATGCTCTCGAGCACTGATCGCAGATGTGTATTGCCTTTGAAGATGACGTTGTAGAATGGGGCGATGTTCTCCGGGAGCCGGGCGGTTGATGTGGGACGGTTGGGGATTGGACTAGTTGTCCGGATCCTGAAGCTGGAGTGGTTGATGAACTCAAAAGAGTCGCACTGCCAAAAGGCCTTGCATAAGCATCAAGGCTCCCCTGAAGTGGTATCTGAGAACTCATCGTGAATCGTTGATGGGAGGATCCCTAAGAAGGGTGATGGTGATTCTGCAGTACTGGGCTGAGTAAGCTGCTGGACAGAGGCCATATTGATTGTAGAGAAACTTTACGTCATGGAGACTTACGAAAAAGAGCCAGCAACGCCGTTGCTTTCTTATGAAACCTTGCAAGCCACTCCTCTGTATCCAGTTGCCTAACCAGAAGTGGTGCTAAATTCGTGTCTTGAGATATGACTGAATTATTCTGAATATGCCGAGTGCTGCAGCCCTACGGTCGAAGAGACCGGGGTTGATACAAGCCGGCGGCTATTTTAGTGCCCGCTCTGCATAACCTTCATCTTAGAATTCCTTGCAACCAGACATCTAGCCTTACACAAGCGGCGGGACGATACACCACCGCCGTGGTGGTGACCTTGAATGGAAAGCATACCTGGAATGAGTCTGCCGTTGCACGGGTTCCTTGGGAAATCCACTGGAGTCGGTAAGGATTGTCCAGACAACTACCGGCGCTAAGATTCGGCTTCTGTTGACCAGTATCTTGTCCAAGCCAACTTCGATTTATCCGATGCCGGGTTCCCAAGCCGAATCGGTCAATATAAAGCCTCTATCTGGCGCCCCCTTGAAGGTGGGCACGGCTACAACTGGAGGACTCTGGGTTCTCCGACGGTAGCTACTAACCCGTGATATGTCTCTAGGCAACCGGAGCCAACCCCCAGAGTGACAACAGTATTGCCAGCCCAGATCAGATGGGAATGGGATCAGAACGAACAGCTAACCACGTCTATGCAGAGATTGGACGCCGGCACTAGCACTCGAACTCGACGAGGTATTGGGAGATGGCTATCAAAAAGACAAGACTGCAGCGAAATAGGGCGGCAGGTTGCCTTGAGCCAATACTACTCCGGGCTGACGGGGTGGAGTAACGATGCTGCGAATGGCGGCGCTGTGGCGGAGAGCGCAGGTACGCGTTGGACTCGGTGGTTTGGTTTGTGGTGGGCGGTGGAGTGGCGGTGGAGCACTAGCTCTCGGGCTGGGCAAGAGGCGACTCGTCGAACGACAGAAGCGACGTGAGGCGAGTCGACGATGGTTCTCGGGGCGCTCTCGGGTCGGACCGGGTCGGGCTCGATCGGACGCTGCTTAGGAAGCGGACGGGCCGACTCGTACGCGCACCGTCAAGGCTAGTGGTGCGTGGGTGTGGGTGGTGGGCGAGTGGAGCCGCTCGGTGGTGGTTGGTGGGAGACCTGCGCGGGGTCGGAATCGGACGACGTGAAGTGAAGCGCCTGCGCAATGCCCACAGCGCGAGTGCGGGAGTGCGGGAATTTCGGGACGAGTCAAGCCGAGACACTGCGGGGCATCATCAATCCTCCGCAGATCACTATACGCGAAAGTGCACCCTAGGCAAATGCGCATATCAACATCAATCTAACTGCGGTGCTGATAAGGTGAGTCCACCCACATACCCACTTGACCACCCTGCCGCGCTTCTGAGCGTCTTATGGTGGCCTCAAGAATGCGGTTCGAGGTATAGTGCAGAGTGTATGGCAGACGGCGGTGGGATTCGACAGCCTTCGTGTGGGAGAAAATCTCAATCGCGAGAGACGGAGTTTGAAGTGGGGATGGAGGGATGGACGTCCCAACAGATTGTGCAGGGATAGTAGCATCAACCCAACGATGTGTGGCACAGTCACTACGCCGCACAACGATGAGTCACTCTGCCAGTAGTCACCTAAGGATGATCGTGCGATTGACATTCTCACACAAACTGGGACTAAAATAGTTGCAGGAGACGATGCCGAGCTTCACGGCGTATGGTCTGCGTCATTATCCCATCACTTGACGATAGGAATCATGTGAAATTGAGTGGCATCATAACAATCTCATAGAGAGCCGGTGTTCAGTGAGCTGAAATTATTACACAGCAAGGGTAAGATGAAGACTCTGCGCCGGCTCGAGTTAGCGCCGGCGGCAGCTAGATTTATTAGATGCAACGATGTCGATATCGATATCGATATAGCTATCGATTCTACGATCTTTGGTGGCATTCTTTTCGATACATCCCGTGCGCATGACAGGTATGTCGTGTGCCCTCAGCTGATTGAAGATCATGCTTTTATATAGATACTTTGAAGCCACTTTTCGATTTGAGAGGATTGGTTATGTTGTGGATTGTTGTGGGGCAGGCGTTAGTACCTGTTATCCAACAGAATAGACTCTGCATGTCATATGCATTGGGGATGATTTTGAGGCTTGATGCACTTTCGATCTTCTCAGTGGCTAGCATTAGTGGCTCGTAACTGTGGTCAACATGATTCTAGATGTTGGCACTTGGAAAAAAAAATTGATCGTGGTTTGCAAAGGATGTATAAGCTGAGATTTCAGGCTGGAAAAGCTGGTTTTGAATAGGAGGAAGTAGGCGGATTGGGCTTTGATATTTCAGTTTCATAGGGTGATTGTCGGCAAGAGTGGCTAGATGCTATCCGGAGGGTACGCAAAAAAAGGGTCTGAGAGAATCAAAGACGAGGTCTATTCCCATGTCTCCAGGGATCCCACATCGTGGCCAGGCAATGGCTAGTTATTAACCTTTATCCAACCCTATCCATCTTATTTCGTCAATCCTATCCCCCCCCGGAAATCTTATGACGATAGTCATACCTCTATCTCTCCGTACAACACGAGTAGTTTCCCCAAAAGCCTATCTGCTCAGGGCTTGCTACGCATCGCAGTCTTGAGGCTCTACACCATAGGAAAGATCGAGCTCCAGTCGGGAAAGGGCAGTCTCAAGCTGGCAGAATCCCCTGTCTAAGGACACTTGCAAAGGTGACCCATGCCCACATTTACCCCTGAAGAGAGTTACGTCTGCCAGTATACCGCAGAAATAAGATAACAGAAATACACTCAGCTGATTAGGTTTTCTAGCCAGGGTGACAGTAACACGAGACGCAGACGCATAATATTTTGTTTTGCCGGATTCCGGCCAAGGCGATAACTAAGCTCCTCCGGGAGGTGCAGCCCACTTAGGCTAGTTTACGAGCTAAGAGGACAACAAGGTATCTATACTCCGCACCTCAATGAGGAAGCGGGGAAGCGTCTCTACCATCCTCCGCATATAGATACGCGGCACGGGCCGTGCTACATACAAACCAACCGTGGTATGGGGAGGCTGGTCGGCCCGCGTTCTTCTCTTGCAACTGGAGGACTCTCTAAACGACCCACATGCCTTGAAATTCTCCAAAACTGGTAGTGAACATGAGGTATAACACGGGGGAACACACTAAACAAGCTGCCAACACCAGCAGTCAAACTCAACCCGCATTCGTTACTTCACCTCCTACGCCGACGAACGCTGCCTGCGTTTGGTAACTCACCGGTGGCTGCATTCGTGCATGTGTCAATACTGTCAATAGCAGCTGATTGGGCTCGGGGCTCGGGAGTATGACGCTTGAAAATAGCCGTCTGACAGACTAGCGCGGAAGTGATCAATCATGATGTATCCTGCAGTAATGTCGATTTACACGACAAGATTAGGGTGTTAGTCTGTACAAGAATGCAGCCGTTTAATCTAACTACTAAGCGCTAAGGTATAAACGCCGGCGCCGGAATACACGACTTGCGAGTGCACATAGGAATGGAGGGCCTCCCATTGGATAGAAAGTTGCTCTAACCATTCTAAGAAATTCTATTAGAAGCTTGAGCTCCAGTTCTACATAACTTGGCAGCAAAATCGTAAAGATCTCTGAAAAGTGGGTTGTGGCTTATTGTAATGACATTAGTACGGAGAGGAGATGTGAGTTATTGTGTAATATGTTTGAGTGAGGTTTATTGGACATTTGACTCGTTATTAGGACCGTTAGAGACAGAACTTTATTCCGTGGATGGCCTTCAACACATAAATACGGTATACCAATTCGTGTCTTCTCTTCATCTTCTTACTGGACAACAGCCCCACCACACAAGCGCAACAATGTGGATTCCAACCCCGCCTGCAGCGTCTCTCCCAGCTATTACAGCACAGATAGCTCTCTCGCCTATCCAAGAAGTCCTAACCCTCAAAGTCCTCTCTAGCTGGGCGATAGCCGACGTCATTCTCTTTCTATTTTTCACCAAGACACAGCTCATATCCGTAGCGATTTTTTATCTCCTCTAGTTCAACGCAACCTACTTTACCACACTCATCTTCGCGGCCGGCATATATCGTCTCTTCCTCCACCCGCTACGCAATTTCCCTGGAACCAAACTCGCAGCATTATTAAAGCTCAACGAAGCCTACCTGCAATGGCAAGGACGAAACGGTCTAGAAATCAGGGGTTTGCATCAGTAGTATGGGGTTTTTGTACGGGTTAGGCCAAATAAGATTACAATCAACAATGTGGATAGGTTGAAACTTATGACACGCAAACCTTATAATAATAGAGGGCCGATGAATGAGCGTTTGAAGTTAGCTAAGGATGTTAATTACAGAATACAAGGGATGCCACCCTGCATCAAAAGTGGAGGAATATTTGATGAGTTTCGAGCGTGGGTTTACTTATATGGAGAAATCTGTGACTGACGCAGGGTCGATGCATAGGGACCAAGCGCTGAAGAAAACTGCGTTGGACGAGTACAATGCTCGTGTGGAACATCACGTGGCAAAGCTTATTAGGTTATTGGAGAAGACGGAATGAAAGCCTGCGGGTGCATCGTTACTCCTTAGAAACGTGACGTTCGACATGTTTGTCTCCAACTGAGGTATCATGACTACAGCTAATTTCAACCACAGTATGGCGGATTTAGGCTTTGGATTGAATGATTACGGTATGCAGGAAGGCACGGGTGATCCAACCTACAACGTAGAGTATGCTCCTGCCCATCCACCGCCAGTTGCTAAAGGCCGCAGGACCTTATCTACAGATATATGTGGGCCGTCGCCGTTTGTGGTACACTTAGAAACCTTTGTGAGCACCTGTCGTTGCTACCAATCAATGCGGGAGTAGCGGAATTCCAGCGCAAACGGCAGATTATCATCGACAACAGAATTAAACTTGGGACAACACGGAAAGACGCGTTCTCTCAGCTTTACGAGGGAGATAAAGAAACAGGAACGAAGTTCACTTCCTCTGAGCTAGCTACCAACGCAGAGCTGATGATTATCGCTGGATCAGATTCCACATCTACCGTCTTAGCCTCTCTCTTCCGTGAACTCGCTCTCAACCCAGAGACCCAAGAGAAGCTATATAATGAGATATCGTCGGTACTGGTCTCGGAATCAGAGCTGAATTTTCGAAACACTAGATCACCCCGTATCTCCAAGCGGTGGTGAACGAGTCTCTCCACTTCTAAAACCCAGTTCCTTCTGAGATCCAACACCAGACAGGGCCTGAGGGAGTGACCGTGGCAGGACAATATATCCCAAAAAATACGGTCATTAGGACACCACATGTAGCTCATGAGAGATGGCCGTTACTTCCCGCTGGGTGACAAGTTCATTCCCGAACGCTGGACAGAAAACTGCCCCGAAGAAGTCAAGGAGAAGCGAGTGTTTATACCGTTCGGCCTGTACGTGCTTCCAATCATCGTGTATATGATTGTGAGGATAGAGCTAACCACTACAGTGGACCACACGTCTGTGTCAGAAAGCAGCTGTCATTGAATGAACTGTGACTTGTGACTGCGAGAGCGATTAAGAAATTTGTGCTTGAATTTAGGAACGGGTACAATGATAAGAAATTCCTGAGTGAGTGGAAGGAATACCTCCTTGTTCAAATCGGCTCCATTGAAATGAAGTTTATACCCCGCCAGTAGTACCACAAAGATAGCGGTAAGATTTGGGCAGCTGCATGTCATACAGCGTATATATGGGGAGGTGAAGGTGATTGTGGCAGTAGAATGTTTGGAAGAGATATGATCACAGGAAGATGATCAAGGAGGATCGGGCTAGGTTAGATAAGGTTAGCGCAACCTCGGAAATCTTCAGATTCCTGTATCTCTACCGTTAGAAAGATGAGCTTTTCAGGCCCTTCATTTGCATTTCTGGTTCCACTAGAAATCACAGCAGGGAATAGGAAATCTAGGATCTATTAGGTAGTACTAACATATGAGTTTCAGACTTCACCGGGCAGAAAAGACAGTCACAAATATCATTCGCATGCGCAGACCCCAAGATTTGCGTGATCACGTATATTTCTCATCTCTTGAGTGGTATGGAGTATAGTTCGAAGCAAACCCAATTAAAGGATCATCGTCGTCCGTAAAAAAACCCTCGGATTATTTTGAGGCGGTGGTGCATCCTGGTAAAATTGGGTAAACCCTAGCTAGCCAAGACCCCCACCACCTTTTTTAGCTGACCCTCGAAAACCTATAAAATGCCCCACCCCGCTGCGATTTAAATCTTTCTAGCAAACCGTTCCAAGATATTAGCATATATCAACTCCTTATAGGAGTCGCTGATTAGCGTTTCAATTTAGGTGATGGTCGATCCCCGTCACTCCAGAATGAAGCCTTTCTTCCTATTCTTTGGAATGGGTGATGATCTTAGTACCCATATATCTTTCGAGGTAGGAATGAAGGTGGGGTGGCGATGGAGGTCTGACAAGTACCTTTTTGTGTTCATTTACTAATAGGTTGTATGCGTAGCGTAGAAGAATATGAGGCTCGAGAATGTACTCTAGTGATAACTAAAGATACCCCTTACCTCGTCAATAAAGTTTAATATGGCGGTGCTTGCTGCAGAATTCTCTGACTTGTGCTGCAAACGGAGGACGGTTCAGTTTAAACGGTTATCCTCGTCTCGCACATACATGCAACGTTTGAAATGATACTTACTCCTTGCATTTCCTGTTTCTTCAATAGCACTGCTTTGTTACTGACGAAGGAGCAAATGAGGCAGTTTTGGTACTTATTTCCCACAGCGAGTCAAGAACTAAAGCTAGTACAGTATTTTGCCCCTTTTTAGGCTTATTCTCAATCACACGGCATAGTTATCTGATTTCACCTACATTCAACCCATGATTGTGGTGGTATGCATTCGGTGGATATTGGAACTCTAGAGGCTTGTGTTACACTAGCGCTTATGTCCAATAAAGTCACGAATTCATAGACTGGCTTCTACAGGCTGAGCAGTGTTACAGTATAAAGAATGGTGTGGGAGTACAGAAATAACGGAGAGTTAGCTGAAACGATGTCAACCAATGCAAGGGATACCAGTTCTATAGAATCTTCGGCCTCAACTCCGGATATTAGGATCGTCCTGGGCTGTCCTTTTAATGATTCTTCTGGTAGTCCTTTTGTAGAAAAAATCTGCAGACTTGATGGTAAAGTGACTTCGAAAGGACCAAAATAGCAGCTCCAGGGCAGCTTGCATTGATACCAAGCTTAAATCTGTTCAAGAGGACTACAAAAAGGACTGCCCCTGAGTGCCCCCATTCTTAGGACCTAGATTTAGAATCAAAATATGCACTTACTCGAACCTGTAATCTGAAGTGGATAATCTTCACATCAAGCAGGTCTCAGTAGTGACTCAGATATCTTGATACTTATTCCATGCCCGCGTAACTCGAAGTTCCCAATGGGGCGGCAATCCCGTTGATGACCTGTCGCTACGAGTCGTGATTGGCGGTCCCCAACTTAGGAGTTAGGGCTGTTGGAATCTATCATTTTAGATTCATCCCTTTGATTGGACCTGTAGGCAGCCAGGTTGCTCAATCACTTTGTTGAAAATCAAACAACGTCCTCGATAGACCTTTACACACGTACGTGCTCTACTTGGCCACCGTTCCATGAATCTCATCTTGACACAACAAGACGCAGTTCGCGATGAAAACCCGGTGGAGAATACTTCTCACGGTGGGAATATGGGTGCAGGCGCGACTATTACAAGCTCAGCGAGACGCCCCGGACGAGATACATGATTTCTGCGCGATAAGCGGGGCGTCAGGTGGGGTCCCGCGCTTGGAATGTTTGGGTGACTCTGACACCGTCACTTGTATTCACAGTTGCCGTCACGGACGACAAAGCGTATCTTTTCGGCGGCTTCTCCTTTTGGGAGGGATTTCCGGACAACTACACGGGTGCGAGTGCGTATCTCATCTCGATTTGATACTTGAACGAAGACAATTGATTGAGGTTACAGATAACTTTCTCCGCATCATCGACTTCTCCAAGGCGTTCCGCAGCGGCAACGACGTCTCCAATTACATCGTTAACGAAGCGCTCCCCCCGATCGTGCCCCGCGCAACCTTTGCGGAACTATGGCCGACGGAAAAGAACACATTGGACCTCTTCCACGGTTTCCACGAGCCGAGTCCTATCGAGATCGCCCGCAACGACTCGGCGGCAACAGTGGTGTATCCATTGACTGCAAAGCACCGGTACTCCATCTCTGACAATCAGTGGACACCGACGAGCGTTAAAAGTGCCGAGTTGGAGATGGCAAAGCTCGGCAAGGACGATGACGGTGCGCTGCTAAAGTTCGCCACAAGGATGAGTATCTGGATACCTGGTATAAGTCGAGGGTATGCACTGGGCGGGGAAACGTATTGGGACAGCCCTAAGAAGAGTTGGAAGAATATTCGACATGTTGGAGATCACAACGGATTGCTGGTGTATGATCTCAAGACAGACTCGTGGAAAAATGTGACCATGCCCATGAAGAGCATCAGGATGGGCGTATTGGTCCATTTGAGGACGGAGGATGATGACATATTGATCACCTTTGGTGGGATGACCGATGAGGCCAACGGGAGCACTAGACGGCTTGTTTGTCTCCTCAAGTCTGGTTGGATGTTAGTTTGAGCTGACACAGTGAAGCGAGGAATGAGGGAATTCAGCATCTACAGTACCAAACGATCCAAATGGTACTCGTACGTTTCGCCCGAAGGTAGTGCTGTCCCCGATCCCCGCTCGGACATGTGCTGGGCAGTTGTCAGCGCTCAGGACAATTCTTCACACCAAATCATCATGTACGGCGGCCGCACAACCAATGATCTCAAAATTAATGGTTCTGTATGGGTGCTCAGTATCCCTTCCTTCGATTGGGTTCAACTCTCTGGTAATTCCACCGATTCCTCCCGGGAACCAGGCAAAAGGGTCAATCCTACATGCGCGCTTATTGGGAACAAGTACATGCTTTCCTGGGGTGGTCGACGGTACCTACAGAAGGGCGGGAATTTGCAGTGCGATAAGGATGGAAACGCAGTGTTTCTGCTTGACATCAACAAGGGTGAATGGGTAGATCAGTATGAAGTAGGACAAGGCTACTTGGTGCCGGAGGTAGTGGTCAAGGTTATTGGCGGGAGGTGTGTAATTACCCTACTCTTCAACGAAGTACTAACTATCTACAGTGGAAAGGGCGGTGCGGAAAAGCTTGTGCCAGATGGAGGCTTCGGCGACCCAGAGCTTGAGAAGCTGATGAAGTTTAAGGTTGAGGAGAGTCCAGACACCTCTTCTACATCAGTACCAGCAAAGCCAGTTTCTAAATCCAATACCGGAGTCATTACCGGTGCAGTTGTGGGTAGCATTACCCTGGTTGCTGTATTGGGTGTCGGCTTCTTCCTATATCGGCGTCGCAAGCACCAACTCCGAGCCAATTCACCGAAGCCTGTCGAACTTCACAGTGAAACGGCAAAAATTCATGAAGCACATGATTCGTCTACTGTAGATATTCTGGCTACATCGCCAGTTTATGGAGAGCTTCAAGGTGACTTCCCAATCGCTCATGTGCGGTAGAAAATTAATGCGGAGAAGTAATTGTCTATGCATTGAATATACTTAATGTGCGTGTACAAATAATCGGAGTATACGTTGTAAGTTGTGGTATGATCCTGAACGTCTGGATATGTTCTATACTCTTCAACCTTAATAAATAATCTGTCCCATATCTCCTAATTAGTACGTGCTTGGTCCGTGAGCCAGGTATGAGGCAGACAGAAATTCAAATGCTCTGCAACTGCATACGTCGAAGCCATCTTAGAGGGCGTTTGTTATGTACTCCCCGCGTGTTCGAGTTGGGATGTATAGCGCAGCTCCAGCCCAAAACTCGATGCCAATCATGAATGATCACTTCAGATTCATGATCTACCATCAGTAATGCTAGAGAGTAGACGTAGTGCTTCTAGTGAGGTGTGGATATAGGACCCATCGGATATAGGGGGATTGAGAGCGGTCGTAATGATGACGGGACGCTAACTACAGAAACGTATCCCTAACCCACATATCGACAACATCCCTACTTAAGTCCATACTTTTGAACATTTCCTTGATGATTGAATCCATATGGCATAGGCTCAGTTAGGTTCCTTCAAAATATGCAGCCTTGTGGTGGTACCGTGTAGATCCGATACTGCAACACATCTTTATGTCTCCGTCACCAGTGTCCGTTGTATTTGAGCCACATGGGGAAAATAAATATTATGGCCGTAAGCGGTTGGTACAACACGACCATACCGGTCTAAAAAAGTGGAGGATTTTGTATAGGGGTTCGTTCAACAGAACTAGGTGTCTTCGTGCGTACCACAATACCCGCTACAAGTAACTCATAGGTATAAACAGATGGAACCAGAGGCTAGGTATTGACTGAATCGCAGTTGCATCGAATGTCAGACCTGTCATGGCGGATCACCCGCCTGAGGTTACATCGCGCAGCTAATTTAGGAAGTCACTGCGTGTTTTTTTGTTTATAAAATACGGCCTACATTGTCACTATAGTTTTTTATAATCTCGCCATATTGTTGACAACCGATCATGACAATGGCTACTCTTCTAGTCTTCATCGCCCATCTTCCCACTTTGCCGCAAGTGACAAAAAATGATCCATAGTAATAGAGGTCTAATATATATACAATCAGAGCATTCAGCACCCCTGTACGCAACTGGTTAAACTGCTTTGGAAACCGCTTTGAGCAGGCCCTTCAAGTGTGTAAGAATAACCTCTCCCTAATAATAGAAGCAGAAGACACAACTCGAGGGATAATCTGTTGGAACGCATTTGTCATGGCATATACATGCAGTACTGTACGTACTCATACACGCCTTTCTACCAGCAGACACACTCAACATCCTCACTACACAACTTCCACCATTGCTGAACAAAAGCTATAACTTTCCACAGTCATGCAATCAAAACTAACAATTTACTCTAACTCCGTGAGAAGGGCAAGCGTTGCCTATTGTCATTGGTTGATATGTGGTACCTACCTAGAGTATATACTGTGGCTGATTGTGGTATTCTCATTGGTTGAAAATTGGTGCATAGCTAATTGCGGCAAAGTAAACACAACTTGAAATCAACTCAAAGTCGCCCGCTCAATTAAGTCTAAGGTAGGCACTGCATTTTGCGGCGGAATTTGGAGTAGTGCCCTTGACTGTACCCTCGACTGCACTCTACAGCGCACTAGACTTACACTGCACTCGACTGCATACTCCCAGATCCAGCCCACTCCAAAAACACAAGTTAGTCACCGCTCGAGAATGGCTCGGCAGATTCACGTCTCCCCAGTGGTTGTAAGACGTTAAGAATTTCTAACTGACTGCTACTGCACGGCTTGCGCAGCCAGAACCGAAGACGCGGACGATGGGAGGGTTGATGATGGGTGCTTCTTTTATACTGGTACTTTGGTAATTGTAAATTGATATCCGGTAGTATTGGTGGTGATGGCAATTGACAAATAGTCTTCAGCAAAAGGAATCGATCCTAGTCCTGAGCTAACTTTCCCGCTGCTTCACAAGATCGCGCTAGGATGGAATGCGAGACGTTTGAGAAGTTTTATGACGAGCCGCAGCCTATCGAGCTCTAAGAACCCATGGAATAGACTATCCAGAGGTTCAATGAAGCTCGTAGGCCACTATCGAGAGAGGGGAGCGATAGAGAAAAGTTGGGTAACTGGACGGTTACTGACGATTTCTCGCTCGCCCTTAACAATTATAGCTACTGTAAGGGTGACCTGCTATTAAATCCCATACGCAGACACCGATACATAGTTACTTATTCGAAAAGTTCCGTTTGAGTTGGTGTCACCGATTCTGAATCTGAGGAGCCAAGAGTCTTTAAAACTATTGGTTTAATCATAAAAACCAAGATGAACGCAACCTGTGGAGTTCATGTCTACGTCTCCCTAGCAATGTCTACCCTTCCTCAAGTCAAAGCCATCGCAAAGGCCTCAGTCTAGCTGGAAGAGCCCCATCGTAGGCTATTGACGGAGCTCAAATTTTTGTGCCCCCATAACCCGGAACGTCCGCCGAAGCCCGGGAGAAGGGTTGATGACTCACCGGAATCATTACGTTTATCGACCAGCGTGATAACATTATTTAGGTTGAGGATATGTTTAACTACGGTGAAAAGTACTACATTGGTAATTTCACCAATCTTTGGGCGAGGAGACTTGGAAGTATGGAGTTTCGATGTCCCGTGGACGGGGATACGGCTCGTTATTGAACTGCATGGGCCGAGTTTTTGGTCTCTTCATGACGGCTACAGTGGCCGTACCAGATGTCACCGTTTTCTCGAGAACAAGGGAAGGAGTTAAAACTCTTATCAACATTGCCCTCTGCCACGATAGTGGACAATGCAAATCGGTCGGGTATCTGTGGGAACTGGAGTACACCGCCACTGGGCTCAAGCGGCGGGAATTGAAGGAGGAGAATGCCCAATTTAAGGCCAAGAAGCTACAGGATATTTATATCCCCCGTTGAACTAGAGAGCGTTAGCACTTATTTGTACAAAGGCCGGCGTGTAAGCCTGACCTCATTGATTTCTACCACTTCTTTTGAGAACCTCTTTTTTGCATCTGCCGATACAGACCTTCTTGAAGTCGAGACCAATAGGTTTGCACATTTCCTATTGTTAATACATCCCCCAGTTGCCCCTTTCCCACGACCGCATAACTCCGAACTTAGCCTTTGATCTGACAATTGGTCTGAGGGCGACAGTTTGACTTCGACTTCTTCTGTCTTGAGGAACCTTTCAGCAAGCGCCGCGGCCAAGTAGGTAAGTGTCGGATTGCGTGAATGACCCACGTACTCTTCAAAGTAAGAAATCTGCCTCCTATACCCATGTAGAGTTTGTTCCTCAACCACGGGAAAGAAAGGGGTGTTAGATTTTTTGTGCTTCGAAATATTGCCATTCTTGAGGCTCGAGGCGGTTTCCCTCTCTGCAAATCGTGTCATTGGTCAGGAGTGTGGAGGGATTACTGCTAGCAACTTTAAGTTATCACCTCCCTCCACACTACAGCCATATTCGGGCCTCCAGCACAAGTTCTTTAGCTCGTAAGTAGCACCGGTTCTCTTTTGAGGGTGTAGGATTTGCATCCGGAAACGGTTTAGGTAGTCTCAAGAGACAAAAGCCTCACACCAATACCTGAGAGTACAGTTGTTAGTATTTCCGCCTGTCATTATTGATAGTAAAGTGGAAGACTAGGGTTCAATTCCCTGCTGGGGAAGGATCCTCTTTTGCTGTTCGTACATACTCTACTCAGGATTGATATGAGCGAATGTACTATCCCTACGCGCTCGGTATCCTTCAATTCGTATCATTTTCCTTTCGGGTATGTTGTGAGTAAAAGATCGTCGTGTGGCAAAGACTTTGATTGGCTAGCTGGACTTCTGATGCTACTCTTTTACTCACAATATACCCGAAAGGAAAAGATACGAATTGAAAGATATCGAGCGTGTAGGGGATACCCTGGAGTGCTTAATCAGGTTGACACAGAATTGACTAGCACAAAGTGACTGCCAGAAACAACTGTCTGGAGTTATGGTATCGTGCATACATCACATGATAGATGATGGTCATAAGCAGAGAAGAGGATGTGAGCAGATAGCAAGCGGGGTTGTTTGTTTAGTCTCGATCAATTGCACCAAATGCCTATCCACTTGTTCTTCATCACAGAACTAGTCACCTTCACAATCATCTCGAGAACATCAAGCAAATTTACAAGTTAATCATTTCAATTCTATGCAGCTACTTCACTCAGCAACCCACCACAGCAACACAGTCCCTTCATATCGTCGGTGACTGCATCCCACCGTAATATACAAACCCTTCCAGAAACAGGACTATACCAGGTACCACACAAGGAGTTACAGACACCAAACACGCTGAAAAGCAAAGCACGAAAGGCAGTTTTGATGCAGAGCGCTAGAAGAAAGGAAAATCGTGCACATGAGGCAGACACGATCCAAATGCTCCATGGAAGCATGCATACATGACAGTACACACGAAAGGCTAGAGAGGTTAGTAGTTGCTAGTATCCGAAAAAGCACAACATGAACACCACCATCATATGCCACAAAAGAACCCGATTAACCGAAACCTAGAAGACATGCACTCCCTGATCCCCGTCCGTATCCCAAACCGCAGCCCTTCCGTTACCTCGGTAGAAGAGAATGTAGTACATTATTCCCATCAATTTATCGGATCGTCATCTGCTTGGCCATGCCACCCTTTCCACTGTCTCCGGAGCGAGAAGCACAGCCGGCGGAGCCGGCCTTCTTCTCGAAGAGCTTCCAGAACTTCAAACTCTCATCGCTAGCAGCGGTGGCGAGCATCTGTCCATCCGGGCTGAGGGCAGCATGGAGCACACGTGTCTCGTGGGCCGGGATTTCAACGTTTTTGACCAGAGACGGGTAGCTCCAGACGGTGAGCTGGTTATCCGGGGCACCGTGGCAAGAGACGATCTCCCGGTAGTTGGTGGACCATTTGAGAGCAGTGACCTGGGAACCGGCGTCGACAGAGTTGACACGAGCACCGGTAGTGGTATTCCAGAAGTGGATCTGTTTGTCAAAGGAACCGCCACCGGAGGCGAGGAGGTTGTTCTGCCATGGGCACCAGGCAAGAGCCTTGACGGCGGCCTTGTGATTCGTCTTACTGAACTTGGGAGTTGTCATGTTCCGAGCATCCCAGATGTTGACCAAGTTGTCGTTACCACCCGAAGCAAGCTGAGCACCATCGGCACGCCATTCAAGGCCGCAAACTTCTGAAGTATGTGAGAGGAGCTCGGCAGTCTTATGCTCGGCAATGCGGACGTCATGGTTGAAGATATTGCCGCTGCGAGAACCAGTGGAGAGAGTAGCCTTGTTCCATGACATGACACCAACACGAGTATCGTGGCCTGTCATCGTCCGTAATTTGGTTCCCTCCTCAACGTCCCAGATCTGAACGTCTCCTGAGCCGAGACCGACGGAAACGTAGGCACCATCTTGCGACCACCGAACTGATGAAACATAGGTATCTGGGCTGGTTTCGAGGAGAGAAGAAACGGCTCCGGTATCGGCATTCCAAACGTAGACGTTGCGCTCAAGGCCGATAGCAACCTGGTTACCAGAACCCCAGTCGAGCAAGTTCAAGTAGTAGTCATCGAACAATCCTGGAGCATCAAGAACACGTTCAGGAGCTGTGAGGATGCGACGTCTTGTCTGTGCACTGGTGGTGTTCTTGAGCGGCCGGTTATACTGTGCTCTCAGGTCGATCGGCTTGCTGGACTCTGGAGGTGCGGGCTTGAAGGCAAGAATTCGGGTTCCAAGGTTCAGTCCAACCGCCTCGGCAATTGAAGCCTCGTATGCTTTAGACTTTGGAGATTTTCTGGACATGTAGTCATCTGAGTCCTCACTAGAGGACTGGGTGTTGCTGTCGCGTCCAAAAACATCGTCGTTAAGCACCGAATCCTGCGAGCTTGATCGAGAGCTGCTACCTGGTCGAGAGTGATCCGCTTTCATTGCCGCTGTAGGAGACGAAGCCCCGCGAGTAGGGATGAAACGGTCGCCATTGATGCGGATGGCTGTCTTGGTCGGTCTTGAAGAGCGAGCCTTCTTCAACGGAGTAGGATGGCTTGAACCGGTAAGACTCCACTCATTGACACCAAGGTCTAACCGTAGTGGCGAGGCATTCGGAGCTGCAATGTTTGACTTTGTCGACGACGGAGACGACCGGTTGGATGATCGCTTTGAAGACGATAGAGAAAGCGATGCGAAGGTGTCGTGTAAAGACCCTCGAGGTGCATTTGGATACTTCTTCTTGTCGGCATGCCATTCCGGATCGCGGCGAGACGGTGGTGGGGGAGGTGTGAAGGGAGAGTGGTTGGCCGATGCCCTTGTCCGCGGTGAAGGTGTGAGAGGAACCCGACCGCCGGCGTGACGAGTGGAGAAGATATTTGAGTGTGATTTGACTGGAGTATGAACAGCCGCAGTCGCCATCTTTTAAGTGATTTACTGATTTATCGATGTAAGAGGAGGGAGAGGAGGTTGTATTACGGTATGGGTCGAGTAGACAAAGGCTCTTTTTCAAGGCAAATACTTGTCAATTGTTGTGAGGGGGTTGAGTTATTGAAGGATTCAGTAATTAGAGCTTTGGTACTCGGGTATTCAGGTGTGGAGTGTAATTGTGGTGGTGAGGAAGGGAGGGAGAAGCTGAAGGTGGAGGAAGAGAGATATTTAAAAGTCGGAGGAGAGAGGAACGAGATGAAGGAATGTAAACAATGGTGGTAACCACAGCAACCATCCCTGTTCGACTTTGCCGCAGCGCCTTGCCCACCAGACTGACCACAGCTTAGTAGCGGACGCTTTGCCCCAGACCGGCCGCACTACAGTTTGGCGCCAATTTAGAGCGGGGCTAAAACGCGTGGTGATTGGTGTTGCGCTGCGTGCTTTTACACGTCGAATGCATCTCACTCGGTTCGGTTCGCTGCCAGGAAGGGTCGCTGCGAGGCAATATCCAGCCACTTTCACAGGCTCGAAATGATATCATACGATCTATAATGATCGCTGGCTGGCATTTGCCTAGTCTTTGAATGCTCAAAGAGTTTGTCTCCTATATTAACGCTAGAGCTTATGCACCAGGTTGACGCGATCGATATTACAGTAAACAAACCCATCTCCACAGCAACCGGAATATGCCATCCAACAACCAACTTCGCTGAAACTTCCAATGCAGCAATCTGGCTATATATATCGCCTATTCGGAGTTTTCTGCCCCTCCTGGCTTCTGTATTTAACCCCAACTTGGTGACTGATACACTTTTAGGAACGCTCGGCTTTGAAGTGTATCCTCACCATGTATACTCGTCACGATTCCTCGTCAGCCCGCACCCCAGATCGCACCCCAGATTGAGTGCGGAATCGGTCGCTTCCGAAAAGCGGTATCAAAGACACATTGCAGGAAGCTACTAGAGGCTCAGAACGATGTGTAGTTCAGGTTGCAACTGTATCACCGTAGGGAGAGCCACCCATAGCGGGTGTACCGCACTCTCCAAGACTACACATAGCAGGAAGATTGTTCGGGGACAAAGCGTACTACAATCTACTCCATAGATTTCATCGATATGGGCTGCGAATGTGCTCCAGGTTTCGCCTTCGCATTCGACTCACGATTGGAAGGTGACATGTGGGGAATGTGTGAAAGCTGCTACGAGCAGAGCGAATGCTGCTACGAGCAGAGCGAATGCTGCAGAGCGTCCGCGCTGGATGTGGTTATCGGAATAAATGGTTTGATTGGAACCAGATATGCTGGAGGAGTGGGTCTGGTCTAAGCTCGTGTACCGTAGGGCATTTCTTGTGATAGAATCGCGTGATTCATTTTGCAACGCCCATAGCATGATTTAGTTTGGAGTTGCGTTGATATCTATCACACGAGCATTTGGAGAATTACATTGTGTTCGGGGTCAAACTTGATGGAGGCGGACACACAACAAATGGGGTCGAGAGCCGTATAGTGGCAAACAGGTTTGGCACTGTCACAGTCAATGATGCAGCCTGCAATGCAATTGGTCATGCATCACTTAGATGTGAGTCTGTCGTGGCACCTATCGTCGGGCACAATTGAGCTTTTAGTTTATTGCTTGTAGTAACACCCCATAGTACCATCACGTTGCTTTTTAACCTGCTATAGCGTGTAGCGCAAAGGAGTAGATGGTCACAGCAGGAGAGAAGGAGCTGGTGGGGCGTTTGTGTCGCTTGTGATTTGTGCGACATTGCGGCTGTTGATGTTGATATCACAACCTTTCTTCCGCTTCCTTCCTCTTCCGCACACCGGCGAGCATACAGCAAAACAAACCAACTGTGTCCCTGCTCCGCTGTTACACTTTCACCTTCACCCCACCTCGCGACCGCATAATACCAGTATTCCCATTGTTATCAGCACACCCCGCTGCTGCACGCAATGAACTCAAAGAACGCCTTTCGCCTCATTCTCGAAAAGAGTAGATCTTGCTCTCGAGACCAACTACTCGCACTCCATTCCTCGGTCTCAACCAATCCTTCTCAGATCGGAAGATTTCTCGCTTCGGAATCCGCTCGCACAGATTTCCTCGCCAGGTTCCCCCTCTATATCGACAATCTTCTACTATTCCTAGTGTTCAATGCAAAGCTCGCTACCGAATACGGACGACGCGCCGGCTCTCAAAATATCTCTCGCGAGGTTGTCGACCTTCTAGCGTCCGTACTTTCACACTCCGAGTTCGATCTTATCGAGACAGAAACCAGGGTGAAATTTATCCTCGCGGCGCTTACACATGGGCTCCGGCGCCAGCCGGCGTCTCTCAAGGTAGTCGCAATCAATTTGGCGGAGAAACCGGGACTTTTAGAATACCTTGCATCGTCCAAGGACGGAGCCGGAATTATCGAGGAGCTGTTTGGAGTCCACTTTGTTGGTGCTTTGCCGTCGATATCCGATTCCTGGGTCCCAAAACTTGTCGGGCTGGTCGCCATTTGTACTGGCAGTCCGAGCTGCCATGGAATCCCATCCGAAGTCCGGAAGTGGCGAGCATTGACGGACGTTAGCAATGCGTTGCAAGATCTTTGTCAAAAAGCACCTGCATTGCGTCACGAGAACATACCGCCTTCATTCCAGCGAACGCGGAGACTTGACCCAAACGACAAAAAGACGGTGCGCCCGCAGACGGCTCGCGGTTCGTTTACGCCGGCGCTCTCCCTACTACCAGATAATATCATCAAGACAGTCAATGAATTACAACTGCAGCCGCCCCAGTCCTTACGAGGTATTGAGGTATTATTGGAGCGAATTCGAAGTACTGAAATGCCAGAGCTTGTTCGCACGGTACTTTCGACATTTCCTTGCCGGCCTTGCAATGAGCTATCACGTGATCCAAAAGCGCTCATGGCAAAGAGTAAGAAACGACCGGATGAAGGCATTGAGGATAGCTTTACAAGGGCTTCAGTCGCAGAGAATTCGTTCTTTGGGAGCAAAATTGGACTCTGGGACGTACTTCTCTCCGCGGAGGCGATGAAAGATATTCAGAGGCAAACTCTCGCAGGTATGAGGCTTTATTTATTCCATCAGCATTGTATAATTCTGACACATATATCTAGGTAGCATCGACATATTGGAGACCAGGCTGCGTAGGCTTGCTTCGGGTGACTGGAAAGGAGGAAAATTCTCGAGGGTTATTCAGACGAAAAGCCTGGAATCACCACTTCTCGAGGCTGAAGCCGGGAAGCAGCTTCGTATTCTGTGGCAAATGGATATTGGCGCGTGTGAGGATGGTGTCTATCGTCATCACATTAAGAGTTTGCGAACCTCAAGTGATAATCTATGAATTATATGCTAACTTCACCTAGTCTGGCGGGTCGTGGACCGAAACGATGTAGGCAACTTCCCTGTTTCCGAAATTGTAAAGCTTACGGATCATTCTCCAGATACCAAAGGTTTCCGAACACATCGTCAGGGTACTGAAAAACCAGACCCTAGACCATGATATTGCTTTCTTGCACCCCGTCACAGACGCATCCGGAGCTTTCATTCCATCCGAATTTCACGTCACGCCGGCCGACTCAGAAAAGGCAAGGCTGTCGGCAAAGGAAAATAGCTCTCTCTTAGTTTCTGCTACTGACAGGAGAGCTCTTGAAGTTTATAGTCTGTCCTGCGCTGAAGCGTAACATCCATCTTACTGACCTGCATTAGATAAATTTTATGAGTTCACAAAACCAGTCATGGACTCTTTCCTCTCGAAGAGCCTAACCGCGGAATTTCCGTTTCACACATCGCCGGAGGAAAAAGCAGTTATCAAGCACGACCAGTCCGGGACATTAATCATGGGCAGAAGCGGCACGGGGAAGACGACTTGCTTGGTTCAGAAACTTCTAAGAAATTGTGCCAGCTCAAGAACTGTCATCGGACAGCCTCAACTTCGGCAGGTGAGTAATCTATTGGTTTGTGAGCGAACTAGCAACTAATCCTACCCCAGATCCTACTTACTCGTTCCAAATTTCTCGCGGAGAAACTAAAGATATACACCAAGCGACTCGTTGATTCACAGCTATCGAAGACAATATCAGTACAGGGTCAACTGAATCCTCATGAATTCTCCCTGGGAGATGAAAGCGTGATGGACTCTAAGACGATATTTACCTTGAGCGCTGAAGATTTCCCCCTCGTCTTGACGTTTGATACATTACTTAGGGTGCTTGAAAACACGGTGGAGTCAGTTTTCCATTTCTTCCTTTATAAGATTAGCCGTTAATACTAATTGACTAGGCATGCTGACCGCCAAAAGTTTCAAGTCGAGAGAACACGACGCCTATCGCATGCGGAGAAGTCGGGTCAGTATCATCGAAGAGCACAAATCGTTGACTATACTCTCTTTCGGTCAGAGTATTGGAAGCAGTTCCCGACCAACCTTATCAAGTCTCACGAGCCAGGACTTGTATTTAGCGAGTTCATGGGTGTGATCAAAGGATCTGCTGCTACCGAGTCCGATTTAGGTAGTTTATCACGAGATGAATATCTTCAACTCAGCCACAAGAAAGCACCGACGTTTACCTCGGAACAGCGAGAAGAAGTCTACGACCTCTATTTGTTGTACGAGAAACAGAAGAAAAGAAACGGAGATAGAGATGGTATCGATAGAGTTATTTCATTGTTGAAGTTCCTGCATGCAGACACGGAGCTCCGGCAAATTGTTGGAGGCTTTTTCGAAGAGCTATACGTCGATGGTATGTAGGATTTTGTTATTAGTGTTGGCTGTGTCTAACTCCGTACAGAAGTACAAGATCAGCGCTGCCTCGACATAATATTACTTCTGAAACTCATCAAAAACCCCCGAGGGATACATTTTGGTATGGGAATATTCTTTCGTAGTCTTTCTGAGAGTCAATACGATGCTACAATTAAGTGCTAACATTAGTATTGCTTTTAAGCTGGAGACACCGCTCAATGCATCTCGAAAGATTCCACCTTCCGTTTTGCGGATGTGAAAAATCTGTTTTATGAACAGTTTGTGCCATTAGCATCTGCAACAGACGATAGAGAACTGGCAATACCAGTGATGTTCAAACTAAACAAGAATTTCAGATCACATCAAGGAATTATCGCATTCGCGTCGTTCGTAATGAAGCTCTTATACACCGGTAACCCATCATTAATGCAAAGACTCGAGCGTTCTCCCGTAATTTATGCTAATAATTCTCATAGGTTTTCCTCAAACTGTTGACAAGATGGAGGAGGAGAGAGGCCAGTATAGTGGTTCAATTCCTACGTTATTCGGTAAGTTTTCTACGCTCAACCACCCATAGCCTCGTCGACTAACAGGTCCATAGTTGGATTCGGCGCACAAATCCTAGCATCCAGGCTTGTAGGACTAACCGATGTTTATGGGAATGTTGCCGACTTCGGCGCAGAACAGGTAATCTTGGTGCGAGACGATGCTGTGAAGGAGAAAGTAAAATCTGAGATTGGAGATCTTGCACTTGTCCTCACAATTCTTGACAGTAAGGGAATGGAGTTCGATGACGTATTCCTTCTTGACTTCTTCTCATCCAGTCCCTGTCCTTCTGCCCTACGAAGATTGCAGAATATTCTCAACCCATGTAGCCAGAAGGCTGATACTGGGGGAAACGGGGCAAGTTTACCCCTGATATATCGCCACTCGAATTCTTGCTAACTGACCTAGTTGCTTTGTTCTGAACTCAAGGTATTTGGTGGGCACTTGAACGTTATTCTGAAACTCTAACAAATCGTACCATAGCATCTCTATGTTGCGATCACAAGACCCCGGAACCAATTGTGGATCTTTGAAAGCTCTCCCGAAATTGTTGGACCGGTTGCGAAGCTTTTGACCGAAAGGCAGGATCCATTCATAGACGTTGTGGGGAAGGATCATCCGGAGGCGAGTAGAGCCAACCAATGCCGAACATTGAAACGAACTTGATCACTGACAACCACCCAGCTGCGAGAAAAGCTGAAAATGTTGAAACCAGCAACCTCAAGTGACCCTAAGAAATATTCGGAGATGGGATATCAATTACTCCAAAGGGGAAATTTTAAAGATGTAATATCTCGGGGGTCTGTTCCCCGCGAGTGGATATAGTTCTAATGGCGTCTGTTCCAGGCTCATTTCTGCTTCCGCAAAGCCAAAGACGAACGAGGACAAACTATCTCTCAGGCCCATCTAAGCATGGAAGAAGGACGCGGATACAGAGCAAGCGGTAATAACAAGAAATTTTTGGAACTGTTCGGGGAAGCGGTACAACTTTTCCGCGGCGCCGAGCAGCACGGAAATGCTGCGTTTTGTCTTGAAGAAATGAACAGGCTCGAGGAAGCTGGAGGTAAGTTAAATGCTGCAGTTAGATGCTACCAACTGACTGGTGCAGATATCTGGGTTGGAATCGGACGGCATGACAAGGCCGCTCCTCTTTACATGCAGTCTCAAGCATGGCGTAAAGCATCTCGAAGTTATGATATAACTGAGTCTTACGATAATGCCGCTGCAGCTCTCCGCCAAGGAGAGCTATTCGACGAGCTTCTTCGATACCTGGCGGAGTATAATTGACCCTCCAGCCATGTTAGAGGAAGTAAAACTGACGACAAGCAGAAACCGAAAGCATCTAGATTCGTCGCAGACGGCCGCGTATGGAAAACTCTGCGCCATTCTGCTTTCACAAGGCCGAATAAACACATGCTTGCAGGAATTGATCATTGACTTGCTTGGGAATGATAACGAGAAGGAAGACTTTTTCCGTAAATGCAAGCTAACTAAGCCATTGGTAGACCTACTAGTTGAAAAGTTCGAATATGGAAAGGCTTTCCGAGAACTACTTTTGAATCGCCACCCGGTGGAAGCGCTCGACCTTGCTTTAAATCATCTCCAGGATGATTCTAGCATTCAACAACATGAAGTCATAGTGCTACTACACTATATGGAATACAGGAAGCTTTTAGCTAGATTGTTCAGGCTCTCTGAATTCGAAGCAGAGGCGAGAATTCCAGATCAATTTTCTGCACTCCCTCGGAACGTTTTGAATGCAATGCGAGAATGGCACTCGCTCTCTACAAATATCTGGACTCGGCGCTTGGAAGATGTCTTCTCTGAGCTCAAAGACGGATTTCATAAAGATTTGCTTTCTCTCACGGTACGTTTAGTGTTCCGTGCGGTGCTCGAGCTAATCGAAAAATCTGCTTCCAGGTTACTCTTCATTGGAGTAAGCTGAACTTACTTGAACAAGTGCAATCGATTATGGATTTACGGTATATTGTGCATGCCCTGAATAGGGCTGTGAATATCTGGAGTTCGGTTCGTCGAGACGACCAAGAACTTCCGTTAGAAATGGCGGTTCTTGTGGGAGCATTCCCTCTACATGGAAGAGCAGATATTATGCTCATGGATTACGCGCCATTTCGTCAAGACAATTCATACGTGAAGTGGATAGACGTCACTACGCGCAGCAGGGAGGGGCTGTTGCTACAAATGATTCCCCTTTACGACAAGCTAGATGAAATTGCACGACCCTTGTGGCAAGCACAGTCGAAGGCATTATGTGCAAAATATATCGATCAAGGCTAGTTTCTGAATGCCTTTGATTATTAGATTTCAAAAACTGATGGTTGCTATAGGGATCTGTGAGCGGTTGGACTGCATAAAACAACATCGAAAGCCCACCTCCGACGAATGTTGGTCAAGAATCCAAGTAAATAGACACTTCCATGTCACCATTGTTATGGTGCTAAACGGTTATTTAGGAGCTGGAAGCCATGTCTTCGCTTCTTTGTACCTTTCAAATTATCTGCTATCGCAACCCTGAAAGTGCCTTTATTGCAGGGTATAATAGACGCAGTGAGTTTTATCTTGCATACAGTGTGACACTGCTAAATAGTCCTAGAGCGCAGATGGTTGGAAAGTTTATTAGGAGAAATAACGTTCAGATCGCCTATCGAGCATGACTGCGCAGCAATCACGCAGACTTTTAGCAGCCTTAATACGGGAGGGACTGATCACGTGGCCATATGTAGTGGCCTCGAGGAGCTATTGTTTATTCGCTTGAAGGGCACGGAGTGGCATGCTCGGAGCGATTTGTCATCGATTTTTGAGCAAATTCAGCTCTCGGAAAACCTTGGTGAGTGCGGTTCCTGTTCCACGAAGGCGGTGTTGATGCTCTTCTCTGCGATGAAACAGGCTGACAAGACGCTACTTCTTCAGGATTAAGAGTGGCAACACATTTTCGAGAATACATTCAACGAGACATGAAAGCTCTGAACCTACGATTTTCTGGTCAGAGACACCAAGACCAAGTTTACCGTGCGGTTAAACACCTTCAGCGCGCCTTAACCAATGCCAATAGCAAGGATGCACAGATGTTTGTAAGGAACCAATTTCAGAACCAACACAGTGCTATATTTAACAATTAAGACAGAGATTCAATCTGAGGGAAGGTCTAGCTGCACTTAAAGGATTGGTTGGCAACGATTTTTCGAATTTCCATTCAATCCTACTCATATTTGAGCGTTTGATAACGTATCTGGTGAGCTTAAGTGTATCACTAGTAAAGAGTAATTCTCTGCTAATCGCCCCAAGTTTTTATGGGTTTGCCCGGTAGCTTTCGTTCTTCCGGTATCATGGATACAACTACACATACCGGCCCTTATCGACGACCCAACTGAGCTCACTAGCCAGGAAGGAGACAGGGACATTTACGCCGAATGTTTAATTGTCTTGATCAAGTCATTTATTGGATTACTCACATACCTTGACGGGATTAGAGAGAACTTCCGGTATACCTTCGGTACTAATAAAAATCAAGGTGTGGCATCCAAGAGTACATCATTCGGACTAGGCATTCAAGAGCGCAACAGGAATTTATTGGTCATTTCTCTAATCAATCTGGCGGCGACAAATGTTCCACTCCGTGGTACCGACATAATTTACGTCGAGACGCAAAAGGTAAGCGAGCGAAACACCGCCCCTGAACTAGAATTGTTATGACCTAATTGATTCTAACTGGTCAGGTCTTCCTTTTCGGCAGTCTCAAAGCGCGCGACTTCCGAGGGCGGTCACCCGGCTCGTTGCCTGAGGAACTCATTCGGTCTTTTGCCAAGTATCAGGGAAAGGATATTCTCGCTATCCTCACCACCAAGGGCAAAAGACCAACTGTTCTGCCCGCGGTTCTCGCGCCTCTCGCCACCTGGGGGATCCAAACCTATACTCTGAAATCTGTCGTCGCGCCCGATCAAAACCCGGCTGCTCCACCGGAGGCAGATACAACTGACAGCTCTTCCGACGCTATAGTTGAACACGCAGTACAGAAGCTTCAAGCATTCTGGCGGAGACGCCGCCCTTACCTCCACAGCCACCGAGCCGCACTCAAGACTCCAGGGGGGAAAGCTACTGCCTTCATCTTCGACATCATCCGTCCAAATTCCCGTGAACGGCACACGCTCGGGAGGGTCCGGAAGGCAGTTATCCTCCTCACTGATGCAAAACAGTTCCTCGTGGACTGCTGGTTGCTCCGCGATAATACCGGAGCGGCCCATGTCCTCTCTGACAGCGTCCTCAGTAACCCCAAGATTTCTACACAGGCGCTGGATGAGCTTGTGTCAAGCCCGCTGCTGAAGGAGTTTGAGGAGATCCGCGCAGAGTTTGAGAAGGGCGGTAGCATGCGCGAGATAGTGGAGGAGGCAAAAGTGAAGAGGTTGTTTGAGGATCAGAAGAAGGGGCATCGGGAGCTGAAGGCGTTTTTTGTCAGCTCGAGGCGGGATGTCTTAGCGATGGGGAGGAGGTTAGATAGGATTGTGAAGAGGCTTGAGGAGATGGAGAAGGGGGGGTTGTAGGGGTGGAAGCATATACCACTCTGCATAACATGGGCTTGGGGTATTTCACCGGCGATTTTAAGTCTTTTTGGTTCCTTCATAGCGTATTTTCTGTGCGTCGTTTGTCGTTCTTCAATAACGCGTTTGCTCTACGCACAGGCGGCCCTGCTTTCCGTCGCGACATAAGTACAATGTGCATTCGGGATCTCCGGTGTTGGTGTCGTTTACTAAGGTGCTGTCTAATGCCAAAGCCCAATGCCGCCCGGCGGATGGCTATGCTCAGTGTTCGGTGTCCTCCAGCTCCCCTGGCCAGAGGAGGGATCTAGCTTGTTGAAATAGTGATGCTAGAGAAGCTTGATTGTCCACTATCTAAGAGGGCCACAAGGCCAATATATATGAGAGTGCAAGTACGGCTGAATGCCATCAGCCCGTATCAGAGTCAACAGTCATCTCCGGCCATACGAGACACCTCTGCTCCAGCTATACAAGACATCTCCGCTCCGGCCATACAAGACATCTCCGCTCCGGCCATACAAGACATCTCCGCTTCGGCCTTACGAGGCTCATCTCCGGCTGAGACCTGTATATGCAACACTCCCCCCTCTTGCTATGCTCTGTGGAGCAAGAAACAAACAAACAAACAAACAAACAAACATGATGCGCAACTTTTGTGATTCCCATAGTAGCCTCCTTAAAACCCTGCTTGAGAAGTGAGCAGGGAAAGAGTACTACCGTAGCCTAAACCTTAAATTGACCTCTATACCATAGCCCCATCGCCTTTGTGAATTTCTCGTGCTTATCCTTCGTCAAGGCCTTGGTTAGTATGTCTGCCACATTCTCGTTCGTGTGTACATAGGAGTAGTTGACTATTCGTCGTCTATGCAGATCTCGACTGTTCTGATAGCAAACGTCGATATGCTTAGTTCGAGCTTTGATGACTCCCGTGGTGATAAGGGTGAGAGCACCCTGATTGTCGCAGTTGATTGGCAGCGGTGGTGAGTCTTTCTTGTGAATATCTTTTTGCAATTGAAGTAACCATTTTGCGTCTCTGGAGGCCTCCGAACTGGCGATGAATTCGGCCTCGAGTGTTGACATGGCAATGAGACTTTGCTTTCGAGACTGCCATGAGATGGCTCCGTTGCTAGTGAGAAACACATGGCCTCCTTGAGACTTGCGGTCCGCACTGTCATTGGCCCAATCGGAATCCGAGTACCCTACGAGACTATTGCCGATGTCGATGCCGTTGAACTGTAGTCAAAAATTGGCTGTAGATTTGAGATACTGAAGGACTCTCTTAGCAGCGGTCATATGGCTGGTGAATCGCTGCGAATTGTAACGAGAAAGAGCAGCAACCGCATACGAGATATCTGGCCGAGTTGCAAGTGCTGCGTACATTAGTGATCCCACGACTTCCTGATAGTCTGTGATATCATCCAATTCCTTCACCCCAGAACTGAACTGGAGCCTGGGAGTCAATCATCATCGCCCGGGCCTTTTCAGTGATTGTATGGATCATGCATTCCGCAACACCATTCTTATGGTGGGCGTATGGAGGGCATGGCTCATATGTTGTACCGCGGGCCGCGAGGACATATCGGAAGGTCTTATTGTCGTATTCTCCCCGTCCATTGTCGCACCGGAATCGCTTGATCTCGTATCCCATTGAGTCTACTCGGGCCTGAAATGACTGGTAGGCGGAGGTGCAGGTCTCGGCTTTCTTATTTGGGAGCAGCCATACGGATGTGTACCTCATGTAGTCGTCGATGAATAGTATATAATATCGATTGTCTCTGAAGGTTGGTGTAGAGAAGGGACCGCACACATCCGAATGTACAAGTTCAAAGGGCTTCGTAGTGCGCTTGACTGGTACTTTGATGAACCTTTGTTTGTGCTTGGCCTGGATGCAGACTGTGCACATAGAATCATTGTGTGTATATCCCTTGACTATAGACTTTATGGCAGTAGGATTCAAATGAGCTAGTCGTCGGTGCCATAGTCTTGACTTTAGAACAGAGGAAGCAGGTGGACTTGTAGGTGAGATCTCTGAAGACTCAATTGTAGGTTCGTTGATGATTACGCTTGGAAGTGAGCTGTCTCTCTTTCTCTATTTCCCGCTCTCGGTAGTCGATGATAGGAGTGTGGTTGCAGGGACTAGTATATATATGCCATTGACTAGTTTTCCGGCGAGAGTACAAGAAGATGGCGAAGGTATGGAGCATTTTCCGCCCCGAAATATAGTCGTATGCCCGCCCAAATCCAATTGGTTGATCGATAGAAGGGAAAGTTGAAAAGTAGGAGTATGGAGGGCTTCGACTTGATAGCCCTGTATGACGTTGACGAAGCCATAATGCGTGGCGGTGACTGAATTGTCGTCTCCGAGTTCGATTACTATGGGAAGTGAGAGGTTTTTGAACGTTGAGAAGCTGCTGCGGTCATTGCACATGTGGTGTGACGCTCCGGAATCAATGACCAACTTCGGAGCCACGGCGGTGGCGGCGGTGGCGAGAGCACTGGCGGTTAGTCCGAAGGGATCGCAGTGTTAGGGGTTCTCTCCTAACAGCGATAATGATACTTATGATTGTAAGTGAATACCTGTCACGGAGTTACTCTCGGTCTAGTCACGTGATATGCATAACACCTATTCACGATACATAAGTAATCAGTCTTATGTCCTTTAGCGGGGATTGATAAGAGTCGCGCGTCGATTGAATAAGCATGGTTGTTGCTTAGCGGATTCATTAGGAGAATACTTATGAAGTAACTCTTGTTTTGATGATGCAACAATGAAGCCAGATCGAAAGGAGGTAACTCCTGCCGAGCGCATTGTTTTCAACCACGTTCATATTCCAGATACTAGCGGGTCAGTTTGATTGGACCGGAGATTACTCCTACACACAAACGCAGCAGTTGATAGTCAATATGCAAGTAAGTGGGACCCATGACTTACCGCCGCAGGTGGTAAGAGTTATCATGGTACTCTCCGGTCAAAGAGAATAGTCTCGACCTTAGCATGACGTAACTGAGGGAATTATGACGTTGGCTTAAGATAAGAGGCCTGAAGCAACCCTGCTCATTGGATTGAGTTAGTATGCATTGCAACGTAAGACTCGTATTCGATACGAGCTTACGTGTCAAGTTCTACGTTGGCATAGTATTGGTTGGTTGCGAATTAAATCTATGACGCAAGCCGAATATCCCTAAGAGGGTGAGGCATTAATTGCGATAAGCGCTGCCAACTAATTTGTTGGCAGACGTACCAACTACTGTCGCAAACGGGTAGTAAGATGTCATGAGATTGAAGGCGATAATAACGCAAGTATGATATGATATCATGCGACGGATGGCCGGATTGTTATCAGGAGCGTAGTGCTTTGAAACCACGTTGCATGAACACGATAACCAATGGGGAAGCATGGCACTTATCACCGGGCGCATTTGAAGACGCGACCGCGATAAGGCTATCAAGATACTTGTAGTAATAGCGTCGAAGTACGGGTTCGTAGGACCCACGAAGACGACTATATAAGAGAAGGTGTTGTTCGGAAGGATTGAGGAGCATCAGCCAACAAGTCAGAACATTCAGAACACCGAAGATGTAACGGGCGGGGTCGGACGCAGGTGATATGGATGTTGCAGGACTGAACTCGAAGTGCGTATCGAGGAACGAGAATCAGAATATGTTTCAAAGTCGGACTATTGCTTTGCTATACAAGAGA